>VOFE01000596.1_pt1 | contig 82035 bp, 84 predicted proteins | sample 5384071 | NCBI WGS metagenome assembly VOFE01 (sample SAMN12384724, study PRJNA508395) | human gut metagenome | isolation source: healthy gut D | host: Homo sapiens
GCTCGACAACTTAATCTAAGTTCACTGATATTGGATGCGTTGAGAGTCACCTTATGGCGATCGGTGCGCTTTACGATCACGCCAATGTTCTCCATAGCGCACAAAAGGACATTCGTGTCTCTTACATCCGGCATATTTTCTATATAAACAGTCTCATCCGTCATTACGGAAGCAGCAAGAATAGGAAGTGCCGCATTCTTAGCACCTCCTATTTCTACTTCACCGACTAATGGATTACCGCCTTTAATTGCGTATTGTTCCATTGTTTCTTACCTCTGTCATTCTCAGATCAGAAAAACCTTCTTAAGCACTTATACCACATTTTGGCGGATTTGTAAATACAACGCCCTAATTCAGGTACTTCAACGGGTTCACCTGGCTGCCGTTAATCAGAATCTCAAAAGTGAAGATGAGGTCCCGTACTTATGCCGGTATTACCGCTCAGTGCAATACGTTCTCCCTGTTTTACCGTCTGGCCGACCTTGACGAGCACCTTGCTCAGATGTCCGTATCGGGTCTGTCTGCCGTCTTCATGGTTGATATAGACACAATAACCGTATCCACTTCCCCATCCGGCTTTGGCAACGGTTCCGCCGCAGGATGCAAATACCGCAGTTCCGGTAGGAACCGACCAGTCCACACCCTTATGGTAGCTGCTGGCACCCTTGGTAGGTGACTTTCTGCGTCCGAAATTGGAACTCAGACGTCCACCGGAAATAGGCTTGATATAGGTGGGCGGAATCTTGGTTCCCCGTTCTACAATCTTCGGAACCGCCTCCATAACCACTTCTTCCTTCAGAATATCCCTGGTCACCTCTCTGTCATTCAGATAAGATACATCCGCCACTACCCGACGGAAACCGGCGGAGGGCTGCTGCAAAATCTTGGTCTGGGTCGTATACCAGGAATCGTTGTCCACATAAATTACATCTGCATCATAGATTTCTTCATAATAATTCTGCTCCATGCGCTCCACGGACAGCTCCGGCTGCGGCACGGTAATGATCAGCTTGTCCCCTACGCGGATCGTGGAATTCTCATCCGTCAGCGTCTCACTGTTCATGGCAATGATCTGGTCAATGGGAATATTGACTTTGATAGAGATCTCAGACAGGGTATCTCCGCTGACAACTTCGTATTCTCCGGGAGTCTCCTGATCCTTGATCACATCTTCGATTGCCTGGTCTAACGGTGTCAGCATGCTTTCCGGAAGATAGGTCTCTACGATCTCCACCTTTTCCGCAAAGTCCATGGTCATCAGCCCAAGATCATAGTCTTCGAAATCTTTTTCCCCCTGCTGGTCTGCCTGGGAGCCCGCCTGATCCAGTACGGACTGTACACCGCCTGCATAGATGGCTTCTTCCTTCTGCTCTTCCTGTGCGGTCAGTTCCTGACGATTCACCACTTCTGTGGTAAGCACATTGAATTCCTTCTGTGCATCATGCGTCAGTTCCACACTGAATTTTTCTTCACTGTCGTATTTGTCCACTGCTGCCTGCAGCAGAGACTCCACATCCTCCACGCTGGACAGGTTAACCATGTATTCATTTACTTTCATTGTATAGGATCTGTGGGAAGTCTCACGAATACTGCTCTCCAATTCCCGTTCCATGGCTGCCAGCAGATTGTCCTCATTGTCCAGTGTTCCCCACAGCACTTCTTCACCGACCAGCTTTAAATCTGCGTCCATAAAAATCATATCATCACTCTGGGAAGCGATATTCCTTCTGGCTTCCTGTAAAAGCTGTTCGGCTCTGTCCGCTTCGCCCACCGTTCCGATCTCATTGCCGTTCAAGAACACGTGGAAGTAATTCTCTCCGGTCTTTTCAAACGCTGCATACCCTTTTAGGAAAAAGAGGCTCACAAAAAGAGTGGCCAGCGTTGTTTTCACATATGTATATTTTACTCTCTTTGAGTAAGATGTCAGTTTCTTCATGAATTCCTTCTCGATCTATCGTATCTGAAAACAGTATGCCCCCTTCGGGCATTCTGTATACCTGTCTTACTGTAATAACTTTGTAACATATAGATTCTATCAGCATTTATATGCCTTGTAAAGCAAGAATGTCTGTTCGATTTTTTTGTTTTCTCCCGAACCGATCTATGCTATACTGGAGGTAAATAAAACGGTCTGATCCGGAAAGGAGACGCCATGAGGGAACCGGTCATTTTTCATATTGATGTCAATTCCGCTTTTTTAAGCTGGACGGCGCTGGCCCGTCTGGAACAGGGGGATCCTGTGGATCTGCGCACGATCCCTTCCATCGTAGGCGGTGACACCTCCACCAGACACGGGGTGGTGCTGGCCAAATCCATTCCCGCCAAGGCTTTCGGCATCACTACCGGTGAACCGGTGGTCAATGCCCTGCGCAAATGTCCGCATCTGGTCATGGCTTCTCCGGATCATAATATGTACCGTCTGAAAAGCCAGATGCTTATGGAACATCTGGCGGGTATCTGCCCCGACATCGAACAGGTCAGCATCGATGAATGTTATATGGACTATACGCCCATTGCGGCGAACTACGCCTCTCCCGAGGAAGCCGCTGCTTTCATTCGTCACTCTGTTTTTGAAAAATTTAAATTTACGGTAAATGTGGGAATTTCGGATCGAAAGGTTCTGGCCAAGATGGCCTCTGATTTTGAGAAACCGGATAAGACTCACACCTTGTATCAGCGGGAAATAGCGCAGAAAATGTGGCCGCTGCCTGTTTCCGCCCTGTTCACCTGCGGACATTCCAGTGCGGAGACTCTCCACAAATTAGGTATTCTCACGATCGGGGATCTGGCAAAGACGGATCCTGCGATCCTGGAAGCACATTTAAAAAGTCACGGTCGTTGTCTGTGGCAGTATGCCAACGGCATCGACGATTCCACAGTAGTCCTGGCTCCTTCCAAGGCAAAAGGGATCGGCAACTCCACCACTTTAAGCAGCGATGCCACCACCAAAGAGGAAGCCTGTAAAGTATTGCTGTCTCTGTGTGAATCCGTGGGCAGGCGTCTACGGGCCTCCCACCAGTTGGCAGGACAGATCTGCACGGAGATCCGGTACAGTGATTTCCGGAACGTTTCTCACCAAATGCCGATAGACATTCCCACGGCTTCCGTGAATCTCCTGTACGAAGATGCCTGTGCATTATTCGACGAATTATGGGATTCCACTCCCATACGGCTTCTGGGGATCCGCACTTCCAAGCTGGTGCCGGAAGACGAACCGGTTCAGCTCAGCCTGTTTGATTTTCCGGCTCCCCGTTCCGAGAAACAGCAGAAGCTGGATGCCGCACTGGATAATATCCGGGCAAAATATGGCAAGGATGCCATCAAGCGGGGGCGTTTTCTCTAACGCTGCGTGGTAATGATCATGTTGAGTACCGCCTTGGTCTCACCCACATTGTGATAGACATGTTTCCTGTCACAGGCAAAATAGAGAGAACCACCTGTCTTCACCAGAAAACTGGAATCTTCCAGAATCAGTTCGACCTCCCCGGATACCACCGTCAGGTATTCCCAGGTCTGCTCCCCGTGGGATTCGCTTTCCATCCGGGCATTTCTGGTCAGCTCGCCCTGATAGATCTCGAAATTTCTTCCGGCATCGTAGGGCAGCATCACATAGATCCGGTATTCCCCTTCCTTTGCCTTGCATACCGGAGCCTCTTCCGGAGACGGCACCACCATGATTTCTTTCCTATTATAAATCAACTGTTCAAAAGGTACCTTCAATCCCTCCACGATCTTCCCGATAGTGGACACCGTGGGATTGGTTTTTCCTCCGTTCGATCTGTCCCAGCATGCTTTTACTCACTCCGGTGCGTTCTGCCAGCATATCCAGACTCATATTTTTGGACTTACGAATTCTTTTAAGATTCAATGCTATGTTTTTATCGATCTGTGTCATATGCTTCACCCGGACTTTCCCATGATTGCGGTACCCGGCAGATATTTTCCCGCCACCGCATAAAAAAAGCATCAGACTCCCGTCTGATGCTACTTCTTCGTAGTAAAATTTACCATATTCTTATTTATGACTTATGATACCGAAACGGAGGGCAAACGTCAAGTAATTTTTTACCTGTGTTACTCATCGCTTCTTTACACTATATCCGAAGGTTCCCAGCAATTCGCCACAGCCGAAATAGGAACCGTGGGAATAGATGATGGGTTCCGCCTGCTCCAGGTGGAATTTGTGCTTCTCATCCATATATTTTTCATCGGCGTGTACTGCCACCACATCCGCCAGGAACATATCATGGGATCCCAGTGGCAGGATCTGTCGCACCTTACATTCAATGTTCACCGGACTCTCTTTTATCATCGGTGCTTTCACCTCAGATGCCGGAATGGGAGTCAGTCCCATTTCTTTGAATTTATCCACGTCCCGTCCGCTTTTCACGCCACAGTAATCTGTGGCAAATGCCAGCTCCTTCGTGGTCAGATTGATCACAAATTCTCCGGCCTCCTTCAGGATCGGATAGGAATATCTCTCGGGGCGTACGGAGATCGACACCATGGGCGGATTGGTACATACGGTTCCTACCCAGGCCAGCGTGATAATATTGGGGCGGCCGTCCCGGTCAGCCAGGCTCACCATGACAACCGGCAGGGGATACAGCATATTTCCCGGCTTCCAAAGTTGTTTTCCCATTTCCGTAAAACCTCATTTCCGTTACTTTCTTATCAATTTCAGCATTCTTAAATGAATACTTTATCTGCCTTTTTAGAAAATGTGCAAAATGCTCAATACATGAAGAACAATATCCGCAACCGTCAGAACTACTGCCGCAATGGATACTCCCAGCACACCGTTCAATTTACCGCCAAGGTTTTCCTTTACTTTTGCTGCGATGGCTTCGGTCTGCTTCTCGTTCTCTTCTACCACAACCGCCTGTACATTACGGTATACCTTTACGCATTCCTTATGTACATTCTCTTCCGTAGTGCTCAGTTTCTCATCCACATGCTTCTGAAGCTCGTCCAACACCCCGGTACTCTGCTGCAGTTCTTCCAGTTTGGCAGTATACTGCTGTTCCAGAGCTTCCAGTTTCTCTGTGTTCTCCTGCTGCAGCTTCTGCAGGGCAGCCACGCCTTCCTCGGAAAGCTTCGTCACTTCCGGAGCAATGGTCTCGGACATCAGCTTCTCCATCTCCTGATTGATCGCTTTCAGTTCCTTATTGACCTGCTGCATCTGTGCCAGGCACTCGTCGTATTCCCGCAGCTGGCTTTTCAGCTGATCCATCTCTTCGGCATCAGCCGCGGAATTCGCCTTGATCATTTCCTGGGCATTCAGCTTTTGCGCAAGTTTATCCATAAAAGTATCCATCCATTTTCCTCCAAACATATTCGTCCCTCATGTGAACAGTTTCCCGTTTCAACTGCCCCTATTTTACCATGTTTCTCCCACGGTTACAACCAAAACCCCATGAATACTGTGTTTTCATGGTTTGCGCATTTTTATGCAATTTGTACAGTTTCTTTTTTGGTTTCTGTACTTTTTCGTAAAATTCACCGAGTTTTCACATCATGTTCATAATTTGTTCATAATTGGTTGGTATACTTTAAATACAGTCAAGGAAGAGATAAGACTTCCGGATAACAAAGCATATAAGATAAATTTTTTCATAATAGCCCAGGCGCCGAAAGGTGTCTGGGCACTCCTCATTTTATGGGGATTTTCCTGTCATCCCATTACTGTTTTGACCATAAAAAAGAATCTCGCTTGCGAGATTCTCCGCCTGCGGCGGGTCGCTTTTGCGACATATTTCATAACCGCCGCAGTGCGATCCCTGCGGAGCGTTTTTAATTCATAGGAAGAAATTTCCTATGAATTAAAAATGCTTCTGTCGTTTGTATTACACCGGCAGAAGCTTTTGGATTATTTGGATGTTACGCTATTTAATTGTTTTTCCTCTTCTCTCTTTTGGCTGATGGCTAGTATCTCTTCGTTCAGAGACAGCATCCTCGCATCCAGATCAGACACCATTCTCGCACACTCCACCAGTTCATTTTTAATGCTCTCCGGAGCATCGCCCTCGAATTTGTAATGGATCTTATGCTCCAGGCTGGCCCAAAAGTCCATGGCAACCGTCCGGATCTGTATCTCCACCTTCGTGTCCACCGTGCGGTCCGACAGATAGACCGGAATACTGACGATCATATGATAGCTTTTATAGCCACTGGCTTTGGGATACGTAATGTAATCCTTCACCGCGATCACCTGAATATCCTTCTGATCCCGGATCATATCCGCAATGCGGTAAATGTCCGATGTAAAGGAACAGATGATGCGGATGCCAGCAATATCGTTTATGTATTTTACCATGTTATCTATGGTGGATTCCTGCCCGTAGCGTTTGAGCTTTTTCACAATGCTTTCCGGGGTCTTGATCCGTGCCTTGATGTGTTCGATGGGGTTGTACTGGTGTACATGCTGAAACTCGTCGTTCAAAATCTGCATCTTTGTCTCCATCTGACGCAGTGCGGCGCTGTATACCAGCGTGACCTCCTTCCAGCTATCGATTCCATCCCCGTTTTCTACCTTAAACTCCATATTCCCTCTCAATCTCTTCTGTCACAGAAGGCTCTGCGACCATTTTGTCATATTTGTTACTTCCGTAGACGCTTTTTCGTTACGGAAATTCTGCATTCGTACGTTGTATTTATGATAATTATAGCATACCTCCTTTTAAAAATGTATAATTTTAACAAAACCTTTATTATTTTTTAAGATTGATTGGGCAGTTTTATAGTACGCTTTCGCAAACGTGCCGATTCGGCGGACGAAAGCTATCCCATATACAATGTAAGATGGATCTGATGGTTGTGTGACTTTTTTTGCTTGCAGGGGAAACCTCTTCCTATTATAATTTATTATTAACGACCAATATGTCTGATTTTTTGCGTAAGGAGATTTTCTATGTTCCGTATGTGGGCCAAAATATTTCAAAATAATCATATGCTGAAGGATATTTGTATCGAGGACGGCAGCGATGATACCCGTACCCATAAAGTTTTTCACTCTCTGGACGAAGTCTGCCATCAGTTTGATCTCGGTACGCCCATCTGGCTGGATATGAATATTGCAGACTTTAAACGTCACAACAAGACCCGTTTTACCCAGGACAGTTTTGTAGAGTCCATCGATTTTGACTATCTGGAGATCCAGATCATTGAGGAGGATTAAGATGAACAGCAATTATTCCGCACAAGAGAAAAATTTTGCAACCGCATTGCTGCATAATCTGTGGAAATATCTGTTGCTTGCCGCATCTATAGTTGCTACCGTCAAGATTATTTTCTTCGGATTCGACATTGACGAGCAGTATGCCGTATCTATGGCTTACCGTCTGGTACAGGGAGACAGAATGTTTCTGGAAATGTGGGAGCCTCATCAGACTTCCGCGTTCTTTTCTGCTGCCTTTTTATGGCTGTATATGCAGTTGTTTCACACCTTAAAATACTCCGTCTCTTTCTGCGAATCGTAGGTGTCGTTACACAGTTGCTCATCAGTATTCTGACCTACCGGACTTTCCGTAAGTTTGTAACTGAGAATACTGCTTTTGTCATTGCTGTTTTTTACTACAATATCATTCCCAAGAACAGTACCGTTCCCGATTTTTCCAATATGCTTCTGTGGTTCAGTACTCTGGTCTTCTTAAGCTTTCTGGAATTTAGTCTGAATCGCGGTACCTCTGCACGCCGTCCTGCCTTTTTCCTGATTGCCGCCGGAGTAAGCACTTCCCTTCTTGTGCTTTCTTATCCCACCTGTATTTTCGTGGTACTTCCCGGATGTATCGGTATCTGGCTGTTATCTGCTGCCGGAAACCGTCTGAAAAATCTTCTGATTTATCTCGGGACCTGTGGTGTCTGCGGTCTGGGTTGGTTGGCCTACTTTTTGTTTCATATGTCTTTCCGGCAGTTTCTGGATGGCTTGTCAGAAATGCTGACCGACGGCTCCCACGATGTCGGACTGCTTGGGAAATTAAAAGATAACCTTTCCTGCCTCGGCGTTTCTTCCTGTTGTTGATTATTTCCCTGATTCTGGAACAGCTTTTTGTATGGTATCGGTTGCAAAAGCATATCGAGTATCCCGGGTTCGTCTATCTTCGGTTCCCGCTGTGGGGCATTTATTGTTATTTCCACTGTAAAAAGTCTTCTGGCGAATTGGCCCCTGTTTATAAGGCATTGTTCTGGTTTGGAAGTATTACTTCTCTGTTTTTGCTCCTTGCCGCTTTTACAGCCAGCAATACAATGCTCTACGAGTCTGCCGATTATATGGCTATCGGTATGTTGGTTTCTTTATGCTATGCAGAGCGGGAAACATCGGAATCTCCCGTTTTCTGGAAAACTTTTGTCCTGCTGTTTGTGGGACTTGCCGTCATTCACAAAGGATTTCTGTTGTATAATATTTACGGTCACGACACCATTTTCGTCACACGGCAGAAAGCGGAAGAGGGCCCCATGGCAGGAATCTACGGCCGGTATTCCGATGGCTACGAGTATAATATCCGAGGACGTCTGTTAGACGAATTCATTCCCCGGGGCAGCAAAGTACTGATTGCCAGCCATAAGAGCATTATGTATCTTCAGGAGGATTACGTGATCTGCAACTATTCCACCATCAGCACTCCGACCATCGATGAGCGCTTATTCCAATACTGGACGCTCTATCCGGACAAAGTGCCTGAATATATTGTATAGGATAAAGGTTCTGAAGGCTACATTGCAACAAATCCGGAAGTAAATGCCCGTCTGGTAGAGAATGCGGAGTTACTGGTTGATGATGAAGGGCTGTTGATCTACAGACTTCCTGCCAATCCTTATTGATACTTTTCTCCCAAATATCTGAATGACTATTGACTTTTCCTTTTTTGTGCGGTAGTATTTGCATTGTCAGATGTAGTTTTGAAAACTATATATAAAAGTATTTCAGAATACGTGTTGTTATTTTGAATAGTAAATACTATTGTCGGATAAAATGATCTTAAATAGATTCGATTTGCAGACGGCAGCTGCTGTCGGGAAAAGGAGGAGTTATTATGCAGATTACCATAAGAGAGCCGGGAAGTGCCATTACCCATTTCATTGCCATGATGATGGCAGTGTTCGCAGCTGTGCCACTGTTAGTGAAAGCCGGTGTACAGTCCGGGCAGGAGAATTTCCTGGCCATGGCCATTTTCATGGGCAGCATGATCCTACTCTGTCCACGGGCTTTTCTCTGGCTGTTGGCCGGCGGCATCATCTACACCGTGGGCGGTGTCATCTATGCCCTGAAGCTGCCGATCTTCAATGCGAAACATAAGTTCTTCGGCTCCCACGAAGTGTTCCACCTCTTCGTCATTGACAGTATGTTCTTTGCTGACAATCTTATGAATAGGCATAGCTACGAGCCATGTTCAAAAATAGAGTGAGGGATGGGCGCTTGCGCACAAGCGAGGCAGACTCTATTTTCCCGAAGCGGCGTCCGAGCGGCAGAAGGCCCTCAGGCAGATATCGGTCTCGAGCCCTCAGGCAGATATCGGTCTCCGAGTGTGAATTTTCTAAACCCGTGGATCAAGTATTTCTCATCCGAACGGGCACGGCTCCAGGCGACATCCATGTCGCCGACCGCCTGTCGCAAACATCGTGTTTGTTCCACCCTGACTTTTTACCACAGGTTAAGAAAATATCAACACTCTCCGACAGACATCTGCCTGAGGGCGTTCTGTTTGTATTCAAAACGCCAATTTCTAAGAAAAAAATACAAAAACATAAGATTTTGCTATGTAAAAAGTCTCTATTTTCGCTACATCCACGGCCCCCCACCAAAATAAAGAATCTTCTGGAACATCGCATATCCGGAGGATACCTTTACTCTGGTCTATGCTCCCGTACCGGGGATCTGCGGCACCGGTGTCACCAGCGAGGAGATCACTCTGCCCGACAGCAACTTAAACGGCTGGAAAAATACCGAGATCTACCAGACAGAACAAAAATACTGGATTTACATTACATTATCCAATCCCGATGTCCCTTTACAGGGAAATACCCTACAGCTGGAAGCCACTATTCCGTTAACAGACTGGTACACTCTGGAAACAGATTTCAACCGCATCCTCGAAACCATCCAGCTTCAATATACAAGTTTCGAAGCTCCTGTGACGCAGGATATTCTGATCTTGCCGGAAGAAACGCAGTCAACGACTCCAGACATTCCGCCCTTGCCAGAAGAAACGCAATTCGCTCCCCAAGACAAGTTGCCCTTGTTAAAAGAAAGACAGTCTAACTGTATCGAGCTGGATACGGATTTCGGTGCACCTTTGACTCAGGATATTCCGATCCTGCCAGAACAAACTCAACCTGTGACTCAGGAGAAACTGCCCCTGTTGGAACAAAGGCAGTCCAACTGTATTGAGTTGGATGCAGATTTCAGAGCCCCCGCATCGTAGGATACTCTAATCTTACCGAAAGAATCGCATCCTTGTCTCACGACAGCCGCCATCCTTGGCCGCCAGATAAGGGAATCTCCACAGATTGCCCACACCCACCGCGCTTCCGGCCGCCGCCAGCACGAAACCGATCTGCCCGGAAAAATTACTTGTTTTCTTTTCCATATGATTCACGCTCCTTAAAACACTTGTGACATGAGGATAGCATATGCTATACTATCAGCAAAACGAATGTTTTTACTTGTATGCATAAGTTTTTGTAATGTGATGAGTGCAAGAAAGCCAATCTGCTCGCATAATTGGTGAACGATGAATTTGAAATTCATAAATTTACGGGGTGAAGATCATGAAAGAACAAAAAGACCGTTACGAGATATTTTTAAAAGTATGTGAAACGGGAAGCTTCTCCAAGGCGGCGGAAGCACTGAATTATACCCAGTCCGGTATCAGCCAGATGATGGCGGGACTGGAGGAAGAACTGGGTGTGCAGCTTTTTGCCCGGGTTAAACGGGGTGTCAGCCTCACCGACAACGGTGCCCGCCTGATCCCTTACATTCAGGAAATGGTCAACCAGAAAGACAAGCTGCGCCAGGCCGCCTTCAATATCAACAATAAGATTGAGGGGAAACTGCGGGTCGGTAGTTTTTCCAGCATCACCGCTCTGTGGATGCCGGATGTGGTTCATTTTTTCCGGGAAAATTATCCGAAAGTGGATGTAGAAATTTTTGACGGCAATTATGATGAGATCCGGGACTGGATCATTCACGGGCAGGTGGATTGTGGATTTTTATCCTCCATCGTGGCGGATGACCTGACCTTTTATCCACTGTTGAATGATCCGCTGTGCGCTGTTTTCCCCGAGGGACATCCGCTGGCTGCCAAAAACAGCGTCACCCTGCCAGAACTGTTCGAATATCCTCTGATCATCGAGACCCCCGGCTGTGACAACGACATCCAGCATCTGCTGACCAAATGCCCTGCCCGCCCAAAGATCTCTTACAGCTTCCGGGACGATACCCTGATCATGTCCTTCGTCCGGAACGGTCTCGGTGTCACCATCTCTCAGGAACTGGTATTAAAAGCTTTCGCACGGGGTGTGGTCTCCAGCCCCTTATCTCCCAGTTGTCACCGTACGCTGGGACTGGCTTTCTCCAAGACCGCCAACTCCGTGGTGTCACAGACGATGCTGCGGTATTTGCAGGAAACGATCCACTGATCCACCCCAGCTCCACTATTCTGCTATTCTACATTATGGTAGCTTCCGCAATACGGGCAGCGTCCGGTATATCCTGCTGCCGCCTGATAGGAAGCACCGCAGTTCGGACACTGCACGGCGGTCATGCGAAGCTTGGAAGGATCCACGGGCTTATCGTCCATCAGTTCCTGCTCTCCCGGCAGAATCTCATCCCGGACGGAATCCGGATCCCAGCCGTATTTTCCCTGATATTCGTAGATATCCATGGTCATACCGATGGGATAGGTCGAAGCGCCCTTTTCAAACGCAGTGGGAATCACTGCCTCCCGCTCGATCTGATTCTTGTCAAAATAATGCACGATCACATTCACCGGGAATCTGCCGTTTACCATATACGCCGTATTCTCCACGTAACCGTAGATCTTGGCGGCATATCTGATTCCGTTTTTTACGATGAGTGACTTTTTATGCTGCCCGAATAATACTGCTGCGATAAAACAAATGCCCAGTATCAGGAAAAACAGCGGCAATGCCAGAAATGCCCTCATGGGCCGGAACACCATGCCGATGCTTCCGAATATCATTGTCAGCACTGCGCCGATCCCCGCAAATGCGCCTCCTATGATCAGTAAAACTTTCTGAGCCATGTTCATTTTCATGTCAGTTTCCCGCCCTTCTCCTATTTTTCATGCCAATCTCCATCCAGCAGCCTTCGGCTGGCGGCACAAATAGTAATTTATACCATCTGGACCACCCAGACATTACTCTTCACCATGAGGTAACCAATGATCACCTTGATCAGTTCCGTACCCTGCACCAGAAAATAGATGCTTACGATCCCCAGGCCGGTGAAATGCGCCAGCAGATATGCCGCCGGCACCACGATCACCCAGGTAAATACGGAATCAAACAAAAACGTTACCACCGTCTTGCCGCCGGAACGCAGGGTAAAATAGGAGGCATGGCTGAATGCACAGAACGGCATGATGATGGCCGATACCGCAATAAAACTGGTAGCCAGTTCCCTGATCTCCTCCGTGGTATTGTAAATACCCGGGAAAAATCCTCCTACCACGAACATCAATGCCGCCATGATCACACAGCAGAACACACTGAACACGATCATCTTGTTGTCTGCGTCCTTGGCATCCTCCAATTTACCTGCACCCAGATACTGTCCGACCACAATACTGATACAGGAACCAAGCTGCAGATAGACAATATTGAACAGATTCGTGATGGTGGAGGCAATGTTCAGTCCCGCCACCACGTTCAGACCTCTGACAGAATAGCACTGGGTCACCGTTGTCATGCCCGCTGCCCACAGCACCTCGTTCATCATCAGCGGAAATCCCTTGATCAGGATCGCCTTCAATTCCGCAAGCGGAATACCAAAGCCGGTGTAAGCTCCCTCCAGATAGCGGTTTTTTCCCCGATGGATGTGTGCCCAGATCACCACGATCAGTGCCTCAATGTAACGGGCAATAACGGTAGCCAGCGCCGCCCCCTGCACTCCCAGCTCCGGGAAAGGACCGATGCCGAAGATCATCAGATAGTCCAGAATCGCATTAGTACCCACCGCCACAAAGCTGGCCAGCATCGGGATAAAGGTCTGCCCGGTCTCTTTTATATTTGTCGCGTAGGACTGGTTCACCGCAAAAGGGATCAGTCCCACCATCATGATGGCCAGATATTCCAGTCCGTACTGCAGTGCCAAGTCCGTAGCCCCATTCCCCACCGTATCCGTCAGATACAGGGAGATCAGTGCGGAACCTTTGGTCAAACAGAAGGATCGCTCCGCCTGTCACCAACAGCGTGGCATACAGCTTAAACCGAAAGGAATACATATGTCCCTTATGATTGCCCTTTCCGAAATACTGGGCACCGAAGATGCTGGCTGCGGATACAGCTCCGAAGATTGCCAGATTGTATACAAAGATCAGCTGGTTCACGATGGCAACACCGGACATCTGCTCCGTTCCCAGCTGTCCCACCATAATGTTATCCAAAAAGCTTACCAGATTGGTAATGGCATTCTGCAGGATCATGGGAATAGCCAGTAAAAGATACTTCTGGTAAAAATCCCAGTCTCCAATATATTTTTTCTTTAATTTTGCTAACATAATTTCCCTCAATTTTCTAAATAATCCCTACATACGCTCGATCATCCCGGGACTTTCACTCCCGAAAACCGACCGCTTATAACGGTTCTTCCTGCGGCATGGTGCTGTGTACTTTCTTTCTGACAAAATAGAAACATACCGCCTGCAGCAGGATCGTTGCCAGCCAGGAGGCCGGATAAGATAAAAACAGTACCATCAACGACCGGTGCGTTGGGAATACTCCGTAGATCCAGAAGATTCTCGTTCCCACCGTACCGATAATGGACAATATCATAGGTACCGCCGAATGTCCCATGCCCCGCAAGGCTCCCGGAATCAGATCCATGATGCCGCATAAAAAGTAAGTCAACGTCGTATACAGCAGAATCTCCGTTCCACAGGCAATAACGTCCGCATCCGTTGTGTAAATGTGAAGCAGCTGCGGACCAAAGAGATTGGCGCTTCCACCCAGCGTTACCGCTACGATCACCGACAGGATCATACAATCGATCAGTACCCTGTCCATACGTTTTTTCTTCCCGGCACCGTAGTTCTGACTGGTGAAGCTCATACACGCCTGGGTAATGGAATTCACCGACACGAACAGGAATCCAAAGATATTATTGGCCGCCGTATAGCCTGCCATGGCGATGGAGCCAAAGGAATTCACCGAGGACTGCAGCAGAACATTGGAGAAATTGATGACTACGCTCTGGATCCCCGCCGGAACCCCCACCTGAAAGATCTGCAGCAGGTACTCCCCTTTTATTCCCAGCTTTGAAATCTGCAGCCGGTAACAGCTGTCCGTAGTAAACAGGCACCATAATACCAGCACACAGGAGATCACCTGAGAGATCACTGTAGCAATGGCTACCCCCGCCACACCCATGGAAAAAGCAATGACCAGAAACAGGTTCAATACCGCATTGATGGCTCCGGATATGATCAGGAACAACAGCGGACGCTTCGTGTCTCCCACTGCCCGCAGAACTGCAGCTCCGTAATTGTACAGCATGAAAAAGGGCATGCTGCAGAAATAAATTTTCATATATAATGCCGCCTGATCAATAACATCCGCCGGGGTATCCATCAGTTCCAACGCCTCCCCGGGTGCAGAACAGCCCTACGAATACCATGACAATACCGCTGATCAATGCAAAGGTCATAGCTGTATGTACTGTCTCGCTCATCTCCCGCTCTTTCCCGGCAGCATAGAATCTGGCGGACAATACATTGGCTCCCAGAGAAACGCCGATAAACAGATTGACGAACATATTGATCAATGCCGTGGTGGAACCTACAGCCGCCAGCGCCTGACTTCCGGTGAACCGTCCCACCACAATGATATCCACTGCATTGAACAGCAGCTGCAAAATGCTGGACACCATCAGGGGCAGTGCAAAGGAGATCAGCTTGTCCATAATCGTGCCGTTGCACATATCTATTTCATATTTGTTTTTCTTCTGTGTTGCTTCCATAATTTCATTTCCTGCAATTCTCTTCCTAATCCCGTTATTTTCCCGCACCGCTCATCCGCATCTGCAGAAGAACCGCTATAACTTATAATTTTATCACATATTTTGCTATATTTCTATTCCCCATTTTAGCTGAAAATATGATATACTATATTTTGAATGTTTTTGGGGGTTCAAAATGAGTATACATCCCACAAATCCTTACAAGAGAACAAAGAGAAAGGAAACTTATCCCTATGAAATATGACGTAATCATTATCGGTGCCGGTCCCGGCGGTATCTTCTCCGCTTATGAACTGGTGCAACAGAATCCCGACCTGAAAATTGCCGTTTTCGAATCCGGTCACCCTCTGGAGAAGCGCCACTGTCCTATCGACGGTGACAAGATCAAGAGTTGCATCAACTGTAAGAGCTGTTCCATCATGAGCGGTTTCGGTGGTGCCGGTGCTTTTTCCGATGGAAAATACAATATCACCAACGCTTTCGGTGGCACTCTCTACGAGTATATCGGCAAGAGTCAGGCCATCGACCTGATGAAATATGTGGATGACATCAACATGAAGTTCGGCGGTGAAGGCACGAAGCTGTATTCCACTGCTGGCACCTCTTTCAAAAAAATCTGCATGCAGAACAAGCTGAACCTGTTAGACGCTTCCGTCCGTCACTTAGGTACCGATATCAACTTTATCGTGCTGGAGAATCTGTACGCAGAACTCAAAGATAAAGTGACTTTCTATTTCGATACTCCGGTAAAAACTGTGGAGACCGTTGGTGACGGTTACCGTATCTGCTGCGAAAACGCTTCTTACGACTGCGACAAGTGCATTATTTCCGTAGGCCGCAGCGGCAGCAAATGGATGGAGCAGATCTGTAAAGATCTGGACATCAACACCAAGTCCAACCGCGTGGATATCGGCGTCCGGGTGGAACTGCCCGCAGTCATCTTCTCTCATCTGACCGATGAACTGTATGAGAGCAAGATCGTATACCGCACCGAAAAATTCGAGGATTCCGTGCGTACCTTCTGTATGAATCCCCACGGTATCGTAGTAAATGAGAATACCAACGGCATCGTCACCGTCAACGGCCACAGCTACGAGGGTGCCGACAAACAGACTGAGAATACCAACTTTGCCCTGCTGGTAGCCAAGCATTTCTCCGAGCCCTTCAAGGACAGCAACGGCTACGGTGAAAGTATCGCCCGTCTCTCCAACATGCTGGGCGGCGGTGTTATCGTACAGCGTTTCGGCGATCTGGTGAGAGGACGCCGCAGTAATGCGAAGCGTATTGCCGAGGGCATGGTAGAGCCTACCCTGTCCGCAACTCCCGGTGATTTAAGCCTGGTACTGCCCAAGCGTATCTTAGACGGTATCATCGAAATGATCTACGCACTGGACAAGATCGCACCCGGTACCGCCAATGACGACACCCTGCTCTACGGTGTGGAAGTCAAATTCTATAATATGGAAGTGGAACTGGACGAGCATCTGGAAAGCTGTCATAAGGGATTATATATCATCGGTGACGGCAGCGGTGTGACTCATTCCCTGTCCCATGCATCCGCCAGCGGTGTCTATGTTGCAAGGCAGATCGCCAAAGGGGAATAATTACTAATAAAAAGGAAGGTATATTCTATGGCACAGACAGTTAAGATCATCTCTGACAGTACCTGCGATCTGTCAAAGGAATTAGTGGAAAAGTATGACATTACCATCCTGCCTCTGCACATTCTGCTGGGCGAGGATGAATACCGCGATGGCGTGGATATTACGCCGGAAGAAATTTTCCGGTGGTCCGATGAAAATAAGACCACACCGAAGACCTCTGCTCCTTCTATGACCGAGGCCATGGAAGTCATGCAGCCTTTTGTGGAAGAAGGCCGGGAGATCATCTGTTTCTCCATCTCCGACAGCATGTCCACCTCCGGCAACGTTATGCGGCTTGCTGCAGAAGAACTGGAAGCTTCCGACAAAGTCACCGTCATCAACTCCGCAAACCTGTCCACCGGCATCGGTCTGCAGGTAATACAGGCTGCCATTCTGGCTTCTGAAGGGAAAACAGCCGCAGAGATCACTACTGCCATCGAAGCCATCCGTCCCAAAGTCCGGGCCAGCTTCGTCGTAGATACCCTGACCTACCTTCACCGCGGTGGCAGATGCAGCGCGGTAGCGGCTCTGGCCGGTGGTATGTTAAAGCTTCATCCCCGGATCGTCGTGGTGGATGGTGCCATGGATGCCTCCAAAAAATACCGTGGAAAATTAAGTTCTGTCATCCTCTCCTACACCAGAGACATGGAAGAGGATCTGAAGAATGCCGTTCCCGACAGAGTCTTCATCACCCACTCCGGCTGCGACCGGGAGATTGTGGAAGCGGTTCGTTCCTATCTGGAAAGTCTGGGAATCTTTGACGAGATTCTGGAAACCAGAGCAGGCGGTGTAGTCTCCAGCCATTGTGGTCCCGGCACGTTAGGCGTACTTTTCATTGCTAAATAAAAAATCCGAAGGAGTTTCGTGTGAAAAATTAATTTTTCACACGCAAATTTGTGCCTGCACAAGGTGCCAAGGCACCTGAAAGTTTGCAGGTTACTGAAAGGCATTGGTATTATTATGATCCGTTTTATATTCGTCGTATTATTTGTAGTATTATTCCTGATCCTGTCCACGCCGTTAATGCTGGTGGAATGGATCATCGGCAAATTTAACCCCGGTCTTAAGGACCGCAGTTCCCTGACCATTGTAAACTGGGCCTTCCGCTGGGTCATCCGTCTTTCCGGCACGAAAGTCATTGCCATCGGGGAAGAGAACATTCCCACCGACACTGCTGTGCTGTACGTCGGCAATCATCGCAGCTTTTTTGATGTGGTGCTGACCTATGTCCGTGTTCCCAGACCTACCGGTTATATTGCGAAAAAAGAAATGTTAAAATGGCCCCTGCTTAACATCTGGATGAAAGATCTTCACTGTCTCTTTCTGGATCGCCAGGACATCAAGGCAGGACTGAAAACCATTCTGCAGGCCATTGAGAAAGCCAAAAACGGGATTTCCATCTGCATCTTCCCGGAGGGCACCCGCAACAAGACCCAGGATACTTTTCTTCCCTTCCACGAGGGCAGTTTCAAGATCGCAGAGAAAGCAAATGTTCCCATTATCCCCATGACTATTGTGAATTCCGCTGCGGTATTTGAAGATCATTTTCCGAAAATAAAAAAGGCCACCGTAGTCATTGAATACGGTAAGCCTATTTATCCGAAGGAACTGGACAAGGAGACTCGCAAGAGCATGGGCACCTATGTACAGAATATTATCTCCGAAACTTATTTCAAAAACAAAGAACTGATCTGATCTTTCTAATGTCTATCCGCGAGGGAGACCTGCTGGGCTATCAGTAACAGATAATCCGCAGCGTCTCCCTCTTCGGGATAATAACTCACCGAATCCCGGTTCCGTCCCATCAGGTAATGCAGAAAATCCTCTAAAATCTCCGTGTACTGATAACTGTATAACACATAATTAGCACAGGACAATTCTTCTGCCCGCTTCAGAAGATCCTCGGTTCCATTGTTGACATTCATTACGGCATCGATCATGTTATGGGAACGTTTGGCCAGCTCCTCGCCCCGATTCCGGATGCTTTCCATGAATACAGTGCACAGGTCCACATCCACCGGCTGTCTGGTGGCCAGATACGTCATGGAGCCATACAGATAGGCCGTTTCTTCCAGATAACTGGTATTGTCCTCGAAAAAGTCCTTATACTCCAGGATCTGATTGCGGTAAGTGTAGAGTCCCGCCGCCCGGTAAAGCTCCGTCAGCGCCATGAATTTCTCCGCATCTCTGCCGGATGTCGACATCAGCTTGGTGTACACCGACGACGCATGCTGCAGACATTGTGTGGCATATTGCACATCATATTTCTGGTACAGATAACTGAATTTTGCCATCACCGCCACGTAACACATGTTCTCCGGTTCCGGCTTTTCTGTGTCGTTGGCCGTTTTTTCCAGCCAGTCGGCAATAGATTCCAGCAGATCCGGGATATCATTGCCATTATCATCCGCAAGCACCTGCGGATACCACTCACAGGCCTCCAGCAAAGTGATGATCTCATCCTCGGTAATACTGCGATCCTGACATCTGTCATGAACATCCGTGCACAACGCTTCCAACAGTTCCTGATAGTGGTCTTCTTTCAGAGAAAATGTCAGGGATCTTCCCACATTGTCACACTCCAGATAGAACTCACCTTCCCCGGTATAGTCCGTGAAATCCGCTGTTCCGATGTACAGAGACAGCTCCCCGTTGTAATCTGTCTGCTTTACCGTGCCTTCATAGACCGTCTCTCCGGTCTCCCGGTCCACCAGCCGGAAAGTCTCTACCGGCTGTCTGCCCTTCACCACTGCCTGTTTTTCACCGACCGCGGCATACCCCTGCTGATCCACCAGCACATTGGGTGTCAGCGTAGGCACTGTATAGTTGATGACCGGTGTGTTTTCCATGCCGGTCATACTTATGCTTACATGCCCTGTCTCTGCCGTTGCCTGCCCGCAGGCGTTCATACCTATACTGTTAAATAGTAATAGCAGGGACAGGATCCCTGCACTTTTCCTGCTGTATCTCAAAATATTCCTCCGGTCATTCCCTGGGGACATTACAGTACACGATCTCCCCGTTGATAATAGTATAAAGGGTTCGTGTGAAAATTTCCATAGGATTTCCGTCGAAAATGGCAATGTCTGCATCTTTCCCCACTTCCAGGCTGCCAATGCGGTCTGCCACGCCACAGATTTTCGCAGGATAAATGGTGATGGCCCGGAAACCTTCCTCCATTGGAAGTCCCGCTTTTACCGCAAGTCCGGCACACAACGGCAGTGTCTGGATCTGTGACACCGGATGATCCGTGGTGATGGCGACCATCACACCGGCCCGGTTCAGCACTCCGGCGGTCTTAAAAGACATGTTCTGCACCTCGATCTTGTTCCGGCTGGTAAGATCCGGTCCCACAATGGCCGGAAATCCTTCCTTCGCCAGTTCTTCCGCCACCAGATGACCTTCCGAGCAATGATCCATCGTCATTTTTATACCGAATTCTTTTGCAATGCGGATTGCTGTGAAAATATCGTCCACCCGGTGGACATGGGCTTTTAACGGGATGTCTCCCCGCAGTACCGGAAGATAGCACTCTTTTTCAAAATCCGGTGCAAAATACGCTCCCTTCTCCGCCGCTTCCTGCTTTTGCCGCAGATATTCTCTGCTCTCCCAGAATTCCCTGCGCAGCATGGCGGCGATGGCCATACGAGTGACAGGACTTTTGTTCTGCCCGGAATAATTGACCTTGGGGTTCTCTCCAAAGGCCACCTTCATGGCCGCCGGTGATTTCAGGATCAGGTCGTCGATCCGGCGCCCCTTAGTCTTTACCATGGCAAACTGGCCGCCCACCACATTAGAGCTTCCGGGTCCGATCATGGCTGCAGTAATTCCGGCCCGCACCGCATCATCAAAGGCTGCATCCATGGGATTAATACCATCGATAGCCCGCAGAGCCGGTGTCAGGGGATCCACTGTCTCATTACAGTCATCCCCTTCCGTGCTCTTTTTTTCTTCCATGATACCCATATGGCAGTGTGCCTCAATGATGCCCGGCATGATCAGCGCATTTTTCGCGATCACTACCTGCTCTCCTTCTTCCGGCTGTAACTTCACCTCACCTCTGGCACCTACCTGTGCAATTTTCCCGTTTCTTATCTGCAGGATCCCTTCGGGGATCTCTCTGCCCGCCATGGTCAGGATCCTGCCTCCTACAATATACATCAGCGGAACAATGCCTCCCCGTTCACCGGTTCCCCGTTGTGGGTCAGAGCAAAGTATACGTTGCTTCCTTCGGCGCTGTAGTATTTCGTGGGCGCTGCCACACTGCCGATGGTGTCGCCGGGATTCACATAGGAGTTCTCTTTCACTGTGATCTCCGTCAGCTGTCCATAAGTGGCCTCATAGCCGTCACCCAGATCCAGGGTCACCGCCTTGCCGATCTCCTCATTTTCGAAGATCGAAGTCACTTTTCCCTGCGCACAGGCGGTCACTGCCGTACCTTCTTCCGCGGAAAAAATGGTGGCGGGATTGTATTTATACTGATCCAGTGTAGCAAAATAAGTGCTCTTGTCCATAGAGTAATGCATCAGAATATCACTCTGCACCGGTTGCTGTAATCCGTCGCTTTCTGCAAAGTGCAGTGTCTTCTCAACGACCACATCCCCGCCTGCTGTCTGCTTTCTCTCTTCCTTTTGTCGGTCGGCATCGGAATTCTGCTGCTCTTTCTGTGCGGCCTCCAGCAGGGTCTCCTGATCCGTCAGCCCCGGAATCTCTACGTTGCCGGAGCCTACCTCCTGGGGCATATAGTCCAGATCATCCTCGGTGACAGGAGCTCCCGCGATCTCATTTCCCGCTGTATTATTTGCCGTCAGTCCGGGGATGTTCTCGTCCTCCTTCAGAAGATGTTCGTCGCTATTCTCCGTGATCTCCTGTAATTTGTCATCCGCATTGTTGGGAAGCGCAGTGAAGTCCAAGGTATAGCCATCATCCTTGGACTCCACATTCTGCCCCTTCATATAGACCCCCGTCATGGTCAACGCTGCCAGTACAAAGGCTGAAGAGGCTAACATTATAATACGTTCTTTGTTAATACCGCTCTTTTTATTTCTTCTCATATCCTATCCGCATCCTTCCTGTTCCCTGAGTCAACTGCCTGCTATACAATCGTTTCAACCACTTTCCCTGGTTTATCCTATAGTCTTGCCCGATTCATGGGTTTTATTCAGAATGTCTTCGATATGAAATTTGCATTTATTTGGAACTATTCAGAGCCATGTAAATAGCGTCGAATGTTTGCATTCGTAAGAACATTTGATGCTATTTATAGGGCGAAGTAACTGAATAGTTATATTTATTCTATGCCTGTGCGGCATAGGCAGCCATATCCACGTGCTGTACCGTACCCACATTTCCGTTTTCGTATAAGAAAATACCGGTCTTGCGGACCACAGCATTGGTCGCATTGGCATTGGTAGTGCCGTCCTGAGCCTTACGGTCTCCCTGCAGGGTAAAATCCGTAGAAGCGTTTTGCAGACAGATTGCACCGACACCCTTGTCGGAAAGTTTGTACAGTACGTCGTTGCCGTTTTCATCCTTGCACCAGATTTTTAATTTTGACCAGATGGAATCGTTCTCATCGATCCAGCCATTGCCATCCTCATCATACTGCGCCAGATCTGCAAAGCCATCCCCATTCCGGGTGCCGAACAGCTCACTGCCGTCGTTGATAGTGCCGTCACCGTTCTTGTCCAGTGCCAGATAGCCGCTGCCATTCAGCACGGAGATCTCTTCTTCCTTGCCATCGGCATCCAGATCAAAATAAAAGGTCTGATCCGACACTTCTGCCACATCAGTATCCAGGTTGATCACCAGCGGATCATGGAGCGTGAATTCTGCTACATTGAGTTGCTCTTTGTAGTATTCCTCGCATCTGCGGCTCATATTTACATTTACATTAAAATTGATCTCTCTGCCATCCTTGGTCCGTACGCTTCCCACGGTGGAAAAACTGGTATCCTCCTGTTCTATGTTCCAGGTCTCGCTCACATAGTTCAATATTTTCACACGGGACGTGACCAGATTGAACACGTCTGACGCAGGTGTTGCGGTTCCCTGTGTGCTGCCGGAATTCGTCTGGGTATTATTTACGCTATTCCCTGTATTCCAGCTGTTTCCGGTCTGATTACCGCTGCTCCATCCGTTTTCCTGCATCCAGTCCCGCAAAGTGCTGTTCCTGGACGGGAATAATAAATCAAAAATATAACGCACCGTATATTCCCGGATGGTAGACAATGTCTGTTCACTGGCACTGCTTCGCATATCCCATCTGGCAGAAGATACCAGAAAACGACTCTGCCAGTCTTTGGCTGTCATCGTGGTGTTCTCTGCAGTGTTCTCCTGTTCCTCCGTGTTCTGTGTGGTATCCTCACCATTCGGTGTCTTCTGTCCCTTAGTGGATACATCTGTCAGACCTGCCTGATAATCCGTTATCTCAAATCGTCTGACGCTTGTCTTAGAAGCGTGATAGCTTCTGGCGGAATCCATTCCTATGCTTGCGGAATCAATTCTCAAATCTGTAATTTTCTCCTTTCCCCGACCTCACCAAACAGGGCGCGCTTCCTGTAACGCTTAACAGTTCACCACCGCATGTATTCATAAAAGCGCCTGCTCCGCAGTCGACGCCGCTAAGCGGCTCATCTTTTATTTCATACATGCGGCGCTCCGCTCATGCAATATCATATGTTCTGCTTTGTGTGCCAGCACCCACGCAGAACATATGATATTGCATGGCTGAACTGTTAAACTAAAAAAAGATGGTAAAGAAACAGAATACATATAATATGCCTCTGTCTGGTTACCATCCGTGGTGTCATTATCAAACTGTAAAAAATAAGTAGCAGGAAGTGGCTGGCCTTGTCACCTCTCTACTACTTATATCGTCCGCTATGGACATTTTATTTAGTGTTAATTTACTGCTGTTTGGGCTGAGTGGGAGCACCAGGGGTTCCGGGTGCGGGAGGTACCGGTTTCCCGGCTGCTTTCAGCTTCGCGGCGATCATGCCGGCTACCATCTCTCTGGTAACCACGATATTGCCACCGAAGGGATTGATGACAAATCCCAGGGCCGGGCTGATATTGCCCTGTGCATCTTTGCGCAGCAGCATTCCCGCATAATCGTCAAAGTTCATGGCGAAAGTCTGCTGATTCTCCTCATCTCTCCACCTTTTTAGCTCTGTCCAGTCAGTGAACGCCATGAAGAACTTCCGACCGTCCTCGGTGGACAGCATCGGGAACTGTACTTTGGCATCTCTTGCGATGGTCACCCGGCCGTTTTCATCGGGCACAGGCACAGGATCGATCACTACCGGAGCCAGGAACTTTGCTTTCTGAAGCTCCTCCAGGAACATCTGTCTGTGTTCCGGTGTATCTTCTGCTTTTAATAATTCGATAGATCCTACCATCATGGGGTTGGATACCGGTTTGTTAAATTCCATATTTTTTCTCCTTACTTCTCATTGTAACTATTCAGCCTCTCTTCGCGAAACACATCTGCGATGGTTAGTCACATGTCTCTGAATAGTTACACTCGGTTATAGTTGATCAGGCATCCCTTCAGGATGATCTGACGTTCTTCGTCGGTCAGCTCTCCCAGCTAAGCATGCCCCAGTTGATCAGGTTGGAACGATAACGCTTGGTGGCATACTCGTTGGCAATATTTGCCCAGCCGCCTAATACCTTCTGGCAGGAAGCAGCCTGCTCACGGGCAGAACCGTCTCCGGGCTTCACTGCGAAGATAGTGGAACCGAATCCGGTGTTCTCACGACTGCATCGGGATACTGTTTCTTCACTTCGCCCATGACATCCTTCAGTACGGGAACTGCCTGACAGGGATGTCCGCCGTTCATACGCTCTTTCTCTGCCTTCTGGATCTCTTTGGCACGTCCTACATACTGCGGATCCTTACGGCTCAAGGTGAACTCTGCCAGTCCCAGAGGATTGGAGCGGTAGGAAGAGGTCTCACCGGAGGGGATCAACTCATCGGTAGTGGTTACAGGATCGTGGATCTCGGATACTACCTGTAATACCAGATTTTCAGGCAGGGCACCCATAGCGGGCCAGTCCTTGATATTGGGGCCGAACTGGATCTCTACGCTCTCATCTGCCACACCGTGGGAATCGAAGACACGGTTCTTGTAAATATTGCTATCGAAATGATATTTATATTTTCCGAAATCTCCATCGAAGTCCGTTGCGGGAGTCAGCACACCCTTGTTGGCTGCGGTGGCTGCGATGGAACGGGCATCCATCAGAGCTACCGAAGCGATCTGGCCGTTCTGCAGCTTGGAGCCTTCGCGGTTCGGGAAATTTCTTGTAGAATGACGGATACTGAACGCATTGTTTGCAGGGGTATCGCCAGCACCGAAGCAGGGACCACAGAACGCAGTCTTCATGACTGCACCGGTCTCTAAGATGGTCGCAGCACAACCGTTACGGATCAGCTCCATGTATACGGGCATAGATGCGGGATATACGCTTAAAGTAAATTCATCCGCACCGATGTATCTGCCCTTCAGGATGTCGGCAGCCGCACAGATATTCTCGAATCCGCCGCCGGCACAGCCTGCGATGATACCCTGATCTACAATGAACTTGCCGTTCTTTACTTTATTCTTCAGAGTAAAGTCTACGGCACCGTCCAGACTTACTTTCGCACGCTTCTCGGTCTCATCCAGAATATCCATCAGATTCGCATTCAGCTCCTCGATCGTGTAGGTATTGCTCGGATGGAACGGCATGGCGATCATAGGACGGATCTTGTCCAGATCCACCTCTATGAGACCGTCATAGTAGGTTACCTGACCGGGGTTCAGTTCCTTATATTCTTTGGTCCGTCCGTGGATCTCGTAGAACTCACGGATCTGGTCGTCTGTCTTCCAGATGGAGGACAGGCAGGTGGTCTCTGTGGTCATTACGTCGATGCCGATACGGAAATCAGCACTCAGGGAAGCCACGCCGGGACCTACGAACTCCATTACTTTATTTTTCACATAACCGTTTTTGAATACGGCGCGCCAATGATCGCCAGTGCCACGTCCTGCGGTACCTACACCCTTCACGGGAGCACCCTTTAAGTATACGGCTACCACGCCGGGCATGTTGATATCATAGGTCTGGTTCAACAGCTGTTTTACCAGCTCGGGACCGCCCTCGCCCATAGCCATGGTACCCAGTGCACCGTAACGGGTGTGGGAATCGGAACCCAGGATCATCTTGCCACCGCCGGCTAACATCTCTCTGGCAAACTGATGGATAACTGCCTGATGAGGGGGTACATAGACTCCGCCGTATTTTTTCGCACAGGTCAGACCAAACATGTGGTCATCCTCGTTGATGGTGCCGCCTACGGCACACAGAGAGTTATGACAGTTGGTCAGTACATAGGGCATGGGGAACTTCTGCAGTCCGGATGCTCTCGCGGTCTGGATAATACCTACAAAGGTAATATCATGGCTGGTAAGCTTGTCGAAACGGATCTTCAGCTTGTCCATATTGCCGGAGGTATTATGCTCCTGCAGAATACCATATGCCATGGTGTTTTTCGCTGCTTCTTCTTTGGAGATCGTAATGCCGGTCTTCGCCTGTATCTGACTGGCTGCTTCCGGGGTATCCGCTACGATGTCCGTACCGTTTACCAGGTAAGCGCCGCCCTGTGTTAACTGAATCATGCTCGTCCTCCTGTTATTCCACTTCTTATGCGTAATGTGCATCTAAATGTGCACTCCTTTCATTATACTGGATTGTTTTCTCAGATGCAATGATCTTATAGGATGTTTTTGCCACTGTACCACGCTAAATTTTATTTTTCTCCGGGAACCATTCCTCTTTTGTTCCGGTGTTGCTATAATATCCTCAGAAATTATGCCATTTTCCGAAAATCTATACGAAAACGACAGTTGTCGGCCGAATTCCGGCGGCAGCTGAAAGGAAGCTTATGAATGTAGTAATAGCTATCGATTCCTTCAAAGGAAGTATGACCTCCATGCAGGCGGGTTTGAGCGCCGCCACGGGGATCAAACGTGTTTATAAAGATGCACATATTACCGTCCGTCCTCTGGCGGACGGCGGGGAGGGCACCGTCGATGCTCTGGTAAACGGCTGTGACGGCCGTATGACACAGGTGCAGGTCACAGGCCCTTCCGGTCACCCCGTTGTCTGTCCTTACGGCATTGTCGACGAGACCCATACCGCAATCATTGAAATGTCCGGTGCTGCCGGGATTACCCAGGTCAGCGGAGAGGAAAAGAATCCTCTGAACACCACCACTTACGGTGTAGGCGAAGTCATCAAAGATGCAATCCAGAACGGCTGCCGGCATTTTATTGTCGGTATCGGTGGCAGTGCCACCAATGACGGCGGTGTCGGAATGCTGCAGGCACTTGGCTTTGGCTTTCTGGATAAAAACGGAAATCAGATCCGCTTCGGAGCCAAAGGACTGGAGGATCTGGAATCCATCACTACGGATCATGTGCTTCCCGAACTCAAGGAATGTACTTTCCGCATAGCCTGCGATGTCTCCAACCCGCTCTGCGGAGGGCAGGGATGTTCCGCCATCTACGGACCGCAAAAGGGCGCTACTTCCACTATGATCCTGCAGATGGACAAATGGCTGGCTTATTATGCCGCTCTGGCCAGAGAACAGTTTCCTCATGCCGATGCCAAATATCCCGGTGCCGGTGCTGCCGGCGGTATGGGATTTGCTTTTCTTATGCAAACTGGATATCTGTCGGGATCTGCTCTAACATATGCTTTGTCCAGCCATAAGGGTTTGTACAAACGCCCTTTGGACATTCCTCTGTGATAGGGATAAAGGCTGGATTGCCGTACACAGTTGCAGAAGATGAGAAGATAATATTCTTACAGCCATTCTCACGCATAACCTTGCACAGATTCAATGTACCTGCGATGTTATTCTCATAATATTCCAGTGGTTTCCGCACAGACTCACCAACTGCCTTCAGTCCTGCGAAATGAATCACGGTATCTGGCTGTTCCTTAGCAAATATCTCTGTCATTTTCTCATAATCCCGGATATCTGCCTCATAAAATGTCGGCGTCTTGCCTGTGATCTGTCCGATCCGGTCAACTGCCTTCTCGCTTGCATTGTAAAGGTTATCGACTACCATTGGGGAAGTGGACAACTTGCCCTTCTCCTCCAGATAAATCTTACCCTCGTAATCGGTAGCCGCCGCCATCTCCTGCTTAAAGAAATGCACATATTCCGCATTATATCCGAAGAAATCATGCTCCTGTAAAAAGGTGATAGTGGCATCGTTATTTTTATCACTGGTCATTACGAACAGATGGATCCATGCATCTGCCTGATGTACGACTTCCAGCAGATTATTGATCAGACACTCAAAAATATACAGCTCATGGGTCAGTCCCACATTGTACATTCCCTTGGGATTGTCAGATCCCAGTCTGGTGCCCATACCACCGGCCAGAAGGACCGCTGCTACCTTGCCCTGTCGGATCGCTTCGATACCGGTTGCGGTAAATTCCTCCCTGTTTGCTTCGATTTCGTCTAACTGCATGGCAGCCAACGGTGTGATCACTCCTTTTTTTGCCAGATCTTCTTTATGCTTACAAGCTTCCAAAATGCTCATATCTGTAGCCTCGATCTGATCCAGAATCCCCCGCTTCTCTTCTTCGGTAAGTTCCCCGTAATACTTCAGAACATGTTCCTGACCATACTTTGCAAGCTTCTCCTTAGCCTGTTCCAGTGTCATACTCATATTCCTACCTCCGTTTTATTTTCTCCGACTATTCCACCCCGGGTAACAGTCAATTTTCTCTATTATACTTGATATTTCCTGCGATTGCAAACCTTACTCCCGGGATCGTTTCCACCCGTTAAGATTCTGTAAATGTGTTGCAAAGATTCTGTAAATAACCCGACAAAATAGTGTTAAGGGTCTGGCAAAACTATTCACCCGGGGAGATCTGTTTACTATAATACGGTATGTAAAGTTTTCGAAGGAATCAGCAAGCACTTTACAAACTGACAAAAAAGCGAGGAATCCATCATGAACATCGGAATTTTAATTATTGCAATCGTAGGCGGTGCTACCGGACTTTTATCCACAGCATATCTGGCAATCAGTTTCCCTGCTGTGCTCCTGTGGAAGCTCTATCGCAGGGTGGTCCACAGAATTCCTCTCACCCAATAAGCTAACTACAAACACTTTCCCTCTAAAAAGGACCCGGAAGCTTTCGCCCGGGTCCTTTGTCGCATTTTCTTATTCTATTTTTATTCCTGTACCGGATCCCAGTTCTCATCCACCAGTGTCGCAGTTACTGTAATTCCCTCCGATGCATTTTCTGCGCGGATCACAAGATAGAACATTCCTTCTTCCGAATCCGCGGCATATTCTGACGGATTCTCCGGCAAAAAGACAGAAAATCCCTCCGGGTACTGCTGCATCTCCAGAAATCCCTTTTCCAGCAGTGCAGTTTTGTAGTCTTCTTTTACTGCATCCCGGTCCCCACAGGAGTACACCTTTATTGAAGTAAAAGTTCCATCTTCGCTGTCTGTCTCCGTACAATCTGAAATCACAGCATCGGGATAGATAATATCCTGCTGCACCGCTTTCAGATATTCCGTTGACATCCGGACACTCTGTAAGATCTCAAAAGTATCTTTTCCATCCTCGGAATGCGCCATGAGTACCAGACTCAAAAGCAAAATGAGCAGATAACTTCCCAGTGCTCCCGCCAGTATTTTCGCAAAAGGATTCTCTGGCTGCCCCAGATTTGTATAAGAAGTGATGATCCAACCAAAATTTCGGTAGTCCACTGCGGTATTACAGTATTCGCAGACTCCGCCGCCCAAAATGTCCACACTGCCTCCGCAGTTGGGGCATTTGTATTCCCGGAGTGCCCTGCTGTGCTGCGTTACCACATCCTGTCTGCCTTCCAGTTCCAGCCGGATCTCCTCATAACGGTTCCGGATCTTCTTTCCTGTATCCAGTGTCAATCGGGTCCTCACTTCCACGCTGATTCTGTAAGACTCTCCCCGTGTCTCCGCCTCCAGAAAACGCACACCGCAAATGCAACAGTCCACCACATTCTGATACCGTACCACCACCGTATCCAGATCACAGGATGCGAAAAAGCGTACCTGCTCTGCCGTATCCGCCAGATGGATCATTCGCAGCTGGTATTCCAGATTCTGAAGAAAATTACCCGTGGAGAATTCCGGGATTGCGGCCTTTACTTTCGATTCGTCTTGAATTCTCGGCTTTCTGCGAGTCTCCATCACGATCAACATTACAATAAATATAATGAGCATGTAAAACAACGACCGGAAAAATACCGGAGCCAGACCAATTCCCAGCATCATGGCTGCGGCTGCCTTTACCGCATTGTATCCGTTCCTGCCCAACGCCAACAGCAAAAACATAATGCCGCCCGCACAGATGGCCAGTACCGCAAGAGAAATCGCTGTAATTCCCACCACAGCACCGGCTTTCATAAAGTTGGAAATACTTTTCTGTCTTGCGTCCTCCTCCAGAGAAAATCCGGATACCTTTGTTTCAAAATCACTGACGAGAAACTTTGCCCCGCAGGCATCGCAGCCATCGATATAGCTGGTCAGTTTTCCCTCATGTCCACAGTTAGGGCAGATAACCATATCTCCCTGCACATCCGCTTTCAAAAAGCTCGCCACTGCAATCTCCGGTGTCTTTAGGAACGCAATCTTTTTTCCCTTGCGGTAATAAGTCCGTCTCATTTTTACCGGCTGGGTACGGCGGCAGCTATAATCATAACCATCCTTCCAGGGACCATCATAGTCCGCCAGTCGTGCCGGCTCCTGCATCTCCATATCCACCGTCAGTTCCCGCTGCTGCAGTCTTTTTCTGCTCAGGCGCAGACTTTGCCAGAAAGGCTGGGTTGTCTGCTCCATCAGGTTCTGTTCCGCTTCCCCGTTGCCCTGATAGAATGCTTTTAATTCCCCGTAGAAGTCTTCTGTCCGTCTCTCGATCTCTTTCCGTGCATCATTCAGAAACTCTGTTGCCATTTCGTTTTTCTCTCCTCATAAGTGATCCTGCCGCGTAAAGGTCCTGATATCTTTTGTATCTTATGTCCCAACTACTTTGTCCCATATAGCTATGTATCCATTATATAAGTTGGTACCCGGTATTTCAAGACACTTTCCCGTATAGAATGATTTGTCTCATCGAATATCTAGTGCTGGTGCAGATACTTCTCTCTGGTAGCCAGTCCGCCGCGGATATGACGCTCGGATTTATTCACATCCAATACCTTCCGCGCCTGCTTTGCCAACGCCGGATTCACCTGGGCCAGCCGCTCCGTCACGTCCTTATGTACCGTGCTTTTGCTGATGCCGAAGGCCTTGGCAGTCTGCCGTACCGTGGCGTTGTGGTCGATGATATAGCCGGCTATCCCTATAGCTCGTTCTTCAATATAGTCTTTCAAAGGAAAACCCCTCAGGATACTTTTTTACAGTGTATGAAAGTATCTGAGGGGTTATGATAGGGATTGACGTTACTCCAAAAATTCATGTTTTGATTTATCTTTTTGATTTTTATCATGTTCTAATTCATATAAACGTTTGATCATCACGTCTATGACACAGCCACTGTAACATTCACTACGGCTGCAATTGCTTGGTATATTACAAATCTTGTAATCCCCATTCACCAAAATTCTTCCCTGTTTATCCTTTGACGTAAGTTTTTGCATCCTAATATCCCCTTATTCACCATTATTTTTACACAGTTCTTGACAATTAAACAGCTTCTTGCTACTATCTTAAACAAGAAATGGGTTTTCACCACACTTATTGTTGTGGCTTGCTCGTTTCTTTTTTTATTGTCAAAATATCATATAGATATTTTTTCCGTTTTCAGCATGATTAATAAGTAATCTTGCTCCAAAAACATTATATCTGACCAGCACATCGTTCTCATAAACAGGAATTGCAAATCGCACATCATATCTATACCATCCAAGTTTAGCATATGAAGCATAAAACAACTTGTTTCTAATAGTAAATTCCAGTTTTGAAGAACTTTGCAAAACTAACTTCCATAAAAATCATGATATTTTGATTTGCCAGAATTTACTTATGCAAGCGATTAGCTAAATCAGAACTTAAACTTGCAAACTGGAAGCTCGGATTCCAATTCAGCCTTCCGTTTTGCAAAAGTAACTTCTGTTTGAATTATTTTTGCAAGATTAACTTCGGGATCAGCACCTTTAAAGCAGAAATAAGTCTTGCGAAAACAGTGCCAACTGGAAATTAGTATTGCAAGAGTGGACTTTAGTATTACAAACCGCTTGAAATAGGGCTTTTAGCATGTTACTATACTCTTGAAGTCATATTTTACTGTATGCAAATAAGAAGTCGTCGCTTCGTTTGCATGTTTGCAAGGGAAACTTCCACCTCTGGGATATGGGTGACATGATCAGGAGATGACATTGGCAGTTTTACTTCAGCAGTTCAGGTTTTAGTATGATTTCATTAGCAGGAACAGCTTCCAGGTTAAGCTTAGAGGCTGTATCCGCGCCATAAAAGAAGCTGAATAGTTGATGTGCGGATCGATTATTCAGCTTCTTTCTTGTATAGGAGTTAATGTGACTCATCATCAGGTTGACTTTATCCTGTGTAAGAAAAGCAAATGATGTTTTCTTAGGAACAATCCTTCTGATGAATTCATGAGTTACTTCAATACTTCCTTTTTGATCAGGACGTTGCGGATCACAGTAAAACACATAGGTTCTGCGTCTTCCATCCTCATCAAACTCTATTGCCAACGGATCCGTAAATTCGCTTCCGCGATCTGCTAAGATGACCTGGAACATCTCACAGAATTGTTCCCGCCCAAGTATCTCATAAAGATGGTTCACCGCTTCTGTTACCGACTTGGCTGTATTCGCTTCCCTAAGATATGCCAGCATAAGGGAACAGTTTCTAAAGAATACTGTAAGCAGCACCTTTGTGGAATCCCTGGTGCCTTCTACCGAATCCATTTCCACCACGTTGAAATCAGGATGTCCTTTCATAAAAGCTTCAAAATCTTCGTAGGTACGCCCGATATGGCATTTCTTATCGACACGTACAACCTTTTTGGATTTGCGTTTTTTATAACGCACTTTTCTGGGAAGATCTATATTTCCAGCAGAAAGTATGCCGGCATCTATGTAGTTATAAATGGTCCTTTCATCTACCATGATTTCTGCTGCATTGTTCATACAAATTTGATGAATCGACTGGCCTTGTTTGATAAGAGGCGAAAGGATGGCATCAAGCCGATCCAGTTCTTCTGGTGTTATATCGATACCCTTACGGGAATCAGAACGTGTCTCTTCGTATGTTTTATGAGCTTCCTTTGCATCATAGAACTGTTTGGCAAGAGTACAGGAACGTACCTGTTTACATGAATTGCAAACATAGGGTGCTTTCTTTAGACTTGAACATTTTTCCTCTTCAAAATCAGGACAATTGACCATGCACAAAGCACACTCAGAACAGTATGTTTTTCCGTGCCATAACCGATTAATAAACCCACAGCTATCTTCGCCACAGATATACTGCTTAGTGCATCTCTTTCTGTGTCTGCATGGATTATAGCCTCTGGAACGCGTACCAGTATTTCGATAATCAAGATGGGCTTTCACTTCTTTAGAAACAGTTGATGGATCCTTGCCTATCAGAGCGCCTATTTCAACGAACGTCTGCCCCTCTTTTAAAGCTTTCTGTATGGTAATGCGATCATCCAGTGTCAGATGCTTATATTTATAGGATGACATGTATTTATCCTCCTTAGTCTTGCTGCCATCTCCTGACACTACTGAAGTGATTACCATTATTACACAAAAAAGAAAAGGAAGATCATCTATTTACAAGACTATCTTCCATCTTCATGTTTGTATGACTTATTTCTGTTTTATAAAATATAAAAACCTTAGTAACTGGAAGTTACTTTTTCAATTGAGTCTCGAAATTCTAATACCCTGTTTCATAGAAAAAGCAAGGCATCCCTACCTTGCTCTTCTACGTCTTATGGTCACCGGTTCCTCCACCTTTTCTATATCCCCCGGTTCTGCTATGTACTCACTCTCCTCTGCACATTTTGATGCAGCCTCCTCAATCGCACGTTCCACCCTGCATGCATTCGCTTCAATCAAAAGCTTGCACAAGAAATCGGCGGTATCTTCTGCCGAATTTGGATTGTGAAAACGATAATTCAACTTTCTCTGTTTCAAGCGGAATCCCCACCACCTTCTTGCCTGTCCTTCTTTCCCATACTATGAGATTGATTCTTAGGTTAGACCTATCTTTTTTCACAAGATGATTGTATTCCATTTGAAATAAAATTACGTTCCCCAAATAATGTACTTAAGTCTATTCCCACAATACTTTATTCCTTACTACCAGGCACAATTTCATGTGACAGCTTCACCAGTAAATCGTTGTTCAAATAAAAACGCATGGAAAAAGATCTGAAATATCCATTATCTTTTCCATGCGCTTGAAATAAACAAGTTACTATTTCTATTTACGGTACATTTGGGTTGAATAAAGAGCATTCATAATCTTATAAAAAGTAAATTTGCAAATTAGCAAGCAGTGTATTTGTGATCACAAATACATTTTTTGCTTGTTAGGAACTCCTCCCAATCCCTCAGAATCAATCAGAAATCTGATTGAGCCACGCCTTCATTACATGTCAGTGCTACACATTTAGTTCAATTTTCTTGCAATATACTTTACATCTCTTCAGGGCATTCCATCCCTAACAAACCACACGCCTCACACAACACCTTCTGTACTATATCCACTAAAAGCAGTCGTACCATTTTTTCCTTTTCGCCGGCTTGTAAAATAGAACAATCATGGTAGAACTTATTAAATGCAGTCGCCAATGATATTACATACCTTGCCACTATAGATGGCTCATACTTTTCTGCGGCATTTATAACTGCATCCTCATAAGCTTCTAACACTTTTATCAAATTAAATGATACATCATCCGATAATACCGCATAATCTATCTCTTTCACTTCTACAGGTTTCCCATATTTTCGCAACACACTTTTTGCACGGGCATACGTATACTGTGCATAAGGACCTGTCGTACCATCAAAATTCAGGACTTCCTTCCATGAGAAATCCACATTTTTGATTCGCTGATTGAATAAATCATGGAAGATTATTGCACCTACTCCAACCTTCTTCGCAGTTATTTCCTTGTCATCTAATGATGGATTCTTTTCCATAATTGCATTGTAAGCTCGCTCTATTGCTTCTTTCAAAATGTCTTCTGCATAAATGATATTTCCGCCTCGTGTGGAAAGCTTTTCTCCTGCCAAACTCACTAAACCATACGGAACATGAACCAATCCATCAGCCCAATCATAACCCATCACTTCAATCGCCTTGAAAATCTGTTTGAAATGAAGCGACTGTTCTAACCCGGTTACATATAAACATTTTTCAAAATGATATTGCTCTTTCCGGTACAATATTGCAGCAATATCCGGGAATGATAAATGGAACCTCCATCACTTTTTGTAATAAGACACGGAGGCATATTATACTCTTCCAAATCAATTACTTGTGCACCCTGGCTTTCAACCAATAGACCTTTTTCTTTTAATTCATCAACTAACGCAGGCACCTTGTCACGATAGAAGCTCTCACCCAAATAAGAATCAAAGGATATTCCAAGTAAATCATAGATACGTTCAAACTCAACCATACTGATTTCTTTAAACCAATTCCAGATTTCCAACGCCTCCGGGTCATTTTGTTCCATTTTTACAAACCATTGCCGTGCCTCTAAAATTAAATCTTCATTTTTCTCCGATTCCGTATTAAACTTCACATAAATACGCAGCAATTCTTCAATCCCTTTCTCTTTTACCAGTTCCTCGCTGCTCCATAACTTATATGCAACAATCAATTTACCAAACTGCGTTCCCCAATCACCCAAATGGTTGATACGAACCACATCATATCCTAATTTCTGATAAATCTTATACAGTGAATTTCCGATTACAGTAGTCCGCAAATGGCCTACATGAAAGTTCTTCGCAATATTGGGCGATGAATAGTCCATACAAATCGTTTTTCCCACACCACTTTGCGTTACACCATAATTTTCTGTCTGCGATTTTTCAATACACTTTTTAACAAACAAGTCACGTTTCAAATGAATATTGCAATATGCACCTACGTTCTCCGCTTTTTCAATCCCTAAAAATTCTTTCTGTTCGTTCAGTTTTTCTACCAGTTCGGATGCAATCTGCATCGGATTCTTATGCATTTTCTTTGCCATCGCAAAACAAGGCAATGCTAAATCTCCCATTTTCTCCTCTGGTGGAATCTCCACCAGTTTCAACAACTCTTCTTCCGGCATTTCCACTAATACATCTGATAAATACTGACAAATTTTCTTTTTCATGGTAACCTCCATTGATTCTATTTATTTTCTTAATGGATAAAAAAAGAACCGCAATGGAATTAGCCTTTTGCTAAATCTATTACGGTTCTGTATCTACAACATTTATAAACAGCAACCGCACAGAAACAAGACGTACATCTCTTGCAACCATGCGGAAAACGATGATTACAAGAGCTTACGTCTTCTTTCTCTGCGTCTTAAACTGTTAACATAAAATGTGTTCATATTTTTTATCCTCTTTAATTGATAGTTAGGAATATATCACATAAAGTTTGACTTTGCAATACTTTTCATAAATTTGACTTGTAAGTCCAGGAAAAGCCACATTTCTGACATTATTCAACTACCCACACAACCTTATCTCTCGTCCGTTCTATATTGTTACCTCCGCATGTACTGTGCTTTTCGAAATGCCGAACGCCTTCGCTGTCTGTCTGACCGTGGCGTTGTGGTCGATGATATAGCCTGCTATCCCAATAGCTCGTTCTTCAATATAGTCTTTCAAAGGAAAACCACTCAGGATACTTTTTTACAGTGTATGAAAGTATCTGAGGGGTTATGCCCTAATTATGTTTATCTATTTATTTTATTCATTTTTCTAAGAATCGCCTGCCAATACATCCTATCCTTCAGCACCCTGATAACGGTTACCGTTGTGCCTTCAACCACAAAGAAAATCAAATATGTACTGTAGGGTTTGTAATAAATCTCTAATCCCTCAATATTATATCCTGTTTTCTCATACCCTTCGGCAAAAGGATCTAAAGCTTTAATTGCAGCCTTTATTTTCTTGGAAAATTTTTCCGCATATTCCCTGTACATAAAAGTCTGCAATATATAAGTCTTCGTACTTTTAATATCTTGCAAAGCATCCTTCGACAAGACAATTTTATATTTTTTAGGTTTATCCATATACTATATCTTGTCGATTTCCTCCCATGCTTCTTCAATGGTGTATACCTCACCATTTTTCATACTCTGCACTCCTTTTGCCAACTCCTGATAGAGCGCATCGAAAGCATCTTTCTCCGTATAGTCATATGTGCGATTATTTACTGTTGTATCTACTGATGCTAATGGTGCCATGGTATCACTCCCTTCTGATTCTATTATATGTGACGTTTCCGATTTTATCAACCTATATCAGATTCTAAAAAGGCTAATTTCTCAGCCTTTTTCCTACTCTATCTCAACAACCACACTACTGTCGGTTTTTATACATCCGTATGTACCGTGCTTTTGCTGATGCCGAAGGCCTTCGCTGTCTGCCGCACCGTGGCATTGTGCTCGATGATATAGCCCGCTATCCCTATAGCTCGTTCTTCAATATAGTCTTTCAAAGGAAAACCCCTCAGGATACTTTTTTACAGTGTATGAAAGTGTCTGAGGGATTATGCATCCTGACAATTAAGCCGCTATTTGACAATTATTTTGTTTCAAAATATAATAGTTGTACTTTGCAAGTATCCATTTTGAACATACGGGAGGTTTTTTTTGTGAAAGAGTCAAAGCTCCGGCTGCGTTCCGCCGGTTTACTTTCTGTTGCGGCAGGATTTATGTTGTTTCTTTATGCTCCATTGGAAATTTATTTTAATAACAAATATGAATTCTGGTTTGATTTTTATGATCTGATCCCGCTCTGTCTGTTGATGTTTGCGGTATTTACGGGTGTCAGCTTCCTGCTGGCTTTCATCGTTTCGAAGATAAATACCAGGCTATATCATGGATTTCTCACAGTTTATCTGATTGCGTTCCTCTGCACTTATATTCAGGGCAATTTCATGATAGGCAATCTGCCTCACCTGGATGGAAGTACGGTGGATTGGGCACAGTATTCCGGATTGCGTATCGGCTCCGTTGCTCTCTGGGTGGCAGTCGCGGTTCTGGTGATACTGACGGTGAAAAAGCTGTCGCTTACAAAGGTGGCAGATGCAGCAGGTGCTGTCAGCGGGCTGATCAGTCTGGTTCTGTTGGTGACTCTTGTAACGCTAGGGTTTACAAAACAGGGCCTGGAACACAAATTTTCTATGATCAACACCACCTATGGGGAACTGGAAATGTCTACCGATCAAAACCTTGTACTTCTGGTTCTGGACACAGTAGACGGAGACATCATGTCACAGGTGATCGAACACCATCCCGAATATAAGGAAACTCTTTCTGATTTTACTTATTATAATAATACGATGTCGGCCTATCCATTCACCGCATATTCAGTTCCTTACCTCTTCTCCGGCGAATGGTATGAGGATCAGGAAGAATTTATCGAATATGCAAAGAGAGTCTATCGGGAAGCTCCTTTCTTTGATGATCTGGAAGCCAGAGGATACCGCATGGGAATGTATGAGGAGGACGCTTACCGTCTGGAAGAAAGCATGTTCCGATTTGAAAATATGATCGACACGACCCCCACGATCTCTTCCATTGCACAATTTATGAAACTGGAAATCAAGCTGGTCGGATTCAAATACATGCCTTTTGATCTCAAACGCTTCTGCCTCACCATCCCGGCGGAATTCAATTCACTGGAGAAGACCGATGATATCAGTGATTACGAACTCTTTTCTTCCGACAATCAGGTCTTCTATACCTACCTGAAAAAGACACCGGTAACACTGACCGATGACAAATGCTTCAGATTCATCCATCTGGTAGGTGCCCACAGTCCCTGGCATCAGGATGCACAAATGAACGAGATTGAAAACGGCACCTACGAACAAAGCATTGAAGCCAGCATGACAATCGTGGCTACGTATCTGCAAAAACTGAAAGCCAGCGGTGTCTATGATAATACGGCCATTATGATCCTGTCGGACCACGGATACAACATTGAGGATGATGACAGTTCCGAGAAACGGCAACATCCTATTCTGTTCGTAAAGGGTGTCGGTGAGCATTATGATGAACTACAGATTTCCTCTGCTCCCATTTCCCAATCTGATTATCTGGAAGCCTACACACGACTTCTGGATGGCAAACAGGGGGATGCCATCTTTGATTACAAGGAAGGAGATGCCAGAGAACGACGTTTCCTGTTCTATGATTACGATGAGCCCACTCATTTTTATGAGTATATGCAGACCGGATATGCCGGAGATGTAGACACGATGTACTTCACCGGTGTGGAAATCACACCATAATGGTCTCACTCCGAAATAATCACTTGCATTATCTTCTCTAAAAGGTATAATGTTTATAACAGCCTTGTTTTTAACAAATATTGCACGTACATACGAGAAGGAGGGTTCTTATGAAATTATCAAAAATCGAACAGGTAAACGAGTTTCTTGCTATTGTTGACAGTTGTAAAGGGGATGTTACTTTAAGATCCGTAGACGGTGATATTTTTAATCTGAAGAGCAAACTTTCCCAATATATTGCCATTGCTGCTTTGCTTGGTCAGCATGGTGATGAACTTGAGTTATTCTGCTCAGACAGCTCTGATGAGGGAAAATTCATGCATTTCCTGATGGAAAATCCCGGTGTACAATAGATTCACTTATAAATAATATACTATAATAACAAAGCGCTCCCATTAACCGGGAGTGCTTTTGTTATTACTTTAAGATGTAGTTTCACAGCAGCTGCAGCAATCTCCGGTTCTTGTGGTAGCAGAAGATCCGGTCAGACAGCATCTCTCCTTCTCCGTAGACGGCATTGATATGCTGTACGGAGGAACGGATCTCCTGTACACCGGTGCAGTCTACGGGATGCAGGATTGCTTCATGTACGCTTGGAAAGACTACATAGTAGTCCCCGCCCAGTTTCTCCGCCAGGATTGCTTTTACCCCGGGATAGAAAAAGGCCACAGCCCCATGGATTCTGGCAGTAGTGGTGAGGAGATATCCTCTCTGTCCTTCCCTGTGGTTCCAGGGGCTGATCCAGGTCTGACGCCCTTCCTCTTCCGGCAGCAGAATGCCTTCCTCATAAGGAAAAAACTTTCTCCTGTCATCTCCCAGAAACAATCTGGGCGGCATCTTGCGGCAGGTGTTCATCATGGCTTCCGTGATCAACTGGTCTTCCGTAAGCTTCCATGGCAGTACCATACCGCGGGACACCTGTATGGTCAGACTGCTTCCGGTCTTCTCACTGGTCAACAGATGCAGCACCAGCGCAACATCTCCAATCTTACGATAGATGGCATTGCCAAGCTCCTGCCTGCACCGTTCATAATTCACCGGACGCACGATCATATGCCTTCTGCAGACAGCATAGCTCAGATTCTCCCCGGAGAGTACGATGTCCTCTTCTTCATCGTCCTCCGTCAGGCCCGCCGAGATCTCCGGTAAAATACTCTGCCATCCTTCCTGTCCGTATCGCTCATACAATGGCCGTATCAGCCAGTGCTGTATATATTCTCTTTTTCCACGCATCCATAATGCGCAGAGCATATCTTCACGTATCATGATCTGTTCTCTTCCATACATACACCGGTTCATAATATTCATGATATGAACCGCCATCGGATCACCGCATACCATGTGCCGTTCCAGCAGGCGTATGGTCTTGCCCCGTGCCGTTTCCATGTTCTGCACATTCCAACGCAATTCCTTCTTAAATTCTTCGTATGTCATTGATCCCCCATTATTTTCTCCCTGCAAAAGCAGAGAACTGATCCGTAAATTTGCGTACAAAAATAAAAGGTACTATTAAAAAAATCGTTGGAAATCCCGGCCGAACGGCCTATTTAGAATTCTTATTTCAGAGATTTACAGTTTCCGAAACCATCCGGATTTCGGATAACTCCACCCTATCATAGATAGATTGCTTTGTCTATATGCGATTTCACCAAGGATATCTTTTGTCAAATTTCACGAAAAAATAATTTCAAAAAGAAAAAAAGTCCCCGTTTTCCGCGAAAACAGGGACTTTACAAATGTCAAATATGAAATTACACAACGCGTCGTACTGCCAGGATCGGACGGTAATTGGCATTGCTGATCTTGATACCGGTACGCTGTGTGCTGGCATGCACGATCAGCCCGCCGCCAATATACATAGCCACATGACCGTCATAACAGATCAGATCTCCCGGCTGTGCACTGCTATAATCCACACCGGTACCGCAGCTTCTCTGCTCATAGGAAGTACGGGGAATACTGTAACCGAAGTCACTGTATATCCGGAAGGTAAATCCGGAACAATCCGCACCATTCGTCAGGCTGGTACCGCCCGCCACATAAACGGAAGCACGTCGCGGATGTTGGAGATGCCGGTCAGATACATGACGCAGCGCTCAAAACCGAGGCCGAAGCCCGCGTGGCGGGTCGAGCCGTATTTGCGAAGGTCGAGATAGAACTGATAGTCCTTCTCCTTCAGGCCGCACTCGTGCATGCGCTGCACAAGCGTGTCATAGTTGTCCTCACGCTGGCTGCCGCCGATGATCTCGCCGATGCCGGGCACAAGGCAGTCCATGGCCGCGACAGTCTTGCCGTCGGGATTCAGCTTCATGTAGAACGCCTTGATCTCCTTCGGATAATCCGTGACGAAGACCGGGCGCTTAAAGATCTGCTCGGTCAGATAGCGCTCATGCTCGGTCTGCAAATCGCAGCCCCAAAAGACCTTGTAGTCGAACTTGTCATTGTGCGCTTCGAGCAGCTTGACAGCCTCGGTATACGTCACATGGCCGAAATCGGAGGTCATGACGTGGTGCAGGCGGTCGATGAGGCCCTTATCGACAAACTGGTTGAAGAACGCCATCTCCTCCGGTGCATGCTCGAGCACATAGGCGATGATGAACTTGATCATATCCTCGGCAAGCTTCATGTCGTCGGAGAGGTCGGCAAACGCGATCTCCGGCTCGATCATCCAGAACTCTCCAGAGTGGTTACCTGGAACATCTCACCGGCACCCTCACAGTCACTGCTGGTGATCAGAGGAGTATGCACATAGACAAATCCTCTCTCCATGAAGAAGGTATGGATCGCATAAGCGATCAGGGATCTGACACGGAACACTGCCTGGAAAGTATTGGTACGTGCTCTCAGATGAGAGATGGTACGCAGATACTCAAAGGAGTGTCTCTTTTTCTGTAAAGGATAATCCGCAGTAGAAGGTCCTTCCACGATCACTTCTGCTGCCTGCATCTCAAATGCCTGCTTTGCCTCGGGGGTAGCCACGATGGTACCGCGGATCACAACAGCTGCACCTACATTGATCTTGCAGATCTCCTGGAAATTCGCCAGTCCGTCGCCGTATACTACCTGTAACGGCTCAAAAAAAGTTCCGTCGTTGATCACCAGGAAACCGAAGTTCTTGGAGTCACGATTGTTCCTCACCCAGCCGCCTACGGTGATCTCCTTGCCGATATAGACGTCCTTTTCCCGGTGAAGTTCTCTGATGTCTGTTAATTCCATAATTTTTCCTATCCGCACGCTGCGACGTGCTCTATCTGAACCGGCCCGCATCCTATTCGCCGGTCACATACTATTTTTAAAATTTAATTGTTGGTGATCTTTGCGTTCTCTACCAGATAATCTGTCACTTTATCATAGAGGAAATACTCTCTGTAGTCTTCCTTGGAGGTCTCTCCGATATACTCCGAGGTGGTGTCATAACCGGATGCTGTAGCACGATCCAGCAGGATCTGATCCAGTTCTTCGTCACTGATGTTCAGGTTTTCTCTGTTGGCCACTGCCTGCAAGGCAATATCCTGCTTTGCTGCCTCCTCAGAATAGGTAGCCAGGAAAGATGCCAGATCCTGTCCATAATAATACTGCGTGAATGTATCTCCGTCCACACCGTAAGCAGATGCCATGGAGGTAATGCTGCTCTCCGCTGCATCAGAATATTTCTGTACCAGAGCCTCCGGCACGGAAGTAAAGGTGTTATTTGCCATAAACGCATCCATCACTGCCTGCTGTACATTGGTTTCATAATTCTGCTGTGCATTCTCATTCAGATAATCATAAGCGTACTGACGGAGTTCTTCCTCGTTCGTCACACCATCGATACCGAAATTGCTGATGACTTCATCACTGAATTCCCCATCCTGTGCGGGCTGAATATAATTTACCGTTACCGTAAATACCACAGCCTGTCCTGCCAGATCGGATTTTCCGTAATTCTCCGGGAATGTAAGATTCAGATCCACTGTCTCTCCGGGCATCACGCCGATCAGTCCATCCTCGAACCCGGCAATAAAGCTTCCGGAACCGATGGTCAGATCGTATCCCTGTGCGGTACCGCCGTCAAATGCCACATCATCCTTTTTGCCTTCGTAATCAATGTTTACGGTGTCTCCGGTCTCCACAGCACGATCCATGATACCGCCGTTCTCCGCGGTAATATTTCCATAATATACATTATTGACCAGAGTGTCCCACTCGTCCTCATCTACTTCCACGGTGTCTACGGATACTTCCAGCCCCTTGTACTCGCCCAAGGTCACATACTTGTCCACATCCATATCCTTCAATGCGGTGCTTTCTGCTCCGGCGCCGGTCGCTGCATCCGTGCCGTCTCCTGTATCCTTTGCTCCGCAGCCCGCCAGCATACACATGCTTAAAACCGCTGCCAGAAATCCTAATGTCTTTTTCTTCATTCTAATACTTCCTATACCTTTCATTTTGTGCCTACCATGCGAAATGCATCATAGCACCGCCCATTATAACACATCCACCGGGCTATAACAAGGGTGACAATAACCGGCAGACCTGCTCTTTTATGCGGATCTTCAGGTTCCTTCCCGTGTAATAATCCCGGGTGATCTGGCGGCAGACTTCCAGGTCCCTTTGAAAGATATCCACCATTTCCCACGCCTTTTTTTCTCATCATATATCACAGCATTTACTTCAAAATTCAACGCAAAGCTGCGGATGTCCATGTTCGCTGTTCCGTAACACAGTACTCTGTCATCCACGATCATGCCCTTGCTGTGTAGAAAACCGTTGTTATAGGTATAACAGTTGGCCCCGGCCATGACCATATCGCCAAGATAAGAATAGGTGGCCCAATAGACAAACGGGTGATCCGGCATACACGGGATCATAATGTTCACTTCAATTCCGGACTTCACCGCGATCATCAGCGCATTCAGGATCGCCTCATCCGGGATAAAATACGGAGTCTGGATATAAATGCTTTTCTGTGCCTTGTTGATCAGACGCAGGTAATTATCATGGATCTGCTGAGTCGTCTTATCCGGACCACTGCTGATAATCTGCAGATCACAGAAATCTCTCGTACCTGCTTCGATTCCCCGGAACAGTTCCGGTTGTAAAAACAGATTCTCCCTCGCTGCATAATTCCAGTCCAGCACAAAGCGCGCCTGGAGACTGAGTACCGCACTTCCACGGATCCTCAGGTGGGTATCTCTCCAGTGCCCGAACCTTTCATCCAGATCAATATATTCCTTTCCGACATTAAATCCGCCCACATAGGCCACCTTATTGTCAATGACTACGATCTTGCGGTGATTACGGTAGTTGATACGCAGCTGGAGTCTTCGCAGGATCGCCGGGAAAAACTCTGCCGTCTGCACGCCCTTTTCATTCAGCTTTCTCCAAAAGCTGTGCCGCACGGAACGACAGCCCATGGCATCAAACAGCACCCTGACCTCCACGCCCTGTGCCGCCTTCTCGATCAGAATATCCTTGATCTGATTAAATAATACGTCGTTTTTAATAATGTAGTATTGGATATGGATAAAATGCTCCGCATTCCGCAGATCTTCCATCAGCGCCCGGAATTTCTCATTGCCGTCGATGAAGATATCCACATCGTTGTCCTTCGTCAGCATGGCTTCTCCGGCCTCCAGATTATACATGACCAGATCCTCATACCCCCGGATATTCTCATCCAGCTCCTGGACATCCCGGGATCTCAGCCGGTACTCCTGCTGTCTTATATCTTTGCTGATGTGATCCTCCACCTCTTTGATCCGGAACATTTTCCGCTTGTGCATATCCTGCCCCAGTAACAGATAGAACACGAATCCCAGTACCGGTATAAAATACAACAAAAGCAGCCATGCCCACACACTCTTCGGATCCCGTCTCTGAAAAAACACGATCACGATGGCAAACAGCATATTAAAAAATACCAGATGGCTGCAGAAAAAATCTATTCCTGTCTTTACGATCTCAAATGCTTCACTCATAATACTGCCCCTTCAGATGAAAAACATCCCTTTTCCTCAATATATCATAATGCAAACCTTCTTTCCAGCAAAAGAGACTGACAAATGCCGAAAAAATCAACATTCTCAGTCTCTTCTTATCTTTTGTATTCAAGCCGGCGGTCTCCGGCCGTGATATTTTATCCCTCTGTGATGAGTGTTCTCTTTCTATCCTGATCGCAGAATTCAATCACATAGGAACAATCCTGCAGATTTGCCTTCAGCTGTGCAGTACAGCCCTGATGTTCCCATACAAAGCAGATTCTGGATCCTTCACTGCTTACTTTGATCCGGCTTTCTTCCGAGAACGCCGGGCAGGAATTCCGGAATCGCAACAACTCCAGTTGCTGCTTTACAATCGACTTACTCAAACCACTGCATACCTGTGCTGTCGTCAGATTTGTCCGATTGATCTCCTTATGTCCTCCGGGGCCTGCCTTCTTCACCGCTTCATAATCGTTCTTTCCGGCGAACAGATCCAGATACCAGATCTGCGGTTTGCCCGGCATAAATATCTGCAAGGCTCTCGCAAGGAGCATCTTTCTCTCATCTTCGCCCAATGCGCTGAAATAAGTTGCATTCACCTGATAGTAAATGTTTTTCTGACCGTGAAGATCCTTCACATATCCCCCACGGGAGACAATAATGTCGATCAGTTTCTGAATCCGGTCCTCCGCCAGAATTCCTTTGAGATCCAACAGCGGAATTCCATCGTGACAGCCAAGCATGTTCACGGTTCTGATATTTTTATCGATCAGCTCCTGTGCCCATCCGGCCAAATGTTCTCCGTTCCCCGATTCCAGGGCATCTATAATGAGTCCCGGCAGAAAGAAGTCATAGGTGACATATCCCTGCTCTGCTATCTTCTCATATATTTTTTCACTATAGCTTTCATGAATCTCCGGCAGAAGTTCCATACCGTACGGTTCCGCAATCTGTTCTATTTTGTCCAGCAGCTCCCAGGTGTCCGGCTGGTTCAAAAAATTCCGTTCTCCCGGTTTCTTCGGTGCATAGGCAAATGCATCCAGTCTTACAATTTTAGCACCATATCCCGCCAGTGTCTTTAACACTTCACGGTAGTACTCCCACACCTTTGGCGACTGGATATTCAGATCCATCTGACCAAGATAATACCGGTGCTGCTCCATGTAATTCCAGATCGTTGTAATCTGTTCTTTTGTCAGCCTTCCTGCTTTTCGCTCCAGAACGATTTTCTGTAAAATGTCTGCCGGCTTTTTCCCTTCCGGGCAGCCCATGGATAGTTCCTGTGCAATGATCTCTGCCTGCATGTATTGCAGATCGGCAGCTTTCATAAGTTCCTGAGCACTGACTTTGGGATAGTTCACTTCCTGATAAAAAGTATTCCAGTAAGGGATCTCTCTCCCATCCGGAAAACGTACCATAAGAATGGGGAGTCCCGGTTTCCGGAAAAACATCTTTTTCAGATACTTTTCTTCCGGAAGGATATATCCCTGCTCCGTCATTTCTCCGCAGTCCTTCCAGAATTCATTCCAATTAATGAAGAAGTCCTTGTACTCCGATTCTTCCCCTTTTGCAATGATATCCTGGAATTGCTTCGACAACACCGAAGCATGATTCAGGATAAAATCCAGCTTCAATTCAATCCCGAGCTTTTTTATTGCTTCCAATGTTTCGCCGGAAGCATACATCTTATTCAGAGAATAATCAATCACAGAAAAGCCTCTGTCCAGATCCGTATGGTACAGACTGGGCAGAATATAGCAGGAAGAAAATGCTCCCTCTGCCTCTTCCGTTTTCAAAAAATCTACAACATCATCCAGGGTTCCGCCCAGACTATCCGGGTAGAGATTCAACATCGGTCCTATGTTCATAACATCTTTCCTTTTTATTTCTGAAGCTTCGGAACAAATTGCGCATATTCCTTCCGGTCTAACACCGTTCCGTCCCGGGTAACAATAAGTTTTGCTTTCTCAGCCTGCTTTTTCAGCATTTTCTGCTCAATATCCAGTACCATCATCGTAAATGGGTTGTCTATCCATTGATCACGGTTTCTTTCCAGGCGGCACTGCAATGTCTCCGGGGGGGTACTGTCAAGGTAGATAGGGATATCCACACCGCTGTAGTAGTCACTGTTGCTGTGTGTCCACTCTACCAACAGCACTTTTATTCCGGTGAAGTCCTTTTCGTCATACCACAGTTCTGTCTCTTCGCGTCCCATGTGTCTGACCCACAGCTTCTGTCCGCCGGCTTTAAACGCATGAACCAGTCTGTTTACTTCCTCAAAATTAATTTCCTTTTCCGTGCCAAGATAATTTTCCAGAGCTTTTCTGCCGTTTCTGAGATAGGACTCATACCATGGATATTTCCCGACATGTTTTTCATCCGCATCATTTCCGGCTTTTTGAAATTCCTGAATGATTGTACATCGTTCTTCTGTATAAGTCTGCTCTTTCAGCATTCCCACAATTGCATTTTCTCTGAAAATCTGTAGCCGCTCCGCATCATTGTACTTGGGAATTCTATGCGGATAAGCATCTCCGGACAAAATGTAGTTTTCTATTCCTTTTTCCTTCAGGAAGCAGGAAAGTAACAATGCCGTCACTGTTTTTCCGGATCCGGAGCCTCCGCTTACTGCAACGACTACTTTTTCGGAACGTGTCTGCTTCGCACAGTTTTCAATCATGGGGAGCAGCTTTTGCATCAGTTTTTCTGCCAACGCAGTATCATATATTTTCAGTAGCTCCTTTGATGACGGTTCTGCTTCACTTTCCATTATGGTTCCTTTTTCTATCATATCTGTTCCTTTATCGTCATTATTTTACTTTGTGGACTCCCGGTCGATCAGTTCTACCGGAAATACAACCTGGGATGGAACCTTTTCACTCTTTACTTTTTTCACAATCGCTTCTATGGCATATTCGCACATTTCCCGAACCGGCTGATGAATGGTCGTAATGGAAGGATACGTCAGTGTGGAAATCCAGGTATCATCGAATCCCACAATAGAGATATCCTCCGGAACACGTTTTCCCATTTTTTTGCATGCACGGATAATATTTGCAGCCATTACATCACTTGTTGCAAAAATTCCATCCAGATCCGAATTTTTTTTCAATAATTCCAAAATATTGTTGCCGAATTCTTCTGATAAGGGAGCCAACCTGTCTGTATAAACCACACGTCCACTGATTTTTTTATCCTCGCAGCACTTCATAAATGCCTTTTCTCTGCTATATGCAGGGATATTTTCCTTGGTAGGCGGGTTAAAAATTGCGATATTTCTGCATCCGGCATCAAACAGCCGGTTAGCCGCCAAAATACCACCCTGATAGTTATCGCAAAGAACTGCCGGAATATTTTCCGCAATTTCTCTCTCAAAAGAGATCAGTGGACAATTGGAATCCAGACGTTCCATCGTCTCTCCGATATGGCTGCACACAACAATTCCAAGAACTCTGTGTGAATAGAGCAGATCAATATACTGTAATTCTTTTTCCCTGCTGTTCTCGGAAATACAGACCATTATCTTGTAGTTGTGTTTTGTCACATAATGCTCCAGCCAGTGAAGGACCTTGCTAAAGTAAGGATGCTCTACAGATGGGAGAATCACCCCGATATAATCACTCTTCTGCCGGGATAAATTTCTCGCCATTTCGTTTGGCATATAGTTCAGCTTTTCCATGGCAGAATATACTTTTTCTCTCGTCTCTTCACTGATGTATCCACGATTATTCAATACTCTGGATACCGTTGTGTAGGTCACTCCTGCTTCTGCAGCTACATCTTTGATTGTTGGCATATTCCCTTCCCCTTATCTTACTTTTTTGCATCAGACAGTAACGGAAAGTCCGTCGTAAGTCAAAAGGAACCCCTCCTGATCTACCAGTCTTTCATATTCCTGCGGAATCATACCGCACATATGAGAATAATGATTCAGATAATATTCCGTATCCGGTGTCACTGCATGCATTCTGCGGAGTCTCTCCCGCAGCTCTACATTTTCCCGAATTCCCATATGCGTGTCACCATCCAGTATACCTCTGCAGGTATCCATACTGACGACGTCAAATTTTATGTTCTGTTGTTCTATAAAATCCAGTGTTTCCTCCGACAAAGCCCCCGTATCATTTGCATACAATAAGATCGATCTTCCATCCTCGATCACAAAGATCAGAGCTTCCTCATCCAGCTTGTGATATGCCTTTAAAGGTGTAAACTTCAAATGACCTATCCGGAATGGTTCAAACTTTTGAATCCGGTGAAATCTCATCCTTGTCAGATCTACATGTGGATCCTTAGCTATTATCTCCATAATACCATCCCGAACCGCATCATTGCCATAAATTTCCATTACTTCTTTATCTTTTTTTTGAATCACGGATGCCATTTCCCGCAGTCGGAAGCATATTTCTGTAGTATTCAGGTGATCGGAATGGGAATGGGTAAATACCACATGATTCACCTCCGATAAATCCACATGGCTGTTAATGCATTGTGAAAAGATATCCGGGGACAGGTCTATCATCACCTGATCTATCAGAGTACAGCTACGTGTCTTTACATTTTTTCCCAACAACATTCTTACCTTACGACATGCTTCACACTGGCAGAAAATACTGGAGAATCCTTCTGCTCCGCCTGTTCCGAGATATCTGATTTCCACTTTATCACCCCTTAATTCCGCTGGATGTCACAGATGTCACAAACTGCTTCTGAAATACCAGGAATAATATCATCGTAGGAATAACCATTAATGTAGAGAATGCGAAAACCTGTCCCCAATCAGTATAGGTGTCGGAAAACAGTGACTTTAAAGCCAGCGGCAGTGTTCTGTAAGTACCGTCTCTGGTAACCAGTGTGGGCCACAGCAGATCGCTCCAGGAACGGATGAATGCCATGATCGCAACAGTGGTAATGATCGGCTTAGACAAAGGCATCATGATTTTGGTAAATATTTTCCAGTAGCTGGCTCCATCAATAATTGCAGCCTCCTGCAATTCCTTCGGCATTCCCTTAAAATGATTATAGTATAGATACATGTACATGGGATATGCGACACTGGGAATGGCCAGTCCTATATATGTATTTAACATTCCCAGTGAATTCACTGTCATAAAACGGTTAATGATAATGGACTCTGTGGGAATAATGCTCAATGCCACAATGGTGGATATAATGATTGCCTTTCCACGGAAATTAAGCATTCCCAGTGCATATCCGATCATTGCATTGATTGTGGTTGCCAGCAGGACAAAGATGATCGTTACTACAACGGAATTCTTGAAGAACTTGAAGAAATCCGCTTTCACAATAACATTGATATAGTTATCCAGTGACAGGTCTCCGTAAGGAATGAATGCTCTGATATTTGACATATCCGATTCAATCTGCGCATATGGTTTCAGGGAAGATACGAACAAAAATACGATCGGTCCGATGAAAATAGCTGCTATGAGCAAATATCCAAGATACATGCACAATTTCATAATGATTTTTTTCCTTTTTGACATTGCAGTTCTCATTCCCTAGTCCTCCTTTGCAAACTTATTCTGCAGAATTGAAATAACCATTACCAGCATAAAGAATGTAACTGCGATTGCGGAAGAGTATCCTACCTGTCCATTTACGAATCCGGCTTTGTACAACTGGAATACTACGGTCGTTGTTGCATTGGACGGTCCGCCGTTTGTCAGTACATACACCTGGGTGAATACTTTCAGGGAATTGATAATCACAGATACCAAAACGTATACCAGTGTATTCTTCAATCCGGGTACCGTAATATAAATAAATTTCTCAAAGGTGGTACATCCATCAATTTCGGCAGCCTCATATAGTTCTTCGGAAATGTACTGCAGACCACTTAAAATGATCAACATCTGCATACCAAGATTCTGCCAGATATACATAATTGCCAGACACGGAAGTGCCAGATGCTGATCCTGAAGCCATTTCTGAGGTGCAATGTGCAGCAGACCCAGAAACGAATTTAATAATCCGCTGGATTTGGAGGAAAAAATGAATGCCCAGATAACTGCCACTACAGTCATCGTTACAACCTGCGGACTGAAATAGATCAGTCGGAACACCTGTACGCCTTTGATCTTCTGGTTTACAAAAACCGCAAGCACGGTTCCGATCACCAATACCGAAGGCACTACGATCAGTGCATACAAAAATGTATTTTTAAAAGAAAGTACTGTCACTTTGCTTGTGAAAATCTCAATATAATTCTTCAACCCTACAAAGGCTGTTTCCATTCCCACTTTGGGAATCAGTTGTTTATTGGTAAATGAATACACAACAGACATTGCAAACGGTAAAATGATAAATACCAGTGCCAGCACCACTGCCGGTGTGCAGAACAGGAATGCGGCTTTTGACTCGCCACGTTGCAATCCGCTTTTTTTCTTAGAACTGTTTGCCATAGGTACTCCTTTTTCTTATGAATAAGGCTGCCCTCACAGACAGCCTTATCCGATCCTTCTTATTTCAGATTATTGAAAGTTCCATCCGTTCTCTGTAATAATTTCATCGATATTTGCAGCGGCATCGTGCAACTCTGTTGCAGGATCTGCGCCGGCATAGATATTACCGATAACGCTGGCCATTGCATCATAAATGGTCATATGTGCAGGAGTGTACGGACGCAGGAAGGAAATACCGCTCTCCAGCTGCTGTCTGTACAGATACAGGGTACCTCCCTCACAATAGTCGGGGATTGCATCCATAACACTGGATCTTGCGGGAACCGCACCGTTGACATCTACTACCATCTTGATGTAATCGGGGTTGGTTGCTTCCTGCAGCATTGCCCATACAGCATCATCATTTCCGGATTCCTGTGCTCCTGTGGTCATGATCATAACAGTAGAACCGGAGCAGGTGTAAACCCCGTGTCCCATATCAGGCAGGGGAACCAGGATCAGATCATCGCCAAGTGCAGCCTTATAATCCTGATACTTGGAATGTCCATACAGAGCCAGGGCATTCTCACCCTTCTGGAAAGAATCTTCATAATCACAGGTTGCATCTGCATATCCATCTGTGAACAGCTTTGCCAGGAAATCGAAAGAAGCAATTGTATTATCGCCGTCCAGAGTTCCTGTGCAAAGTCCGGTCTCACGATTCATGTAGTCTCCGCCAAAGCTTGCTACAAACGGCATCCAGGTGTAATACTCGGTGGAAGGTTTGTTCTGTCTTACATAGATGGGCCATTCTACACCGCTGTCTTTTAATTTCTTCAGCGCATCTTCAAACTCTGCTTTATCCCATGCATCCTTGTAATCGGCAGGAATTCTGACACCGGCATTCTCCAGCATGGATTTGTTAGCCCAGAAAGCCAGGCCACTATCGAACTGTGCAACGGAAATGATGTGATCATTATAAGTGCACTCAGATACTACGCTGGGAAGATAATCATCCATCAGTTCATCGGTTACATAATCGTCCAGATTTGCTACCAAACCCGCTTCATAATATTTGGGGATCAGCAGATAGTCGGCAACTACGGCATCCGGCATATCTCCGGCGATAGAAGATGTCTGCATCTTGTTATCCAGCTCGTCCTTGGAATAATACTCATCTGTAATGGTAATATTCAGATCTCCTTCGATCTTGTCAAACATTTCACGGTATATATCATCTTCTGCGCCGGAGCTGATCCAGACTTTCACTTCTTTCCCTTCATAACCGCCCTGTGCATCTGTTGCAGCGGCTGCTGTTCCATCCGCAGTATTTGCCGTTGTTTCATTCTTGGAGTCTGTAGTTGTGGCACCTGTCTCTGAGCTTCCACAAGCTGCTAATGATACGACCATCATTGCACTCAACAATCCTGCTAAAATTTTCTTTTTCATGTATTGTTCTCCTCTCTGAATCTATACATTTTGTAGATATGTAATTGTATGTCAACCGGTTACATATTTTGTAATTAAGAATATATACTAATTTTTATCGTGTGTCAACCGGTTACATATATAAATTTTCAACAAACTTGGATTTGGTTTTTTGTATAGTTTCACTTTGTACTCCAATTTGACGCAGATATTCTGGAACTCCACCCCATTCCTGGTCAATCCAGTTCAGAATCCATTTCATGTTGTAGATATTGGAACCGGAAATATCGGTCGTAAATTTTGTAATATAGGTACTGCTACATTGATAATCCACCAGAATATCTTCCCGATCTACTCCCATGGATGATAAGATCAACATTGCCAGAATGCCAGTACGGTCTTTGCCGGCTGCGCAATGGAACAATACCGCTCCCTCGGAATCAGCAACTACCTCCAGCGCTTTCCTGATCTCTTTTCCTCCGTTGCGGAGCATCAGGCGATACATGCGATGCAGCGTTTTGGTCTCCACCACACTACTGTTTACAATATCCAGTTGTTCCAGCTTTGTGGTACCCATAAGCGAACAGTTGATATAGTCCATATCCTGTCCCAGTCTGTCCGGCAGTTCTTTTGTCTCACTGGGAAATCTTAAGTCAATGACCGTCCTGACGCCAAGATGCTCAATCTTCGCAATATCTTCTTCCGTCGCCTTATTTAAGGCTGTACTCCGGAAAATCACACCATATCTGGTTACACCACCGTCACACGCATAGCCTCCCAGATCTCTGAAATTTGCCACCTGATCCAGACGATATCTCCTACAATTCATCTCTTTCCATCCCTTTTTATCTCTGTTATTGTTATTTTATTCCTTATTCCAACGGTTCTCTTGAGGTCTTTGCATCCCCGAAAAAGAACATAAAATCCTGAATTTCTGTTCTCATCATTTTATCAGTACTTATAAATTCCTTTGCCTTTTCAAACTGTGGTTTCCTGTCGTAGGAAATTTGTTTCAATCGGATCTCGCCGTCTGTAATCGTCGCATAATGTGCCGTCTTATCCGGATCATCGGGTCTTCGATACGAGGCACTTCCCGGGTTCAGCCATTCCATTCCATCACCCAGAATATGAATACATTGTCTGTGTGTATGCCCGAAAATCAGTCTTCTGTTCCCTGTATTATCTGTTCCGTAATGCTCCGCCCAATATTTATCAAACGCGTACCTGCTTTCTATCGTCCCATAACCACTATCATACTGATGGGCAATTCCGTATTTCCATCCATCTGCCTCAAAATATGCAGTTTCCGGTAACTGCTTCAGCCACCTAATATCCTGGTCGTTTAGTTGTTCACAATTATAGTGAACCCACTTGTATTTTCCATCTTCTACATTTTTCCATTCCTTACTTTCATAAGTATTTATAACGTGAAGATCATGGTTGCCATACACAAGATGCGTGTTTTTCAAATTGCGGAACCGTTCTATCACTTCCGCCGGATAGATTCCATAGTCTGTATAATCCCCGGCACAGCACAGAATATCGTAATCAGCCTCTTTTTCCAAAATGGTGTTCAATGCGGCTATGTTCGCATGTACATCTGATACTACCAGTACTTTCATTTTCCGCACCTCCTTCTTTTTTCACATTATATAATTTTACCGCTCGTATGTCAACCGGTTGACATACGTGTTTCACAATTTTTTATAATACAAAAAGACTGCCACATGGTGACAATCTTCCTTACTAGAACCGGAAACAAGACAGAAATCATAAATGTATGGTTGCGTATTTCATCACATCTATGTTACAATGTTTTTTAGGAATTTGTTCCGATTAACTGAAGGAGGGACTGTAAAATGAGTCCGGTGGCAATCACATTATTAGTTATTGTAATAGTACTTGCGATTATCATTGCAGTATTATATTTCTTAGGTAAGAAAGCACAGAAGAAACAGGCAGAACAGCAGGAACTGCTGGATGCCAACAAGCAGACCGTATCCATGCTGATCATTGATAAGAAACGCATGAAAATGAAAGATGCCGGTCTTCCACAGATGGTCATTGACCAGACCCCGAAGATGATGCGCGGTTCCAAACTCCCCATCATCAAGGCAAAGGTTGGTCCTCAGATCGTATCCCTGATCTGTGACGAGAAGATCTTCGACAGCGTTCCTGTGAAAAAGGAAGTAAAAGCCGTTGTCAGCGGTATCTATGTACTGGATGTCAAGGGACTGCACGGCAAGACCGAAGCTGCTCCCGAGAAGAAAAAAGGCTTCTTCAAGCGTCTTGTAGCTACGGCACAGGAAAAGGCCGGAGCAAAGCCTGTAAAGTAAATAACTATTCAGACCCCATTGTGTGTCGTAAAAAATGACGCACATAAAAATAGCAGATGTTCGTTGAATGCTTGCATTCATAAGAGCATCTGCTATTTTTTATGTTTATCTTTCTTCTATTTTTCCCGAATATGGATCTTCAGGCAGCTTTCGCTCAGGGGTTCTCCCTCATGATCCAGCGTGTATTCCACCGTCACGTGAATCTGATCCTCCTGTTCCTCTACCAGTACCCTGCTGGTTTCGATCCCCAGCATCAATTGCCCGTAGGGTGTGTTATACGGGATCATATGTCTCTTATTTTCCTCGAAGATCATATGCATCTCAGCTGTCCCCTGTCTGGTCAGTTCCAACAGATGATCCCGGAATTTGATCCGGCTCCTGCAGGGAGCTTGGTCTTCATCCATTTTCTCCTCATAGAGCAGATAATGACTGTCGTTTCTCTTAAAATATTGTGCCGGCTGCACGGTCTCCACCGCTTCGCTTTCCTGCTCCTGTCCGGAAGCATGCAGACCGGACAGTACAAGTTCTACCTCTCGATTCATTTTCTCTTCATCCTCTAATACTCATCGATCTTAATGGTCTTGGCCGACAGGATTCCGTATTTAATAATGGAATTGGCAAAGTGCTTGAACTTCTCCGCCCCATCGCTGACATAGAACTGGTACTTGTTCTCTCCCAGATGCGGCTCCTCATCATTGAGAATGTCATAGTGCTGTAACAGCTCCTTCAGTTCTCTGGCGGTCTCGTATGCCGGGTTCACCAGTGTCACCTGATCTCCCATGACACGTCCCACCGTGGAACGGATCAGCGGATAATGGGTACACCCCAGAATCAGGGTATCGATGTCAATATCAATCAACTCTGACAGATAACGCTTTGCGATCTCATCGGTCACGGGATCTTCCCACAGGCCTTCTTCCACTAAAGGTACGAACAGCGGGCAGGCCTTGCCGTAGATCGTAACATCTTTATTCAGTTCCTGTATGTATTTGTTGTACATCTGGCTGCCGATGGTAGCTCGGTGGCAATCACGCCGATGCGGCCGTTGCGTGTCACCTCCGCCGCGGTTCTGGCTCCCGGCTTGATTACACCGATGATCGGAACATCGATTTCTCTTTCCAGATCATTCAGCGCATAGGCACTTGCCGTATTACATGCCACCACGATAGTCTTCACCTGAAAAGTTTCCAGGAAACGCACAATCTGCTTTGGAGAAGCCGGTGACCGTTTCCTTGGACTTGCTGCCGTAGGGCATTCTCGCCGTATCTCCGAAATATATGATCTTCTCATTGGGAATCTGCCGCATGATCTCCCGGGCTACAGTCAGTCCGCCGATGCCGGAATCGAATACCCCGATGGGGGCATCTTTTTTCAGTGCAGTTATATTCTCCTGATACATGGGATTTCTCCTTCTATCTTTTTAACATCGTAAGCAGTCTGCTCTTGAAGTGGATCTGCTCCGGATCCGCCTCCAGGATCTTCCAGTATATCTGACTGTCGGAATTCCATTCTACCACTTCCGGACCGGTCTGTACAGTCTCTGCCTCCGCTTCCGTCTCCTCGTATACGATCTCATAAGTGGACGGCAGCATCGTAAGCTCCGGGTAGATCACGCCCCACCAGCCGTAACAGGCCAGTGCCACAGTCAGTATCCGGACTCCCTGCACCAGCCGGTGTAATATTTTCTTTTCTGCAATCATCCTGCGATATTTTTCATAACAAACATATAATCTATCCATCAGCATTCCTCTTTCCATAAATTACCGTTTCGGTTCTATGGAAATCATTACCGCTTTCCGGACAGATTATACTTTTGAAATCTATTTATTTTTCTCCCGTTCCAGACGGATCTGGCGGATGATCGCCTTTTTCTGATTATCTATATGCACCTTGGCCATATTGGATGCCGTTTCCTTATCCTTTTTCACGATGCTTTCGTAGATTACCTTATGTTCCTCCACGAGGCGTTCATGCTGGCTGAAATCCTTGATATACTCAAACCGGTAACGGTACATCTGCTCAGACAGATTATTCACCAGCTGGATCAGGCGCTGGTTCCCCGTAGCTTGTACAATGATGTCATGCAATGCCACATCCGCCTGTGCGATCTGTTTAATGTCATCGGTCTTCACCGCCGCTTCAAAGGTATCGCAGGCCTTTTTCAGATCCTGTAATTCCTCCGGAGTGATCCGGTCACACGCCAGCTCCACGCAGAGCGCATCCATGGCCCTGCGGACCTCCAGGACATCGTTCATGCTCTTCTCCGTGATCTGAGCCACTTCTGCTCCTCTTCTGGGGATCATGGTCACCAGTCCCTCCAGTTCCAGCTTACGGATGGCTTCCCGGATCGGCGTACGACTGACTCCCAGCTTGTTGGCAAGATGGATTTCCATCAGTCGTTCTCCCGGCTTCAGTTCCCCCGTCAAAATGGCCTGCCGCAAAGTATTGAACACCACATCTCTGAGTGGCAGAAATTCATCCATTGTCACCTGTAAATTATCCTGCATAACCTTTACTTTGCCGTTACTCACAGAATTCCGTCAGGAATATCTGCTTAGCCAGCTGTTCCTCCTCTAATTTATCATATGCCCTGCGGGCCATGTCTTTCTCTACAAAAATACCGAATACCGTGGGACCGCTTCCGCTCATCAGACTGTTGATGGCTCCCAGTTCCTTCATCCGGTCTTTGATCGTCTGGATTACAGGATATGCACTGACAGTCACTGTCTCCAGCACATTTTCCATCCGATCCAGAATTCCCTGTAAACTCTCCTCGGCAATTGCCTCCACCATGCCGTCAATATCCGGATGTTTCCGGATCTCCTGCGCATCCAGATGTTCATACACGTATTTGGTGGAAACATTGATATCGGGCTTTGCCACCAGTACATAGCAGTCCGGTGCCGGAGCAAGCGGTGTCAGTTTCTCGCCGATTCCCTCAGCCAGCGCCGTTCCGCCCATGACGCAATAGGGAACATCCGCACCGATCTTCACCCCCAGTTCCATCAGGTCCTTCAGTGTGCACCCAAGATCAAACAGACGGTTCATTCCTTTTAAGGTAGCTGCTGCATCCGTACTGCCGCCGGCCATGCCCGCTGCTATGGGAATATGCTTCTCCAGATGGATCTTCACGCCTCCACTGATAGGATAAGTCTCCATCATCAGTTTTGCCGCTTTGTAGATCAGATTATTCTCATCCGTAGGCAGTTCACCGGAATCTGTGGTTATCACGATCCCACCGTCTGTTCTCTCAAAGTCCAGCACATCATAGATTCCTACAGTCTGCATGACCATCTTCACTTCATGGTAACCATTCTCCAGTCTTCTGACCACATCCAGGCCCAGATTGATCTTGGCATATGCTTTTATCCGATATTCGTTCATTTTTGTCTCCAATACGTTAGGGCGCTATTCCAAAACTACATGCCTCTGAATAGCGTGTATACAATAATTGTACTTAATTTTATACAATCCTGCGTATTTTGTCAATGGAGTGCGGTTCTTTCCATAGATTTTTCCACTGTTTTTCTCTAAATCCTCTAAAGTATCCACTGTCCGGGGACGATATAACAGGTGAAACCAAAAACCCTCAGAAGGTTAAAACATGTATAGTCAAGGATGACAACAGGTACGGACAGCAGAACCGTACCGGAAAAGAGGAAACTATGAGCGTAAACGGAGTTACATCAACACAGGCCGCTGCAGCCTACAGCTACAGCAGCACAAGTGCAGCAAAAAGAAGAAAACTTCCGCCGAGGAAGTAAAAAGTACAAAGACCGCAGAGGATACCGGTGTCATCTATGAGCACAGCACCGCTGCCAAGACTTCTTCCACGAAGAAAACCTATACACCGGATACCAATCTGGTCAATAAATTAAAGGCAGATGCGGAAAACCGTGCCAGTCAGCTTCGTTCTCTGGTAGAACAGATGATGGGCAAGCAGGCTAACACCTACGGCAATGCCAATGACATCTGGTCCTTTTTACGTTCCGGTAATTTCACCGTAGATCCTGCTACCAAGGCACAGGCACAGGCAGATATCGCCGAGGACGGTTACTGGGGTGTGAACCAGACCTCCGACCGTATCATACAGTTTGCCACTGCTCTGACCGGCGGAGACCCGGACAAGATCGAGTCCATGCGCGAGGCATTCAAGAAGGGCTACGCACAGGCTGAGAAGACCTGGGGCGGTTCTCTTCCCGAGATCTCCCAGAAGACTTATGATGCTGTTATGGAGAAATTCGACAAGCTGGCAGCAGATGCCGGACTGACCACAGAAGAATAATGTCGTATTCTCGACAGACTTTCCTATAGAAAAACCATGTTGTACCGATGCCACAGAACGCATCCATGTACAACATGGTTTTTCTTTTCCGAACTGTATCAGGCCAGACCTTTTACCAGCAGCACCTTCTGCCCCGGGCGTAATTCATCGCTTTCCAGCGCGTTTAATTCTCTTACAGTCTTCACCGGCATATGATATTTCCTGCCGATGCTCCACAGGTCATCCCCCGGTGCCGCAATATAGATCACCGCACTGGGCAGTCCGGCCAGCACATTACTGTCGATTTCCTGCTCTTCCACCCCTTCGATGGCTTCTAACGGAATATTCTTCATCACGGTCGTGGAAAAGGAAAGAACAGCCTTTACATCCAGTTCCTCTCCCTCCAGCAGATTCACCTGCAGCTGCTCCAGTTCACTGTGTACCTCTGCCTGATCCGTTCCCGTCACTCCCTGCACATTCAGGGTATATTCATACGGAATCTGCTCTCTGGTACTCACATAAGGAGTCTCATCATTTTCCGTAATGCACAACACTGTAAGATCAATGCTGCCCTGCAGGCGGATTCCTTCCTCTGTGGTCTCCTGATGATCGATCGTCACGATTCCCTCACTGTGCAACACCTGCAGTACCGGTGAGCCGATATCGGTCTTTCTGTGATCCGTCACTTTTGTCTTGCCTGTGATTCTGGCCAGCAGCTGACGCAGGCTGGCATCTCTGGTGTCCGGGATCACTTCTTTTGTCACGCCGTAAATATCTCTTAAAATATCGATCTGCTCTTCCTCATAGAGACGGATATTCAGTTCCAGAGCACATTCCAACCCAAGGATTCTCTCTTCCCCGTCCAGATCCGGCTGGATCGTCAGCTCTGGCTGTCCGTGTTCCTGTCTTACCAGTGAATACCGGATGTCCGGCAGCAATTCCTCCCGACATCCCTGACATTCCAGAGTGCCATTCAGCGGAATTGTCGTCTCATAGGAACGAATAGACCGATCCTCCCCCTCTGCCTCATAGAGAACGAAGACCTGAATATCTCCCTGCACTGCCAGTTTCTCTTCCTGTGGCTTGAATTCCACATCCCGCAGTGACACATTACTCCAGAGGATCTGGTAAATATTCGGATAGCTGGAGGGCAGCGGAATCTCCTCTTTTTTGCGAAAAATATCGTTCTTGCAGATGGAAAGCTCCGTCACCTCCATGGGCGAGATCCGGTATTCCACACCTTCTCCGGCGCTGCCTCCCTGGATTCCCACGGGCAGTTCTTCATCGTAAATCTCTTCGATCCGGGCCGTGAGAAGCAGCAATGCCTGCAGATTCAGCTTCCGGGAATTGATCATATTTACCGTGAAATCTTCTACAGTTCCATTCACCGCTACAGTATCTGACGGCAACGTTCCCTCCATATGAATTTTTTCTTCAAAGGGCAGTGCACCGCTTAAAAGCACCAGATTGCTCCCTGTCTCCTGCGTATGATACAGAATGGCATAGCCCAGTTTTCCCCGTACCGTCACCTCATCCGTACCGGGCCGGATCTCCTCGATGACAACTTCTCCTTTTTCCAGATTCAGGGTACTGATATCCGGCTTATCCTCCGGAAGATTCAGATCTTCTTCCATGGTAAACTGCATGACGGTGGACCGTTTTACCCGGTCCATATGTATATTTCTCTTGATCAGCTCCACAATAAAAGACCTCCATATATACAGATATGTCTATATATATGAAGGTCTGTGCTGTTTTATACCGTATTCTGTTCTCTGTATCTTACTGCACTGCACCGATCAGATCGGTCAGATTCTCCACATGGTAGGTACGCATGTAATCCTCGATGCCCTCCACTACTTTCACGGTAGTATAGGGATCCACAAAATTCATGGCTCCGACGCTGACAGCGCTGGCACCTGCCAGGATAAATTCGATGGCATCCTCCGCTGTGGCAATACCTCCCATACCGATAATGGGGATCTGTACCGCCTGTGCCACCTGATAGACCATACGGACAGCGATGGGTTTGATGGCAGGGCCGCTCATGCCGCCGGTCTTGTTGGCAATGGCGAACTTCCTGCGATGAATGTCGATCTTCATACCGGTGATGGTGTTGATCAGGGACAGTGCATCCGCACCTGCTGCCTCTGCCGCTTTCGCCATTTCCGTAATGTCTGTCACATTGGGGCTCAGCTTCATGATGATGGGCTGTTTTGCATGTTTTTTCAGTTCGGAAGTAATGTTATACAGGGCATCCGCTTTCTGTCCGAACGCAATGGCTCCTTCCTTGACATTGGGACAGGATACATTGATCTCCAGCATGCTGACTGCCGGCTCGTCTCCCAGTCGCTCTACCACATCCACGTAATCCTCTACGGTCTTACCGCAGACATTTACAATGATCTTCGTATCATATTTTTTCAGGAAAGGAATATCTCTCTCCATGAATACGTCAATGCCAGGGTTCTGCAAACCGATGGCATTGAGCATACCGCCGTATACTTCTGCCACACGAGGCGTCGGGTTGCCGGGCCAGGGTACATTTGCCACACCCTTGGTCACCACCGCACCCAGGCGGTTCAGATCTACGAATTCTTCATATTCCATGCCGGAGCCAAAGGTTCCGGATGCTGTCATTACGGGGTTTTTGAAAGTTACTCCTGCAATCGTTGTCTGTGTATTCATCAGATCTCTACCTCCTCAGCATCAAATACGGGGCCATCGGTGCAGATTCTCGCATTATGCACATGAGAATGATGATCCACTTCTTTGGTCTTTACCACGCAGCCCAGGCAGGCACCCACGCCACAGGCCATATGCTCTTCCAGAGAGATATAGGCCTTGATTTCTTTTTCTTCCGCATATTTTTTGATCGCACGGAGCATGGGCATCGGTCCGCACGCGAAGATCACATCTGCCTGCAATGCATTTTCTTCGATGGCATTCATGACATTGCCCTTCGTGCCGACACTGCCGTCCTCCGTAGCAATATATACGGTTCCGTTTTTCTCCAGGTCCTCTTTTAAGAACAGCTGGTCATCACGATAACCCACGATGATCTGCTTTTCTGTGGATGCCGGAAGCACTCTGGCCAGTTCCAGCATGGGGGGAATACCGATACCGCCGCCCATGAGGAATACCTTTTTGCCCTCCGCTGCCTCTGTGGGGAAGCCGTTGCCTAAAGTTCCCAGAATCTCTACGCTGTCTCCTTCTGTATAAGAAGAAAATTCCGCGGTGCCCTGTCCGGCAATCCGGTACACAATGCGCAGGGCATCCTTTTTGTCGCTTACCTGACAGATGCTGATAGGACGGGGCAGCAAGGTGCTCCGGTCCTTGGGGTATACGCCGATGAACTGACCGGCTTTTGCCTGTTCAGCCAGATCTGTAGCGATCCACATATCAAAAATTCTGGGTGCGATCTCTTTCTGAGAAAGCACAGTTGCTGTGATTTTCTTTTTCATGTTATTGTCCTTTTCTCTTCTATTTATAACGCTATAGCGCTCTTATAAGTGCTCTCTACCATGGGCTCTACGCTTCGTATACGATTCTGCCTCCGCAGATGGTCTTCCTCACTTCACCCTTCAGATTCCATCCGGTAAACGGTGTATTCGTGGCCTTGGACGCATATTTCTCCGGAGTGAACTCCGCTGCGGTATCGATCAGAATCACATCCGCCGGGCCGTCCTCGGCCAGATATCCGGCATCCAGATGGTACATAGCCGCCGGATTGGTACTCATCAGACGCAACAGCTGCTTCATGGTCAGATATCCTCTGTCCACCAGTTCCGTAATGCCCAGCGCCAGAGACGTCTCCAACCCGGTAATGCCGCTGGGTGCCTCTGTGATCGGCTTTGCTTTTTCCTCCGCAGTATGGGGCGCATGATCCGTAGCGATCATATCGATGGTGCCGTCCACCAGTCCCCGGATCACCGCCTGACGGTCCGCTTCCTCCCGCAGGGGCGGATTCATCTTCGCCAGCGTGCCGTACTTGATCACGGCATCCTCAGTCAGGGTAAAATGATGAGGAGTGGCTTCCGCGTGGATATTGGAGCAGCGCTTTTTGGCCTGACGCACCAGTTCTACCGCTTCCTTACTGCTGATGTGCTGAATATCGATGCAGGCTCCGGTCTCTTCCGCCAGCTTCAGATCCCGTTCCACCAGTGCGATCTCCGCCTCTCTGGCAGAACCGCCGATACCGTAATACTCGCTGGCCTTTCCCCGGTTCACACCGTTGTTCTCGATATATTTCGGATCTTCTTCATGGAAACTGATGGGCATATCAAGCTCTGCGGAGATTTCCATGGCCCGTCGCACCAGTTCCGCATCCAGCAGGGGCACACCGTCATCCGTAAATCCCACAGCACCCGCCGCTGCCAGCTTCTTCATATCCGTCAGCTGTTTTCCCTGCATCCCCATGGTCACATTGGCGCAGGTGGTCACATGAATGCCTGTCTTCGCTCCCTTGTCCAGGATATACTTCAGGGTCTCCTCGCTGTCCACAGTGGGCTTCGTGTTCGCCATCAGTACCACTGTGGTCACGCCGCCTTTTGCTGCTGCCGCAGCACCGGTGTTGATATCTTCCTTTGCCGTAAAGCCGGGATCCCGGAAATGCACATGCACATCCACCAGCCCGGGAGCCACCAATAACCCTTCCGCATTGATCCGGGTCACTTTGCCCCTCGGTTCTATCTTTTCCGCAATCTTTACAATCTTGTCACCGTCGATCAGGATATCATAATTGCCCTCTCTGCCCGACTTGGGATCGATCATGTAGCCATCATGTATCAGTATCATATTGTCTCCATTCCCGGGCTTTTACCACCCGCCTTCGTGACCTGTTTCTCGGAAAAGTTTATCATGTTTTCATAGAAAAGAAAAGAGTGTTATAATAGAAAAAAAACGGAGGGCCGAAGACATGAAAACACGAGAGGAAGCACTGGAATATGGATTGTCTTTTCCAAATACTTATATGGAAATGCCCTTCCACGATCCCAACTGGCAGCTGGTACGTGTGAAGGGCAGTAAAAAAGCTTTTCTATGGACTTATGAAAAGGATGGTGTCTGCATCTGAATGTGAAAACCGATCCTGCCTGGCGGGACTTCTGGCGCAGCACCTTTTCTTCCGTCATTCCCGCATATCATCAGAATAAAGAACACTGGAACACGATTATCTTAGATGGTTCGATCCCCGATGAGGACATCCGGCGCATGATCGCAGAAAGCTATGATCTCGTCACCGACAGTCCTACGAAGCGGATCTATGAAGCCGTCAAAAAGATTCCGAAAGGCTGCGTCGCCACCTACGGTCAGGTTGCCGCCATGGCCGGAGAACCGAAGATGGCACGCGCCGTGGGCAATGCCCTGCATAAGAACCCGGATCCCGACCATATCCCCTGCTACCGCGTGGTCAATTCCAAAGGGGAACTCTCCGGTGCCTTTGCCTTCGGCGGTTCCAACGAACAGGCCAACCGCCTCCGGGCCGACGGCATCGAGGTCACCGGCAATAAAGTAGACCTGCAGAAATTCGGTATATCGCTGTGAAACTTTTTTCATCGCAGCCTTTCGTCCATGATACCGGAAGCCGGCAAATTTCATCGGTTCTGGCCGATTTTTTACCATGTCAGCAAGGCCATACTGCGGTGTGAAAAACCAATCTTCTGTCCCTGAATGCTTCCATCGAGACGACCCGTGCCTGAGAACATAGCCGCGGATTCGCCGTCGTAGCGGAAGAGATCTCCTCCCAGACCACTTTTGTCCAGGAGATGACCGGTGCTTTACGGGACGATGTAAAAGCACTGTAATATTTTTCGTTGCAGTTTTTTTACTTTTTCTTCTCAATCTGGGAACGGATATCATCCTCCAGAATATGTTCCACATCTTTTGCTTCTTTGCGGATGTTTTGCAGATTTTCACGAATCTCCCGTTCCTCCTGTACGATCTCGGGATGTTCCTTCTTTTCTTCTTTAATGAACATACACAGGAAGCTGATCAGTAATATGATGCAGGAGATCCAGATGGTCCTCGCCCCTATGTAGCCGATCATATGTCCGCCCAGCGCCGCACCAACGGCAAACAGGAAAATGATTCCAAAATAATTGCCGGATTTCCGTAAGATTTTTTTGTCCTTCGTCTTCCCATAGGCACACAGGGATTCCATGCCGCTGCGCAGGTTGCCGATACACATGGTACTGGCGAAAGCATAACCGTTCACCTTGCGGAACGCCTGTACCTGCATGGCGCAGGCGAAAGATACCATGGCATTGGCCAGCAGATCCATCTCATTCGGGAAAAATCCCACGGCAAACAGCAACAGAATCTCTATAGCAAGCACCAGCTGCCGCCAGTGGATCCTCTGAGCCTTCTGATATCGCATATGGATGCACTCCGCTGCCGCTACTCCCAACGCGAAGAACAAAAGCGGGGAAAAATACCGAAGCGCCACGGACCAGTTCCGGTCTACCAGATTCTGGGCCAGCAACACGATATTACCGGTCTGGGCATTGGCGAATACCTTGCCACGGTACATATAAGTATAAGCATCCTGTAATCCGCCGGAAATTGACAAAATTCCAGCAATCAGAAACGTCTCTGACATTTGTCCGTGTAATTTACGTTGCATAGTAATTCTCATTCCTTTCAGTAACCTGCAGATTCTGTCTCCGATACATACAATTACCTTCCTACAGGCATCTCCTGATTACAGTACAGGCAACGATATCTTCCGGAAGGTGACAGTTCAAATATGTGGTCACAATTCGTCTCTATACTGGTAATACAACGGGGATTTTTACATTTTATCACATTAACCAGTCTTTGTGGAGGAACCGGATGATACTTTTTTGCAACTTTTCCGTCCCGGATCACGATCAGTGTGATCTGACTGTCCAGATATCCCAGAATATCCAACCGCTCCGGCAACGTCTCGCCCTCAATCTTGATCAGATCCTTGCAGCCGTATTTCTGGCTTTTCACCGATTGCAGCAATGCTACAGACTGCGTCTTGGATTCCAATTCCAGCAATCTGTAGATGTCCATTCCCTTTCCCGCGGGAATATGATCGATCACAACACCATTCTGAATGGATTCTACGTTTAACATAAAAACACCTTCTTTCCCGTCACAGGATCCGTAAGGTCTAACAGACTTAAGATCAATGCCATACGGATAAATTTACCATTCAATACCTGCTGAAAATACGCTGCTCTCGGATCTGCATCCACTTCCGGTGCGATCTCGTCCACTCTTGGGAGCGGATGAAGAACCGGCATGTCCGCTTTCGCCAGATTCAGTTTCTCCTGATCCAAAATGTAGATATCTTTTAACCGGATATAATCTTCCTCATTGAAAAAACGTTCCTTCTGAACTCTGGTCATGTAAAGCACATCCAGCTCTGGCAGCGTCTCCTCCAGGCTGGATACCTCATGGTAGGGGGCTTTGGCCGGTTTCAGAGTATCCTCGATCAGATATTCCGGAACCTTCAGTTCCTCCGGAGAAATGAAATAAAATTCATTGCCCGGATAGCGCACCAGGCTGTTCACCAGAGAGTGTACGGTTCTGCCGAATTTCAAGTCACCGCAAAAGCCAATCTTCAGATGATCCAAGTGTCCTTTGCGCTGTCTTATGGTCAGCAGATCGATCATGGTCTGGGTCGGGTGGTTATGTCCTCCGTCCCCGGCATTGATCACCGGAATCCGGGAATACATGGAAGCTCGGAGCGGTGCTCCCTCTTTCGGATGCCGCATGGCAATGATATCTGCATAGCAGCTGACCACCCGTGCGGTATCTGCCACCGTCTCACCTTTCGTGGCACTGCACTGTTCCGCACCGGCAAATCCCAATGTTCTGCCGCCAAGGTTCAGCATAGCCGTCTCAAAAGATAATCTGGTACGTGTGCTGGGCTCGTAAAATAAGGTTGCCAGTATTTTTCCATCTGCACAATGAGCATATGCAGCGGAATCGGCAGCAATCCGGTCTGCCAGGTCTAAGATTTCCTGCGTCTCCGCTACCGACAGGTCCAGTGAATCAATCAAATGTCGCATATCCTTTTCTCCTCTGTTTACTTTTTTTCAACCGCGTATTATACTATATCCACACGGATACTAAAAATATATAGTTTATATGTGAGGCATATCATTTTTATATGGATATTAGTTTTGAATATTACAAGATTTTCTATTATGTCGCAAAATACGAAAATATCACCAAGGCTGCCATGGTCTTAAAAAGCAGCCAGCCTAATGTGACCCGGATTATTCATATTCTGGAGGATCAGCTGGACTGCCGTTTATTTCTCCGGGAACCCCGGGGACTGAGGCTGACCGAAGAGGGAAAACGGCTCTATGCCCATGTTGCCATCGCCTGTCAACATCTGTTGGATGCGGAAGCCGAACTGTGCCGGGACAAAAACGTGTGCAGCGGCACCATTGAACTGGGTGTCACCGAGACCGCCCTGCATTTATTTCTGTTACAGAATCTCCATGATTTCCAGACTGGCTATCCGGAGATCAAAATACGTATCCAGAACAATACCACTCCGGAGATTCTGAAATCTCTGCAGAACGGTCGGCTGGATCTGGCTGTTGTGACAACCCCTTTTGAACTTCATGATGCTCTGGCCTGCGAAGATCTGCTGACTTTCCGGGAGGTTCCCGCCGGCGGCCCCGACTATGCCGCCTTGTCTGATCGTCCCATGACGCTGAAAGAATTCCGGCTCCATTCCATCATTGGTCTGGGATACGGCACCGCCAGCTATGAATATTACCGGAAGGTATTTATTGAACAGCATCTGGACTACGAACCCGCCATGGAAGTAGCTACCGCCGATCTGGTCATCCCTCTGCTCCAGAACAATCTGGGAGTAGGCTTCGTGCCGGAGCCTCTGGCAGCTCCCTTTTTTGAAAACGACAGTCTCGTTCCGCTGACCTTAAATGTGCCTCTACCGTCCCGCGAAGTAAAAATGCTGTGGGACAAAAGCCGCAGTCAGAGCCGGGCTACCGCTACTTTCTGCAGTTATCTGCGGGAACGCTGTCAGCGTAATCTGCCAATCCTGGATCCTGTGGATCGCACCCCTTTTCATTGTCATAACATCAAATCTGCTGACCGCTGATTTTGACCCGTTAACTTTGCTGGCTGCGCTGGTGTGCGTCACTTCCCTGATCTTTGCCACCAATGATATCGTACTCATTGTCCTGTGGACGCTGGCTTCCCTGGAAAACCCGGCATACATCCCCGTTGTAGTGAATTTCACCATCTTCTTTTTCAATGATATGTATGGTTTTATCAGTTGGCGGCGCCGGGAGATTTTGATGGATCTGTAAGAACCATTCGTTTAATCATAAAGCACGGTTTTATCCAGAAGTTCTGTTTTTAACACAATGTAAGGCGTGGAGGGTTTCCCTGTGCCTTCCTTTTGTCCGGTGATGTCCGGGCCTAAAAGGCTGGTGCTGACATGAATGGCATCGTCCGTCAGATACAGGGCATCCACAGCAATGCTGTACCCACCGGTCTTCTGCTCACCGTAACCAATACTGATATAGAGGTTCTGATTATCACTGTAGGTCAGCTGAAATGGCTCCGTTCCTTTTTCAGCGATTACAGTCTTTAATTCCTCGGGAATTTTTTCTTCACTGAGTACCGTAAAATCCAGATCTCTGAGTTTCACATTCTCTTTCGAAAGCAGACCGCAGCCTGTGAGCAGCAATGCCCCCAGTACTGCGGTCATTATGATTTTCCACTGTCTCCATTTGATTTTCATCCGTCATCCACCGTTAAAACTTCCTTATTGCATATTTATGTGAAAAAAGCAGAAATATACTCCTGTTCTGTACCTATCTCATTAATTTTCATCCTTTTCTCCTTTGAAGATGTGCGTTATAATAGGTGAAGTGCGTCAAAAGACGCCTTACAGAAAGATGAGGGAATCATAATTATGAATGATAAATTCAGCAGGAAAGTCTTCTGCGATGGTATCCGCGACGGCTTCCCCATTGCTCTGGGATATTTCGCAGTATCATTTTCTTTGGGAATCGCCGCAAGGCATGCCGGCTTTACCCCCATGCAGGGTTTTCTGGCAAGCCTGTTAAATAACGCTTCCGCCGGAGAATATGCAGCCTTTACCCTGATTGCGGCACAGGCCACATATCTGGAAGTGGCGATCATCACGCTGATTGCCAATGCCAGATATCTACTCATGAGTTGTGCGCTGGCCCAGAAATTTTCTCCCAGCACGCCCTTTTTCCACCGTCTGATCATTGCTTACGATGTCACCGATGAGCTGTTCGGCATTACCATTGCCCGGCCGGGTATCCTGAATCCGTACTATACCTACGGTGCGATCCTGTTGGCAGCGCCCGCCTGGGCCGGAGGAACCGCCTGCGGTATCATCGCCGGAAATGCGCTGCCACTGCGTGCTGTCAGCGCCCTGAGTGTTGCGTTATACGGAATGTTTCTGGCCATTATTATTCCGCCTGCCAGAAAAAGTAAGATCGTGGCAGCGCTGGTGGCCATCAGCTTCGCACTGAGCTTTGCCTGCAACTATCTTCCCGGCGTTTCTTCTCTGTCGGAAGGTACCAGGACTATTTTATTGACCGTGATCATCTCCGGTGCGGCAGCGATCCTGTTCCCGGTGAAGCAGGATGCAAAGGAGGCCGTTCCTGCGGAAAACGGAGAATCTGTACAGAAAGGAGACCACGTAAATGAATAATTATATTTATATTGCTGTTATGGCAGCCGTCTCCTATACGATCCGTGTCTTACCCCTGACACTGATCCGGAAACCGATCAAGAATCAATTCATTCAGTCCTTTTTGTACTATGTACCTTACGTGACACTGGCTGTCATGACCTTCCCGGCCATCATCCACGCTACGCAGACGCCTATTTCCGGACTGGTAGCACTTATTGCCGGAATCATCGCCGCATGGCTCGGTGCCGGACTGTTCCCGGTATCCGTGATCTGCTGCGTGCTGGTATTTGTGATCGAATTGTTTGTATAATGCCTTGTAATAAAACACGCCATTGAGAAGGATTCCTTCCCCATGGCGTATTTTTATGGTCCGGCTTCTTCACAGAAGCTTTTACAAATCATATTTTTTTAACATTTCCTGTACGAATTCCGGGGTTCTTTGTCATGGTTTCCAACATCTTCAGATCATCCACCGTTTCTACATTGAACAATTGTATCCACTCATCCATCCGCTGCCCGGTCAATGCTTTGTTCAATTCCAATAATACATCTACGATTCCCTGCTTCTGGTATTTAAAACAAATGTTTTGCGCAATAGCCCTCGAAATTATTGTGCACTTTTTGTTACATTTTTATCTTTGATGGATGATAATATGGTATAATATATATGCGCAATCGGTTGTGCAATTATGTTTTACGGGAGGATTACTTATGCATCATTTTAGCAAGCAATTACGTACACGGCTGTTGACTCTGTATCTCAGTGCGGGACTGGTCATGGGCTGGCTGCCCGGATGCGGCAGTCAGGATCTGGAAATCGCAGATACAGTGGCAGAATCCGCAGTTACCGCTACTGCAGATGCCACGGATGTCATCACTTTTTCCCAGCCGGAAGGGCCGGAGGAGTCTACCATTTTTGTCGAGCCGGTCGACGGCATTTCCGATGACTTTTACCGTGGTATGGACGCTTCCGCCGTGCTGGCTCTGGAGAACAGCGGCGTGAAATATTATAATTTTGATGGGGAAGAACAGGATGTTTTTATGACACTGGCACAGGCCGGTGTGAACTATATCCGTCTCCGGGTCTGGAATGATCCCTATGACGAGAACGGCAACGGTTACGGCGGCGGCAACAATGACGTGGCGACTGCCATCACTCTGGGACAACGTGCCACGCAGTATGGCATGAAAGTCTGCATTGATTTCCATTATTCCGATTTCTGGGCCGACCCCAAGAAGCAGTTTGTTCCCAAGGCATGGGAAGGCATGGATATTGAAGAAAAGTCCGATGCTCTCTATAACTTCACTCTGGAAAGCCTGACACAGCTTCTGGATGCCGGTGTGGACGTCGGTATGGTACAGGTCGGCAACGAGATCAACAACGGCATGTGTGGAGAGACAGATGCATCAAACGTTCGAAAACTGTTGGCCTCCGGCAGTAAGGCTGTCAGGGATGCTGCCACTGCTTCCGGAAAAGATATTCTGGTGGCTGTACATTACACCAACATCGATGATATGAAAAAACTGGACACACTACTGACCGGCCTACAGGTAAAGGAGATCGACTATGATATTGTGGGACTTTCCTTCTATCCTTACTGGCACAGCACGATGGACGATCTTAAAAATGCCATTATCCATGTCCGTGATACTTATGGCAAAAAGGTATATGTAGCGGAAAACGCTTACTGTTATACTTCGGAAGACGGCGATGGCTCTGCCAACAGCATTAAAGGAACCGATGATCTGGCAGAAGGTTATTCCGCCAGCGTACAGGGACAGGCAAATGAAGTGCGGGATGTCTGTGCTGCAGCCAGCGAGGCCGGTGCCGAAGGCATCTTCTACTGGGAAGGTACCTGGATCCCGGTCGGTCCCGCCGATGCTGATAATTCTGCCATCTGGGAAAAATACGGCAGCGGTTGGGCCAGCAGTTATGCAGGCGGTTATGATCCAAAGGATGCCGGACAGTACTACGGCGGAAGCTCCTGGGACAATCAGGCCATGTTCGACTTCACCGGACATCCTCTGGCCTCCCTAAATATATTTAAATATCTGAAGTACGGAGCCACTGCTCCTCTGGCGATAGACACCATCCCCGAAATAGTGGTGTCCTGCAATATCGGTGCGGAAGTCAAGCTTCCGGATACCGTAAGTATCATCTATAACGATCGTTCCGAAGAACAGGTTCCTGTCACCTGGGATGCTGAAGATATTGCCGCCATCGACACGGAAAACGGCGGAGAGTTCACAGTTGCCGGATCTCTGGATGAAGGTACGGAAGTTACTGCCATTGTCACGGTAGAACGGGTCAATTATGTACAGAATCCCAGCTTCGAGGATGACGATACTTCCATGTGGACCGTAACCTATTCCGGTGAAACGGACTATCAGGAAACGAAGCTTTCCTGGTCCGGTACCTCCGATATGGACTTTTCCATTGAGCAGAGCTTCACAGATCTGGAACCCGGTACTTATGAATTGTCCGCTTTCTCACAGGGCGGTGACCTGGCAGCGGATGCTTCCATGGAGCTGTATGCTGTCGTAGACGGCAAGGAACTGACAGTGCCTTTTATGCTCACCACCTATGCCGACTGGCAGAATCCCACCGTCTCCGGTATCAAAGTCACCGACGGCACCCTGACCATTGGCGTGAGATATCAATGTAATAAGAACAGCTGGGGAACTCTGGATGATGTGACATTGCATCGGGTCGGGAATTAAATAGAAAGTTAGCATAGTGGACCTCGATGGGCGCTTGCGCACAAGCGAGGCTGGTTCACTCTATTTTTATACGGCGACAGCCGTCTATGAAATAAGATTGACAGCGTTCTTTGCTGACAATCCATGGTTCGTTTCCCCTGCACATTTCAGCACTTTTCTAGAAAATATCAACATCCTCCGACAAACATCTTCGACATGCTGCCTTCGCGCCGAAGATAAAGGTTCTGGGGTAGAAATCCAGTTCCGGATGCTCCTTCAGTTCGTTATACAGGTGCATTACATGCAGAATATTGAGCAGCTGTCTCTTGTACTCATGCAGACGCTTTACCTGTACATCGAAGATGGATCTGGGATCTACTTCGATACCGTTGTGCTCTAAAATGTATTTTGCCAGACGTACTTTGTTCTGGTACTTGATGTTCATGAATTCCTGCTGTGCCTTCTTGTCATCCGCATATACCTTCAGGCGGGAGATCTGAGGCAGATCGGTGATCCAGTCGTCACCTACATGAGCCGTTACCCAGTCAGCCAGCAGAGGATTCGCATGCAGCAGGAAACGTCTCTGGGTAATACCGTTGGTCTTGTTGTTGAAGCGCTCCGGGAACATCTCGTAGAAGTCCTTCAGTTCCTGCTTCTCCAGAATCTCGGTATGCAGTCTTGCCACGCCGTTGACTGAGTAACCGGAAACGATAGCCATATTTGCCATCTTCACCTGTCCATCATAGATGATGGCCATCTTGCGGATCTTCTCCTGTACATCCACGCCGGGTACATTGCTGTACTTCTGCTGGATATCCAGAACGAATCTGCGGTTGATCTCCTCTACGATCTGATAGATTCTCGGAAGCAGTCTGGAGAACAGTTCGATGGGCCATTTCTCCAATGCTTCCGCCATGATGGTGTGGTTGGTGTAAGCACAGGTCTTGGTGGTGATCTCCCACGCTTCCTCCCAGGTCAGATAATAATCATCCATCAGCACACGCATCAGCTCTGCGATAGCTACGGTAGGATGGGTATCGTTCAGCTGGAAGGTAACCTTCTCATAGAACTTATGGATATCATCATGCTTTCTCATGTACTTCTCTACAGCTTCCTGTACGGATGCGGAGATGAAGAAGTACTGCTGCTTCAGACGCAGCTCCTTACCTGCATAGTGATTGTCGTTGGGGTACAGAACCTCTACGATGTTACGTGCCAGGTTCTCCTGCTCTACCGCCTTCTGGTAATCCGCCCTTATCAAAGGAATCCAGCTGGAAGCACTCTACGGGCTCCGCATCCCAGATACGCAGGGTGTTTACAATACCGTTGCCATAGCCCACGATGGGAAAATCAAAAGGAACGGCCTTAACAGACTGATAGCCCTCCTGGGTAAATACATTTCTGCCATTCTCATCGGTATGCACACTGACATAGCCGCCGAATTTCACAATTTTCGCATACTCAGGTCTGCGCAGTTCGAAAGGATTACCATTCATCAGCCAGTTATCGGGAACCTCTACCTGATAACCGTCGCGGATCTCCTGCTTGAACATACCATAACGATAACGGATACCGCAGCCATATGCAGGATATCCCAGCGTTGCCAGAGAATCCAGGAAACATGCTGCCAGACGTCCCAGTCCACCGTTACCCAGTGCTGCATCCGGCTCCTGGTCCTCGATCAGGTTCAGATCCAAACCCCAGTTCTTCCAATGCTTCCTTCACGGGCTCATATGCATTTAAAGGTTGATCATATTATGCCCAAGTGCTCGGCCCATAAAAAACTCCATGGACAGGTAGTAAACCAGTCTTTGCATTCTTCTCCTCGTATGCCTTCTGCGTCTCGATCCAGCGATCTATGATATGATCCTTCACTGCGTAGGACACTGCCTGAAATACCTGTTCTGTGCATTTGCTTCATCGATAGTCTTACGGAAAAGGTTTTGCGCACGTTGTTAATGATTCCTTCTTGAACTTTTCTCTTGAAAAGCCATCTTCTTGTCGAAACTCCTTTTGTTTATGTGCGTATCTGCATGGCTGCTACTTATCTTTTTCATGTCCTATGTTCTCCTCTCCATTCCTCTCGGTACTGTTATCGTCTTATCAAGATATTCCATCATCCGGATACAAGCGTTATGATTTCATCCATATTCTTAACCAAATACAGGTAATATTATAACAAAAATTCATAGCAGACATAATTCCAACTGTTTACAATGAAAAATGTATTTTTCGTTACATCTGCCCATGAATGTTTTAACGAAAAAAAAAACAATTCTGCGGTCCCCTGTTTGAAAACCACAGAACTTCTTTATTCTTTACTTACTTCCACAGCGATCCTGCGTTCTCGCCGTTGATATTCCATTCCTTCGATACGCCGTATTCCATACCGCTTGTCAGTTCATCAGCCGAACCTTGCCGCTGATGGTTCTTTGTTCTTTCCATCACCTGTGCGATCTTATCGCCATTGATGGATACGCGGATGTGATCGGTCACTTCGAAGCCGCTCTCCTTACGCATCGTCTGGATCTTGGAGATCATCTCACGATAGCCTTCCTCTACCAGCTCCGGTGTCAGGTTGGTATCCAGGACAACGGTCATCCGTTGTCGCTCCTGAGATACATAGCCTTCCTTCTGTGCCATGTCGATCAGCAGATCGTCCTTGGTCAGTTCCACAGCCACACCGTCTACATCGAACTTTAATGCGCCGTCTGCATTCAGCTCATCCATTGCTTTGTTGCCATCTACATTTGCAAGGTATTCCTTGATTGCGCCCAACTGCTTGCCATACTTTGGTCCTACTGTACGCAGCTGTGGCTTGAAGGTGTAAGAGGTAAAGTCACGTACGTCATCGGTAAATACAACTTCCTTGACGTTCAACTCATCCTCGATGATCTCCTGAAAGAATCATCCAGTGTGAAGTCAGCCTTGATGTACATATTTGCTGATTGGCTGACGGGATTCTTGATGTTTGCAGTATTTCTGCAGGCACGGCCAAGAACAACCACCTTCAGTACATTCATCCATCTTCTTCAAGCTTCTTGATCGATCATGGACTCATTTCACTACCGGGAAGTCACACAGATGGATAGATTCCGGTGCATTTTATCGTTGCTGCGAACTAGGTTCTGGTAAATATCCTCTGTCATGAAGGGGATCATGGGGGCGGCTGCCTTACAGATGGTCACCAGTGCGGTGTACAGCGTCATGTAGGCATTGATCTTATCCTGCTCCATACCCTTTGCCCAGAAACGCTCACGGCTGCGTCTTACATACCAGTTACTCATCTCATCGACGAAGTCCTGCAGAGCCTTGGCAGCCTCGGGGATACGGTACTGGTCCAGATTGCTGTCTACGTTCTGCAACGGTAGAGTTCAGCTTGGGACAGCAGCCACTTATCCATTACGGGCAGTTTGTCGTATTCCAGTGTATATTTGGAAGCGTCAAAATTATCAATGTTTGCATACAGTACGAAGAATGCGTAGGTATTCCACAGGGTACCCATGAATTTACGCTGTCCTTCCTGTACGGCTTTGCCGGAGAATCTCTTCGGCAGCCAGGGTGCGGAACTGGTGTAGAAATACCAACGGATGGCATCTGCACCGTAGGTCTCCAGTGCGTTGAAAGGATCTACCGCATTGCCCTTACTCTTACTCATCTTCTGACCGTTCTCATCCTGTACATGACCCATAACGATAACGTTCTTGTAAGGAGCCTTATTGAAGAGCAGAGTAGATTCTGCCAGCAGAGAGTAGAACCATCCCGGGTCTGGTCCACTGCCTCGGAGATAAAGTCAGCCGGGGAACTGCTGCTCGAACAGATCCTTGTTTTCAAACGGATAATGATGCTGTGCAAAAGGCATTGCTCCGGAGTCGAACCAGCAGTCGATTACCTCGGGAACACGCTTCATCTGCTTGCCGCACTCGGGGCAGGTGATGGTGATCTCGTCGATATAAGGACGATGGAATTCTACGGTCTTCGCCTTCTCATTGCCGCTCATCTTGTACAGCTCTTCACGGCTGCCGATGGAATGCTGGTGTCCGCATTCGCACTCCCAGATATTTAACGGAGTACCCCAGTAACGGTTACGGGATACACCCCAGTCCTGAATATTCTCCAGCCAGTTGCCGAAACGTCCCTCACCGATGGAAGCGGGGATCCAGTTGATGGTCTTATTATTACGTACCAGATCATCCTTCACAGCAGTCATCTTGATGAACCAGGACTCTCTTGCATAATAGATCAGCGGAGTATCACATCTCCAGCAGAAAGGATAATCATGCTCGAACTTCGGTGCATCGAACAGCTTGCCCTCTGCATCCAGATCCTTAAGTACCAGAGGATCTGCATCTTTTACGAATTTTCCGGCATAAGGGGTCTCTGCGGTCAGATCACCCTTGCCGTCTACGAACTGTACGAAGGGCAGCTCGTAATTACGTCCGATACGGCTGTCGTCTTCACCGAAAGCCGGTGCGATATGAACGATACCGGTACCGTCGGTCATGGTTACATAACCGTCGCAGGTTACGAAATGTGCCTTTTTCTTCTGCTTCTTGGCGGCATCTCCCGCACACTTGTACAGAGGCTCGTACTCCTTGTACTCCAGATCCTTACCAACATAAGTCTCCAGTACTTCGTAAGCATCCTTGCCCTCTTCTGCCAGGCGGCCCAGAACCTTGTCTGCCAGTGCCTTTGCAATATAATAGGTATAACCGTCGGCGGCCTTCACCTTCAGGTAGGTCTCCTCCGGGTTCACGCACAGTGCCACGTTGGAAGGAAGAGTCCAGGGGGTGGTGGTCCATGCCAGGAAATATGCATCCTCGCCCTTTACCTTGAAACGTACGATAGCGGAACGCTCTTTGACTGCCTTATAGCCCTGTGCCACTTCGTGGCTGGACAGCGGGGTTCCGCAGCGAGGGCAATAGGGAACGATCTTGAAGCCCTTGTACAGAAGTCCCTTATCCCAAATGGTCTTCAGTGCCCACCATTCGGACTCGATGAAGTTGTCATCGTAGGTAACATAAGGGTTATCCATGTCAGCCCAGAAACCAACAGTACGGGAGAAATCTTCCCACATTCCCTTGTATTTCCAGACGCTCTCTTTACATTTGTCGATGAAAGGTGCCAGACCGTATTCCTCGATCTGATCCTTACCGTCCAGACCCAGCAGCTTCTCAACTTCCAGCTCTACGGGAAGTCCGTGAGTATCCCAGCCTGCCTTACGGGGAACCATATATCCCTTCATGGTACGGTATCTGGGGATCATATCCTTGATGGTACGGGTCTCTACATGACCGATGTGGGGCTTACCGTTGGCGGTAGGCGGTCCGTCGTAGAAGGTATAGGTCTCGCCTTCCTTACGGTGTTCCATACTTTTTTTGAAAATGTTGTTGTCTTCCCAGAATTTCTCGACAGCTTTCTCACGGTCTACGAAATTCAGGCTTGTGGGTACCTGCTTGTACATAGTGCGCTTCCTTTCTTAAAAAAAATGGCTCCGTCCCGTAACAGGACGAAGCTCATGCATTCGTTAACCACCTCTTACAACATACTTCCCATACGATTCCACATGTGTCATCTCACAGGAGTGATATGCTTCCCGGTAACGGCGGGATTCCGTTCAGAACTACTGACCTGGGCTTTTGTTCTGACAGCTCAGAAGTGATTTTCACTTTTTCCCTACTCGCACCGGTCTCTCACCATCACCGGCTCGCTTTGCCTTTCTGCGGAAAAGTTACTCTCTTCGTCAATGCATTTTTGATATACCGCTATTATATATCTCATTTTTTTGCGTTGTCAAGCCGGATGTTATGATTTGCTTAGAAAGCTTTTCTTTCTTGCTTTTCCGACATTTATTTCATATAATTATTTTAAGACTGATATGTGTACCGATCTTACCGGAAGGGGCAGCGATTCTATGGAAAATACGCAAAATACGCCGAAAAGAAGCGGCGGTAAAATATCATATACTCTGCAGGCGATCGGCCTGATTCCCCTGCTGGCGCTAGGGATCGTCATGTTATTTTTCACTTCCCAATGGTTCACAAAAACTATGTATCAGGAAGTGGAACGTGAATTGTATGATGCCACAAAAAGTGCCACTACACTTCTGAACGCTGCCTATCCCGGCGATTACCGGCTGGAAGGTGATGTTGCCTACCTTCTGTATAAGGGCGATGTAGATATCACCCGTGAATATTCTCTATTTGATCAATTCAAAGAGGATACCGGACTGGACATCACCCTGTTCTATCAGGATACCCGCATTCTGACGACTCTGTATAACGCCCAGGGTGACCGCATTGTCGGCTCCGGTGCTCCGGATGTGGTGATCCGTGATGTCCTGAATACCGGTGAAGATCATTTTTATATCAACACTCTGATCAATGGAAAGACTTATTTTTCCTATTATAGTCCTGTCCGCAATCAGGACGGCAGCATAGTTGGCATGCTTTTTATAGGAAAATCCAGTGCCGCCGTATCTCAATCCATTCAACGTTATGTCTATCCGCTGACATGGCTGATCATCGGTTTTGTGGCTCTCGTGGCTGTCTGCATCTATTTTTACACCAGAAGATTCGTGGCTGTATTACTCCATATTCACAGCTTCCTGTCGGAGGTAGCCTCCGGGAATCTGAACGCCACACTGGATCATTCCGTAACAAAGCGCAGTGATGAGTTAGGTGATATCGGTCGCTGTGCCCTGTCCATGCAGCGTTCTCTTCGTACCATGATCGAGCAGGATGCCCTGACCGAGCTGTACAACCGACGCAGCGGGGAAAAAAAGCTGCGGCAGATCTTCGAGGAAGCCCAATCCTCCCGCCATTCTTTTGCGCTCGCCATCGGAGACATTGACTTTTTCAAAAAGGTTAACGATACCTACGGTCATGAATGCGGGGATGCCGTGCTGAAAAATGTTTCTGCCCTGCTAAAGCAGCATATGTGGCGCCGTGGCTTTGCCGCACGTTGGGGTGGTGAGGAATTTCTACTGGTATTTGAAAATGTAGATCTTGCAGAAGCACGGAAACAGCTGGAGCTTCTCATGGACAAAATCCACGAACTGGATACGCTCTATGAAGGTCAACACGTAAAATAAATATGACCTTCGGTCTGATCTGTGACCCCGACAAAGATATTCATGCATTATTAAAAGAAGCTGATGAGAAATTATATATCGGTAAGACAAACGGTCGTAACCAGGTGGTATCTTAACCCGGTTACGACCGTTTCTTATTTGTTTCTGATCTTGTTATCTTTAACCTTGCAGGCATTCCGGATTCAACAGGAAATCATAAATATTGATTGTCAGAATACCATATTCATCATAATATGGCTGCACAATATCTTTTGTAATGACAATTTTCTTAAAAGAGTCATCAATCTTCCTGAACGGTCTGATTTCCTGCGTCCGCTTTGTTTCATCCGGAAGAGAATATGCCGATTGAATGTAATATCTGGCAGAACCAAGATTGCAGACAAAATCCACTTCCAGCTGCCTGCGGTTTACCTTTCCTTCCAAATCTTTTTCTGCGATAGGGACAACACCTACATCCACACTATATCCCCGCATCCGGAGTTCGTTATAGATTACATTTTCCATGGAATGTGTCTGCTCCAACTGCCGGAAATTAATTCTGGCATTCCGAAGCCCCAAATCAGAAAAATAATATTTCTTAGGAGTCTCTATATATGACTTTCCCTTAATATCATAACGCTGTGCTGACTCTATCAAAAAAGAATCTTCAAAGTAATCCAAATATTTCTTTATGGTTGCAGAAGTAATTTTAGATTTCTTCACGGTTTTAAAAGTGTTCTTTAGTTTTTCCGGATTGGTCAACGAACCGATCGCAGAGGAAAGAATATTTAGCAGATCTTCCAATTCCCCAATATTCTTTATACGATTCCGTTTCGTAATATCACGGATATAAATTTCGTTAAATAAATTCTGCAGCGCTGTTGCTTTATCCCCGGCACCATCCCGCAGAACCACTAATGGAATTCCACCGTAAAGCATATATTCAAATAACCCGGTATATTTATCTCCGTTATAAACAGACATAAATTCAGCAAAGCTGAGAGGGTACATATGAATTTCATCACCCCTGCCTGCAAATTCCGTAGCAATATCCTTTGACAACAGTTTTGCGTTACTTCCCGTCACAAACACATCAATATTCTCTTTGCGAAGGTATCCATTCAAAACAGCCTCAAAACAATCCAGCATCTGAATTTCATCCAACAGCAGATAATATATTCCCTCTCCTGTAGTTTTCGACCGAATATATGCCATAAATTTCTCCGGATCCACACCCCGCTTTTCCTTTTCGATCTGAATAAGACTTTCACCGATCAGGTAAAGATCATCCGCAGAATCAAAGGCAAACCGTATGATATGGTCTGCTTTCACACCGGAATCTAACAAATGATGATAGAAAATGTTATTCAGCAGATAAGACTTACCACATCTTCGAATACCGGTAATCACCTTGATTAATCCATTGCTCTTTCCTTTTATTAACTTTTCCAAATAGAAATCTCTGCGAATATCCATATATTTTCTCCCTGGAATAGATTTTTGCAACTGGTTGCACTTTTCTATTCTATTATATGGATAATTTAACTGAAAATCAATATACTTGCTTCATTTTTGGAAAAGATTTTTGCAACCGGTTGCACTTTTCTATTCCAAATTGTAAATAAACAAAGTAATTATTTATTGTTCCATCTGTCTGCCCAGGAAGCCTGCCGCAGACAGAGCCAGTTTCTGCTCCACTTCTCCCATTTTGCTCTTCCCGTCATTTTCCAACAGGATCACACTTCCGATGATGTCCCCTTCGCAGATGA
>VOFE01000513.1_pt1 | contig 82001 bp, 115 predicted proteins | sample 5384071 | NCBI WGS metagenome assembly VOFE01 (sample SAMN12384724, study PRJNA508395) | human gut metagenome | isolation source: healthy gut D | host: Homo sapiens
CGCCATTCTGGACCTGCCTGCCTGAAAATGAAGATGGAAGGATGAGGAGGCCGAGCGCATCGGTGTGGCCATCATCGGCAAACCCAACGCGGGCAAGTCCTCCTGATCAACCGCATCGCGGGTGAGGAACGGGTCATCGTTTCGCCGACCAGGCGGGCACCACCCGGGACGCGGTGGACAGTGATGTGGACAACCGGTACGGCAAATTTACGTTTCATCGACACTGCCGGCCTGCGCAAACGCGGCAAAGTGGAGGACGGCGTGAAAAAGCGGTACAGCGTGCTGCGCAGTCTGGCGGCCGTGGAGCGCGCCAAGGTGTGCGTCATCATGATCGACGGCGGAGGGCTTTACCGAGCAGGACAGCAAGGTGGCCGGCCTGGCCCATGACCGGGGCAAGGCGTGCATCATCGCCGTCAACAAATGGGACGCAGTGGAGAAGGACGACAAGACCATGGATGTACAGCGCAAAAAGCTAATGAACGATTTCAGCTTTATGTCTACGCACCCATCATCTTCATTTCGGCAAAAAAACGGGCCAGCGTGTGGACCGTTTGTTCGAGCTGATCAAGTTTGTGGACAGCCAGAACGCCATGCGCGTGACCACGGGCATGCTGAACGATCTGTTGGCCCGGGCTACGGGCGCGTGCAGCCGCCCAGCGACAAAGGCAAACGCCTGAAGATCTACTACATGACCCAGATCGCCACGCGCCCGCCCACGTTCGTCTGCCGGGACGATTTCGTGGACGGCGTCTACCGGGAAATCGGCCTCCCCTATTCTCCACGTCTGGGACCCGGAGGAGCTGGAAGAGGCTGTAGCGGAAATTCTGGGCCCGTGCTGCGAAAGCGATAACTGAAAAGAACCGGCTGAAGGCACTGCCTTCAGCCGGTTCTTGACTGTCAGGAAAACGACGGCTTCTCTTATCCGATAAATTCCTCCAACAGAGGCGTCAACTGCTGCTTGAGCACATCGGTAGCGTCATGGCGCACCCAGCTGGACCAATAGGTATAGCCGCCCATGGTCAGCGACCGCGGCGTCGCCACATAACCGTAATAGCCATTGACCTGATCCACCGGAATGGTCTTGACGCCGGTGAACTGGGAGCGCAGCCAAATGGACATATCGCACAGGCTTTCCCCGGTACCCCTACAAAGGTGTAGTCCCCCAGCTGCAGGGCGGATACCGTCACCGGCACGCGATGGCTGCGCAGGATCTCATCGCTGAAGCCCGTGCCGTCCTCCAAAAGCGAACGGTCGTTGGCTGTACGGAACCGGTCGTCGATCAGCTGTTTGACCCGGTAGGCGGGCTCCCCCCGGCGGCAATAGCCTCCTGAAGCCTTTGCTCCGCCTCGTTCACATCCTCATCCCAATGAGAGAAGTCGCTGCTGGTCGGATAATTGTCCCGCATGGGCATTTCCAGATAGAAGGTGGCGGCTTTCAGCCGGTCGGCGTTTTTCAGAGAGGAAGAGGACGGGAAGCCAGCCGCTGTTCCAGCCGGTCGGCAAAGCCCTCTCCGATACGGCGCGCCTCGGCGGCGCATACCTCATATGTATCCATGCCGTCAAAGCCCTTCTTCACCGTTAAGTCGGCGCAGGGGCCGTTGAGATAAATCGACGTTCCTCCCAGATCCCGCTCCAGCTTTTCACTGAGATACCCCGGCCAATCGAAATTGAATTTGTATTGGTCATTCACACCCCGCAGCTCGAACAATACCGCTACGTCCGGATGACCGGCAAAGCGGGAAAGCGTGCCGATGGTTTCCCCGTCTTTATTCAGGAAGCGGAACAAATAGGCTTTAGGGTCCGCCGGATTATCAAAATAAATAGGCTTGTCGAATACCGGCAGCTGGGGATGATATCCCCGCAGCAGCATGATCGCATCATTTTGCGTATAGGGACGGCCTTCCTCGTCAAAATCCATACCCGACCAAACGGTGACACCGCCCAAGCCCGCGACATACTGCTCCCGGTTGAAATTGCATTCGGCGCCAAAGTCGGCCTCCGCCACCTGGCAGGTAAATTCCTCCGCACGGCCCATCATCTCCAAAATAGCGGGAACGCAGCGTTCCACCAAACGGTCGATGACTTCTCCGGTCATTTCCGGGCCTTTCGGGGCGGCGTGGATTTGAAGTTCATGATACCAAATATGGTCCGCGGAATTCCTGTGCGCTGTGCCACCTCCGACGCCATCGGTTAGCGTCCTTGGAAAAGGTTCCAAGGAAATCAAACGCTGCAATCAGCGCCCGCTGCCCGCCGGGATTCCAAATAGAAAAAGCGTCCGTACAATTCGGTCCCGTACTCCCAAGTGCTGATGGGGCCCCGGCCCGCGTATGCGTCATAAATCCCCGGGTCGTAACTTTTGCAAAACTGCATTTGGCCATAATCGGTATCTCCTCTCAAATCCATCTATCGGCCCTATACCTATTCATTTAAAAAAAAGCAAGACGCTTCTTTGCTTTGCGTGAAAAAACAAGTCAGCCCTATCCTTAAAGCAAAAAAACAAGCAGTGGATTAGCCGGGTGTTCATAAGACAGTAATAAAAAACTACTGAATTATGGCACCTGTCTGGCAGGGGCGGTCAACAAAAGAAAAGACACTGGATTTAGGTATCAAGCCTATGTCCAGCGCCTTTTCCATATCCAAACACAAAACGACTTTGGGACACTTTGCCCCCAAAGTGCCGGGTCTGGGAGGCTCCCCAACAAGCGGTTTTTGCAGCCCGTCAGGATTGCAAAAAATAGCAAGTGTGGCTACACTTGCCCTGCTTGCCGTTTCGTGCAAGCATTAAATTGGGAGGTAGTTTTCTGCCCCTTTGCCTTGCTTTTGATTCAATGATTTTGTATAATGTATGTGACAGTTTTCGAGTAATCCATACAAAATCCGGGCTGGGAGGAACTATGTGCAAATCACAAAGCGAGCGCTGGAAGCGGCACTAAAGGAAATTGCTGTTGCAAAGCCGTTAGACAAAATCACCATCAATGATATTGCCCATCAATGCGGGATCAACCGTATGACTTTCTATTATCACTTCAAAGATATTTACGATTTAGTGGAGTGGTGCTGCGAGGAAGATGGCAAAGGCTCTGGCAGGAAAAAGACTTATGACACTTGGCAAGAAAGGCTTCCTGCAAATTTTGATTGGGTATTGGATAACAAGGTGTTTGTTTGAATGTCTATCACTCAGTCAGCAGAAAAAATCGAATGGTATTTGTATAAGCTCACTTACGATTTGTTGATTGGCGTGGTGGAAGAACAGTCGCAGGGATGCAGGTCAAGGCAGAGGATAAAGCCTTTATTGCCAATTTCTATAAATATGCTTTTTGTGGGTCTTATGATTGAATGGGTGCAACAGGGAATGAAAGAAAAACCGCAGGCAATTATTGACAGCCTATCCTCGCAATTCATGGCGTATTTACAGCCGCCCTAAATAACTATGTACATCAAAACAATCTATCAAACTGATGATTTTGATAAAATTTTATACAGCTTAGCAGGGGATGATAAATCTTTTTATCATCCCCGCTTTGCTGATTGTGGTCTGCCTTTCTCCACCGTATAATGAAAACAAAAGAAAGCAGAAAACAGCTTTCAAAAAATTGATAGGAGGTTTCTATATATGTACTATTCAGTGGTAACTATGAGGCTTTTTGCCCGCCCCCTAGAAGCCCGAGGGTAGACCACAAATCCGCTTATCTGATTGGCACCGGTTGGCCTCTCACCGCCGCCTGTTTTCTGGTGCGGGACGGCCAGATGAAGGGCAAACACATCCACATTTTTGAGCGTGACCCCATCCGGCGGCGCCTGTGACGGCTACTACTATCCCGATGTGGGCTGTAATGTTATGTCGGCCGAGAGAGATGGACAACCATTTTGAGGTCATGTGGGATCTGTTCCGCTCCATCCCGTCCATCGAAACCGAGGGCGTTTCAGTTCTGGACAGTACTACTGGCTCAACAAAGAAAGACCCCTGAAACTACTCCCTCTGCCGGGCCACCGAAAAGCAGGGGGCAGGACGCCCACACCGACGGCAAGTTTGGCCTTTCCGACAAGGCGGCCATGGAAATAATGAAGCTCTATCTCACATCGGACGAGGATCTACGACAAGCGCATCACCGATGTCTTTGATGATGAGTGTTCAGCTCCAACTTCTGGCTCTACTGGCGCACTATGTTCGCTTTCTACAACTGCAACAGCGCACTGAAATGAAGCGTATATGCAGCGGTTTTGTTCATCATCGGTGGCCTGCCCGACTTCAAGGCTCTGCGCTTTACCCGCTACAATCAGTATGAGTCCATGATCCTGCCTATGGTGAAGTATCTGGAGGATCACGACGTACAGTTTTCGCTTTCAATACCAAGGTGATGGACGTTCGCTTCGATATTCAGCCGGGTCAGAAGCTGGCAAAGCGGATCGAGTTGGAGCGGGAGGGCAAGCAGGAGTTTATCGACTTGACCGAGGACGATTTGCTGTTTATCACCAACGGTAGTAACGTGGAAAATTCCTCTATGGGCGGGCAGGATAAGCCCTGCGAATATATCAAGGACATTCAGCCCGGCGGCTCTTTTGACCTGTGGCGCAAATTGCCGAGCAAGACCCAGCTTTTGGCCGCCCCTGAAAAGTTCTATGGCAACCCGGATGAGTGCAAATGGCTGGGTGTTACAGTCAATACCCTCGACCAAAAGATCATCCCCTATATAAAAATATTTGCAAACGTGACCCCTTCTCCGGTGGTGGTGTTGTCACTGGCGGCATTGTTAGCGTAAAGGATTCCAGTTGGCTCCTGAGCTGGACGATCAACCGTCAGCCCCAGTTCCGCAAACAGCCCAAGGATCAGTGCCTTGTGTGGATTTACGGTCTGTATCCCTGACCGCCCCGGCGACTATATCAAGAAGCCTATGAGCGAGTGCACCGGCAAGGACATCTGCATGGAGCGGCTCTATAATCTGGGCGTTCCCACCGACCAGCTTGAGGATTTGGCCACCAATTCCGCTAATACCGTACCTGTCATGATGCCCTTTGCCAGCGCCTACTTCATGCCCCGTACCGAGGGCGACCGCCCCAATGTTGTCCCCGATGGCGCTGTGAACTTCGCTGCTTTGTGGGGTAACTTTGCCGAAACACCCAGAGATACCGTGTTCACCACGGAATACCCATGCGTACCGCTATGGAGGCCGTCTATACCCTGCTGAACATTGATCGGGGTGTCCCCGAGGTCTGGGGCAGCACTTTCGATAGTGCGTGACCTGCTCAACGCCACCATCGAAATGCGGGACGGCAAGCCCCTCACCGAGATGGAGTTGGGCTTCAAAGAAAAGATTGCCGTTAAGAAAGCGTTGGAGAAAATTCAAGGCACTGATATTGAAAGCTCTTGAAAGAGTGCCATGTAATTTAATTCTAAGTATTTTAGGAATAAAAAGCCGCTTTCCCTTTCTATTCTCAAAGGTATGATTGCGGTATAACCAGTTTTCACGGCGGCTACTGGAGGAAGCCGCCGTGAAGCGCAAATTATATCGACAATTTCTGACGAGGTTTGATCTGTCAAAAAGCCTACCTATTATTGTGGCGGCTTTTATCCACGAGTGCAAAATTTGTCAAAAAGGCGTCTGTGCAGTTATAGACTGTGCGGGCGCTTTTCTATATGCTTTGAGACGCTTTGTCCCAAAGTAGGCTGTCTTGGCTGCCGATCCCCGCCGTCCCGACCTTTCAACGTTACCCCAAAATCTTGAAAGGTCATATTTACAAATGACAACTATCAACTTGAAAGAGTTTTACTATTGGTACATAGCAGACGGGCTTGTGGAGCCACACCCACACCTGAAACCGCAGACCCGTGCTACTGGGGCACTGGAACAGTAGTAGCTATCCTTGAACGGCAGGAATATACCGGCTGTACGGTGAACTTCAAGACCTACACCAACTCTATTGGGAATAAGAAAACAGCGGGATACCCCGGAGGAAAAGCAGGCAGTTTTCTACGGCACCCACCCGGCTGAGACTGAGGTGTTCGACAAGGTGCAGGAGATAACGCCAACAGAGGCACCGCCGGACAAAGACAAGGGAAAAGCAATATGTTTTCCGGGCTGATCTACTGCGCTGACTGCGGGGCGGAAATGCGCTACTGCACCACCAGCTACTTTGAAAAGCGGCAAGACCACTTTGTCTGCGCCAACTACCGGAGCAATACCGGAAGCTGCTTTGCCCACTTTATCCGGGCGGTGGCGCTGGAGGAATTGGTGTGGATGCACATGGAGGCGGTTTTCTCCTATGTCACCCAGTATGAAGCCCACTTCCGGGCGGCAATGGAGAAACGATTGAAGCTGTCCACCGATGAAGCCATCAAGGTGCGTCGCAAGAAGCTGGCACAGGATGAAAAACGGCTGGACGAGCTTGATAGCCTATTCATCCGGCTCTACGAGGACAATGTGGCGGGCCGCATTTCCAATGAACGCTTTGCCGCCATGAGCACAGCCTATGAGGACGAACAAGCCAAACTCAAAGAGGAAGTCCTGACCTTGCGGCAGGAAATTGAAGTACAGGAACAGCAGAACGATAATTTAGAGCAGTTTATTCAGTGGGTTAAATTGCTACACGGAGTTAAAGGAACGGACACCCTACGCCCTGCATGAGCTTGTAAAAGCAATCTATATTGAAGCCCCGGACAAGTCCAGAGGCAAACGGCGGCAGGAGTATCCGCATCTCCTATGACCTTGTGGGCTTTATCCCCGTGGAGGAACTGAGAAACAGGAAACGGCATGACCCGTAAGCCATACCGTTTTCCCAATATCATTTTACTTTCTTATGACATCCCTGCATTCCCGATCCGCCGCTTGTTTTTCCGTTCCCGGCAGATGGCCTGCCCTCTTCTCCAAATAAGAAATTTCTATTTTAACAGCGCATTTTTCCCAAACGGTTATCCTTCTCCTACCCACGGGCTTCGATTTCGTCTTAGGCGGGGACGAGCCATAAAGCTCGCCAATAGCAACCCTTGGGGGACTGGTTTTCATAGCAAATGCGGTAACATTGGGCGGTAATGGGCATCTCCACCCCCAGCCTGCGGGAAAGCTCCCAGCCGATGAGGGACGCGTAATAGCCCTCCACCGTTCCCACCAGCTTTACGGCTTCCTCGGGTGTTTTCCCCTGACCAATGAGGATCCCCGCCCGACGGTTCCGAGAATGCAGACTGCTGCAGGTTACAATGAGATCCCCCATGCCGGACAATCCGGCAAAGGTTTCCGAATGAGCGCCTATCGCCACACCCAGGCGGGCGATTTCCGCCAATCCGCGCGTCATCATGGCCGCCTTAGCGTTGTCCCCTACATCTAAGCCATCGCATCCCCCAGCCGCCAATGCGATGACATTTTTCAGCGCGCCTCCCAATTCCACTCCGATTACATCAGAATTGGCATAGATACGGAATTTTTCATTCATCAACAGTTCCTGTACCTTTTCTGCCGCCTCCAGATCGGCGGAGGCGCTGACAATGGTGGTCGGCACGCCGCGTCCTACCTCTTCCGCATGGGGAAGGGCCGGACAGAGCCACCACCCGTGTGTCAGGAAGCTCTTCGGCAATCACCTGAGTAAACCGTTTATAGGTCCCCTTTTCCAGCCCTTTGCCCGCATTGACCACCAATGTCCCCGACCGCAGTATCCCCCGCAGCTTGGCCGCGGATTCCCGGATAGCAAAGGACGGAACCGCCATCACCACGATATCGGCGGACTCCGCCTCGCTGAAGATCGCTGGTCAGATGGATGGAGGGAGGCACAGGCACGCCAGGCAAAAAGACGGCGATGTTCTCCATGCCGCCGGATGTCTGCCAGCTCCTCCTCAAAAGGGGTCCAAAGGGAAACCGTATGCCCGTACCGGTTGAACATAACAGCCAAAGCCGTTCCCCAGCTCGGCGCCCATTACAAAAAAGAGTCGCCATCTCGTCATCCCTTCCCGACAGGCAGTCAGTCTTTTTAGAGCCAAAGGAAAGCTTGCTTTCTGTTCCGCTGCGGATCCGCTTGAGATTCGGCCAGTGCTTGCCGATTAGAATCAGCGCGATCCCCAGAGACATAACGGTACAAAATGCCACCATCAACGGTTCACTGTGATAGACAAGCAGATGGAATAAGGCCGTCATAAGAGGCAGACACGCTACAGCACAGCAGGATCCCAACGAAACCATGCGGCTAAACAGAACCACAACAATAAAAATCCCCAGACAAATCAGCGCTACCTTCCAATCCAGAATCAGCATCATCCCCAAGGTGGTCAACACCCCTTTTCCGCCGCGGAATCCGAAATAAAGGGATATATATGGCCGATGATACAAAACAGCCCTGCAAAATACGCGCCAAACACCACAAAGGAATCATTGCTGTAATCGCCGGACAAAGGCAATATCTTCATGAAAAATCCACCCAACAGCACCGCCACAATGCTCTTCGCCAAATCCCCGACCGTGGTCAGCAGGGCAGGCAGCTTCCCCTGAGAACGTAAAACATTGGTAGCTCCCGCATTACCGCTGCCATGCTCCCGGATATCCGTCTTATCAAGCAAACGGGTAACGATAATCGCACAGTTGATACTCCCCAGTAAATACGCCGCCACAGCCGTGGCAAGCAAGGCCGGCCAGCAAGTACGGATAAACTCCCATAAGGTCTGGATCAGGTGATTCGTCCTTTCCGGTAGGATAGCCCAGTATTCCCAGAATTATCACTGAAAATTTAAAATAGCCTGAGGAAAACCATCCCCTCAGGATTTTTCTTGGCAGAAGATGATAAAGCGACACGTTGTCTTAAACCTAGCGCCGCCCTATAACCTTCTATACCGACGCTTTACGGCGGCGCTCTCGAGAAATGCTGCCGCATTTCTCCCGACCCTATTGTACCATGTGTGTAAAGGGGGAGATTCCCTGAAAGGGAATCTCCAGGCCCAAGGACTCCCCGCATGGTTTGTCTATACAACATAGAGACCTTGGGCCCATTATACCATGAACACCGCCCTATAACCTTCTATACCGACGCTTTACGGCGGCGCTCTCGAGAAATGCTGCCGCATTTCTCCCGACCTCTATTGTACCATAGACGTAGAGGGAACCGGCCCGAAGGGACGGCTCCAGGCCCAGCGCCCTAGGGCCTGAATATCAGCTGACGCTATGTTTGTGGGTGCCCTCTACCTGCAACATAAAGGCCCTGGCCCGGTATATCATGAGCGTTGACCCGGGGACTTCCCACATCGTTTGTACCTAACACATAAAGACCCTGGGTCCAGTATACCATATATGCCAGAAAAATCGAATACCTTTCTTCTCTATTTTTATCTCTGCCGAACCTGGCGACGAAAGGAGGCACATTCTCGTATGAGAATGTGCCTCCTTTATTTTGCTTGTGCCAAGAATGCGTTCAGTAAAAGCTTACTGAGCCTTCTTCTTCATGGTCAGGGCAACCGCACCAGCAGAGACAACCGCCAGAACGATACCGGAAGCGACCATCGCGGTGCTTTCGCCGGTAGCCGGGCTGGTCTTCTTGGTGGTGGTGTTGGCAGGAGCAGCAGTAGTGGCAGCCGGAGCCTCACCATCATTGGTGGTCGGAGCAGCCGGAGTCGCTTCAGCAGCGTCCACATCACCAAAATACAGAGCGCTCAGCGTCACCTGAGAATTAGCGCCAACCCTGACTTCAATGCTCGTCACGGTAACGATACCATCATCCGGCAGATTGCCGTTCCAGGTGTAGGCGCCGCTGGCCATGATCTCGACCTCACCAGGGGCGTAACTGCCCGCCTCGATCAGCGTACCATACTGATTTTCCCCAGGGTTGCCATCTTTGCCAAAAGTGCCGCCAAAATCAGCAGATATGCCAGGATTCACAGGATTATTCAGGGCGCTAGAGGCCCACTTGATATCCCAGCCGCCAGTAGCGTTGATACCAAAATACAGGTAATCTGTTTCAGTCATGTCCACCTGCGTGCCAATCGCATAGGTGAAGCTGGTATCCGCAGCGCCCGCCTTGAAAACGACGGAACTGCCGTCCTTTTCCACTGTTCCGCCTTCGCCACAGGTGATAGCCGAAATATCAGCCGGCATCAGATTGACGGTAGCGGATTCTGCCATGGCGCCCATGCTCATAGTCGCGGTCAAAGCAGCCGCAGAAAGAACCGTGCCCAGAACCTTCTTAAGATTCATGATTTTCCTCCAAAAATGAATATTTGGGGAATCGTTATCCCTATTACGCAGTATACACGGTTGTTTCCAAAAATCAATACCAAATGCCCATTTTTTGAAGAAGTTTCTTCCTTTTTGGGGCGATAACACCGACATACAACCGGCTTCTAGCTTCAGTGGGTGGCCTTTTTCCTTGTAAGGATTACCGCACCGGCGGAAACAACCGCCAACAGCACACAAGCGACCGTCATCTCCGTCGTCTCCCCCTGTGGAGGGGTTGGCTTTCTCTGTGGAGGTGCTGCCCTTTTCTGTCGGATCAGCGGACTCCGTAGAGCGGCAGACTCTGTCGGATCAGTATCCGTCGGGTTGGTATTCGCCGTCTCCGCCGCGGCATAGAGATCCGTCAATTTCAGCGTTCCGCCCGGAGCCACGCGAAGATAAACCAGTGTCATGACAACAGTTCCATCGTCATATACGGCATCCCATTGCTCAAACGCCGATGCCAGATGGACTGCCTCTTCGGAGTAAATACCTTGCGCGCAATAGGTGTCTTCCTCAAGCTCCCCTTCCGGAACCTCGTAATACCCATCCGGTCCAAATTGAGACATTCCCGCTATAACCATTGTCTCTTTTCCGTATCCACAGAGGAACATATCCCAGCCGCCCTCATTTTCCAGGGAAAAGTTCAGATAGGGCTTGTTCTTGATGTTGTAACAGATGGGATCCAGGAAGTAAATCACTTCAGCGCCATTCGGTCCCGCCTGTATGGTCAGACCGTCCTCGGTGTAATCCACAACCGTGTCTTCGTCCTCCCAGATGATCGTGCTTTCATCCTTCGGCATCAGATTGATCTTATCGCCGAGGGTCTCGTCCGGCTTCTCAAAGGGGATATCCACATCGCTGACTACGCTCAGACCATATACCGTAATCTCCGCGTTCTCTTGGCCCACAGCAAAAATCTTCACGGCATTCAGCGTGAGGGTGCCATCCTCGTTGTAGCAGTTTCTAGTCTAGCAGCTCAACCGTGCTCAGATCTATAATGTCCACAATGGGGTTGCCGTCGCCCACCAGGTCATCACCGTTCAGGGTAACATCCTCCATATATTTCTGCAGGAGGATATACTGATCTTCCTTCCCATCAAAATCATCCGCATTGGACTCATTGAAGAACAACATGATGTTCGTGCTGGCGCCAGGCGCTACCGTGAGACCGTACACAAGATAGGAAACCGCAGGGTCAAAGGTGAGAGGAGTACTCAGGACATAAGACGCCTGCGGCCACAGGCCGTTGGTGTTATAGAACACCAGCGCCCCCTCTTCATCGTTTACCACCTGCATAACGGTATCGTCATAGATCCAATCGGCAGGATCGTAGGAAATCACGCTCTCTCCCTCTTCAACGGGATCCTCCGTGAAATCCGGGTAATTGTAAGCGGCGTCAACATCGCCGAAAAACAGGGCGTTCAGCGTCAGCTCGGAACCGGCGCCCACCCTGATCTCGATAGATCGCACCGTCACAACGCCGTCCTCCGGCAGATTGCCGTTCAGGTGTAGGCGCCGCTGGCCATGATCTCTAAAAGTTCAGGCGCATAGGAGCCCGCATTGATCAACGTGCCGTACTGATTCGGTCCCGGATTGCCGTCTTTGCCGAAAAAGGTTGCCGAAGTCGGCGGAGACGCCCGGATTCAGGTCGTTGTTTTTCCCATTAGATTGCCATTTGATGTCCCAGCCGCCCGTGGCTTCAAGATCAAAGTAGAGATAGCTCGTAACATCCATGTCCACCGGGTGTTCACCTCGTAGGTGAAGCTGGTGTCTGTTGCTCCCGCCGTAAAGACGAAGGAAGCCCCATCCGCCTTTACGCTTCCGCCTTCTCCACCGAGGATGGAGGCAACATCCGCCGGCATCAAATCGACATAGGCCGCATCCGCCATGACGCCCATGCTCATGGTGGTGGCTAAAACGGCTGCCGAAGCCACCGAAGCCAGGATCCTTTTCACTCTTCTCATCTTACGTCCCCTTTCCAGGATTTACCCTTTCGTAATTCCTTGTGTAATTATTATATCAAATTTGTCACACACTTTCAAGATATTTCTTTCTTTTAATTTTTATTTATCTACTTAAGAAAAATTTTATAAAAATTAATCCTTATGGTAAAAGCCGCATAATAAACGGGAGGAAAGCCCTTTTGGACTTTCCTGCCGTTTCGCTTTCTATAAGCCGGATATCAAATGGATGTTAGCGAGCCTTTTTCTTAACCGACAGCACTACCGCACCGGCGGAAACCGCCATCAGCAGCAGACCGGCCGCAACCATTCCCGTAGACTCACCCGTGGTGGGGTTCGTCTTCCCGGTGGTGGGGGCAGCAGGATCCGTCGGATCGCTGCTGGGATCACCGCTCGGGTCGGTGGAAGGATCGGTACTGGGATCGGTCGAAGGATCCGTGGAAGGATCGGTGCTCGGGTCAGTCGAAGGATCGGTGGAAGGATCGGTGCTCGGCTCAGTCGACGGCTCCGTGCTGGGCTCGGTCGAAGGATCCGTGCTCTGCTCCGTATCGCCAAGCACGCTCAGATCGCGAACGATCACCTGAGCATTGGCCTCGCCGGAGGCAAAGATCTTGACGGAGGTCACAGACAGCGTACCATCTTCGTTATAGCAGGTCTCCGGGAGTGTGCTCAGATCCAACTCACCCTTGATGGCGTTGCCGTCACCGATGATATCGCCGCTGCCCTGATCGACATTGATACCATCGATATAACCGGGCAGGAAGATATACTCACCCTCGTTAAAGGCTTCTGAAGTGGAATCTTGAAGAACAGGATGATATTCGTCGAGGAACCGGTATCCACCGTAAAGTCATAGGAAAGCTTAGCGGTCGCAGGATCCAGAACGGTAAGCGGAGAAGCCAGATCATAGAACGCCGCCGGGTACTGGCCGTCCGTGTTGTAAAGCACCAGAGAGCCGTCCTCGCCGTTTTCCAGCTGCATCACAGCATCGTCATAGGTCAATCAGCGGGCGTATAGGGAATCAGGCTGCTGGCGGTAACGTCCAGGCCCTCAGCACCCCGCGAACAGAGCGGACAAAGGTCATGGTCGCATTCGGCTGCACCTTCAGTTCGATCGTGCCGATCGTTCCCGAAACGGATTCAGCATCCTCGGCAATAGCGCCGTCCCAAGTGAAGGCGCCCAAAACGGCAAGGGCCGTATCCGCATAATCGCCTTCCGGAACCGGAAGCGAGCCAAATCCCGACGTCATACCGAACGAATTGCCAAAGTCAGCGGACAGGCCGGGGAGTTCTCTGGATGCCGTCAGCGATGATCGCGATCGACCCGTCGAAACCCTTGTCGGTATTCAGGGTGATATACATAGGGCTTCTGCGCCAAGTCATAGGATGCGTTGGGCGTCCAAGATACGGTGCCCTCTGCGTCGCCGCCCTTGATGACCAGCTTGCCGTCCTCATAGGTCACGTCCGCATTGTTCGCGGTAATCGCATCCTTGTTCGTCCGGCATCAGGTTGATGGTATCTTCCTCGGCGGAAGCCATCATCGCGCCGGAGGCCACGAGAACAGTGGCGGACAACAAAGCGCTCAGAACTTTTTCAGCTTGCTCATTCTTCTTCTCCTCTCATTTTTTGCATCAAATCATGGGATTTAACGTCGATTTTCATTATAGCATCTTTCGTTAAAAAAGCAAGGTTTTCTCCTGCCTTTAAGAGTTTTTTTTTTATTTACTATTTTTCCCATATAAAGGAGCGCCTGAAATAGGGGCAGGGCGAATATCGGGAAGCGCCTTCCGGTTCTCTTCCGTAAAAGTCTGCATATAAAAAGGGAAGGAAGCCTTTCGGATTTCCTTCCCTTTCGCTTTTACGTTAGATCAAACTTAGTGATTCTTTTCTTCGCCGTCAGGGCCACAGCGCCAGCGGCAACCACAGCCAGGACAACGCCGGAAGCGACCATCGCGGTGCTCTCACCGGTAGCCGGGCTGGCCTTCTTGGTGGTGTTGTTGGAAGCCGGAGCCTTGGTGGTGCCGTCAGCAGGCTCTTCGCTGTCCTGAGGATCATCCGAGTATCGGTAACGTCCAGGCCCTCAGCGCCCGCGAACAGAGCGGACAAGGTCATGGTCGCATTCGGCTGCACCTTCAGTTCGATCTTGTCGATCGTTCCCGAAGCCGACTCCGCATCCTTGGCAATAGCGCCGTCCCAAGTGAAGGCGCCCAAAATGGCAAGGGCCGTGTCCGCATAATCGCCTTCCGGAACCGGAAGCGAGCCAAATCCAGACGTCATGCCGAACGAATTGCCAAAGTCAGAGGACAGACCGGGAGTTCTCTGGATGCCATTCGCGGTGACCGCGATCGACCCGTCGAAACCCTTGTCGGTATTCAGGGTGATATACACATAGGGCTTTTTCTACCAAGTCATACGCTGCGTTGGGCGTCCAAGACACAGAGCCTTCTGCGTCGCCGCCCTTGATGACCAGCTTGCCATCCTCATAGGTCACGTCCGCATTGTTCACGGTAATCGCATCCTTGTTCGCCTGGCATCAGGTTGATGGTATCTTCCTCGGCGGAAGCCATCATCGCGCCCGAAGCCACGAGAACGGTGGCGGACAACAAAGCGCTCAGAACTTTTTCAGCTTGCTCATTCTTCTTCTCCTCTCAATTTTTGCATGAAATCATGGGATCTAACGCTGATTTTTATTATAGCACCTCTCATTGAAAAAGCAAGGGCTTTTCTCTTCCTTAAGAATTTTTCGCGAAGTACGCGGGGTTCTGCGCGGCAATCGGGAAACCAGGTAAGCGCCCGGCAATAAAATCAGGTCTGCGCCAACGATCACCCACAAGGCGACGGTCACTATTTGAGAATCCAGATCGACCTCCTCGGTTTTCACCGCCCTTGCCGGCGACCAGGTCGGAATCCTTTCCCAGCCCGGCTGTCGCTTCCGGGCTATTCTCCCCGTCCGGATCATCCGCAGGCGTTGCCACCGCGTTTTCCGCGCCAAAAAGATCTGATGAAGCTGGAGCGTCCGATGGGCTTCTACCCGGATCCAGATCTCCTTGACCGTTACGACTCCGTTGGCCGGCAGATTATCGATCAATTGTACGCCCCGATGGCATGGATCGGAATATCCCCCGGAAGATAGGAGGTTACCGGAAGAAGCCCGCCAAGCTGTTCTGTTTTCAGACCAAAGTCGGACCATAATCGGAAGAAAAACCCGGCATCATATCCTGATAGGCTCCGGAGGTATAAAACTGGAGGTCCCAGCCGCCGTTGCACTCTATATCGAAATAGAGAAAAGGCAAATTTTTCAAGTTGACGTTTTTATTGACCGGATAGCTGAAAAAAGGTCTCTCCGTTTCCGGCCGTCAAGATCAGCACGCCCTCCTGCATCTGGATCTGCGCAGCTCCATCACCCGCCTTCACCGACGCCGCATTCTGCACCATGACGTCCACTCCAACCTCTTCGGCCATAGCGGTAACCGGCGCCAGGAGCAGCAATGAAAAAATCGAGAACAGGCAGATTCCGATCCTTCGCTTCCTCATCGTATTCCCTCTTTTCTGATGCTATATGAAGAAGTATACCATTCTATTCCATGATATTCAATAATTACTTTATATTTTGGACGCTTCTTTTATTTATATATTCCATTTTTCCCCTTATCATGAATAAACCGGCTGTTCTCCCCCGTTCGGTAAAATCCCGACACGATGAACGCCCTCCTGACAAAAAGGAAAAACGCCATAACGCCAAAGGAAGCCCCTGTCTGATGGAAATCAGACGGGGCTTCCTCATTTGCCGCTAAACAGGGGATTCCTTAGCGAACCTTATTCTTTTTGGTAAGAATCAGGGCGCTGGCAGAAGCGATCAGCAGCAGGCCGCCGATCATCGCCAGAGCGGTGTTTTCACCAGTCGCCGGGCTGTCCTTGCCGCCTCCAGTGGTCGGGGCTTCCGACGGGCTGGTCGGCTCATCGGACGGATCAGTCGGCTCGTCGGACGGGCTGGTCGGCTCGTCAGACGGATCAGAACTGGGATCGGTCGAAGGATCGGTGCTCGGGTCCGTGGAAGGATCCGTGCTGGGATCGGTCGACGGATCGGTGCTCGGCTCAGTCGAAGGCTCCGTGCTGGGCGCCGTAGAAGAATCCGCGCCGAAATACAGAGCATCCAGAGTCAGCTCAGAATTCGCGCCGACCCTCACCTGGATATACTTCATCGTTACGACGCCGTCCTCCGGCAGGTTGTTGTTCCAAGTATAGGCGCCGCTGGCGTTGATCTCGACGTCTCCAGGCGCATAGGAAGCCGCATCGAGCAGGGAACCGTAGTCCTCCGTGCCCAACAGGTTGCCGAAGTCAGCGGAAAGACCGGGATTCACGTCGTTGTTCAGACCAGTGGAAGCCCACTTGATATCCCACGGGCCGGTGGAGCTCATGCCAAAGTAAATATACGGCGTCTCCAGCATATTCACCGGTACCGTAACCGGATAGGTAAAGACGGTATCCGTATCCCCGCCTTGAAGACGACGGAATCACCCTTCTTCTCCACTGTTCCGCCTTCTTCATTGGTGATAGCGGAGAGGTCACCCGGCATCAGGTCAACCGCGTCGATGGCCGGATTCGTGCTGGGCTCGGTCGAAGGCTCCGTACTGGGCTCAGTCGACGGCTCCGTGCTCGGGTCGGTCGAAGGCTCCGTGCTGGGCTCAGTCGAGGGCTCCGTGCTGGGCTCGGTCGAGGGCGCCGGGCCAAGGAACAGATAATTGAAGGTCGCGTCAGTATTGAACCCGTACAATTTCAGTTCCTTGATCGTCAGCGTGTCGTCGTCGCTGCCCAAATATTCATACAGGTTGACGCAGCCGGTCTCACTGCCGAATACTCTGCCAAAGTTATTCGCATCGCTGCAGATCAGGTTTTCCGTGCTGTTGCCGTCGCGGGCGGTAAACCACTCCGCGGAGGTGTACATACCAAACTGAACATTGGACTCCGCCGACTGCTCGATGGACCAGTACAGGTACGGATTGTTCTTCAGATCCAAATCAGCCGCCAGAGCGGTGCCATTCCACGCGCCGTAGCTCGCAAAGTTCCAAGCCTCGGTGGCATAGGAAAGGGAGCCGTCTTCGTTATAGACAACCGGCAGCGTACCGGAGGTGATGCCGTTCGCCTTGGCGAGGGCCAACAGATCATAACCAACTTCCACATTTTCAGGCTTGGAAGCCGCCGCCCACGCATGATAGGGATTATCCGGGTTAGCCGCTTCGCCGGTGGCCGGAGCCGGAGGATCCGTCGGCTCAGTCGACGGATCGGTGCTGGGCTCAGTCGACGGATCGGTGCTGGGCTCAGTCGACGGATCGGTCGAAGGATCGGTGCTGGGCTCAGTCGACGGATCGGTCGAAGGATCGGTCGAAGGATCGGTGCTCGGATCGGTCGAAGGATCGGTGCTGGGAGTCGTATCAGCCGGTACAAACTCCAGGGTCTCCCAGATGTTGGTGGCCCCTACGTTCGAACCGTTGGCATTGTTGCCCGTAGTCTGGAGCGTCACCTTCGAAATCGTGATGATGCCGTTGTCCGGGATACGGTCTCTCTCAGACAAATACGTTCCTAGATCAATGGTTCCCTCACGCTCGCTCATCAGATAGCCTGCATCATAGCCAAGGAAAGCGGAGGATCCAAAGGTCTTGTTTTCCGCGTTTTTGCCGGAATAGGTGATGACAAAGTCAGCCTCTCCTCCGTCACCGCCAATGGCATACTTCAGGATCGGATTCTCGACAATATTGATCTCCAGCGGAGGATCATACACAATCTGGGCACTCGGCCAGCTCCAGGCTGTCGCCGCTGTGTTGATCTTGCCGTTTCCATCCACCGTGATGGTGAGATTCCCCTCCTGGCCGTTTACAACCGGCGTTACCTGATCATAAACCGGCAGCAGGCTGATGCCGGACTCCGTCGGAGCCGGACCAAGGAACAGATAATTGAAGGTCGCGTCAGTACCGTTCCCGTAGAATTTCAGTTCCTTGATCGTCAGCGTATCGTCGTCGCTGCCCAAATATTCATACAGGTTGACGCAGCCGGTCTCACTGCCGAATACTTTGCCAAAGTTGTTCGAATCGTTGGTGAGCAGTTTTTCCGTGCTGTTGCCGTCGCGGGCAGTAAACCATGCGGCGGAGGTGTACATACCAATCTGGATACTGGACTCCGCCGACTGCTCGATGGACCAGTACAGGTACGGATTATTCTTCAGATCCAGATCCTGCGCTAATATGACACTGCTGTTGTTCGCGCCGTAGCTCGCAAAGTTCCAACCCTCGGTGGCATAGGAAAGGGAGCCGTCTTCGTTATAGACAACCGGCAGCGTACCGGAGGTGATGCCGTTCGCCTTGGCGAGGGGCCAACAGATCATAACCAACTTCCACATTTTCAGGCTTGGAAGCCGCCGCCCACGCATGATAGGGATTATCCGGAGTAGCCGCTTCGCCGGCAACGACAGCCGGTACAAACTCCAGGGTCTCCCAGATGTTGGTGGCTCCTACGTTCGAACCGTTGGCATTGTTGCCCGTAGTCTGGAGCGTCACCTTCGAAATCGTGATGATGCCGTTGTCCGGGATACGGTCTCTCTCAGACAAATACGTTCCTAGATCAATGGTTCCCTCACGCTCGCTCATCAGATAGCCTGGATCATAGCCAAGGAAAGCGGAGGATCCAAAGGTCTTGTTTTCCGCGTTTTTTGCCGGAATAGGTGATGACAAAGTCAGCCTCCGCCCCGTCACCGCCAATGACATACTTCAGGATCGGATTTTCAACAATGTTGATCTCCAGCGGAGGATCATACACAATCTGGGCACTCGGCCAGCTCCAGGCTGTCGCCGCTGTGTTGATCTTGCCGTTTCCATCCACCGTGATGGTGAGATTCCCCTCCTGGCCGTTTACAACCGGCGTTACCTGATCATAAACCGGCAGCAGGCTAACAGCGGAGACCGTCTCATCCGTCGTGTCGGTTCCGTTCGCCGCCAAACCGGCCAAAGCCGATGTGGTCGCCACAACAGAAGCCGCCAACACAACGCTGAGAACTTTCTTGAGATTGGACTTCATTCTCATGTTCGCTTACTTCCTCCCTTGTTATTTTCGCTTTGCTTACTTTATGGAGAGACACCCCATCGACTCCACGCCGGCAGGACCTATAGGCGCAATGAGACACTGCGGCCTTATAGCAAATTTATTATATTGCTTGGCTTTGGAAAAAGCATTAGTCTAAAATGCTGTTTTTTCATTCAATGTGTCGTTTCTGTAGATAATGTAAGCATTTTTTGTGTATTATGCATAAATATAGGCCCCTTCATTTAATAGGTTCCCCTTTTTTTCTTTCACAAGCGTGTATTTCGCCCGCATCCGATGAAATCTTTTGCCCGGTCCCCAAAAACGATCCTCCCTTTTCGTCAAAGCGAAGAAAAGGCGTCCCTCCCGGTATACCCCGGGAGGGACGCCTTTTCGTTTTCAGAGGGCTTAGCGAACCTTATTCTTTTGGTAAGAACCAGGGCGCTGGCAGAAGCGATCAGCAGCAGGCCGCCGATCATCGCCAGAGCGGTGTTTTCACCAGTCGCCGGGCTGTCCTTGCCGCCTCCAGTGGTCGGGGCTTCCGACGGGCTGGTCGGCTCATCGGACGGATCAGTCGGCTCGTCGGACGGATCAGAACTGGGATCGGTCGAAGGATCGGTGCTCGGGTCCGTGGAAGGATCCGTGCTGGGATCGGTCGACGGGTCAGTGCTCGGGTCCGTAGAAGGATCCGTGCTGGGCGCCGTAGAAGAATCCGCGCCGAAATACAGAGCATCCAGAGTCAGCTCAGAATTCGCGCCGACCCTCACCTGGATATACTTCATCGTTACGACGCCGTCCTCCGGCAGGTTGTTGTTCCAAGTATAGGCGCCGCTGGCGTCGATCTCGACGTCTCCAGGCGCATAGGAAGCCGCATCGAGCAGGGAACCGTAGTCCTCCGTGCCCAACAGGTTGCCGAAGTCAGCGGAAAGGCCGGGATTCACGTCGTTGTTCAGACCAGTGGAAGCCCACTTGATATCCCACGGGCCGGTGGAGCTCATGCCAAAGTAAATATACGGCGTCTCCAGCATATTCACCGGTACCGTAACCGGATAGGTAAAGACGGTATCCGTATCCCCCCGCCTTGAAGACGACGGAATCACCCTTCTTCTCCACTGTTCCGCCTTCTTCATTGGTGATAGCGGAGAGGTCACCGGCATCAGGTCAACCGCATCGATGGCCGGATTCGTGCTGGGCTCGGTCGAAGGCTCCGTACTGGCCTCAGTCGACGGCTCAGTCGAAGGCTCCGTGCTGGGCTCGGTCGACGGCTCAGTGCTGGGCTCAGTCGAAGGCGCCGGACCAAAGAACAGATAATTGATGGTCGCGTTCACGCCACGGGAACCCGAAATATTCAGTTTCTGAATAAGTTTAGCATTCAGATCATCAGAACCGTTGCTCTCGTACCACTCATACATATTGAAGCAGCCGGTTTCACTGCCGTCAATGTAGTTGTCCGCGCTGCCGCTGATGTCTGTATTCGTGAACAGCGTCTCCCCATTGTAATCCCGATAAGTGCCATACGGTGTATCGGAAATGAATGTGAAAAGCGTTCTGCCGCCGGAGGGCTGATCGACAGACCAATACAGATAAGGATTCTCCTCCAGGTTGATTTCCTCATTGAGCTCGATGCTCTGGAGGCAAAACCCTCCCAAGCATAGGAGATACTGCCATCGGTGTTAACAGTGAACGCCGCATCTGTAAAATTGGCTTCATCCAGCAGATCATAACCAACTTCCACATTTTCAGGCTTGGAAGTCGCCGCCCACGCATGATAGGGGTCATCCGGAGTAGCCGGTGTGCCGGTAGCCGGAGGGATCGGTGGAAGGATCGGTGCTGGGCTCGCTAATCTTCTCATCAGACATATACAGAGCGCTCAGATCCAGCGTACCGGCGCCCCAGAAGTCGATGGTCACCTTATCCACATACAGGGTACCGTTCTCGGGAGAGCCTTTCCACTGGAAGACCCAGTTGGGCGAACCGAAGAATCCAACAGAATCATCATAGTCGCCCGCATAAATACCGGTGGATTCCAGCGCGGTTTCACTGCCGTCAGCATTGGCCGGGAATGACGGACCCCAGTCGCCCTGCAGCTTCGAAACACCGGACGTCAGCTCGGTGCTGCCGTTCGCATAACCGCGCCAGTCAATCTTCAGGCCCCAGTTCGCGCCGGTGGAGGAGAGATCAAAGAACAGATTCTGCCACTCAGTAATGTCGTAAGACTTGCCGACATTCCAGGAAGCGCTTCCGGTATCGGAAGCCGCCAGCTTCAGAACGCCGCCTTCCATCGCTGCCGTGACATTGGTACCGGTGACCGCCGCAGCGTCCGCTTCGGCATCAGATCCAGATAACTGGCGGCGGGCCTCATTTCCCGGGATAGAGAAGCCGGACAGCGTCAGGGTCGCGCCGGGCTCGGCAACGAGCAGGACGCTCTTCAGATACACCAAGCCGCCTGTATCCTTGACGCAGTTGGCATTCGCCGCGACAGCGGCATACTGAAGATTGGCATCATAAGTGCCCGCAGGAATATAGCCGTTGACGGCGTCGACTCCAAATCCGGCGTCGCCCGTAAAATTAAGGGGTGTAATGAAGCATGCCGCTGGAATCTTTCGGATCACCGCTGGGATAATAGACGAGTCCCGTAAAACCGCCGTTCTCACTGGTGATCTTCATATTCATTTCTTTCAGAACATTGCTGTCCACCCACTTGTCCACCGTCCAGCTGACGCTGTCACGACCAGTAACGGAAACCAGGGTCAGCACGCCGTCCTCATAGGTGAAGGAACCTGCGCCGTCGGCAGTGCCGTGAGCGATCGCATCGGCGGAAGCGGGCATCAGATCCACCGTCGTGGTAGCTGCGTCGACATCAGAGGCCGGAACCGCTTACCAATCGCCGTCGGTCTCCGGAGCCAGATAGCAGCTCGAGAAGGTGGCGTACTGCTGGGCTGTACCGGCCAGCGCAAAGATCACATAGGTGATCTTGATGGTGCCGTCGGAATAGCAGCGTCCGCTCAGATAGTCGTACAGATTGTACGAATCCGTGGTATACCCCGGCAGATAATTGTCGCTCGCGCCTTTATACAGCGCGCCGAGCTGGGCGTATTTGTTGGGATTAGTCACCGTATCGGTAGTGGGATCCACCTGCTCATACCCTACCGTGATGTTGAAGGACGCGCTGCCTGCCACATCAAAATAGAGGATCGGATTTTCCTCAGGTTCACCACCCGATTGATGGGCATCTTCACCCCCACGATGGCGTTGTCCGTCGGCGGTACGATTCTCCGTCAGGGTGAAGGTGTAGGTGCCTCACCCTTACTTGAGTCGCGGCCCATATCCGTGACGCCGCTCCAATCGGTGACGCCGGGCGCCGGCATCAGGTTGAGGCCGGAGACCGTCTCAGCCGCCGTGTCGGTTCCGTTCGCCGCCAAACCGGCCAAAGCCGATGTGGTCGCCACAACAGAAGCCGCCAACACAACACTGAGAATCTTCTTGAGATTGGACTTCATTCTCATGTTTGCTTACTTCCTCCCTTTGTTGTTTTCGCTTTGCTGGTTTCGGAGAAACCCACCATTCCTAGCTCCGCACCTGCAGGCGTTTTATAACGATTCAAGTATACTATGTCGCTTTTTTAAAAAATAAGAGGCCAAAATGTTGTTTTTCTCATTTAATATGTCGTTTTGTAAACTTCATATGTAAATTTTGTAAATTATATACCAAAACCAGGAGATGCCCTGTCCATTCACCCTTCTCCCCTCAGAAATGGCTTGCCGCCGTATGGTTTCCTACGTTCACGGCGACAAATCTGTTATCCTTTGTTCACGGAAAATTTTACTTTTCCCCGTGTCACCCCGTATAATCCAGTCGTCAGCAGCCATACATACCCCGCCCGCAAACGCATAGACTGATAGGGAAGCATGGAAAGAGGAGGCAGCTTATGGACGGAAACCGGAAGGACGGCCGCCCGCCGCGGAAAAAGGCGGCTTTTTCTCAAAACCGCCGGGGTGGGATTTTCATGGGGATCGGCGCCATCGCCCGGGCGTCAGCGGCGGCGCCATCGCCGTCATTTTTGGCCAGTATGAGCAGATCACGGACGCCGTATCCCATTTTTACCGGGATTTCCGCAAAAAATGGGATTTCTCCTCCCGCTTATGCTGGGGGTAGGCGCTTAAGCGTGCTGCTGTTCGGGCAGATCATCCAATACTTTTTACCCAGTATAATACCCCGACCCGGTGTCTGTTTTGGGTCTGATGATCGGCACCCTGCCTCGGTCTTCCGCCCGCGGCCAAAAAAAGGGTTCCGGGTCCGCTATCTGCCCCTTTTTCATCGTCATGGCCGCGCTGTCCATCCTGATGACGCTGCTTTACGGGATTTTCCTACACAGGCAGACGGGAGGGGCTGACGTTCCCCCTTCTGCTGCTCAGCGGTGTGGTGATCGGGTTCGGCACCGTCGTGCCCGGCGTCAGCTCCTCCTTTTTTTGCTGATGGCGGCGGGACTGTACGACCCGCTGCTCACCGTACTCAATACCTATGACCTGCCCCGGCTGCTGCCGGTAGCCCTGGGATTCGGCGTTTTGTGCTGCTGTTCACCCGCCTGATCCACTGGCTGTACCAAAAGGCCTATGGCTTTACCAGCTTCGCCGTGTGCGGCTTGCTGGTGGGCTCCCTTTTCCCCGTCATCCCGCCCCTGAAGGCGTATCTGGCATCGGCCGCCGCCGTGCTGCTCGGGATCGCGGGGGCCCTGCTGTCCTGGTATCTGCTGCGGCGGAAGGAATCGGGATCACCTACACAAGGGACTGATCCGCATACCATGCCAGAATCAGCTCTACCGCACGATCATATGTGAGCACTCCCTCCGTCTGCCCCCTGCGCTTGGAGAAAGCCGTCGTTCACCACCGTGGAAGCTTCCTGTACGCCGCCCTCAAAGGCTTTCCAGTACCGGCTCCGCTGCCGCAAATCGCGGAGCATCCCCTCCGAACATTGGGCGGCGGCCGTATTCCAACCTTCCCGGTCCGCCTCATACAGCGCGTTGCTGCACAAAAATATACGCGCTGAGGTAGCCGGAATAGCGCACGTCTCCGGACGAATGGTGGATACACGCCAGATACGCCAGGAAATTGCATTCGTCCTCCCGGGCGAAGCCCCGGGTATGGGCCAGTTCATGGGCGGCGGTGGCAGGAATGCCGCTGTCCGGTACGTCGATATTGACGTTGGCCTCGGCGAAAAAGGGGAAATACATCCCGGTGATCCCCGTATAAGACCACCAGTGGGACAGCTGCACCGGTTTTCCCCCGGTTGACCGGGCCCCACAGGAACGGGTACTCCTCCTGCAATGCGGCATATCCCTCCCCGGATCGGTTCAAAACAGACGATAGCGGCTGAGACAGTTGAAAACAGCCGTCCGCATCCTCATAAAGCGCGGCCTGCTCCTCCGAAGCGCGTTGCGCCAAATCGGCGCACACCCGCTGCAAATATTCCGCAGACCGGGGCGCCTGAGGAAGGTCCATCAATTCCCCACCGGCAGCCGGTAAAAAATTGAGACCGTGGAGCAATAAATAAAATAGGAATAATAAAGAGGCCGCCCAAGCCGTGCGAAGCGGCCAGCGGCGCTGCTTAAGCAGCGTTCCCGGCGGGGCTCCCGCGGCGGCGGAGCCAGCGGATCCCTCCCACCAGAAGCGCCGCAATCCCGGCAGCGGCGGCGGTGATCACTGCCGCCTCCGTCAGGAGAAGGGGAGCAGGGAGGTCAGGCCCCCAGTGGGACGGAAAGGAACCGGAATACGCCGCGGACAAAAATCCATTCCGCTCCCCACGGCCAATAGGGCAAGATCAGAAACAGCAGCACGCCCACCGCCGCGGGCAACAGGAACCAAAAACGGAATCGCCTGCGCTTTTCCCCTTTGGGCGTCTCCTGATGATTTTTCATACGCGTCCTCCCGCCTGTCTGTCCCCAGTATACTTCAAAAGCCGCGCCTCTGCCAACCCTGGTTTGTATGGAAATCTCCCGGGCATGGCCCGCCCCTTTGCGTAAGCGGAGCCAAAAGGTGTATGATAAACGGGTAATATGTTAAATCTGTCTGTAGAAAGGACGGCCTGTCAGCATGGAAGACCGCATTCGTCAGCAATATGAACGGTGGCTGGAAAACGCCGCCGAGGATCCCGATCTGAAAGAGGAGCTTCTCCGGATCGGCGGAGAGGAAGAGGAAATCTACGACCGTTTTTACCGCGAGCTGGAATTTGGGACCGGCGGGCTCCGCGGCGTCATCGGCGCCGGGGAAAACCGTATGAACGTATATACGGTCCGCCGCGCCACCCAGGGGTTGGCCGACTATCTGCTGGAAAAATACGCCTGCGCCGCGGTGGCCTTGTCCTACGATTCCCGCATCAAGTCGGAACTGTTCGCCCGGGAGGCCGCCCGCGTGCTGGCGGGCAACGGCATCCGCGCGTATCTTTATCCTTGTCTGGAGCCCACCCCCGTGCTGTCCTTCGCGGTGCGGGAGCTGCGGTGCCAGGCGGGGATCATGATCACGGCCAGCCATAACCCCTCCCCGTACAACGGCTATAAATGCTACGGCGCCGACGGCTGTCAGATGACCGATCACGACGCCGGTGCGGTCACGGACCATATCCGCCGGGTCGATCTGTTCACCGGTGTGAAAACAGCCGCCTATGAAGACGCGGTGGCCGACGGCCGCATCCTCCTGATCGGGGATGACGTGGTATCCGCCTTCCTGGATCAGGTGGAAAAGCAGCAGGTAACCCGGGAATCTGCCGCCAAACTCCTCTGAAAGTGATTTACACGCCCCTCAACGGCACCGGCAACCGACCGGTGCGGGAAAGTCTGCGCCGTATCGGCGTTTCCCAGGTGGAGGTGGTGCCGGAGCAAGAGGCCCCCGACGGCCGGTTCCCCACCTGCCCCTACCCCAATCCTGAAATCCGCCAGGTGTTCGAAAAGGCTCTGGATATGGCGAAAGTCTCCCATCCCGACCTGCTGCTCGCCACCGATCCCGATTGCGACCGGGTGGGCATTGCTGTACGGGACGGGGAGGATTACACCCTGATGACCGGCAACGAGGTCGGCTGCCTGCTGCTGAACTATCTTCTGTCCCGCTTCGGCAGGAGGAGGGCGCTCTGCCGGATCAGCCGCTGGTAGTCAAAACCATCGTCACCTCCGACCTCGCCGCCCGCATCGCCGAGAAATACGGCTGCCAGCTGGTGGAGGTGCTCACAGGCTTCAAATATATCGGCGAGCAGATCGGCCTTTTGGAAAAAGAGGGCCATCCCGAGCGGTATATCTTTGGCTTTGAGGAAAGCTATGGCTATTTATCCGGTACCTACGTCCGCGACAAGGACGGCGTCGTGGCCTCCATGCTGGTGTGCGAAATGACCGCGTATTACCTCTCCCAGGGCAAAACGCTGCTGGATGTGCTGGAGGAGCTGTATCGGGAACACGGTTACTTCCGCCATTCCCTGCTGAATAAAGCGTTTGAAGGCGCGAGGGGAATGGAGGATATGCAGAGGCTCATGTCCTCCTTGCGCGAGCAGCCGCCGAAATCCCTTGCCGGGCGGAGAGTGATCCGTTTTGCGGATTACCTGACCTCCCGTGAAACGGACACGGCGACGGGCGAGGTACGGGAAATCCGTCTGCCCAAATCCAATGTTCTCTCCTTCGGCCTGGAGGGCGGCGCGGGCTTTATCGTCCGTCCCTCCGGCACGGAGCCGAAGATCAAGGCCTATCTGACCGCCGTGGCCGATGGAAACAGCGCTGATGGCAAGCAGGCGGCGGAAGAGCTGACCCGCCGCCTGCAGGAAGAGGTCGAACGGCTGCTGACGGTACCGCGGAATTAAGGGAAAACACAAACAGGGGAGGCGTCTTCCTTACGGAGGCGCCTCCCTTTGTCGGGCTCCAGGATATTCGGGTAAAAAAGACCGGGAAATCGGAAAATCTTATGCCTCTCCCGGTTTTCAAGGAGTTCCTTCACCGCAGCTTCAAGCGCCGCCTTGTCCGCTTTTTTCTCCACTAAAGGCCGATGTTCGCGCATGCCGTCGATCACATCTTCCGCAGCTGCTCCAGCATACGGCGGACTTGCTCCGGAGGAATCCGCCCCGACGCCAAATGAAGCACCTGCTCCAAGGTCATATATTGTGCCAGACGCAGCATCCCGCTGCCATACAGATCCGGCAATTCCTTGCGGACCAGTTCCCGGGCCGCTTCATTCGCCAGAAGCTCCCGCACGGTAATCCGGTTATTCCTCAAATCCATTTGTCTCCACCTCCCCTGTCAGTATATGCCGGAATGTCCGACAGGGTTTTATTAATCATTTATAATGATAAAACAAAAATATAAAAAGTCTTGCATTTAATCATTTATAATGATATAAAGGAAGAAGGGGGATTGCCGTGCTGCAAATCCGATTGAAAGAGCTGCGGGAAAAGAAGGGTATTTCGCAGTATAAACTCGCCTCCGACCTTGGAGTGGCCCAATCAACGGTAGGGATGTGGGAAAACGGAAAGAACCGTCCGGAATCCGCCACCCTGTCCGCTCTGGCCGATTACTTTCAGGTGTCGGTGGATTATCTGCTGGGGCGGGGAAAGCGCCGCCTCTCCTCTGGACAGTCAATTGGAAGGCGTGGATTTCGCTCTATATGGCGAGGTGCGGGATCTTTCCGAGGAGGAAAAGCAGGACATTCTGGACTATATCCGCTTCAAAAAAAGAACCAACGGAAAAATGATCGTCTGCTTCCGCTGTAATCACAGGACGCCTCCGCATGCGGCCATGCGGAGGCGTCCCCTTCGTTCACCGGCGAAGGTCACGCGCCAGCAAGCCCATGGAATAGAGCAGGTCGCTTTCCATTTCATCCAGCAAAACAGCACGGCGCCCATCCTCCGGGTCCCGCGTTATGCGGTATGTCAGCACGGCTTTCTGCCTGTGCTGCCGAACTGTGTCCAGGCAGTGCTCATATTGTCCCATTAGCTCTTGCAGCGTTTTTTTCCATTCGTTATCCTCCCTTCGTCAGCGTCCCTTCATCTCCCGCCACCTTCTGTCCGCTTGCTGCCGCCGGTGCCGCTCGATATCCCCTTCCGGGGGCACCAGTCTCCGGGCCAAAGACAATGTCCCGCCCCATTGTTCTGCCAGGGACAGTGCTCCAGAGGACAAAACCGGCCCAACCAATTTTTTTTTTTTGCTTCCTGTTTCATATCTCCTCCTATCATCTTACATGATTATATTATCATTTTAAATGTTTGCTGTCAACATTTAAAATGATCTTTTCTAAAAATTTTTCCCTTGCTTTTCATCACGTTAAGTGATATAACAAATGTGTGATTTTGTCTCAATTCTAGTGTATGAGGACGGTGATGTCGTGATCCTGAGCGAACTCTATCAGCTGGCCGAGGATAACCAAATCGAGGTAGACTATTATCCCATGCATCAGGCGGTTTCCCTGTCCTTCCCGGAAGGATGGATTGCCATAGATGTGGACAAGCTGCGGGACACGGCTGAAGAAAAAGCCTGTCTGGCCCATGAGCTGGGCCATTGTCTGACCGGCAGCTTTTACAATATTTACAGCTCCTGCGATATCCGCAGCAAGCGGGAAGCGCGTGCCCAAAAATGGGCTATCCGACACCTTATTCCTCCGCAGGCGTTGGAGGAGGCGGTCGCAGCGGGCTTTACCCAGCCGTGGGAGTTGGCCGAGTATTTCGGCGTGCCCGAATCTTTTGTCCGCGAGGCGGAGGAATGGTATGCCAGCCGCCCTTTTCTGCCCTTTCCTCCAGCCGGTAAAGAAAAACCGCATAATCCAAAGGAAAAGCAGCGGCCGGCGAATGATTCGCCGGCCGCTGCTCTTTTGGGCACTTTCTCTGGTATATTCCTAGTATTTCGTCTTTCCTTTGGAATCGGACGCAAATGGACTCGAACCGGCGCGGTTCGAGTCCGGCTTCCGCTCAAATATAAAGGGCAGTCCACGCATTGCAGCATCTATGACATTTGCGGAAAAGCCATCGCCTTAGATGCTTTTTCACCTGCCGCTGCAATTCCCGTGTTATCGTCCTCCTTTGGAATCGGACGCAAATGGACTCGAACCGGCGCGGTTCGAGTCCGGCTTCCGCTCAAATATAAAGGGCAGTCCACGCAATGCGTGGACTGCCCTTTATATTTGGTGGGCGCAAACGGACTCGAACCGCTGACCTCTTGCGTGTGAAGCAAGCGCTCTAACCAGCTGAGCTATGCGCCCCATAACGCAGCAAGCTGCGTGGTGACCCGGACGGGAATCGAACCCATGTTACCGCCGTGAAAGGGCGGTGTCTTAGCCGCTTGACCACCGGGCCGCGTTTGCGCTCCCGGCTGGGAGCGCTGCCTCCTTCGCCGGACAGCAAAGAAAGTGGTAGCGGTAGTGGGACTCGAACCTACGACACTGCGGGTATGAACCGCATGCTCTAGCCAACTGAGCTATACCGCCATAGGGATGTCCGTCCAAAGGGACGATGATTATTATATAGTATCCCGCGTCCGTTTGTCAATACATAATCACCGCCCAAAGGCCAAAATTTTCTGCAAAGAGGGTGGCAAAATCCTCACTGTGCGGCTGCGGACGAAAAAAGCCCCGCCGCCCTTTTCCCGTCCCGATTTTTGTGGTAAGCTAGAGGGAGACACGGGCGAATCTGGAATGACCTCCCGCCGTCCCCGCATATAGTAATCACAAGGTCGGCACGAAGAAAGGAGCCTTACGCATGAGCAAATTTATCGAGATTACCCGCAGGAGCTGGACGGGAACGTTTTCCAGCGTATCGGCCGTCAATGGATGCTGGTGACAGCCGGCGATCGCCAAACGTTCAATACCATGACCGCCAGTTGGGGCGGAATGGGCGTATTGTGGAATACCGAGGTCAGCATGATCTATATCCGTCCGGAGCGATATACCTACGAATTCCTGGAGAAGGAAACGGATTACTCCCTGTCCTTTTTATCCGAAGGCCATCGTCAGGCCCTGCAGTTCTGCGGCAGCCATTCGGGGCGCGACACCGACAAGGTGAAGGAGGCTGGATTGACCCCTGTTTTCGACGCGGCCGTTCCCTATTTCGCCGAAGCGGAAATTTCGCTGATCTGCCGCAAAATGTATTATCAAGATCTGGATCCTGCCCACTTCCTGGATCCCGCCATTGCGGGAACTACGAAAAAGGGCGGTCTGCACCGGATGTATGTCGGTGAAATCCAGAAGGTCCTGAAACGGGTGGAGCGGTAATCTTCGGTTCCATGTGTCAAAAGCGATCCATTCATGGGATTCTCAAATGGATAGAGAGGTTTACGAACCATTCGCTAAACCCTCAGCTTTATCTATCCTTTCACTTAAAGGATGGGAAAATCCAGCGCAATCAGTGGATTTCCGGCAGGCTGGCCGCAGCGACCGACTGGCCGACACGGCGGATCTTTTCATCCGGAAGATGCAGCTCCATTCCGGCCGCGTCCGGATATTCTTCACGGAGCACGCGGCGCGCTTCCGCGATGACGATATCGCCGCCCTCGCCGGACATAACGCGGCCCAGCAGCAGCACATGCCCGATATCGTAATAAGCGGCATAATAGGCCAGGGTATGACCCAGATACACGCCAATGGTGCGATAAATATCGCGGGCGCTTTCACTGCCCTCATTCATGGCGGCCTGCACCACCTTCAGCTTTCCGCCGGGGAGAGGCTCTCCTCCAGGGTGATGCCCGCGCGGGGCGCCAGCTTAATGACGCTGTCCTGCGAGAAATACTTCACGCCGCAGCCTTTGTCGCCGGACCATTCGTCCACCATGGCGTCGTCCTGCAGATCCACGGGGGCGAAGGCCAGTTCGTTGAGCCAGCCGGTGATGTTGCCGTCGCCGTCGACGTAGCCGGCGGCCTCGGAGGTGCCCATGGCGATGCCGAGGATGCGGTTTTCCTCCAGGCTCATGGCGCCCGCCAAAGCGGTGACGTCGCCGTCGTTGGCCACCTCCAGCGGAATGTCGCCCAGCTCTTTGGCGGCGCGGATATAGATGTCCTTCACCTTCTGATCGAACAAATCGCGGGGCACCTTGTTGAACAAGGACGCCACCATGGTGCGGTTATCCACATAGATGCCGGCGGAGGAAACGCCGATGCCGTCCACCCGGGGCATTTTGGACGCTGCCGTTTTGAAGGCGGACACGATACCCTCATAGTGATAATCGGGATTGTCATTGGTCTTGGGATACCAGACCACCTCTTCGGAATAGACGGGCACGCCGTCCACCACCGCGGAGACCTTGCGGTCGCTTCCGCCCGCGTCAAAGCCGATGCGGCAGCCATCCAGATGACGGCCCACCGGGGCGGTCATGGATTTTCCTCCGGCGCGGCATCCAGCGGAAGACTCTCCACTTCAAAACCGCGCTCATATACGCGGCCCATAAACTCGGCGTCGAACTCCCGGGAGCCACCGGGCTGATACGCCTCGGCGATATTCTTGCCCAGGGCGTCGTCGCCGCAGATCATGACCTTCCATCCGCCGTATGCCCACAGCAGCATTTTGACCGTGCGGTCCACATAGACGCGGTCTGCCTGCGCCATCTCCGGGGTACCGTGGACACGGCAGCGGCGCACCGCCACCTGGCCCTGGTTGCGCTCCACCGCGATAACGATTTCCTTGCCGCCCGCGGCGGACTTCTCAAACGCACGGGTAAAAGCGGACATGGGAATGCATCCCGGATCCAGCTTGGGAATATTCTTGATATTGACTTCGATGCCGTAAACGTTCATTGAAGTGCCTCCTTTTTTCACGTTCCGGGCAGGCAAAACCGCCCGGCTTTTCTCCGTGTTCCACTATAACAAAACCGCCGCGATTGGAAAGCCGGTTTTTTTGTATTGGCTATTTCGATAAATTTTACGTCTGTTTGTGCACCGCCATACCTTCCGGCCCGCAAAGCCCGCTCCCTGTAGGCATGACCGTCCCTGCCCGCCGCATATACATGCTTTTACCAGCCGCGAATGACAGACGCGGCACAGGAGAAAAGCGGCAGAGTGCGGAAAGGAATGGACGACAAATGCAAAACTATTATCCCGAGGGGGCCCTGATCGATACCCCCGCAATCAGGCGGCGATACGGACGGCGGCCGGACTGGCCGAGGCCGCGCTGGAAGGCCAGGTGCTGGAGGCGCGGGCCATCGTATGCGACGCGGAACATAACCTGTATGTGGAGCTTCCCTGTATGGAAGGACTCATCCCCCGCAAGGAGGGAGCGCTGGGCATCGCGGAAGGCGTCACCCGGGATATCGCGCTCATTTCCCGAGTCAGTAAACCGGTATGCTTTGTGGTCAAGGGATTCGAAACCTTACCGGACGGCGGACGGCGGGCGCTGCTCTCCCGCAGGGAGGCGCAGGAGCGCTGCCGGTACGACTATCTGGACCGTCTGCGCACGGGCGACGTCATCCCCGCCCGCGTTACGCGGCTGGAAACCTTCGGCGCCTTCTGCGATATCGGCTGCGGGCTGCCCGCTCTCCTTCCGATCGCAAGCATATCGGTCAGCCGGATCTCCCATCCCTCCGACCGGTTTGTTCCCGGTATGGATATCTTTGGCGTCGTCTCGTCCCTGGATAATGGGCGTATCTGCCTGTCCCAGCGGGAGCTGCTGGGAACCTGGGAGGAAAACGCGGCCCTGTTCGAACAGGGAGAGACGGTGGCGGGCATCGTGCGTTCGGTGGAGGAGTACGGCATTTTCGTAGAGCTGACCCCCAACCTGGCGGGATTGGCGGAATACCGGGAGGGCGTAAAGGCCGGACAGCGAGCTGGCGTGTACATCAAGAGCATCCTGCCCGAAAGATGAAGATGAAGCTGATCATCATCGATTCCTCCGACGATCCTGCCCAGGCCCGGCGGGATCCCGCCCCCCTGCGCTATTTTATCACCGAAGGACATTTGGACCGCTGGGCCTATTCCCCGCCGGGATGCGGCCGGATAATCGAAACGGTGTTTGAGAAAGCGGAAGATTGACCGCGTATGGAAAGAGGGTGGGGACACCCTCCCTCCGGATCTTTTTTGACTCAGATAAGAGGCAGGAGAAGCTCCTCCTGCCTCTTATCTGAGCTGTTTTTTATTGATTATATAGACGAAAATCGTCTCATAACTTCTTGCCGGTGTTTATAGAAGCGGATAAAAACCTGTATTTTCAAGGTTTCTCCTGTTCCTGCTTGTTTTTCTCATATCGCCGCATAAGTTCCTTTTGTAAAGTTTGGGCACCATTTTAGCACCAGAAACATAAAATGAGGTTAATGCTCCCCACAAGTGAGTAATGGAAATATTTATACTCTTATGTTACGCAGCAAGCATTGAAAGGGATATCCTTTCCGAAAAACCACTTTTTCCGTCTGCTACGATATGAGTGGTTTTTATTTGCCGGGAATATTCTAAAACTTTTAGCCCATTCGTTTTGCAGTGAAGATATCCACTGCCCTTTCCCGCACAATTAGTCATAAAGGCAACTTTCAACATAAATCATCATCTTATTATTCTGATAACCATATTCAATAAATGCTATCAGTGGCGCCAGGCCAACAAACCATGGCTTGTGACATACAAACGGCAGCACCAGAGCGGCAATAAGAATAATTGCCAGAACAACAAGAAACGAGACATGTTCCTTGCGCCATTTTTTCTTGAAAAAGGCTGTTCTTTCTTCAAATGAGAATGCACTTGCCTTCGATACTGCAACTAAGTTTTCATCCGCCGTATGTCGAAAGTTCTCATCTGACAATTTTTCCCCCTGTCAACAATTCATTAATACTGACATCAAATTCTTGGGCAAGGATTTGAAGCATTTCTATATCCGGCATATAACTGCCATTTTCCCAACGGGATATCGTTTTATTGGTAACACCGATTTTTTTACCGAGTGCTTCCTGGGTGAGACCAGCTTGTCGTCGAAGCGTGGCAATAAATTTACCGATTTTACCTGATCCATAATGTTCACCTCCGGGAACATAATACACCTGCCACCATGAGAATTCTTCCCCCATAAACAGAGAATTCAAAAATCCCACTTTTCGGATATGAATTTTTCTATCATTGGCGGAGCCAGCCACCCTGGTCAACGGTCAGGATGAACAGGCTCCGCCTGCCGTTGACAAGCGTGTCTGCCCCTGCTTATGTGACAGACAAGAGGGCGAAAACAACAAGTGCTTTCACCCTCGCGTACATGGTTATTTCATTATATCTGCCCGTATCGCTTTATATCGCCATAGAGGATTCAGGCACCATTTGGGCGCCAAAGCGCCAAAAAACATTGTGATTTTAGTATCTTGATATGCATTGCAAGGGCTTTCGCTGTTTCATGCTTTTTGACGCTTTAGAATCAAATACTATCTTTTATTTTATCTTCCGGCCCACCGGTTTTTCCAGATTCGCCTGCATACCGGGGAACAGTCCGTATTTAACGCATAAGCGCTGTAGGATCCACCGCATCGGCGGGGTAAGCAGCAGCAAAAACACCACGTTGGATACGGCGTATTCCACCGAAAAGGGAAGGGCGGAGACCTGCGTGGCCCCATATACGCTCCAGGAAAAAGTTCCGGCCATCCATAAAGTGGTCCAAACATCCACCAGGGCGGAAAAGAGAAAGCCGGACAGAAAACCGAACACCCACAGCAACGGCGGAAACCGGCGAAGAGGGCGGGCCAGCAAACCGGCCAGCAGGCCGATGGCGCCCCAGGAGAACATCTGGAAAGGCGTCCACGGACCCTGACCCATCACCAGGTTGGACACCACCGCCGACAGGGCCCCCACCAGGAAGCCCGCCTCCTTGCCCAAAAAATCCCCGTCAGGATCGTCATGGCCGCCACCGGCTTGAAGCCCGGAACGATCACTAGGATCCGTCCGATGGAGGATAAGGCCACCAACGCCGCCAGCACCATCAGCTCCCGGGACTGGGAACGCCCCCCGCTCAAAGTGGGCGGCAACAGGCAAAAAAGGAAAGCAGCGTTGCCAGCAGCACGGTGAGGGCATATTGCTGATACGGCAGAAACAGGCAGCCCACGATTCCCGCTCCCAGCACCAAAACCAACGCCAGCCACACCGCCCACCAACGTCTGCTCATCGTTCTTCCTCCTCCGGTCCGTTGAGACGGCACAGCTGTGCCACCTCCTCGCAGGTCACCGCCCCCTGATAACGGTGCCGGGACAAGCGGTTGGCCGCGGTGGTATAAAAGCTGTTGCCGGAAAAGAAGGGCGAAGGCGTATCCTCCGACACGATCTCCCCGTCAAAGAAAAAGGGCGCAGCGGTCAGCCGTCCGGGCGGCGAATTCCACGTCATGGGTCACGATCAGCAGTGTGATTCCCTGGGCCTTCAACCCCGCCAGAATACCGGCCAGATTCCGTTTGGCCCCGCGTCGATCCCCTTGGTGGGCTCGTCCATGAGCAGGATCGCGGGCTGAAGCAGCAGCATTTTGGCCAAGGCCGCCTTCTGCTGCTCGCCGCCGCTCAAATCGTAGGGATGCCGATCCAGCAAAGGGGCAATGCCCACCTGTTCCGCCACCCGGTCGATACGCTCCCGCAGCTCCTGTTTGAATAGCCCATTACCGGTCCGAGTTCCGCATAATCCTCCCGCACGGTCTTTTTGATAAAGACATCCTGTGGATTCTGAGGCAGCAGGGCCAGATTCTTCCGGTACAACGCGCCTTTTTATATTCCGTGATCTTCTTTCCCCCACCAGCACCTTGCCCCGGTAGGGCTTGTCCAGTCCCGCCAGCACCTGGAGGGTCGTGGTCTTCCCCGTGCCGTTGCCCCCAGCAGACAATAGGCTTCTCCCCGGCGCACCTGAAGGCTCACCCCGCGCAGCACGTCGGGCAGGTCCTTCTCATAGCGAAACCATACGCCCTTCGCCTCCAGCACCGTTTGCTCCTGAGGCGTGTACGGCTCCAGGGCAATTCCTTTATCCTGTTGCCGTACCGCTCGCTGAGAAAACGGCGGCCGTCCCGGACGGTCAGAGGGCAGGGGCCCTCCGCCTCCAGCATCTGATACAGCCGGACGGCGGCGGGCAGCCCTTCCAGCAGGGGATGCCCCGGCCGCAGCTCCCGCAGCCCCGGCCCAACGGCGGCGGGCGGCGCGTTCAGCAGCAGCCTACCCTTCTCCATCACCAGCACCCGGTCCGCCGCCGGAAATACCTCTTCCAGCCGATGCTCCGCCAACACAATGGTGTGGCCCAGCTCCCGGTTCAGCTTTTGCAGGGTGCGGATAAATTCGGAGGCGGCGATGGGATCCAGCTGGGAGGTGGGCTCGTCCAGCAGCAGCAGGCGCGGCTGCATGGCCATGATGGAGGCCAGGTTCAGCAGCTGCTTCTGCCCGCCGGAAAGGGACGCCGTGTCCCTGCGGAACCATTCCTGAATGCCAAAATAGCTGGCCATTTCCGCCACGCGCCGGCGGATCACCGCCGGGTCCTCCCCAGGCTTTCCAGCCCGAAGGCCAGCTCGTGCCACACCTTGTCCGTGACCACCTGGCTCTCGGGATTCTGCATGACGAAACCGATCTCTCCCGCAGCGGCGCGGTCATCCAGCTCCTCCATCGCCCTTCCGTTATAGAAAAGCGCGCCGCCCCGCTCCCCATGAGGGGACAGCTCCCGTTTGAGCAGACGCAGCAGAGTGGTTTTGCCGCAGCCGGATACGCCGCAGAGAACGGCAAACTCCCCTCCTCCAGGGAAAAAGGAGACGTCATCCAGCACGGGTTCCTCCGTTTGGGGATACCGGAAGGTCAAATTTTCGATCTGTAATAGCGCCATTTGGCATTTTCCTCCGCTTCCAGAATAAAGGGCAGCAGCGTCAGCACACCGAATACCGCATAACACGCCGCCGCCAGAGGGGATACCGGCAGGGCGGTAATCCGGGGATAGAAGACGAAGGTCACCGCCCCGGAGGCAAAGCCCGCCAGCAGCACCAGCAGAGCCGCCAACGTCCTGCCCAGCAACACGCCGTCGCGCGGGGTGAAACGAAACAGGGAAAAATGGCTGCGCCCTTTGAGGCCATATCCCCGCGCCCGCATGGAATCCCCGGTCTCCACCGCGTTCTCCAGCGACCAGGCGATGAGGAACAGGAAAACCCGCAGCCCCCCCTTCACCTTATCCACATAGCTGTCCGCGGCATACAAGCCCATGGCCTTTTGAGCGCGGCCGACCCGGCGGATCTGGACCTTGAGCAGCGGTACGAACCGCAGGGCCGTGGACAGCACCAGAGCCAGCCTGGGGATCGCCCGTCCGAACAGGAACAGAAATTTATCGCTGGTCATCACATGGCTGTAGCCCTTGAACCAGTACAGCACCGCCACCAGCATCACCGCAATGTCCAACCCGTATAATACCGCCTCCAGCGTGACAGGGTTGCCGTTGAGGAAAAACAGCGGCGTCACGCCGTTATGGGAGAAGAGCGGGTTGATCACGGCGATCATCAGATACAGCGGCAGATAAAAGGCCAGATTGCGCCCCAGCTCCCGGGGGCGTTCCAGCGCCGTGACAAAGGCCATGCCCCCCGCCAGGGACAGGGCCAGCAACACCGGATTCCAGGTAAACATGGTGAACAGCAGCACGGTGACGAAGTACAGCATCAAATCCGCGGGATGAAACCCGGCAAAGGCATTCATGACGGTAACCCCTCCATCCATTGACAGCCCACGTCCTGTCCCAGGTCGCAGGTATAGACCCATTCGATGGCGTCCCCATCCTCCAGCTCATATAAGGAACAGCCGTAGTCGGGATAGTCGCCGTTGACCAGATACATCCAGCCGGACAAAGGGCCGCAGGAAAATTCGTAGAGATAATGGATACCCTGAATGTACACGCTGCCGAAGGGATTCTCCTCCGCCCCCTGAAATTCCATCTGGATCCGGTTATAGCGCACCGCCCGGCTGAGGATATCGTATACCGTGTCCCCCTCCCGCAGCACATACTCCGTCTCCGGCAGGATCACCCCGTCCGGTGGTACAAACTCCTCCGACCGCAGGGCGGGGTCCAGATCCTCCCAGTTGTCCAGAATGGTGTCGCAGCGAATACTGATGGTCACGGTTTCGCGGTTTCCGTGATGTCGTCGATATGCGTCAAATAGTACTCGTCCACCGACTGGATGTGGGTGCCTTTGATGAGCACGGCCACCACCAATACCACGAACAGCAGGGCCAGCAGATCCTTTTCACTTGTCCCCCGCCTTTCCTCCCTGTATGGTTATTCCTCGTCCTTATACGCGGCGGCCAGCTCCTCCAGCTCCCGTTCCCGGCGGTGGAGCCGCTTCCGGAACCGCTTCACCAGCAGCACGGTCAGCATGACCGCCGCCGCCGCCAGCACCGCGGCGATGATCACCGCGCGGAGCTGATTGTCGATTTTGGTTTTGGATTTGACCACGTCGTCCCAGTTGGCAACCTTTTGCCGGTCGTAGGGGCTGAGGGCCTCATACCGCTCCGTCAACCGGTCCACCTTGCCCCTTGTCCCAGAGGGACAAGCCTTCAAAGGGGTATAGCTGCGCCAGAATGTCCGCGTTCAGGGCGTCGATTTCCGCCCGGATATCGTCGATCTCCGCCTTCGCCGCGGTGAGCTTCTCCCGGTAGGCCTCCTTGCCGTCGAAATCCTCCGACTGCTCCAGAGCGGCCAGCAGCTTGACCACCGTTACATACTGCTCCGTGGTTAAAGGAGAGGGCAGGGAGTCCGCCGTCTGCCGCTCCTCCGCCGTAAAAGCGATCAGGGGCGTGCCTTCCTCCCCCTGCTCCTTCTCCCGCACCACCGGGGCCGCGCCCGCATAGCCCACCACGTCGATCCCCGCCGCCGACGCGGCGGCGGACAGGCGATGATAGTTGTATACATAGCACCGCTCCGTCTCCGGAAGCGCGTAATATGACGCCAGCAGAGCGGTCAATTCGTCCCGGCTTTCCGTCCCCGTCAGGGCCGCGATACCGTCGGAAACCGCCGCCAATCGGCTTTTCAGCTCCTCCCCCTGCTCCGGACGGAAGTCGTACAGCGTACGCTGTCCCGCCTGCTGGCGGCACAGCGCCGCCAGGGCGTACAGCGTCTGTTCCCCGGCCATGGAATTGGATTGGCCGGCCGGGGCGGAGGGATTGTCCGGATCGTCGATATAGGGTGGGCAAAGCCGCCGTCCTCCTGCCGGTACCGCAGCATCCCGTCCACCAGCGTATGGCCGCTTTTGATAAACCGGGCGTCGGTCTGGGGATCGATGCCCAGAGCAGCACAGCGCCACCACTACCTGCGCCGTGCTTTCCACGTTCTGTGTCCCCCAGCTTTCAAAATCCCCCCGTCCAGCTGCGCCTCCGACAAGCAGGCAAGGGCCTCCTCCACCGACTGACGGACGGTTTTGGTCACGGCTTCGCCGGTGGCGTCCAACCGGTAGGTATAGGTCTGCTCGCCGTTGTAATAGGGGCCAGGGCCTGTACCGCCATGGCCGTCATATCCGGGTCGGATACGGAACCGGTAAGGGCAAAGCCCCGTCCGCCAGCTGGCGGCACAGGATCTCCGTGATCAGATCCTCCCGGGAATAATAGCCCCCTTCCGGAATCTCATAGCGCAGGGAGTCCAGGGCGATCAGTCCCCAGATCCAGCCGTTGATGCCCTGACGGCCCAGTGAGGCGGTTTTCCCCCGGTCATAGGTGCCGTCGGCAATCAGGTCGATCCGGTTCCCCTCGTCATCCGTGCCCATGTCGGTGGGATCGCCCCCCGCCGCCAGAACGGCCAGGAAATGCGGTGCCACTCCGTGGCCTTGGCGGAATGAAGCTTGCCCGGCTCCCGGTACCGTTCCCGGACATCCTCCCGGATCACGGCCAGATAACCGGCGTAGTCGTCCTCCATGCCCAAACGGCTCATCCCAATGGGATACCAGTCCCCCGGCGTGGTCCCCGCCAGCTCCAGAAAGCTCTCGTTGATCAGAGGCTCTTCCGGCGAAGAACCGTTGTCCGTCTTTTTCCAGTCGACGATTCCTTGGGCCAGCTCCCTGAGCGCGCCGCTGTCCCGGTAAACCGGGGCCTCCTGGGCGGAAGCCGGGAGGGAAAGCGCCGCCCCAGCAGAAGAGCGGCCGCTGTCAGAACGGCTCCGGCCCGCCTGAATCCATACCGTCGTGAGGCGGTTCGTCCTCCGACGGCTCCTTTCCTTCCCATGGCGTCTCCTCCCCTTTCGGCGCATGCCGGCGCTTACGAATATAAAGGGAAGCCTCCAGCTCCCCCCGCGGCCGCCAATAAGGCGGCAGACACGGTCAAGACTGTCCAGCCCCGCGGGGCCGGTTCCCGCCGTATCCTCTCCGCTTCCCGGCTGTAGGGAGCCCTCGCCGCCTTCGGCCGGTCCCGTAAGCAGAACCGGACAAACCGGGGACGGAGCCTTCCGCGGACGGGATTTCGCCCGCCCCGACGGCCGTCGCCTGCGGGAAAGAGCTGTGCCCCGGTTCCGTTCCCGCCGGGGCGGCGGGATCATCGGACGTGGTTCCCACGCTCCCGCCTTGGGAGCGGGCCGGCGCCGGGCGGCAAACGATCCCCCGCCATTCCGGAGGCACTGCCGTACCGGCGGTGGAAGATGACGGCCGGCTGCCGCCCGTTGTCCCCGTACGTCCCGTTGTGGCTGTGGCGGGGCGTCCGTTGTCTTCCCATCGCCGCTCTGCAGAGCGGCGGCAAGCTTGGCTGCGGCCTGATCCACCGCCCCTGTCCGATGTTCAGCGTCGCCGCTGTCCGTACGGCCTCCTTATACGCCGCGGAAACAGCGGCTTCTCCCATTCGGCCGGACGCGCGGGCGGCGGCGATCTGAGCCGTGAGGGCGTCCTTGTCCGCCACGTCGTAATAGGCGGAGGGGGTCTGTCCCCCACCAGGCAGGCTGCCGCCCATAGCGGACGCGCCGCCGATATCCGCCCCATAGGCCAGGGTAAACTGCACCCGCACCACGTCCCCATCTGACAGATAGGTATCTGCAAAGATACGTTGGGAAACACATGGTTGACGCTATACATCCATCCCGACCCGTTGGTGTACACAAATTCGCCCAGATACCCTTCCGAATTTTCCTCATAGTCCCGGGCGTTGAAATAATTCATGGTTTTTTCCAGCAAAGGACGTAAAAGGAAGGGATAGCGGAGGAGATGTCAGTTTCCGGGGCGAGGCGGGGGAACCGTACACGCTTTGAGAATTGACGGCGCCGTTATAGCGCTTGTTGGTTTTGTCCCCGTCGCCGATATACGCCAGATAGAACCCGCTGCTCGGCGTACCGGTGTAATACGCCACATAGCCCTGCTCACGAAGCAGCCGAAGCAGAGCGTCCGCCGACGATTCCCCCCCCCGGATATCCTGATAAACGGGTTCCACCAGATAGTCGCTGCCGATGGTGAACAGCTCCACGCTCCACACCGCCTGGCCGATGATTTCTCCCTTCTCCGCCTTTTGGTAGATGATGTGATAGGTCAGGGAGACTTTTTGCTCTCCGGCGTCCGGCGGACACCACTACGGTATTGCGGCCCTCCCGGGTAAAATGAAGGGTATAGCTGGTCTTATCCGTATCATCCCAGGTATACGCGACCGGCTCCCCGTTGAGCGTAACGGCGGCGGCGATCTTTTCCCCGGTGGCGGAACGCGCCCACACATCGAAGGTACGGCGGCTCCCTTTCTGTATCATGCCGTCCGTCAGGGTCGTCCGCAGGCTCACGCCCGCCTGGGCTGCCGCCTGTATTCCCCCGGCGGGAAGCAGCAGGACGAAGCAGCAGGAGGGCCAGCAAAACAGCGGGACGGCGAATCGCCCCCCATTTTCGTGTCACCATGTTTTTCTCCTTTTTCATGGGAATAAGCAACCGCCCTGTCCCGGAAGAGCGGTTGCCTTCTCATGGAGTCCAATTCAACAGCCCCGCGCCGCGCGCGGACAGCCGTTTTTCATCCCCTATTTTCTGCGGGATCCGCTAAGCAGCGCCAGGCCGCCGGCCGCCAGGAGCAGTACCGCGGTCAGCGCGAGAGGCGCGCCGTCCCCGGTCGCGGGAGAGGAGGAAGGCGCGGCCGCGGTGGGGAAGCCGTACCGGCGCCGCCAGTCGGCTCCTCCCTTGCCGGTGCGGTAGGCTCCGCAGTGGGTTCGCCCGAGGGCTCGGCCGACGACGGCTCCGTGGGTCCATCCGTCGGCTCCGTGGGTTTATCTGAAGGCTCCGGGGGCTCGGCTGACGGCTCGGTAGGAGGCGTATCCGTGGAAGGCGTGGTCGGCCGGGAGGCTTCCTCCTCGGTCAGCTGCGCATCGGTCTTGACGCCGTCAGGACGGCTTTGGCCGCCGCCAGGCTTCCTCCACCGCCGTTTCGTCCGCGGCGGCGTCGATGGCCTCCCGGCCCGCCTTCACCGCCGACGCCAGCTCCTCCCGCTGGGCCTCCCGGTAATCGGCGGGATCCTTGTAATCGGCCAGCTCCGCCTTGGCGGTCTCCTTAAGCCTGTTCCAACGCCTGCCGGCGCAGAAGAACCAGGGCATCCTCCGCCGCCGTCAGATCCGCCGCGTTGTCCACCAGCGTCTTCTGAAAATCGGTCAAGGCGTCGTAGGCGGCCCGGGCGGCTTTCACCGCCGCCGCACTGTCCAGCGTCACCGTTCCCAGCTCCGCGATCTGCGCCGCTACCGCTTCGGCCGCCTGCTCGTCGCCGGCATACTGCCAGACGAGGAGCGGGTAGCCGCCGTTGACCGGCTGCGCATAATCTGCCTTGAAGGCCGTGCCCAGCCGGCGGCAAAGCCGGAGGCCTGCATTTCTTCCGCCGCCAGAGCGGTGGTCTGTTCCGTATCGGCGTCGCTACCAAAGGCTGTGACGCCCTGATCCGCCAGGTAATAACAATCCGTAAGCGCATCGGGATCGATGATCCAGCCCACCAAAGCGCCCGAAGAGGGCGTGTTGGCGCTGGCGCCTATGGTTCCCGTATTGTAGCACCGGGCCAGCGTATGAGGATTACCGGAGCCGTTCTGGACCCGACCAGCGATGCCGCCTACGCTATTGCTGTAATCGTCCTTATGGATAATCTCGCCCCGGTTGTAGCAATCGGCTAAGGACACCGTGCAGGAATTGATACTGGACAGGTGCCCCACAATACCGCCCACGCTGTCTCCTTTGACCGTTCCCAGGTTGTAACAGCCGGAGATGGTGCTGCTGCCGTCGCGGACCGCGCCCACGATACCGCCGGAATATCCCCCGGTCACGGAGGCCGCGTTCCAGCAGTCAACGATATCCGCACCATTGCTCCAGCCTACGATACCGCCGCAGAAGGAGGAGTTCCCGGCATTGATATGGCCGCTGGCCACGCCGACGCTGCGGATAACGGCATAATCTTACCACGCCAAAAGTCCCTTATAACCGCCTGTGGTGTTGAGCTCGCTGATCACATGGCCCTGTCCATCGAAGCTTCCTTTGAAACTGAGCGCCGTCTTTGCCGATCCCGGGCCAGTTTTCGATACCGGACAGGTCGATGTCCGCGGTCAGGACAAAATATTCCCCGCGGAAATTCCGGCCGCCGTTGGTTTCTCCGCCAACGCCTGCAGGCCCTCCGCCGTATCGATCACATAGGGATCGGAGGCGGCGCCTGTTCCGTTCAGGGCATCCTTTCTTTTTACTTCAATGGATACCGTTGTTTTCAGCACGCCATAGGTGAGCACCACTTCACTGTCCTCCGGCGTGAGTTCATCCGCCGGCGTATAGGTGTAGTCGGCAACGGTCCGTGTGGAACCGTCGCTGTAAGCCGCGGTCACCACCATGCCCGCCGGGTCAAAGGTCTCTCCCTCCCAGTATTGGAGCTTCGAGGGGAGGGCGGTCACCGTGATCCCCGTGACATAGGGCGCGTCGGTATCCAGGGCTTCCTCGCCCCCACCATATCGATGGCTTTGGCCAAATCGCCATATTCATAGACATACCGGCGCTCCGTCTCCGGCACCTGACGGAATACGGCCAGCGCTGCCTTCAGAGCCGCCTTGTAGCCGGAGTCTTCCGGAGTGGGAAGCGCAGAGACCGCCTCCCGGGCCGCCTGAATAGCGCCGCGTTCTTCCACAGTCCAGTCGTCCCGGATATCATACAGAGAGCGCATACCGTTCTCAAGCGCCAGTAGGCAACCAGGGCATAGGCTGCCTGATCATTGGCCATGCTGTTCCAGCCGCCGCCAATGGTATGGGAAAAGCCGCCGTTTGCCGTACGGTATTGCAGAAGACCGTCCAACAGCGTTTTTCCCGTGCCGGTGATAAAGCGGTCGTCCTCCGCCGGATCGATACCCAGAGCGGTCAGCGCCACCAGCACCTGCGCGGTGCTTTCGCTGTTGACTGTTCCCCAGGAGGCAAAGTCTCCCGCCTCCCGCTGCAGGCTGCCCAGTCTGTCCAGGGCCTCTTCCACAACCTGACGGACGGTCTTGGTCAGCGTCTCTCCGGTCTTTGCGTTGACATAGGTGTAGCTTTTATTGGAAAAATAGTACGGGGCCAAGGCTTGAACCGCCATGGCGGTAATATCCGGATCGGAGGAACCGGCAAACAAATCCCAGCCTCCATAAACGTTGCCGTCCACACCGTCGGCAAGCTGCAGCTTCAAAATCTCGGTGATAAAATCGTCCCGGGTGTATTTCGCGCCATCCGGCACCTCGTAAGCGCCGCTGTCCAGGGCGATCAGTCCCCAGATCCATCCGTTGATCCCCTGACGCCCCGGCCCGCTTTGGTTGTCATAGGTACCGTCGGCGATCAGATCGATATCCTTCCCCTCATACACACCAAAGTGCCGGGGATCGCCTCCCAGAGCGGCAATGGCTACCGTGGCGCGGTGCCATTCCGTCGCCTTGGTGGAATGCAGGATGCCGCCGTTATCCTCATAGGTTGCCTCTATATACTGCTTCATGGCGGCGTTATACAGGGCGTATCCGTCCCCGTCGTCGTACAGGAAATGATAGGCGCCCTCAGGATCAAAATAGCCGAAGCGGCCCATGACCAGTGCCATCCAGTCGGTGCCCGTGCTGCTGGCCCCGCTCATCCAGTCCGCGCTGCCCAGCAGGGAATCCGTTTCTGCGAGCCCTCCCGTCTCCTTGGTACTGTCGATGGCGGACTTGATCATATCCGCCAGCCGGGCGGACAGCTCGGTCTCCTCCTGGAAATGATAGCCCGGCTCCTCCGCTTTGCTGGGATCGATCTGCCCCTGCCACGCCAGCACGGGATAACCGCCGTTCTCATCCGCCGCGAAGGCCGAACCGTCGCCGTTGAGAGACGCGGCAAACGCCGCCTCCTTCATCTCTTCTTCCGTTTTGGCCGTCACCGCATCGTGACCTTCTCCGGCTATGCCGCCTTCCTCCACATTGGTCACACAGCCGGTACGGTAGTACAAATTTTCAAAGGTGCCGCCCTTGCCCCCGACCACAGCGCCGTGATTGCTGGCGACGTCCATGGAGGCGGTGACGTTTCCGGCATTATAGCTGTTTTGATAGGTGGAAGTATACCGTTTATGGCCGCCCGCCAAGCCGCCCACGGTGGCGGGACCACTCACCGTTCCGGTGTTGTAGCAATAGGACAGGATCGCCGCATTGTTGGCCGCAGGGCCGCCGAAGACGCCCCCCGCATACCCCGTTGTGGAAACCACCGCGCCGGTGCTGAAGCACTCGGTGATGACGGAGGAGCTTTTGGCCGCCCCGGCGACGCCGCCCACATACTGGGAGCCGGACACCTCCGCCCGGCTGCCGCAGCGGATCAGAGACGCGCCCTCCAGATAGCCCGCGACGCCGCCTGCATAGGAACCGCCGGAGACGGTTCCCTCCACCACCAGATTTTGCACGGTTCCCGTTTTATGTACCCAAACAGTCCCTGATAACTGGCGCTCCTGCCCTCCACAAGAAGGCCGGTGATCACATGATAGCCGCCGTCGAAGGTGCCGGAAAACGGCGCGTCCTTGGTACCGATCGGCGTCCAGGCGATACCGCCCAAACTGAGGTTTTTAGTCAGGCGGACAGTCCGCCCGGCATAACTGTCGCCGCCGTTGACCGCCTGTGCAAAGGCCGCCAGTTCATCGTAGGACCCGATGGCAACGGTTTCCTCCCCTGAGCCACAACGGTTAGACCCGCGGCAGCAGGGATACCATCATCAGTATCGCCAGCAGCAAAGCCGCCGCCCGATGGAGTCCTCTTGTCCCTTTTGTCTTCATCCTCTTTTCTCCTTCCTTTCGTATGCTTTTCCTCTCCGCATGAAAATGGAAGGTGGGGAAAAGAAAGCGTCCTCTTCGCCATTAAGCGAAAGCACGCAGACGTCCCCAGGAACCGCTCCATTGGGGCGGTTCTTTTTCATCCGCGCTTTCCATCTGCCCAAAAGCGCTTCATGCTCCGGTTGCGGCAGGTCTCTGGCTGATGACGCCGCCGGATTCTCCGGCGAGGGCAAAAGCGCCTTCTCGGGATGGCTCCCAATGGCTTGTGCTTTCGCCCCGTCAAACACAGTAATGGCTGTTGTGCCGGATTCTCACCGGCTTCCCTTTTCACCCGGCCGCCTCATAGGGCGCCGGACACCTGCAATCGGGTTGGATTTGATCAGCAACGTGATATAAAGTAGTATAGCATACCTGTCCCGAAAATACGACTTTTTCTTTTTTTGACCGTGCAATTCTCCTTTTTCACTAAAAAAAGCAAAATCCCGCCCCGATGATACTCACCGGGACGGATTTTCCGCCATGAAGGCAATCAGGCCTTCTTTTTCTCCCAGGCGCGGCGGATAACCAGCCACGCGGCGGCGACAACGCCCACCAACAGCAGCACCATAGTCCACATAATCATCGGCCTCCAGCGCCTCGCCGGAGGTAAAGGCGCCGATCATAAACACCGCGACGCCCACGGCGGCCAGCGCCACCGCCAATAAAGGAATCGCACGGAAGAGGCCGCCCAGCTTCACCGGGCTGTCGGCGGGTACCCGGCGGGCCAGGAACCAGAACAGCACCGCCAGCACGATACCGCCCACCGTTACCGCGGCCAGCAGGGGGCCGTTCGCCGTCTGGATACCGGTGATGTCGAATCCGGTATCAGCATTTTGCAGGCGGGGGAACACATGCTGGATATCAAACACCACGGCCGCCGCCAGACATACGATGCCGAGCCCACGGTAGAGTACCGCCAGATCCGGAGCCTTCTGCTGGGGAGCCAACCGGGTGATGGGCCTCCCGGAAATCCAGCATACGGCAGATACACTGGGCCCCCACCACGCACACCAGGGTTTCCGGAAGCATATAGGTGGCGTTATACACAATGGAATACCACAGCGCGGCGGCGTCGGGGATAGAGACGCCCGCCCATACCGTACAGCCGGAGATGACGTGGCAGATATAACGCAGCACGCAGGCCAGAACAATGCCGGCGGTCAGCGCGCCGCTCTGGCTGCGGATCTTGCCCGGAAGATGCCGCACAGGCCCAGCACCAGGAACGCCAGAATATAATCCAGCAGCATGATGGCCACCAGAGCCCCAAAAGAGGTGGCATACTGCAGATTCTTCACGCCGTCCAGCATCTGGATCAGGCTGAAGGCGAAGGCGGTCAGCAGCCCCAGCGGGTACCGTACCGGTAGGCGATCAGGGCGATGGGCAGCATGCTGCAGATGGTGATGCTGCCGCCATAGGGCAGATCCACCAGCTTGAGGATGCTGAGCACCACCGCGAAAGCCAGCATAATGCCGCTTTCCGTCAATCGGACGATTTTGCTTTGATTCATTAAGATCCCTCCCTTATTTTTTGACGGCGAGGCACGCAATCCGGAGGAACGCCAATAAAAATCCCTCCACACAGTGGAGGGTAACGAAAGCCACGGGGCCTTCCTTACACGATCCCTCCGCCGGCATTACCCGGATCAGGTTACAGGGTTTAGAGCCGCGGGCTCCCTCTCAGTAGGCCTTGCGCCAGCACCCCTTGTGTTCGATTGTCGCGGCCGTACGCCGCCGCCCGTTTTCAGGCAATATCAGCATACCGCGTTCCATCCGGTTTGTCAACCGCCGTCGAACCCCGGCGGATGTTTTCCGTCATACTCCCCGGTAAATTTTCTCTTGACATTTCCCCCTCCCTGCGTATAATCAATATGCTCTCTTGAGAGAGTCCTTTGCGCCGTTAGCTCAGCTGGATAGAGTGTTTGGCTACGAACCAAAAGGTCGGGGGTTGAGTCCTCACGGCGCGCCAAAAAATCGACAAGTTTCAACTTGTCGATTTTTTTTATCCATTGCGAAAGCAATGGTATATCATTGAATGTATATCTCGCCGTTGGCGAGGAATACATTCGTATATCATCAAAGGCGGCATAATACCGCCTTTGTATCTCATCACACCCTTAGGTGTGTATCAAAAATGCTTTCGCAATGATAATATACAAAACTAAAGTTTTGATGATATGCAATTCCTTGCGGAATTGATGATATACACGGCTTCGCCGTGATAAAATATGTAAGTCGCTTCGCTGATGAATAATGAATAATTTCGGTGCTTTGCTGCGCAAAGCGTTGATCATAAATATAATTTGTGATATAATTTAACCGATAGCAGGGAGAATTATGGAACATAAAAGGAACGAAAACGATAGAAACAGAACGTTTGATTCTTCGACAGTTTAACAAAAAATGATGCAGAAGCAATGTTCAAAAATTGGGAAAGCGATTCAAAGGTTACAGAATTTTTACGTTGGAAAACAGCAGTAGATATAAACGAAGCTGAATCTGTTCTCGCTGATTGGATTCGTGGATACGAGAAGCTTGACTTTTATCAATGGGCAATCGTATTAAAGGAACTCGGAGAACCTATCGGTTCAATTAGTGTTGTTGGCAAAAATGAACAGCTTGATATAGTTCACATAGGTTATTGCATAGGCAGTAAATGGTGGCATAAAGGTATTACCTCGGAAGCGTTCCGTGCGATTATACCATTCTTCTTTGAAGAAGTCGGGGTAAACAGAATAGAATCTCAACACGACCCAAACAACCCAAACTCAGGCAAGGTAATGCGAAAATGCGGATTAAGGTATGAAGGCACACTTCGTCAAGCCGATTGGAGCAATAAGGGCATAGTAGATGCCTGTATGTATAGTTTGCTAAAATCCGAATGGACAGGCGAACGATAAATTCCAATATGTCGGGCAGATGTGAACCGTGTTTATAATTAAAAAATCATCACTAAAATATGTAGGGGTTCAAACCCATAACTCAAAAAATTAAAAGACTTCTAATTTGTGCAACCTTTCCACGTCGTCGCGGACTTTGTATCGTTCGCGACGACTTTTTTGAAAAGTCGTCGGCTTGTTCGCGCCGCCGCTCCTCTTTCCGCAAAACTCCCGCTCGAATCTCTCGCTGAGTGCCTTCCGCCACTTATCCTGTGTATGAGCGCAGCTTCTTGACAGCGGCCTGCAGTATCCCACAAAGAAGCGTCTGTCCCCTTGAGGACAGGCGCTTCTTTGTGTTTATGTCCGGCGCCGGCAAGGCAAGTGGCGTAATATCAATTGGTATATTCTCTAAATGGGTAATAATTTTTCTGCATATGTTGTTTCCCCTTAAAAAACATTGTAGAAATTAGTACAAACATATCATTTCCCTCCTTATGATAGCACCGAATATATTTTGTACTAAATATAAAAATAGGTATCAAAACGGGTTTATGCTTTTTGTTGATTTTTTGTTATACAATATCATTTTCTGGATGTGATCGTGGGAAAACGACACACTACAAAAACCGAATAAAGCCCTAACAATTATTTCATATTGCGCGAAAGAAACTACAGAGAAAAATCAAATATATTTTCATTATCCTTTGTTTGACAATTCAATTCAAAATGTGGATATAATTAATACTTTAATAGAAAATTATGTTGCTGTATCATTACAAAGTATTTGTCAAGGGGGGATTCCATGGTGATTTAAGGCAGTCACCTGTCAATTGGGAATGGAATAATGGAGACTATTCCTTACAAGCAATGTATATACAGTATAGTGTTGTTTATGATAGCTCAGAATTATTTAGTATCAAATTCGAGGGAATATATAATAATAAGTTGTCGATAAATCCCATGAATTATTTTAATACACTAAACATTGATATGACAAACGGTAAACCTATTGTTATTTCGGATCTATATAATATAAATTCAGATTTTATTGACTTAATTCAAAAAAATTTTAATGAGCAGATGCTAGATTGGATAAGTGACACAAAAGCGAATTTACCAAATACAGTTGAGGAAATTTTTAATATTTACGATGATGATTCACTTCTGGAAATTTTCAAAAATCTCAATAAAAATGTTAATAAAGATATTGAAAACGGCTTTTTGTTTTCTTCGAAAAAAAATTTTTGGGAATATCTATACCAATCTCAAATGCATTAGGGGATCATTTTGAAATAATGATTGCGTATGAGGAACTTGCCCCCTTTTAAAAAGAGAAAGTACAATAGATAATAAACGGAAACTCGATAAAAAGTTGTGCCTAGCTACAATGGGAACACCATCACCTATGACGCCATCGGCAACCCGCTGAACTGGGGGACAGATATCTCCAATATGCAGTGGAATAACGGCCGCCGTCTGACGTATTTACACACTGAGCCGGAGTAAGGCCATTCAAGGCGGAGTGAGGGCGGACGAAGTTGTAGAAAAAGATGAACATGGAAATGAGGTTGTTGGCAGAAGCAGAAAGAGGAAAAGCCCTGTTTGGTTTTGTACCATGCCTTGAACTGCTTGTTAAAGCACTCAATGAGGTTGTTGGTAATGTCATCGTGGAAACTTTCCACGCGGATGTGCTGAACCCCATGCAGCGTCTTGACAGGCATTTGATAGGCGAAGTAACGGTCGCTCACAATGGCGCGAGGCGAGCCTAAATCCTTTACCGCTTCCAGTATGGTGAAAGCCTGAGGACTGTCCCTGTGGCGGTCCAGATGGAAGCCAAGGACAAAGCGCGTCTCACTGTCCAGAATGAGCCAGAGGTAGTATTTCTTGCCCTGTATCTTAACGACAGTTTCATCGGCATGCCACTCGTCAGAGTTGAAATTGAGTGCTGGAATGAGCTGTAAGGCCATGTTTTGGAACATCGGGGCGAAGTTGGTACACCAGTTACTGATGGTCGTGTGAGACACCTGGACATTCATCACTGTACGCAGAATCAATGCGATATTGCGGAATGAGTTCTTGCCCAGGTAGAACATGCTCAAGGCCGTTAGAATCACATGAACAGGGTAGCGTATCCGCTTGAAATCGGTCTTTCCAAAGAGTTGGGACATGGACGGAGCAGAGATAGCGGTAGGCTTCGGTACAAACATGGAGTGGTTGCACTTCTTGTCACAGCAGCGGTAGTCGCTGTAGTGCTCCATATCATGGTGCAGGAAAGTTGCCTTGCCGCAAATAGGACAGGAAGGATAGCTCTTCGTTCGAGTATAAACACGCTCCGGCGTTTCCGGTGCCCACTGATACCAACACTTCTTGCAACGATACTTTTGATGTCCATGCGAATCTTTTCCGTAGCGATAAAAATCCGTTTTGTTGTTGCACTTCGGGCAGCTTATTTGATACAATTTTGCCATGAGGACTCGTCTCCTTTCGGGAGGTACGTGGGTTTGTGGTAAAACCATTGTAAATGATTGCAGTATTGCTATGCAAAAAGCAGATGGTAAAGTACTCCGTATTTGGTATGGGGAATAAAATTAATATCGATCAGTCCCTCGATTCCTTTTATGGAGTCGAGGGACTGATTGTTTCTGGATAGCTTACAAATCCTCATGATTCAGAAACTCGTCCAGTATAAGGTGATAAAAATTAGCAAGTCGCAAAGAACATACAGGTTAGGACAGTATGCACCCAGTTCGTAATAAGCATAGGTTGACTGATTAAGGCCTACGGCGTCAGCAAGTTCTTGCTGGCTTAGAAGAGAGTCGATATGAAACTGATGAATGTGTGTCCGTACGTGCTCGTAAAATTTTTGCAGTCATATAAAATCACCTGATGAAAATAGTCGAATCATGTAATTTAGAGTACCATGCGTTCTCAAAAAAGTGCTATACTAAAATTAGTGACTAACAATCTATAAGTACCGCTCCCTGTAATTCAAGGCGTTTTTACTCACTGTTGAAAAAAATAAGACTTCCCCGCTTAATAAAAACAGGGTTTTGTCGGGGCAGAGAACACATTATAACCCTTCAATTCCGAGTTTTAGGAATGGAGGGTTTTTCAGTGCGCTGGGTGTTGACTAATGCATTGCTGCTCATTATGAGCAGCAATTACAGTATTGGGCAGCTCTAGCCCATCGGCTACGAACCAAAAGGTCGGGGGTTCGAGTCCTCACGGCGCGCCATAATAGAAACATAAAAAATGTTCCGCAAAAGCCCCGATTCTGTCGGGGCTTTTGCTGCCCAAATGCCGGGATTTCAGGATGCATATTCGTAGATATAAAACGGTCATTTTGCTTTGAGAATGGAACTGAACTCCTGTACAACTGAATAACTGCTGAAGTGGCGGGCGAGCCAGAGAAAACTTGCCTGCCGTTTTTTGCTGTCTGCCCGAAGCTTTGCAATATTCACAAAAGGAACGATCAAAATGTATTTTACCAATATTTCTTGCTTCAACAACAGCGTTGAGGCAATCATGAAACGCCGCTGGGGCAGCGGCAGCGAAACAGAAAAGAGCGGCTGTACGATTCGATTGTTAACATCGATATATTGAGCTGTGAATATGGATGTCCGGTTAAGATTATTTCTTCGCTTGTGTTTCAGAACCGTCCAAACTGTTTTCTGCTCCCCATTTTATGATTTCATAGCACACCGGCAACAGGCTTTTCCCTTTTTCGGTAGGAGTATACTCGACACGAGGCGGAATCTCATTATACTGTGTGCGAGAAATCAGTCCCCAGCTTTCTAAATTACGAAGCGCTGCTGTCAATACACTGTTTGTGATGTTGGGCAGCCGCTTTTTGTATTCTCCGAAGCGCAGAACGTCTGCCCTGACTACCTCCAGCATAATTTGCAGTTCCCATTTCCCGTGAAGAAGTGGGACAATTTGATCTACATGAGCTTTCTGCTCCGGTACACTTAATATATGATTGATTTCTTTTATCATTTCTTCTGATGTCATTTTGCACACTCCTCCACAGTAATAGTATCCTATAGCATACTTAGTAGGTTTGAACTGCGTACTTGATAGCTTATAACTACTGTGATAAGATCATAAGCGAAAACCGATTTGTTGTCAAGGAGGAGCATGGTTTGGAAGAAACAAAGGCACAAATGCTGTCCGAACAGGAAAAAGCGTTTACGCAATATTCCGTACCAAAGGTACTTGCAAAATTCATATTGCCTGCAGCGCTCAGTCAGTTGACGTTTCTCATTCTGAATCTGGCTGACGCTTTTTTTGTAGGCCGTACCGAGATACCTTTCAGATTTCCGCAATGACGGTCACCTTTCCAATTGTGATGATACTCACATGTATCGGTACAATATTCGGGTGGGAGCCAACGCAAATATGGCGTCGGAGCTGGGGAAAGGGAACCGGGAGCGCGCGAAAACTTTTCTGCATTTGCAGTCTATGCCGCAGGCGGTATCATCGCTCTTTTATCCTTCATCCTTTTAGCAGTAAAAGAACCACTGTTACTGATGATTGAGCAAATGAAGATTCTCTCGGCTTTTGCGAGGATTATCTGCTTTGGACATTTCACATGGGATGTGTCCCGCTGGTGCTGTCACAGGTGTTTTCGCAGTTATTCTTAGCGGAAGGCGAGTCTAAGATTTCCGCAATTGGGATTGCCGGAGCCGGAGCATTGAATGTCATACTTGATCCGGTATTCATTTTGGATTCCACATGGGCATTGCAGGGGCAGGATTTGCAACCTGTATCGCGAATTACATCTCATTTGGGTTCTATTTGCTGATGTACTTTATTCGTCGGAAAACTACGGTTGTTTGCTTTCACCCGCATTATTTCAAAGCGAAGGATAGCATCTGCACAAGGGTGCTTGCGGTGGGTGTTCCTGCAGGGTTGGTGCTGATGTGTATGAATATCTGCGACTTTGTCCGTAATTACTATTTCAATATTTTCGGAGGGCAGGTGGAGTTGGCCGCATGGGGTGTTGTACAAAAATCGGAAACGCCTTTATGCAGATATGCGTTGGCATTGCGCAGGGCATCCGTCCGGTCGTTTCCTATAACTATGCCTGCGGCCTTCTGAAAAGAGTCAGATCTATCATAAACGGCGGTATTGCGGTGATGGGAGCATGGGTGCTGATCTGTCAGGCATTCGTTGCTGCTATACCGACGCTTATTGTAAATGTGTTGATCCCGTCAGGAGAATCGGTGCCTGTTGCGGTTTCCTATTTGCGTACTTGGATTTTCTGCATTATCGGGTTCGGCTTTATCGAATTGTTTAATGCGGCGTTTCAATCCATCGGCAGATGGAAGATCTCCATGGCAAACACCATCGTTAACAAAGGCTTTCTGCTGACGCCCATCATGATACTATTGGCAAACCTGTTTGGAATAGAGGGTATCGTGATCAGCCAGCCGATTACGGAAAATCTGACGGCGATCGTACTGTTTGTAATTTATCTCATCATTATGAAAAAAAGAAAAGAAATGCCAAGAGAATACGGCAAATCACTTAAAAGGAATGGACTAAAACTATGATAAAGATACTTGCACGAAGCATCAGAGAATATAAGAAGCCTGCTGTTCTGACGCCTATCTTTGTGTCTCTGGAAGTGATCATGGAGTGTATTATCCCGTTTTTGATTGCTACATTGGTCAATGAGATGAAAGACGGCTGCGAATTGGGCGTGATTATCCGGTATGGGGTTGTGCTGGTTATGATGGCAATTCTGTCGCTGCTGTTTGGAGCAATGGCTGGTTCAACCTGTGCCGTTGCCTCCTGCGGATTGGCAAAGAATCTGCGGCAGGATATTTTCCACAGCATTCAGACATTTTCCTTTGAAAATATCGATAAATTCCTGGTATCGTCACTTGTAACCCGTCTGACAACCGATGTTACCAATGTACAGAATGCTTACATGATGATTATCCGAAGCGCAACCGTGCGCCGCTCATGGTGATTTTTGCGTTCGCTATGGCAATTATTATGGGCGGAAAGCTGGCGTGGATTTTCCTGATTGTTATGCCGGTTTTGCTGGCGGGACTGCTCGTAATTGTGTTCAAAGCAATGCCGCTGTTCAAGAAGGTGTTCAAGAAATATGATAATTTGAATGCCTCGGTACAGGAAAATATCAAGGCAATGCGTGTTGTGAAATCTTTTTGTTCGAGAAGATTACGAACAGGGAAAATTTGAAGTTGCCGCAGAGGATGTGTGCAAAGATTTCACAAAGGCAGAAAGAATCCTTGTACTGAATAATCCGCTGATGCAGTTCTGTCTCTATGTTGTCATGATTTTCATCCTTCCTTTCGGCGCCTATACTATTATCACAACCCAGGGCCTGAACCTTGATGTCGGACAGCTTTTTTCATTACTGTCCTACGGATTTATGATGCTCAGCAGCCTGATGATGCTTTCTATGGTCTTTGTTATGATTACAATGGCGGTTGAATCGGGAAAGCGTATTACAGAGATTTTGACAGAGAGAAGTACGCTGACAAATCCAGAGAATCCAAAGTATGAGGTTGCGGACGGCTCCATTTCTTTTGAACATGTGAGCTTTAAGTATTCGCTGAAAGCGGAGCGGATGGCTCTGGCAGATATCACTTTGAGGATTAAATCCGGCGAAACGATTGGTATTATCGGTGGTACGGGTTCTTCAAAATCTTCTTTGATCCAACTGATCTCCCGGCTGTATGATGCTACGGAAGGGACGGTCAAGGTTGGCGGTATCGATGTTAAGGAATACGACTTGAATACACTGCGCGATCAGGTTGCGGTCGTACTACAGAAAAATCTCCTGTTTTCGGGCACGATCAAAGAGAACCTCCGTTGGGGCGATGGGAACGAGACGGATGAGGAGCTGATTCATGCCTGCAAACTGGCCTGCGCAGACGAATTCATTACGCAATTTCCCGATGGCTACGACACCTATATCGAACAGGGCGGCACGAACGTCTCCGGCGGCCAGAAGCAGCGGCTGTGCATCGCGCGGGCACTGCTGAAGCAGCCCAAAATCCTGATTTTGGATGACTCCACCAGTGCTGTGGATACAAAACAGACGCAAAAATCCGAAAGGCAATGCGGGAATACATTCCGGAAACTACGAAAATTATCATCGCCCAGCGTACCGCGTCTGTAGAAGATGCCGACCGGATTATTGTGATGGACGGCGGCAGAATTCATGCAATCGGAACGCATGAGGAATTATTGGAGGGCAACGGCATTTATCAGGGAAATCTATACATCCCAGAACAAGGCAGGGGATCATGATGGAAAATAAATTGATTCGAAAAGGCGTCATTGGGCGGCTTTTGAAAACCATCCGGGAATTTTATCCGGTTATCATGCCGGTCACGATTGTCTGCATTATATTCAGTGCGATTGTGTCCGCTGTTCCTACCATCTTTATGCAAAAGATTATTGCGGTAATTGAAGATAACTGGGAAAGCGGTGACTGGAACGCAATCAGTAAGGAAATTACGATGCTGGTGGTGGTACTGGCCGGCTTCTATGTTCTGTCACTGCTGGCAGGTATCATTTACAACCAGTTGATGGCTATCATCACGCAGGGATCGCTGAAAAAGCTGAGAAGCAGGATGTTTAACGGTATGCAGCTTCTTCCCATCAAGTATTTTGATACACATAACCACGGCGATATCATGAGCTATTATACTAACGATATCGACACGCTGCGCCAGCTGATTTCTCAGAGTATTCCGCAGCTGCTCGTATCGGGCGTCACGGTTGTTGCGATCTTCTGTATTATGGTTTACTATTGTTTATGGTTGACGTTGGTGGTACTTCTTGGTGTTGCGTTGATGCTTATGATTACAAAAAAGGTCGGCGGTGGCTCGGCTAGGTATTTCTTCCGCCAGCAGACGGCACTGGGTAAGGTCGAGGGTTTTGCAGAAGAGATGATGAACGGACAAAAGGTCGTAAAGGTCTTTTGCCACGAAGATAAAAGCGAGGCGGGCTTCAAAGGTCTGAATGAGGAGCTGTTTGACGAGTCCGTGAAGGCTAACAAATATGCGAATACGCTGATACCGATCTTAAATAATATCGGCAATGTCCTTTATGTAATTGTTGCTGTCGTTGGCGGTGTTCTCATGCTTGCAAAAGTTCCGAATGTCAGCCTGTCTGGTCTGGCGATCAATATCAGTATTGTCGTGCCGTTTTTGAATATGACAAAGCAATTTGTCGGTGCGATCAATCAGGTTTCAAACCAGGTCAATGCCGTTGTCATGGGCATGGCAGGTGCGGAGCGAATCTTCAACCTGATGGATCAACAGCCGGAACAGGATGATGGATATGTTACCCTCGTGAATGTCCGTGAAGAAAACGGAAAATTGACCGAATGCGCAGAACGAACCGGTATCTGGGCATGGAAGCATCCCCATCAGGCGGACGGCACCGTTACCTACACGCAGCTGACCGGCGATGTGCGGCTGTTTGATGTAGACTTCGCTTATGAGGAAGGGAAGCCGGTTCTTCACGATATCAGCCTGTACGCGAAACCTGGCCAAAAGGTTGCTTTTGTGGGCGCTACCGGCGCCGGAAAGACCACGATTACGAACCTGCTGAATCGTTTCTATGATATTGCAGACGGGAAAATTCGCTATGACGGCATCAATATCAATAAGATCAGAAAAAAGCGATTTGCGCCATGCGCTTGGCATCGTGCTTCAGGATACCAATTTGTTTACCGGCACTGTTATGGAGAATATCCGCTACGGTAAGCTGGATGCCACAGATGAAGAATGTATGGCTGCGGCAAAGCTGGCTGGCGCGCACGATTTCATCACCCGTTTGCCGGAGGGTTATCAGACCATTCTCTCCGGCAACGGAGCCAACTTGTCTCAGGGACAGCGGCAGCTTCTATCTATCGCTCGTGCTGCTGTTGCTGATCCGCCTGTCATGATTTTGGATGAAGCCACATCCTCTATTGACACCAGAACAGAAGCCATTGTCCAGCGGGGTATGGATGCACTGATGGAGGGACGGACGGTATTCGTTATTGCTCATCGTCTGTCCACTGTCAAGAATTCCAATGTCATTATTGTATTGGATCACGGAAGGATTATTGAGCAGGGCGACCACGATGGCCTGATTGCCCAGAAGGGCCAGTATTATCAGCTTTATACCGGTGCTTTTGAGTTAGAATAACGACCTTCTTCAGCCCTTTTGTTAACTTTTTTCAAAGGCGAGGATGTAATTGTTGATATTACATCCTCGCTATAGTATAATTAAGATGTAACAATTAAGCATACAACAGGTGCGCGCCTGTATGAAGGAGTTTTAATCTATGAAGCTAAGAAAGCAGGTTGTTTGTTTGTTGGTGATGTGCGCTGTTTTGCTATCCGGTTGTAATGCCGGAAAAGGCAGTCCGGATGCGCAGGCAGAAGCGGAACTAAGCAAAGTCGATATGACAAAGTGGCAGTACAATGCGGAAAAATGATGTGTATTGGCAGGTTCCGGCATCGTTTATTGTTCTTCCCCTGCTGATAAGAACTATGAAAATCTGGGTATCTATGTACCGGGCGCCTATATGACGGGTACTGTTAACGGTGACGGAACCTATACCTGCAAAATCAACACCTCCGGAATGATCGGCGCTTTCACTGCGGAGACGGCTCCTATTGTTATTCCGGTAGATACTCCCGGCTATGCTGCGATGGCTGCGCCCACAGAATACAGTAGCGACACATCTTCCTATACAAACGCCGGATTCATTTATGTACACGCCGGGTGCCGTGGCCGTGATGCAGGCGCTCCCGCAGGCGTAACGGATTTAAAAGCTGCCATTCGCTATATCCGGTATACCGGCGATATGATCCCCGGCAGTACAGACCGTATATTTACTTTCGGAATGAGCGGCGGCGGTGCGCAGAGCGCATTACTCGGCGCAACTGGTAACAGCGAGCTATATACGCCTTACTTGGAAGCCATTGGTGCGGTGAGCGGTGTAAGCGATGCAGTTGCAGGTACCATGGCATGGTGTCCGATTACCAATCTGGATTATGCCAGTGAAGCGTATGAATGGAATCTCGGTGCTACAAGAACAGATTTAAGCGAGGATATGCAGGAGCTTTCCGACGCGATGGCAGAACAATTCGCACTGTATATCAACAAGCTTGGCTTAACGGATAAAAATGGAAATGTTTTGTCGTTGACTGCTTCGGATAAAGGTGTTTATCAGGCAGGAAGCTATTATGATTATCTGAAAACCGTTATTGAAGAATCCCTGAATAATTTCCTTGCGGATAAAACCTTCCCATATACCGCTGCATCCGGTGGTAAAGGCGGCGTCGGCGGTCCCGGTGGTTTCGGTGATCTCCCGAACGGAGAACCTGACGGCGCTTTTGGAGTCCGCGGCGGCAAAGGCGATAGGAAAGGCGATTTGCCTGATTTGGACGGAGAGCGTCCCGATTTTGGAAATATCGAAGAAAGAGACGATATTAACCGAAACGAAATTTCCGGTGGCATTAGCCTCTCCGGAACCTATGAGACGGTACAGGATTATATTGACGCTTTGAACGCTGAGACAGCTTGGGTGACTTATGACAGTACAACGAATACAGCAACGATTACAAGTATTGCAGATTTCGTCAGTGCTCTGAAACTCGCATCAAAAGATTTGGGCGCATTTGATGCACTGGACAAATCACAAGGCGAAAATACGCTGTTCGGTTACGGAGATGGAAAAGGTGCGCACTTTGATTCTGTGATGGCGGAACTGTTGAAGGATAATGCGGAATACGGAGCGGCGTATGCAGAGGATTTAGCCCGTACAGACGCATTTGGAGTTTCCGTGACTGACCGCGTGAATATGTATAATCCGCTGTATTATCTCAGCGGCTATTATGGGGGGTATCAGACCTCCACTGTTGCTTCCCATTGGCGAATCCGTACAGGTATTAACCAAAGCGATACGGCGTTGACAACGGAAGTTAATCTTGCCCTTGCACTGGAAAGCTACGGCGTGGATGTGGACTTTGAAACTGTATGGGGACAGGCTCATGTGGAAGCGGAACGCACGGGAAGCAGCACGGAAAATTTTATTGAGTGGGTTATTGACTGCTGCCAATAATCAATGTTGAATATTATGGGAGCAACAATTACAGCAATTATATTCTTAGTAATTTTTATTCTTTTTCTTTTAAGTGTATTTGGCCCGATGCATAGCCGAAAAAAATTCTGGATAGTGATTCATAAGATACGAAGTATTATGGATTTCGGAAGCTATTGGTTTTATAATTTATGTGCGATTTCGGTAATCCTGTATATTATCTTTATGACAATATATGGCTTGGCGAAAAGCTAAGCCAATATTACGCAAGCGCTTCTGTATGTAAAAGCGCCCTTGATGTAATTTTTGACATTACAATTGCGGTTTGCTATAATACAGTAGGCCCAGTTGGTATGTGAGGATGAATACAATGCAGATTTCAAGCAGATTTACGATAGCGATACACATATTTTCCTGTATTGATACTTTTGAAAAAGAAAACAAAATTACAAGCGATTTTTTAGCCGGGAGTGTCAATGTCAATCCTGTTATCATTCGCAGGCTGTTGTCGCAGCTAAAAGCTGCAGGACTTGTCAATGTACAAAGAGGCAGCGGCGGTGCATCCATTGCTAAGCCTTTGGAGCAGATCACTTTTCTCGACGTCTATAACGCAGTTGAGTGTATCGACCACGGAGAGCTTTTTCACTTCCATGAAAATCCCAATCCTGAATGTCTCGTAGGCCGGAATATTCACCGTATCCTCGACGATAAATTGCAGCAGGTGCAGAAAGCAATGGAATGCGAGATGCAGAAAATTACCCTTGCCGATGTAATCCGGGATACGAAAAAATGTATTTCGGAGGATATACAAGCATAGTAGTGTATAAAAAAGCAGCTATATTCCCATAATAAAATGAGAATATGGTTGCTTTTTTTGCTGTAATTCCTGTCAAAAAATTTTTTAAAAAGATGTAACTGTTGACATTACAACTGTAGTGTGATATACTCTTGTTGTAATTAAAAAGGTTACAATACCCCTGTTTCATTACCACTACTTTGGAACAGGAAGTAACAAACCATCAAGGAGGGCATTCACCATGTCAGAAGTATCGAAGTTTTTGGAGGCAAATCCCTGTTCAGTATCTTGCGACAGTAGGCCGCGACGGAAAGGCAAAGTGCCGCCCGTTCATGTTCAGCTTTGAAAAGAACGGCAAGCTGTGGTTCAACACCGGCAATCAGAAGGATGTGTATAAGGATATGCAGGCAAATCCCAATGTGGAAATTTGCATTTCTTCCCCGTCCTATGAGTGGATTCGCATTAGCGGCAGAGCTGTTTTTGTAGATGACAAGGCGATCAAGGAAGCGGCATTGGAGAATCCTATCGTAAAGGGCAATTATCACACTGCTGAGAACCCGACTTTTGAAGTGTTCTATCTGGCAGACGCTAAGGCCGTCATCGCGGACTTCTCCGGTAATCCGCCCAGAGAGTACACTTTCTAATCCTGTAAGTTATCAGGTTATCTTCAGGGCATGGTGAAGTTCCTGACCGGCAGTAAAGTCTGCGAACTGCAAAGCGGCCGAAACGGTGTGATTCCGTTACCGACGGTATAGTCCGGATGAAAGAAGATATGAAAAGAGAACCCCGCAGACCAACTGTATGGCAGATGGCGTCTGTGGGGTTCTCCTAATTCCATTCATATCTCACAAGTAGAATGATGAAGACAGTTTCTATCGCTGTATCCAAGAAAGCAATGTCGATTTTAACACACGGACATTGGCTATGCCGGAGATGCTCACCGCAAACTCTTTTATTCTTGGGCTTCTGGAATTTCCTGTTCCGCTGCCTTCATCATTCGCCGGAATAGATCTGTCGGATTTTCCTACGCTGACCGGCGCGTTTGCATTCGGCCCGGTGGCCGGAGTCACCATTGAACTTGAAAAAACGCCTTGCAGATGTTGTCAGTCTCCATGGGAGGGATCGGAGAAAGGGAGGATATTCGCTATGGAAGCAAAAGATTATCTCTATTTTATCGTACACGATATTCACACAACCATTGTTGCCACGGTGGATGATGCGGGACTTCCTGCTACCTGTGCCATTGACATGATGGACAGTGATGGGAACAGTTTATATTTCCTCACTGCCAAAGGCAAGAGCTTTTATGAACGCCTGAAAAAGAAAAGGTATCTTTCACTCACTGGTATAAAAGGAAAAGATACCATGTCTTGCACAGCCGTTTCTGTACGCGGTAAGGTGCGGGAGCTTGGTGCGGAAAAAGGTTATAGAGCTATTCGGGAAAAATCAATATATGTACGAGATATATCCCGATAAATCCTCCCGCAGCGCCATCAGTGCCTTTCAAATCTATGAGGGAATTGGTGAATGGTTTGATCTCTCCAAAAGCCGATAGAGCGCGCCAATTTTCAGTTTCGGCGGAGCCGAGGAAATCATCGAGGGATACTTTGTCACAGACAAGTGCACCGGCTGCAAGCTGTGCTATTCCAAATGTCCGCAGAAGTGTATTGATATCAGCTGCAAGTTTAACAATCATCCATCAAAGCAACTGCCTGCACTGCGGAAACTGTTTTGAAATTTGCCCGATGCGAGCCATCGAAAAGAAGGGATAATATGACACAGACGGAAAGACGATTGTTTTTAATAAAAAGAGCTGCTCCGTGAGCAGCCGAGATACCGGGATATGGATATCCCTGTCAATATACAGGATCAGAAGAATCTGCTCCGGTCATTGCTGAATGTTCGTATGCCGCAGCCTGTAAGTGAAGAATTCCTGAAAATGCAGGATGAGTACCTGCAAACAGAAACGGCGGGGAAAGGCATTACCGACATGGCTGATTTAACACAGTTACAGGAAGATCTCTATCTTTGGCAGGGCGATATTACCACGCTCCGCTGCGACGCCATCGTCAATGCGGCAAACAGCAAAATGCTCGGCTGCTTCTGCCCGTGCCACGGATGTATTGACAATGCGATCCATACTTTTCAGGGCTACAGCTGCGCATGGCCTGTGCGGATTTGATGAAGAAGCAGGGCCATGAAGAACCCACGGGAGAGGCAAAATCACGCCTGCTTATAATCTGCCCTGCAAGTATGTACTGCACACAGTAGGCCCGATCCTTCAGGGTAAACTTACAAAGCGGGATGAAGATCTGCTCGCTTCCTGCTATCGTTCCTGCCTGGAGCTTGCAGAGAAAAACCAGGTGAAAAGCATAGCTTTCTGCTGCATCTCTACCGGAGAATTTCATTTCCCAAACGAACGGGCAGCCCAGATCGCGGTGGAAACAGTAAAAGAATACAAACGGCATACAAATAGCAAAATGAAGGTGATATTCAATGTTTTTAAGGAGATCGATTGGCACATCTACCGGGAATTTCTCGGATAATATAAAACGGCTCAGAGAGGAAATGGAAACCGCTGATGCCATTCTCATTGGCGCGGGGGCAGGGCTGTCCACCTCTGCGGGGCTTACCTATTCCGGAGAGCGGTTTGATCGGTATTTTTCCGATTTTCATGAAAGGTACGGAATAAACGACATCTATTCCGGCGGCTTTTATCCCTATGATACACTTGAGGAATATTGGGCATGGTGGAGCCGCCATATTTATTACAACCGCTATGATTTGCCTGCGGGCAAGCCGTATACGGATTTGTTGGAATTGGTGAAAAATAAGGACTACTTTGTACTGACAACCAATGTGGATCATCAATTTCAACTGGCGGGCTTTTGATAAAAAGCGGCTGTTTTACACACAGGGCGATTATGGGCTTTGGCAATGCGCAAGCCCCTGTCATCAGAAAACCTACGACAATGAAGGAGCCGTTCGGAAAATGATTAAAGCGCAAACAGATATGAGAATTCCCACAGAGCTGATCCCGAAATGTCCGGTCTGCGGCGGGCCCATGACGATGAATCTGCGCTCGGATAATACCTTCGTGCAGGATGAGGGCTGGTACGCTGCTGCCAATCGATATGATGATTTCATTCGCCGTCACAAAGAGCTGCATATTCTCTATCTGGAACTGGGTGTTGGGGCCAATACACCGAGCATCATCAAGTATCCGTTTTGGCAGATGACTGCAAAAGAATTCGAAGGCCGTTTACGCCTGTGTCAATCAGGAGAGGCGTTCAGCCCCGAACAGATTATGCGTCAGTCTATCTGCATCAATGCAGATATTGGATCGGTAATCCAAGGTGTGTTCGAAGACTCTCATTGAAAAAGCTGTAGAGCCTATACCAGTTTCAATAGCCGCCAGAGGCAAAGAAAAAGAGCGGGATGACTGTAACAAAACTATTATAATAATAGCATGGCAGAATAAATGCCGTCATAGAAACGAAAACACCTTATATACTATGTTTTTTGATTCGTAGAAAAAGGCGGCTACCGGCTCGTCATCGGTCAGTCGCCTTTTTCAGCTTTTCAGAGCGAATCGGAGAATATCGGCCACAATGTGGCATGGGCAAGGCGCGAAGCGTCAAGGACGGAAATGTGTTTTTCGCCTACAAATCCTTCCTCGGATACCGCCGGGCCGGGGATGGCAAGCCGGAAATTGATATCGAACAGGCAGTCACGGTGCGGCTTATCTATGACTGGTTTCCATCTGACAAGAGCCTGCAGCAGATCGCCAAGGAGCTGACAGAAAGCGGCGTCCCCACACCGATGGGCAGAACCGTCTGGCAGCCTGGCGTAGTACAATCCATTCTTTCCAACGAGAAATTGCAGGAGGAACTCGCACGACGGAAAACGGAAGGTCAAGCAGGTCGGCACAACCACCGGCCAGGGCAAATATTGCGGTAAATACGCTCTCACCGAGCTGCACGTCTGCGGAGAATGCGGGACACTCTACCGCCGATGCACATGGACGGTTAGAGGTGAGTTAAGATAGGTAGTTCTGAATAATACTACGAACATCTGGAGCAAGCCTTACTTCATCAGCCTTTCTCGCAATCCGACTATAAAGGGTAGCTGCTTGTTTTTCGGGCTGCGAGAACAGGTCATTACAGTAGAAGGCCTTCTGCCATGAACAGGGTATCATCCTTTGGCGATTACTGCTTCCTCTGCGCAGCAACAATATGTCAGACTACAATGTGAAATTTTTCCATTACCAAAGTCTATCTTGGTAACCGAATGGCTCCAGAGGAAAGAGAAAAAATAATAGATATTTGCCACAATAAGAATATCCCGTATATCGGCGTGAGAAGGAACCCTGCAGTTTTTGAAATGCAGGATCAAATGTAAGATTGCCCCCAATATAGAATTCATAAATGTTCAATGCAGAAAGCGGAAACAAATAATTCTTATAATCTAAACTCTCACTCATTCCGTTGCTCCTCCTTTTCCGCAAAAGGTCACGCTCGGTACGCCTGCTCAGTTGCAAGCACCCTCGCAACGGCACGCTGTCGCTATCAACCTTTGCAGGCTACGGGAGTTCAATCCTCACCAATGTATACCAAAAAATATCTTTTTCATGCAGTTTAGACACGTCGTCGCGGACTTTGTATCGTTCGCGACGACTTTTTTTGAAAAGTCGTCGGCTTGTTCGCGCCGCCGCTCCTCTTTTCCGCAAAACTCCCGCTCGAATCTCTCGCTGGTGCCTTCCGCCACTTATCCTGTGTATGAGCGCAGCTTCTTGACAGCGGCCTGCAGTATCCCACAAAGAAGCGTCTGTCCCCTGAGGACAGGCGCTTCTTTTGTGTTTGTGTCCGGCGCCGGCAAGACAAGTGGCGTAATATCAATTGGTATATTCTCTAAATGGGTAATAATTTTTCTGCATATGTTGTTTCCCCTTAAAAGCATTGTAGAAATTATGTAAAATATGTTTACAAATAAGTAAAATGCTGTTATATTGGCATTAGCGGTATATTTCCACGTATAAAACGACACAAATTTATATGATAGAACTTCAGCCTTTTATTTATAAAGAATTTTATACATATCATTGGCCTGGTACAGGAAAAACAAATTATGGAGGAATATATAGGATCTATTACTGTAATAGAGAAAGTATAGGGATACTTAAAAAGAAAAACCAGGGATTTATTAGAGTTCATTAATGTACCCGTAGATCTTACATTTTATAGAAGTGACAAATCTGTCTTTATGGAAACGATTGCTCATGAAGGTGAATGTTACTTGTTTCCCCGGTCAGACGAAAACATTGCTGATATTATTCAAAAAAATGGCTGGATAGAAACAAATGATCCTATTGATGATGAAATATATTTTTGATGTAAAAATGGGGGGGTGTAAGATTTTGGATCAACAGAAACATAGTTATAAAGGATTAATACTAGCGTCAATAATTAACTCCTCGTGTACTCTTTTTTGTTTCCACTCTATTTTGGAAGTTAATCATTCGGAACCCTTCGCCCTATTCATCTTTTTTGGGCTGGAAGAGGCACTCCAGCTTATATAGTTGTAATTATATTTATAATGTTATATCAAGCTGTTGTGGTAATTGCAACATCTGTATATTATAAATATCTAGTAGATAATAGAATTATATCTCATAAATTTATAAAATTCTTATTCCTATAATAATTAGTACATTCAGTCTTGCAATTATTATTTATTCGAAAGTCTACAGATTTTATTTTCATTTATTGCCAATTGATTCGACTTTTAGCAACCATTAGTAAAGATGATTTGTCCTCAATATTGTGTACGCCCCAGCAGGTAATCGGTACTGACATGGAACAGTTCCGCCAGCCGGGAAAGGGTTTGTAAGCTCGGTTGCCTTTTTTCCTAATTCATAATAAGTGTAAGTGGAACGGCTCAACAGCAAATAATCCGCCACCTGCTTATGGGTCATCCTTCCCTTTCGCGCAGAACCTTCAGACGTTCCCCAGGCCATTGCAATCACAGCAGCTATACCATAGAAGATTCTGTTTCATGATCTCCCCTCCGTCCTTGTACCTTTTCAGAATAATAAAGGGGAAACCGTTGTCAAATTTCGTTTTACCTTTTTCCAGTATGCAAACCGGTTTTTGTTGACTTGATCGCTGACAGGTGATACTTATTTGCGTATTGTAACAACAACCCTGTAATTTATAGTGACCCCAACGGTAAATTCCTATTAGGTGCAATTTTACTCGGAGTTCTTATAGGAGGTACTTTATTACTCAGCGGATGTGCACAGCCATCTGAACCGCCATCAAACCATAATTATTTAGCTAGTCAACCTGATCTCGATGTTAAGGAAGCTCCTGCAAGCTCATATAATTGTTATGGCAACGCTCTGGGCAAACAAGTAGTAGCAAATCCTACAGGATATGAGAGAGGAGATTCTACCCAACAGACATTTGAAGCAGTCAAAAAAGATATTGGTAGTGAAAATATTAGGCAACTGGATTCAATTAATTCACCGATATCTGAAAATGAATATAAAGTTGCAATGAAATGCGGTCCTGTGGATTATCATTTTATTCGGTTGGATAATGATGGCTGGTTTAATAAGTCTGGAACAAGTACAGGAGCCTATATTAATCAAAGCGTAGTTGAACAAGATATATGGTATCCAATAGTCGGAATTAACGGGGATCCATTGGTTATAAAAGGATCAACATACTATGATGACGAAACAATATATTTTCGCAGTGAAAGTCGGGTGGGATAAATGAGAAAAATTATTGCTATTTTCTTATTGCTTATGGTTTTGTCTTTTTACATCCTGTGGTAAGAAGGAGGTAAATAAAATAAGCCTTACAAAAGATTTTATCGCTAGTAGTACACCTATAAATAAAATTTCAATGACGGATTATCGTTTAGAAGACTTATATAGTTTCTTTGGAGAAAGTTCTATGAATGAAAATTTGGGATTTGACAAAGGAACAAAAAATTATCACCCTAAACCAAGTAAATCAAACCTTTCCAATTGAATGCCTACGCACAAGTGGCGATCACTTTTATACGATTTATAAGGTTTTAGAAGGGGGGTTTTTCTATGTGTTTTGGTGTGAAGCACTGACGAATAATACAGACGAAAATGATGAAAATAATGTATGTGTATATTTTTCCACTTATTTAAACTCTTTAAAAGATAAAAACGACTTTAAAAATTTAAAAGAAGGAGATACTGCTCAGCATGTTTATGAAATAGATCCTTCTTTAGAAATATCTTTTTACAGTCAAACGGAATATACTCCTATAATCTTTTGGATAATGAAAAATGTTAGAAATTAAATACAGGCCTAACAATAATATGTCAAGTAAAAGGGATTTAATAGTCGAGACTATACGTACTATCGACAGAAAAATAGGAGTTGGTTCATTATTGGCAAGCATCAGTAAAGACGATTTGCCCTAAGACATATCCTGTTAGTAACACCGTCAACCACATAATAATCACTTTCACGGAATCCAGCTTCATATTTAGCAGAGCCGTCTGGATTCCTTTCGAGCAACCATAATAGACCTTTTACAATTTAAGATCAATTATTCAACGTAATAATAGTAAAAATTCATTTAAGGTGGGAACAAAACGCCTCTCAGATATCTTCTATATTATGTCATAGCCTTGTATTCTATTAGAGGGTTATGCGTATTTTGAAATACAGTAAAAAGACTTCAAACACACCAAAAAGGGCGCAGCTACATACCAGCCTGCGCCCTTTTGCTATTAAAAAGGATAACCCAAGTATGAAACTACTTTTTCAGCATTTCAAATTTCGGCATTCCTGTTCCAATTCCATTTTTCAATATTGTGTACGCCCCAGCAGGTAATCGGTACTGACATGGAACAGTTCCGCTAACCGGGAAAGGATTTGTAAACTCGGCTGCCTTTTTCCAATTCATAATATGTGCAAGTAGAGCGATCCAGGTGTAGATAATCCGCCACCTGCTTATGGGTCATCCCTTCCCTTTCGCGCAGAACCTTCAGACGTTCCCCAGGCCATTGCAATCACAGCAGCTATACCATAGAAGATTCTGTTTCATGATCTCCCTCCGTCCTTGTACCTTTTCAGAATAATAAAGGGAAACCATTGTCAAATTTCGTTTTACCTTTTCCAGTATGCAAACCGGTTTTTGTTGACTTGATCGCTGACAGGTGATATACTAAATTTATAGTAAGGTTTGTGTAAAACCCCTTTTGGGGCAGGTTTGCGTAACAAGGTCGGAACTCCCGCTTACGGGAGGATTCCGGCCTTTTTTATTTTCTAAAGTATACATTTCAGCGGGACATCCAGCCCGTGCAAAAAATGAACGCAGTTTGCGTTAAAACCCAATCGGTAACTTCAAAAAAGGCCGGCTAAACCGTTACGGTTCAGCCGGTCTTTTTTTGTTTTACAAAATATTTTCAGAAAGGACGGAATCCGTATGCGTGAAAACCCAAACCCCGTGACCAGCTTCCTGGAGGACGACACCGGAGAGGCGTTCGACAGCCTGTTTGGCGCTCCCCAGTACCCCAGCCAATATGATGACGACTTCCATGTGGGCGATCCGGTCATCGTGGTGGTCACTAAGTACGACGACGCCCGGAAACGGATCTACGGACGGATTGTTTCCAAGTGGTAAGCATACGCCGATTCCGTGAACCGCTGTGATACAGCGGTTTTTTTTTCTGTCTATCTCTTTCGCCGCGGGGATATGTCTCATACAGCTATATATAATTTATATATTCTGTATAAATATTGTACAAATAGCTCATATTTTGTTGACTGCGGAAAAATATGGTGCTATATTGAAAGTGATGGCACATCACAGATGCAGATATCTTGAAGTTAGAAGTTAGAGGGAGAGAGAAAGGGGTAGGAAAGATGAAAAGCTCATGGAAGCGGCTAATCTCCCTCATTTGCTCTATAACGATAACGGCGCAGTGCCTTCCAGTGACGGCGCTGGATACCGGGACGGCGGAAGAGGCGGCGTTCCGGCGGATGCGGCTGTATCGACAGAACCCGCTGCCGAAACGCAGAAAGACGTCGCGGGCGACGCGGCGATCCTGTGGGAAGAAACGGAGCTGCGGGAAGCAAACGTGAAGCATTTCCGGCTGGAAGGCGGGCTGATGCTGGCGGCACAATATCCCTTCCCCGTACATTATCAGGACGAAAACGGCGCCTGGGTGGAATACGACAATACCCTGACGGAAGAAACGCTTACCCCAACGGAAGCGGCGGAGGCGCTGGCGGACGAGGCCTCGGCTTCCCTGAACACGGCCGACTCCGCTTTGACGGCGGATGACCGGACGGAATACGCCAACAAACAAAGCGACCTGCTTCGGCGCGGCTGGCAAAGACGGCGAAGAAGAACAAAATGTTCACCCTCACGTGGGATGGCCGGGAGCTGTCCTGGGGGTATGAGGACGCGAACAAGAGCCGGATCGAGATCGTGGAGAGCGCGCTGCCGGAGGGACTGAGCGAACGGGAGCAGCAGCTGTCCGTGCCCAAGGCCACGCAGGAGGCGTGGTACCGGGAGCTGTACACAGGCGTGGATTTGCAGGCGGTCCTGCTGCCCACGGGTCTCAAGGAAAACCTGCTTCTGAAAAACAAAGACGCCCGTCGCGCCTTCACCCTGTCGTACAAGACGGATGGGCTGACGCCGGTGCAGGCGGACGCGCGGACGATCCAGATGAAAACGAAGAGGGCGACGTGGTATATACCCTTTCCGCGCCGGTGATGACCGACGCCGAAGGGGCGATCAGCGACGCTTTGACCCTGACGCTGAAGGAAGTGAAAACAAGAAATTCACGGTGGAGCTGACGGCGGACAGCGATTGGCTGGATGCCGAGGAGCGTTCGTACCCGGTCAAGATCGATCCGGATATGTCTGTCGATGGCTCCGACCTGCTGGTGTTTTCCTTCAATACCGGCACGTATACCACCAGCTTCGCAGACGAGATCCTCATCGGCAAGGGCGATTCGACTATAGGGCAGTACGATATCTATGTGAAGCCCCAGACCCTGCCCACGCTCCAAGCCGGGGACACGGTGGTGGACGCCCGGTATGGGATGGAACCCAACGGCTATCACGCCGACGGCCGGGAGGATGTGCAGATCGACGCCCACCGCATCACTAGCAGCTGGACCGGGCCGATGCTGGTATCGGGATACATCCCGTCGTACAGTCCCTATGTGGAGGATTACGTCATTGCCAATAAAGACTGTTATTGGGTCATTACGGAAATGGTGCGGGGCTGGTACCTGGGGACGTACAGCAACAACGGCTTTGTGCTGAAGGCCAGCTCCAGCGGCATGGGGTATATCCAATATATCAACGCGTCGGGAAACAATCAGCCCAATCTATTGATTACCTACCGGAACCAGAATGGACTGGAGGACTACTGGTCCTACGAAACGGCCGGTGTGGGGATGAACGGCACGGCCTATGTCAATACCTTCAACGGGAATCTGGTGGTGACGGAGAATGTGCTGAGTACTACCGGCACCCGCCTGCCCGTGAGCCTGACCCCTGACCTACAACAGCAATAACCACCTGGACCTGATGGATCAGAACCAGCTGATGATGGGCCGGGGCTGGCAGCTGAACACCAGCGCCCGGATGGAAGAAACCACGCAGGAGGAAAAGGAGCAAGGCTACTATTTTGTCTATGTGGATGGGGACGGTACCCGGCATTACTTCCGGCAGAAACAGGGCTCCAGCGAATATATGGACGAAGATGGCCTGGGGCTGACCGCCACAGCCAATCTGGAACATCATTACCATTCAGGATAAGGCGGGAAACATAAGCTGTTTCAACCAGGCATTTCGCGGCGGCCAGCTTACCGGCATGTCCGACGCGGACGGCAACACCATGCAGTTCAATTACATCACCGCGCCCAGCGGGGAGAAGGTACTGTATCAGATCATCGACGGGGCGGGACGGACAACGGCGCTGTCCCACGGCTTCGGCGCGGGAGAGGAATATGCCCAGCTGAACTATATCCAGGGCCCGGACGGAAAATACATCTATTTCGATTACGCGGACGGCTCGGCGCCCGCCATGCTGACCAAGATCCGGTACCCGGACGGGACCTATACCCAGTTCCAGTACAATGGGGATGGCCGGCTGGTGTACATCATACGCCCGGACGGCTACCGGACGGAGATCACCTATACGGACGGAAAGGTCAGCCGGATACAGGAGAAGGCACTGAATGCGGACGGCACCTATGAGGAAGGAAACTGGCGGAGCTTTGTTTACAATACCGCCTGAGGACCCGGGTACACAGCGATACGTCAGAATATTGGACCTATAAATATGATACCTATGGCCGGGCTCTCAGTATCGTGCGGGATGACGGTACGCTGGTGACCCAGACCTATACGGATATGGATATGGGCAGCGGCACAGCAGCGGGGGCAAATGCGGCCAAAAACAACAAGGTGACGGATTCCTCCGGGTCGGAGAAGTTCGTGAACAACCTGCTGTTCGATTCCAGCGCGGAAGCGGGCGGAAAATTCTACGTCAGCGGGACGGAAAGCACTGTCGCCACAGACAAGGCGTACATCGGCAGCAAATCCCTGAAGGTGTCCTTCTCCGGTACAGCGGATTCCGGGTTCCACGCACAGCGGGTCTCCGTCAATCCGGGAACCGTGACGGCATCGGCCTATGTACAGACGGAGAACGTGGTATCGTCCTCCGCCTCCGGCGGAGCCACCATGCACATCGCCTGGTTCAACGGGGACACCTATGTGGGCGAAAAGGCCATGGATTACGGCCTGACCGGGACCACCAACGACTGGGTGCGCCTGACGCTGACGGCGGACATCCCTTCGGGAGCCAACCGGGTAGGCGTATATCTGGATCTGAAGGACGCCACAGGAACCGTGTGGTTTGACGGAATACAGCTGGAAAAAGGAAACGCTGCCAACCGGTACAACCTGCTCAATGACTCCGACATCGACCAGGGCGCGGCCTACTGGGCCGGCGGGTCGGGCAGCGGGGCGACCTATGAAATGAGCGCGGCATATTTGACGGGCGCGTACAACAAGAACGCCTATGTGTACCAGACGGTGCCGGTGAACAAGGCGGACGTGTGCTTCAACGTGTACGGGACGGCAAGCGCACATTCCGTATCCACACTGCATGAGGACCGCGCCTTTGGCTGGAGCTGGAAATCCGGTATGCGGATGACCAGGGGAATGGCATCACAAGGAGTTCAGCGATACATATTCGGGGAGCAGACGGTATCGTTTACCGCGAAGCCGCGGCGCACGGGCGTGGTGGTCCGCGAGGTGGCGGTCACGGTGGTGTACCGGAACAACGGGAACGGCCTGGGCTTTGACCGGGCCATGCTGAATGTGGACATGACGGGCACGTCCTACAGCTACGATGGCGAAGGGAACCTGATCAGCGCGGAGGACAACGCCAACCGGAACCAGACGTACACCTACAGTAATGCCAATGAGCTGCTGGAGACGGTGGACGCGAAAAACGAGCGGTATACCTACACCTACGCTTCGGACAACGAGCATCAGCTGGTCGCGGCCCGGTCGAATCAGCGGGGAACGGCACGGTCTATTCCTACGACGATTACGGCAACGCCACCTGGTTCCGGACGGGGACAGTGAACGAGGATGGAACGCTGAATACCTCTATGCCGTTCATCGGGACCTCGCGGGGGTTCAACGAGGCGCGGAACTACGTCACCTATGAGCAGGACGCCCGGGAAAACCGGGTGACATACACCCTGAACGACGCCAACGGCCAGGTGAGCAAGGTCACCTCCCCCTCCCCACCGGGGTGACGGCCTCTACGGTAGAGACAACGTATACTTACAACGACCGCAACAGCTACCTGCTGGGCAGCGTGACCTGGGGGAATGTGAGCAATTACTACGGCTACAACACCCTCAACCAGCTGACCTCGATCTATCACAACGGGTTCAACTACAACTTCACCTACGACCAGTGGGGCAACCGGCTGACAACCTCGATCCAGAACCGGCTGCTGTCGCAGAACGAGTATGAGGCGGCCAACGGGAATCTGCTGAAAACCACCTACGGCAACGGGGGACTGGTGGAGTTATACCTATGACGATCTGGATCGGGTGACGGCCAAGACGTCGGAAAACGGGAACGCGGCGGCCTACGTCTACAACAACCAGGATCAGCTCGTGCGCCTGACCGACTATTTGGCGGGGAACACGACGGAGTATACCCATGACCTGCTGGGGCGTCTGGTGGGCTCCCGCACCAACGGGTACAACACCGTGCGGGCGGAATATAGCTACGACAACTACAACCGCTGGACGGGTCAGACCAACATCACCAGCGGGGCTCCCATGCCTATGGGGTCACCTATGGACAGGACAACCTGGTGACGAAGTCCAATCAGGGGCGGTTCAGCGTCGGGTACACCTACGACAGTCTTAATCGTGTGACACAGGAAACACTGAATGTAGACAATTTAGCCAGCTACTATACGAGCTATGCCTACGTCAGTGGTGCTGCTTTAACAGCACCACCGGTCTGGTGAGCCAGATCACCTACCAGCGTTATGGAGGAACCGCGGAGGCTCTGTCTTACACCTACGACAACGCCGGGAATATCGCCACGATCTCGGAAAACGGCGTGTTGAAGGCGGCGTATACCTATGATCAGTTCGGCCAGCTGGTGCGGGAGGATAACGCCTGGGCGGATCGGACCTACCTGTACCATTATGACAACGGCGGGAACCTGACGATGGTGCAGGAGTGCTATTACCGCACGGGCACGATGCACCAAACCGACCTGATTCAAAATATCAGCTATACCTATGGGGATGCCACGACAGACGGGACGCCCGCATGGAAAGATCTGCTGACCAGCTACAACGGGAATACCATCACCTACGACGCCATCGGCAACCCGCTGAACTGGCCTGGGATCGCCAACCTTAGCTGGTCCAACGGCCGCCGCCTGACCAGTATGCGCAAAGGGGGCGTCGGGAATCACGTATACCTACGATGATTCGGGCCTGCGGACGATGAAAAAGGTGGACAACACCACCACGGTATATGACCGCGACGCGGCGGGGAATCTGGTACACGAAACCCGGAACAATGGAACCAACCATCTGTACTATTACTACGATGCTAATGGAAGCATCAGTTCCATCAGTTACAACGGGATCCGGTACGCTTTCCGCAAGAACCTCCAGGGCGACGTGATTGCAATCCTCGACACCAACAGCAATGTGGTGGCCCGATATACCTACGACGCCTGGGGCAACATCCTGTCTATCACCGATGGGAACGGCAACATTAACACGGCCTCCACCTTCATCGGCAACATCAACCCTATCCGGTACCGAGGGTATTATTACGATACCGAAACAGGATGGTATTATCTCAACAGCCGCTATTATGATCCGCAGGTGAGACGGTTCATCAATGCGGATTCGGTCGTTCGAATGGTGGTTCATCTGATGCTATTATAGGGACTAATCTGTTTGCATATTGTATGAATAATCCAGTTAATTTTTCCGATGAGATGGGAGGATGGCCAAAGTGGCTGAGTGGTGCCTTAGAGATAGTAAGTGGTGTATGCCAAATTGTCGCATATGAAGGTGGTGCAGCAGTTGCGGCTGCCACTTCCTGGACTGGTGTAGGCGCCGTCGCAGGTGTTGCGATGATTGTCAATGGAGCTGCTAATATTGTTTCAGGTGGTTCTAAAATAATTAATGATGTTACCAATGAACAAATACTTCCAGAAGAAAATTTGATAAAAACTGCATGCAAATCCGTTGGTGAAGCTATAGGAGGCGAAGCAGGTGAGGCCGTAGGTGCTACAGTTTATGACGTGGCTAATACAGTGGCAGACGTTGTTTCTATAGCAAGTAGTGTAACATCATCAATAAAAACTGCCAGTACAATAAGTAGTGCCGTATCGACATCAAAAAACGACATTCCATATTGTAAAAGCAGATTCATTCTTTATGAATACAATTGAAGTAACAAAACGCTTTCCAAATTCATTTGTAACATATATGACAGATGTCCAAGTTCCAAAAAATGGTTTGCTGCAGTTGATGCGATAGGTTTTATTTCAGATAAGGTGACTGTATTATATGATATTTTTGGAAGCGAAGATTAAGGAGGAATCTGATGAGACAATTGATAAAAAGAAAAATATATATTACCATTGGAATAATAATATTTATACTTTTATGTTGGAGCAGAAATACTGCTCCAACATCGTTCACTTTTACTTATGTCATGTGCTATTATACCTGTTGTTGTTGCTATAATTACGCACAAAAAAGTCATAATATTAGCAAAAATGTTTTTATATACTTTTTTAGTTAGTATACCATACATAGCCCTAGTTATTTTTATAATAATTAAATCGTTTGAAATCCCTTTTTTAGCAGTTATTTCCTGGTACCCTTGGTCTCCACCAATATAAGCTAAAAAATATCACAGAAAAGATAGATCGCACAGGTCTTGAAAGGAACTTTTGCTGCTTTAGTTCTAGGAAATAGTGAACTGGTGTTGTTACCACTACCCGATTCAAACCCTTAAGGGCTGCTCAATGATACACCATGAAACATGGCTATGTCTCTAATGTTTCTCGTAATATTTGCTTACGACTAATGGGGCACCCATATGAATCCAATCACGGGAACCTGCTGAAAACTACCTACGGCAACGGGGGACTGGTGGAGCTATACCTACGATAGGCTGGATCGGGTGACGGCCAAGACGTCGGAGAACGGGAACGCCGCCGCCTATGTCTACAACAACCAGGATCAGCTGGTGCGCCTGACCGACTACCTGGCAGGCAACACGACGGAGTATACCTATGACCTGCTGGGGCGTCTGGTGGGCTCCCGCACCAACGGGTACAACACCGTGCGGGCGGAGTACAACTACGACAACTACAACCGCTGGACAGGCCAGACCAATATCACCAGCGGAGGCTCCCATGCCTATGGGGTCACCTATGGCCAGGACAATCTGGTGACCCGGTCCAATCAGGGACGGTTCAGCATCGGGTATAGCTACGACAGCCTGAACCGCGTAACACAGGAAACACTGAATGTAGACAATTTAGCCAGCTACTATACGAGCTATTCCTACGTCAGTGGGGCCGGCAGCACTTTCACCGGTCTGGTGAGCAGTATCACGTACCAGCGTTTTGGGGGAACCGCGGAGGCTCTGTCTTACACCTACGACAACGCGGGGAATATCGCCACGATCTCGGAAAACGGCGTGTTGAAGGCGAGCTATCGCTACGACCAGTTCGGCCAGCTGATACGGGAGGACAACGCCTGGGCGGGCAAAACGTATATCTATGTTTACGACGCCGGAGGAATCTGACCCAGTGCCGGGAGGCCGCGTATACCACCGGAGGCATAGCGGCCTATACGGGAGGGAGCACCTACAGCTACGCCACGGGGACGGAAGAAGACGGCGTTACCCCGGTATGGAAGGACCTGCTGACCAGCTACAACGGGAATACCATCACCTATGACGCCATCGGCAACCCGCTGAACTGGGGTACGAGTATTACCAATATGACCTGGAACAACGGGCGGCGTCTGACCTCCTTGAAAAACGGTGCGTCCGTGATACAGGGCCTTGGGCCTTTATGTTTTGACGGCAAACGATGTAGGATGTCCCAAGGCCAAGAGAATTCCCCAAGGAATTCTCCTTTACGCTTGTGATACAATATGGGTATGATGAGTCCGGCCTGCGGACAAAGGAAGTATACGGGGACTTATACCGTTTTTGACCGTGACGCTTCGGGCAATCTGGTACACGAGACCCGGAACAACGGAACCAATCACCTGTATTATTACTATGATGCTAATGGAAGCATCGGCTCCATCAGCTACAACGGAACACGGTACGCCTTCCGGAAGAACCTCCAGGGCGACGTGATTGCGATCCTCGACACTAACAGCAATGTGGTAGCCCGATATATCTATGACGCCTGGGGCAACATCCTGTCCATCACCGATGGGGACGGCAACGCCGTCACCAGTTCCCTCCACATCGCAAACGTCAATCCTATCCGGTACCGGGGATATTACTACGACACCGAAACAGGATGGTATTATCTCAATTCGGTATTATGATCCCCAGGTCAAACGGTTTATCAATGCGGATGGTGTTGTTGATAACAGGGGAATCAATACACAAAATCTATTTGCGTATTGTGGGAATAATCCTATAGCTAGAGTAGACTTTAGCGGAAACGCATGGGTATTGAATGGCATTACATATAATTATGATGGTTCAATAGCTGATTTCCATTGTGCAGAGCAAGGATTGCCTCCTCTAGCATATACAGAGGCATTAGCTGCTGCTTCGGCTGCTCCTGTATCTATCCCGACTTCGTCTTCAGTGACGATTCCTCAAGTGAATGAAAATGATAGACTTGCAGTAGCCCAAACAATTATTGGTGAGGCAGGGGAAGGTACGTCTATGATGATTGGAAAGAAGGGCAGGAGGCAGTAGCATGGACAATTATTAATCGATATGAAAATTATAACAGTCCTGATTGGATATCCGTTGTGGCTGCAAAGGGTCAATTTGTTGGGTATGAAAATGGAAAACGTGCATATGAAAATAATACAGTAGACATGATTTCTTGGGACTATGCATATGAACTTGCTGGGTATATGGTTTCTGGTCAATACAGTAATATCGCTTATCCTGCTGGGTTCACAAATAAACACATGTATTTTAGGAGTGATCAGGGACAATCATATGATGAATGGGGCAGTATAACCCGAATAGGTGGGAATGTCTTCTTTTATTATAAATGAGGTGCATATGGTGAAAAAGTATTTACTCGTAATATCAATTTTGGGAACTCTCTTGTTTAGCTCTTGCACAAAACCGGCAGTCGCTGGTGAGCCATTAAATTTGGCATCAGAGGATATGGTTCTTGATGAATACCTACATGAATTTGCCGCAGTTAGAGAGAGAAAATCAAAGAGTTTATTATGTTAACTGGGGTAAGTTGACAGAATCATCTTATGAGGACTCGGTATATATTTTATCTGATGCCCAATATGTCGATACTTATCAAAATACCATTTATATGATAGCAGATATAGAAGGGAGTAAATTAATTCAGGAAATAGGAAAGTTTGATAAAATGGTAATTCAAAATGGGATTCTGTCCTTAATGATATTGATGGTGATAATATAGATGAAATTATTGTCCATTTTGAAATTAGCGGAAATGGGGGAACGATAACACGCATCTATAAAGTAGAGAATGGAATGATAGTCTTACTGTCTAATTTGGATGAATTTGATACGGGATTTGTAAGCGAATACGAAGAGGGATATAAGCTTCATATATTCAATAAATATACGGATTACTCTCAAGTATTTGATATATCTAATTGGTTTTCAGCTGAATTTTTCGATGAAAATGGTATGTCAGTTGTTAAAGAAGACATTTTTGTACGCCCATTTTCTTCATGTGAGGTAAAGGATTCTAATAAGGATGGTAAATACGAAATGCACTGTAGTCAAGAGGTAAGTCTAGCAGGTTATATTGGAAGAGCGTATACAGTACTACAATATAATGAAGTAACGGGAAATTTTAATGTTGTAGAATCAAATTTTCTTCCTAAATAATAGATATTTTATTGTGATAATCATTTTTTTATTAAAGCGAATCACAACAACCTGCTGTTCGATTCCAGCGCGGAAGCAGGCGGGAAATTCTACGTCAGCGGAACGGAAAGCACTGTCGCCACAGACAAGGCGTACATCGGCAGCAAAGCCCTGAAGGTGTCCTTCTCCGGTACAGCGGATTCCGGGTTCCACGCGCAGCGGGTCTCCGTCAATCCGGGAACCGTGACGGCATCGGCCTATGTACAGACGGAGAACGTGGTATCGTCCTCCGCCTCCGGCGGAGCCACCATGCACATCGCCTGGTTCAACGGGGACACCTATGTGGGCGAAAAGGCCATGGATTACGGCCTGACCGGGACCACCAACGACTGGGTGCGCCTGACGCTGACGGCGGACATCCCTTCGGGAGCCAACCGGGTAGGCGTATATCTGGATCTGAAGGACGCCACAGGAACCGTGTGGTTTGACGGGGTACAGCTGGAAAAAGGGAACGCTGCCAACCGGTACAACCTGCTCAATGACTCCGACATCGACCAGGGCGCGGCCTACTGGGTAAGCGGGTCGGGCAGCGGGGCGACCTATGAAATGAGCGCGGTATATTTGACGGGCGCGTACAACAAGAACGCCTATGTGTACCAGACGGTGCCGGTGAACAAGGCGGACGTGTGCTTCAACGTGTACGGGACAGCAAGCGCACATTCCGTATCCACCCTGCACGAGGACCGCGCCTTTTGGCTGGAGCTGGAAATCCGGTACGCGGACGGACAGGGGAATGGCAGCACAAGGAGTTCAGCGATACATATTCGGGGGACCAAACGGTATCGTTTACCGCGAAGCCGCGGCGCACGGGCGTGGTGGTCCGCGAGGTGGCGGTCACGGTGGTGTACCGGAACAACGGGAACGGCCTGGGCTTCGACCGGGCCATGCTGAATGTGGACATGACGGGCACGTCCTACAGCTACGATGGCGAAGGGAACCTGATCAGCGCGGAGGACAACGCCAACCGGAACCAGACGTACACCTACAGCGACGCCAACGAGCTGCTGGAGATGGTGGACGCAAAAACGAGCGGTATACCTACACCTACGCTTCGGACAACGAGCATCAGCTGGTCGCGGCCCGGTCGAATCAGCGGGGAACGGCACGGTCTATTCCTACGACGATTACGGCAACGCCACCTGGTTCCGGACGGGGACAGTGAACGAGGATGGAACGCTGAATACCTCTATGCCGTTCATCGGGACCTATATGGGGGTTCAACGAGGCGCGGAACTACGTCACCTATGAGCAGGACGAATGGGGGAACCGGGTGACATACACTCTGAACGACGCCAACGGCCTGGTGAGCAAGATCACCTCCCCTCCCCACCGGCGTGTCTGCTTCGACAGTGGAGACTACATATACTTACAACGACCGCAACAGCTACCTGCTGGACAGCGTGACCCGGGGGAATGTGAGCAACTACTATGGGTATGATTCCGTAAACCGCCTGACCTCGATCTATCACAACGGGTTCAATTACAACTTTACCTACGACCAGTGGGGCAACCGGCTGACGACCTCGATCCAGAACCGGCTGCTGTCGCAGAACGAGTATGAGGCGGCCAACGGGAATCTGCTGAAAACCACCTACGGCAACGGGGACTGGTGGAGCTATACCTATGACGATCTGGATCGGGTGACGGCCAAGACGTCGGAAAAACGGGAATGCGGCGGCTTACGTCTACAACAACCAGGATCAGCTGGTACGCCTGACCGACTACCTGTCCGGGAACACGACGGAGTATACCTATGACCTGCTGGGGCGTCTGGTGGGCTCCCGTACCAACGGGCAATAATACCGTGCGGGCGGAATATAGCTACGACAACTACAACCGCTGGACGGGCCAGACCAACTTCACCTCCGGCGGGGAGCACGCTTATGGGGTGGAGTACGGCCAGGACAACCTGGTGACGAAGTCCAACCAAGGGCGGTTCAGCGTGGGGTATACCTACGACAGCCTGAACCGCATGACACAGGAAACACTGAATGTAGATAACGTGGCGGGGTATTATACGAGCTACGCCTATGCCAGCGGAGCGAATGGAAGCACAACCGGCCTGGTGAGCGGAATCACCTACCGTCGCCGGGCGGGGACTGCGGAAAGCCTGACGTATACGTATGACGACGCGGGGAATATCGCCACGATCCGGGAAAACGGCGTGTTGAAGGCGAC
>VOFE01000610.1_pt1 | contig 82001 bp, 121 predicted proteins | sample 5384071 | NCBI WGS metagenome assembly VOFE01 (sample SAMN12384724, study PRJNA508395) | human gut metagenome | isolation source: healthy gut D | host: Homo sapiens
CAAATTCAATGGTTCCGGGCATGACTAGCCAATATTACGACACCGGAGTCTCTTGCAGCCTTAAATTCCATACCTGTTCCCACGTATGGCGCCTCCGTTACCAGCAGAGGTACAGCCTGACGCTGCATGTTAGAACCCATCAGCGCACGGTTAGCGTCGTCGTTTTCCAGGAATGGGATACAGGCGGTTGCGACGGAAACGATCTGTTTCGGTGAAACGTCCGCCAGCTCAACCTGATTGCGGTGAGCCATGATTGTTTCTCCCGCTTTTTCGGGCAACGACCATGTCGTTGATCAGACGTCCCTCATGCACTTCGTTCGCCTGTGCGATGACGTAATCGTTTTCTTCATCCGCCGACAGGTAAACATAGTCTTCCGTGACTTCGCCGTCCTTCTTTAACAAGACGGTACGGCGTTTCAATAAAGCCGTATTCATTGATCTTCGCATAGGTTGTCAGGTTGGAGATCAGACCGATGTTTCGGACCTTCCGGCGTTTCAATCGGACAGATTCGGCCGTAATGGCTGTTGTGAACGTCACGGACTTCGAAGCCGGCGCGCTCACGCGTTAAGCCGCCTGGACCCAGCGCGGAAATACGGCGCTTGTTGGTCAGCTCAGCCAGCGGATTCTGCTGATCCATGAACTGCGACAGCTGCGAGGAGGAGAACTCCTTGATCGCCGCGGTCAGCGGACGGATATTCGTTAACTGCTTCGGCGTCAGACCTGCCGCCTCGGCAATTGACATTCTTTCTTTAACGACCCGTTCCATTCGGCTTAAACCGATCCGGAACTGGTTCTGGAGCAGTTCGCCGACCGTGCGGATCCGACGGTTGCCCAGCATATCGATATCATCGACGCTGCCGACGCCGTCCATCATGTTCAGCTCATAGCTGTAGAAGGCGTACATGTCGGAAATCGTGATCGTCTTTTCTGGTTGATCGGGTCGATCGCCACGATCTTGATCGGATTGCTGCAATCGGCGGATGTCGATACCTGGATCGTCTGTACGGCCGCGCCGACCAGCCAGGCTGTGATCGCCTGATTCTGATGTGCGCGTTCGATGATGACCTGCTGCTCGGAAGCGCTCAGCTTCGAGTAATCCTCATCCGGGATGTAGCGGTCAACCACCAGCTCGCCGTTGTTGGTCATGTCTTCGTTATTCGCCGTCAATCGGCCGATCACGAAGAAACGGTGACCGTAATTCAGGACCGCAGAGGCGTTTTCTGCCGTCAGCGCGACTGCTTGGCCACCAGTCCGGAATAAACGCGGACTTCCTTGACTTCCTTCGCCAGGGCTTCAATATCTTTTTCCGTCAGAACGGTGCCTTTTTTCAAACAGGCGGTCGCCGACTCGACGTCGTTGGCCAGAATCCGGCCGATCAGTCCCAGACTCCAGGACGTATCCATCATGGAAGTATCTGGATGCGAGAATTCATGCACGAACGGGAAAGCTGTTACATGGCTGCCCTTGAGCATTTCCACGCGCAGGACGTTTCTTTCCTTCTTCTTCGAGTGACAAACGTGCCTTTTTCAAACAACACTTTGCCTTCGCCGCTCAGAACGTCTTCGGCCAAATAGGTGCCTTCCATCCGATCCGTCAGCGACAGTTTCTTATTTAATTTATACCGGCCGGCCTTGGTCAGGTCATACCGGCGGTGATCGAAGAACTTGGCGTTCATCAAGTTAACCGAACCGTCGATCGTCGGAACTTCATCGGAACGCTGGTTTTCATAGATTGCCAGCAGCGCCTCGTTGCTCGTCTTGATCTTATCGGCGGCCAGCGTATTGCGGATTTCTTCATAGTTGCCGAAGAACGAGGTATATAAAAGCATATACAGGTTCAGGAATTCGCGCGGTTCACCCTCAACGATGTTCTCTTCGAACACTTCGAGTCCCAACGCTTTTTAAGAACCGGCGGATTTCCGCCGTATCAAAACCGTCTTCGCTCTTCTTTCCAGGTTCAAGGACATACCGATTGCCTTGAACAGGATTGTGGATAAAATTTTACGTTTGCGGTCGACTGACATGTTGACAATCCGGCCTAACGCCGCCTTCTTGCCGTCAGTCATGAACTCCAGCCACGTGCCGCGGCTTGGGATCAGTTCACAGTTGTAGCTATCTTTGCCAGTTTTGTCTTCGGAAGCAATATCAAAATAAGCGCCTGGCGAACGTACAATCTGAGAAACGATAACACGTTCAGCGCCGTTGATAATGAAAGTTCCGGTTTCCGTCATCATCGGGAATTCGCCCAGGAAAACGTCTTCCCACTTTGTCAGTACTTCACCGGTTGTATTGTCGACCATTTCCAGCTCCATTTTCGCTTTCAATGGCGCGGCGAAATTCGCCTCCCGGTATTTGCACTCGTTGACGGTATACTTTGGCGTGCCGAATTCGTAATCTACGAATTTCAGGCGAATATTTCCACCGTAGTTCTGAATCGGGTAAATATCTTCAAAAACTTCCCTGATGCCTTCTCTGATAAACCATTCAAAAGACTGAGTCTGCACTTCAACCAGATCAGGAAGATCGAGGTTGCCGCTGACCTTGGAATAATTCCGGCGTTCTGCCTTTTACCCAGTTTTCAATACGGTAGTTCTGCATTTTTTCCATGTACGCCATCCTTTCATAACAGTGTTAACAATAAAAGGGCCTAAAACCCCCTTAACTTTTATACATTTTTGCAATTTAATATAGTACCAAACTTAACACAAGTTGTCAATCTGTTTTTGTCGATTTTAAAATGTAATATCCCTTTTCCTTGTTGATCACTTCGCAGTTGCCAAATATTTCCTCTATTTTAGCTTTAGCGCTGAGCGCGCCCTGCTGCTTGCGGATCACCACATACAGATGTCCCTGCGGACGCAAATGGTCATACGCCTGCTCAAACATCGCATAGATCACTTTCTTGCCCGCCCGGATCGGCGGATTGGTCAGAATATCGCTCAACGTTTCAGTGACATTCCCAAAAGATATCCGATACCCGAACTTCAGCCTCCACGCTGTTCTTCTGCGCATTAAGAACAGCCAGCTCGACCGCCCGGGGATTGACATCCACCATCAGCATTTCAGCGTCCGGAAACATTTTTTCACCGTGACGCCGATCACGCCGTAGCCGCAGCCCAGATCTAATATGTGATCTCCCAGCGGTTCTTCTTTTATCGTTTTCAACAGGACATACGATCCAAAATCCACTTCACTTTTACAGAACACGCCGTTATCCGTGATCAAAGGGATAATAAAGCCCGAAAACCGGAAAGAAATCTCCTTCCGGTTTTTGTGGTAGTTGACGATTGTCAGTAAAGTAATGACTCATTCGATCGCCTCCCATGGGCTAATTGCATTCCGCCGTCATGACGGAATTGTTCTGTTGTCGGATTGTACGAAACTTATTTAATTTCGACAGAAGCGCCGGCATCCATCAGTTTCTTCTTGATTTCTTCCGCTTCTTCAGGCTTGATGTTTTCCTTGATCGCGCTTGGGCACTTGTCAACTAAGCCCTTCGCTTCAACCAGGCCTAAGCCAGTGATTTCACGAACAACCTTGATGACGCCAACCTTCGAAGCGCCGACTTCCTTCAGGAATACGGAAACTTCAGTCGGTCCTGTAGGCGCTGCAGCTTCAGCCGGAGCCGCTGCTGCAACCGGAGCCGCAGCCGTTACGCCGAATTCTTCTTCGATCGCTTTTACCAGTTCGTTCAGTTCCAGAATTGTCATCTCTTTCAGAGATTCGATGATTTCAGCATTTGTTAACTTTGCCATGTTCTTATTCCTCCTTGGTCAGTTTTGTTATTCAGCAGCTGCTTCTTCAGCAGGAGCAGCTTCTCCGTCTTTGTCAGCGACTGCTTTCACAGCGCAAGCGAAGCTGCGGACAGGCGCCTGCAGGCAGCTCAGCAGCATCGACAGCATGCCTTCACGGTTCGGCAGGCTGGAGAGTTCCTTAATCGTATCGACGCCGACGACTTTACCTTCGACGATCGCACCTTTCAGAACCAGTTTGTCGTGCTTCTTGGCGAACTTCGCCAGCACGCGGCTTGGCGCAACAGCATCATCAGAGAATGCGATTGCGTTTGGTCCGGTCAGCTGTTCTGTCAGTTCGTTGAATCCGGCAGCCTCAGCGGCACGCTGGGACATGGAATTCTTGTAAACCTTGAATTCAATGCCTTCAGCCCGCAGGCTTCTTCTCAACTCAGTGACTTCGGCAACTGTCAGACCACGGTATTCAACAACGACTGTTGACTGGCTGGCGGTCATTTTTTCCTGAATTTCGGAAACGACTGCCTTTTTAGATTCTAATACCGCATCTTTCATTCCGTACACCTCCATTTTATACTGTCACAATATACCTGAATATAAAAACCCGCACTCAAGACAGCACGGGTTTTGAAAGTTCAAAGTTGATCTTCCTACCTCGGCAACCTGATTAAGCCGTTAGGCCGTTGCTGTCTATGGTATATTGATAACAAACTAATTTTAACAGGGTTTGCGTAATTGTCAAGCAATTACTCAGCAGCGACACGAATCGCCGGTCCCATCGTTGTGGAAACCGTGATGCTCTTCATGTAGTTACCCTTGACTGCCGCCGGACGTGCCTTCGCGATCACGTTGTACAGCGCTTTCGCGTTTTCCGCCAGCTGTTCGTCAGTGAAGGAGCACTTGCCGATCATAACGTTGATGTTGCCTTCTTTGTCAACACGGTAAGTAACCTTACCTTTCTTGATTTCATTGACAGCGTTGGCGATGTTCATCGTGACGGTGCCCGTCTTCGGGTTCGGCATCAAGCCCTTAGGGCCCAGGATCTTACCCAGCTTGCCGAGTTCACCCATCATATCCGGAGTCGCGACGATCACGTCGAATCCGAACCAGCCCTTTTTGATATCTTCCAGGATTTCCTTGCCGCCGACAAAATCTGCGCCGGCATCCTTGGCTTCCTGTTCCTTCGCGCCCTGAGTCACGACTAAGACTTTCTGGGAGCGGCCTGTGCCGTTCGGCAGAACCATCGCGCCGCGGATCTGCTGATCAGCGTGACGTGGGTCAACGTTCAGGTTGAAGGAGATTTCGACGGATGCGTCGAACTTTGTTGTGTTGATTTTCTTCGCCAGAGCTACCGCTTCCGCCAGGCTGTACAGCTTCGCTGCGTCGACCTGCTTCAGGGCCTCTGTGTATTTCTTACATCTTTTTGCCATCGTGATGTCCCTCTCTTATTCCATACCTTCGACAGCGACGCCCATATTGCGCGCTGTTCCGGCGATAATCCGCATTGCTGCTTCTACATCATTGGCGTTCAGATCCGGCATCTTGTACTCAGCGATTTCTCTGCACTTTTCCAGAGAGATTTTTCCGACGATGTTGGCTTTGGCACTGCCCGATCCGGACTTGATACCGGCAGCCTTCTTGATCAGAACTGAGGCTGGTGTCGTTTTCAGAACGAAATCAAAGCTCTTGTCTTCATACGCTGTGATGATGACAGGAACGATATCGCCTGCACGATCCTTGGTCGCATCGTTAAATGCGTTGCAGAACTGCGGCATGTTGATACCTGCAGAGGCCAGCGCCGGTCCCGGCCGGGCTCCGCCTGCCTGGAACTGGAGCTTACAAATCTTTGCAACTTTCTTGCTCACAAGACATTCCTCCTTAAAATTGATTGTCTGTGCTGTGGTTAGTGGACAGGTGCAACACCGTCCTCCCACGCATAATAAAACTTGCTGCCTTCGACAGCATTACTATTCTAAGCAGATTTAACCCTTTAGTCAAGGGATATTTTCGATTTTGGCCGGATTTATCAACGCGTCACACGAATGACAGGATCGCCGGTCTTAACCACCCCGGGCTTGGCAATTTCCAGCTGATACCCGCCACCGTTGGTTACGACCAGCATCGTCGTCAGATCGATATGATTTTTTCCATAAATCCCCGATCAATCCGGATCAGCGGTTCTCCCTGCCCGGACTTTTGCACCAGGCTGAACATAAACTTCCAAGCCTCGGCCCTGAAGCTCCACTGTATCCATGCCGACATGCAGCAGCACCTCAACGCCATTGGCGCCTTTTAATCCGACCGCATGACGCGTTGCCGCTACAAGCAGCACTGTGCCGGTCAGCGGCGACAGAATCTTTTCGCCTTCAAAACGAAATGCAATTCCCTCACCCATCATCTTCTGCGCAAATACCGGATCCGGCACTTCTTCCAAGGGCAAACTGATGCCGTCAATCGGTGCCAGGATGTCGCAATACGCAGGTTTCTTAAATAAATTAAACATGGCAGCCTCCTTGCGCAAGCTCATCCAAAGTTCTGCTTAGATTGATAAGCAGGAAAGATTCGGATGATTTGCGATGTTTCATTGTTCTCATTTTAAAGAATACCGTTCTAATTCGCAACGGTTAATCCTGTTGTTTAAGGATTCCTTCATTTTTCTCTGTTCTTTCTACTTATTTTTTCTGAATTCAGGTTACTTTCCTGATCTCAAATTCTCAAGCTTTTAGATAATCAGCCGCTTTGTACTGGCGGTGTTGCCGATGTCTTCAGCCTAAATTACAAAAAGCCGGAATCCATGCCTTTCTTGGGACGTATTCCGGCCTGGCATACATAAGCAACGCTCAGCTTAAGAAAACAAAAGTAATCCCGCTGCCTCATCTATTCGCCGATCAATTTCAACAACAATTTCCATAAATAGAAATTAGAATAGGAAGCTCGATACTAGTTTCTTATTCTCGTTGCAATCTGATCCGCGGTCCATTCAGGATGTTCTTCATGACAGATAAATATCTGACGAATTACTGTTTCATCTTCATCTAAGATCTCCGCGATCTCTGAAATAGACTTGCCTTTTTTCATATTTTTCAGCACCAGTTTAATGACTTTGCATAATTCGCCTCGTTCCATGCCTTCCTGCTTACCCATCCGTTTGCCCTGTTCCAGCCATTCCCGCTGACGATCCGCTCTTTCCAGTTCCGCCATGATCGCCTTTGTTTCTCTGAAGTACGCTTCAAAATCCATCGTCATTTCATCCATTATTCTTCACTCTGCTTTCAAGGAAAATGAAACTTGATTCTAGTTTCTTATTCTCGTTGCAATCTGATCCGAGGTCCAATCAGGATGTTCTTCATGACAGATAAATATCTGACGGATTACCGTTTCATCTTCATCCAAAATCTCCGCGATCTCTGAAATGGACTTGCCTTTTTCACGTTTTTCAGCACCAGTTTAATGACTTTGCATAATTCGCCTCGTTCCAAGCCTCGTTCTATGCCTTGTTCCAAGCCTTCCTGCTTACCCATCCGTTTGCCCTGTTCCAGCCATTCCCGCTGACGATCCGCTCTTTCCAGTTCCGCCATGATCGCCTTTGTTTCTCTGAAGTACGCCTCAAAATCCATCGTCATTTCACTCATCTTCCTGACCACCTTTCTGAGATTCTCATCGTGTTCGCATATCTGCCGAATCCATTCCCGTTTTTCCGGGTCCGCCAAGTTTCCATACAGGATTGCCCACCGCTCCAGTCCGCTGAGTTTCTGAATCGCTTTTTCCCTCAGATATTCTGTTCTTCCTGTCTCCATAATACTCAAATGAGTCATTTGTGTCAAGGGCATCTGCATCGTTTTTAAGCTCATTTCCGTTTCATCCGCAATGAGCCCTGTCCGGGGAAAAAACGGATAATCCGCGATCAAGATCAGCCACGCCGCTTTCATCTGCCCATATTTCTTTCCCCGCAGCTTCTGTCCCGCTAAAAGCCGGGCCAAGTAATACTGCATCCGCTTCATGATCGTTTTAAAATCACCATGCCGCTGTGATTCGATCACAAAGAAGATTTCATCATTAATCGTGCCATGGATATCGAAACGAATCGCTTTTTGATCCGCGTGATCCACCCGGGCTTCCTGCGTTTCAACGGTGATTGAACGAATGGGACAATATTTCCATTCTCTCAAAAACCGGCCAGCGCTTCGGTATCCTCAGGATTACCCAAGATCGCCTTGATGATCCAATCGGTGAGGATGGACGATTTCGAAATGGCCGGCTGAAGTCCGACAATTTGATTGCCTTCCTCCCTCCCGGCTTTCTCCGTATATCCGATCAAGGGGCTGTACCGCGCTTGATCTTCATGAACCTGACAGGCTTCCTTTATCATCTCTTCATCTCCTTTCATTTCTAATATTGCGGTTTTTTGAAAAAGCCTTGTTTATTTTGATGAAATTTGACATCAATCGCTAAAAATCAAAAATTTTTATGAAAAGTGTTTCATCCAGTTCAAGATTTCCGGGACTCCGCCGGCGTTATCAAAGCCCTTCCTTCACTTCCCCTTTCAAAAAAAAAAAGAAGGCCTTTTAAACAGACTTCCTCGGATTTCATAGGTAGCTGAAAACAATTTCCCCCATGAGTCTTCCCTTTTCATCCTCACGGAAAAAAAAAGGAAATTGAACATGGCTGTCCGATTTCCTTGTGTATTTCCTTAAGCTTTCATATCTATTAATGGAATAAATTCTTTACCCGATCCCAAAAGAAGTCTTTACTTCCGGCTGTTTTTCCACCGTCGTTGTTTTTCTTCCGGCAGTTTAATTTCATCCGTCTTCATGATGAACTTCACCGAAGTTTCCATCGTGTCCGCAGCGCCGGCGTAGCTGCGGTATTCCTTCGACTGATCCAGCGCCGCTTTCGCGGTATCGAGCACATCGTTCAGATCGTCCATCGCATCGGTGACTTTCCCGCTTAACTCGTCGATTCCTTCACGGCTGAATTCGTCGACGCCGTCGTTCAATTCGCCGGTTTTTCCGCCAGCTCCTGCGTCGCGTCTTTAAACTTATTGATTGCGTCGGTAATATCCCCGGAAGCGCCGTTCAGTTTATCCAGCCCGGCATTCATCGCCGCCGTTCCGGCCGCCAGCTGATCTGTGCCTTCCTTCAGGTCCTTTAAGCCTTCCGGCAGCTGCTGCAAGCCGGCCAGCGCGTTTTTCAGTTCATCGACGCCGCCGATCTGTTCGATCATGCCGTTGATGTTGTTGATCATCGCCGTCATTTCCGTCGTCAGCTGCTGCGCCTGGCTCATCAAGCCCGCCATTTCCTGAACCTTCGCGCTCATCGTATCCTGCACGGTCTGAGCGATCTGATCGACCGTTCCCACCGCCGCCTGCTTACCATAACTACTCATCGTATCGACGCCGGCATCCACCGCCTGGCCTAAGCCGGCCGTGATCATTTCCTGCGCTGCGCCCAGCTGAGAGTTCAATTGTTCGCCGACTTTTCCCGCAATCGCCTGAGTTAAGTCTGAATTTGCTCCTCAGCCACGCCCTGTTCCGCCAGCGCAGAGCCAATCGCGGAGACTAACGCGTTCTGATCGATTTCCACGTTCACCGGCGGTAAATTCTGTTTTACGCCGGCCCTCACCTGCTCGGTTACGCCGGCCCAGGTGTTGTTAAACGCCTCGCTCTGACCGGCTGCCCGAATCGCATCGCCGGTTGCCTGCGGCATCGCTGCCAGCGCCTGCATACTGCCGGCCAGCTGTTCCATTAACGCCGAAGCGCCCTGCAGCTGCGTCAGGCTGCCGTTCAGCTGTTGAAGCAGTCCCATCAGTTGTTCGTCTGTCAGATTGTAATTCTGCAGCATCGCCGTTAACTGCGTCTGGATCTGACCAACGCCGCTGGACAGCTTCTGCGCCCTTCCTTCAGCGCCTTCGATGAAGTCGCGGCAGTATTTAACCCGTCTGAGAATTCCTTGTATTTTGACTGGAATTCTCCCATCTTATCGTTCAGTTCGATATTCGCATCATGCAGCTGCACCGTACCGTCTAAGATCTTCGCCGTGGCGTCCTTCAGATCATCGACACCATCGGTCAGCTTATCGAGATCACTGCGGTCGACCTCCTTGTCTTCCAGATTGGAAGTCCCGGCCGCAGCCAGAAGAATCGACGGCATTTCAAAGTTTTTCCACATTCGCCGTGATCACGAATTCATCTTTCAGCTTATCCTTCACGTCATCCAGCGCGCTGACGTCGGAATCCTCAGCATCTGGCTCATCCCCGACACCGTGGCCAGGGCGACGATCTGATTCTTCGATTCGTTCAAAATCAATCCGTCTTCCGCCTTTACATCCTTAAACGTTTCGGTCGGCAGATCGGTGACAATCGCGCAGGGGAACAGCGTGGAAATGTATTTCGTCTTCCCATTGATCGTTTCCGTCGTTTCCAGATGATTGATCAGCTTGATCGTGATCGTCAGAGAGCCGCTCTGGCCGACAATCTCGTGCGGATCTACAGTCTTGCCATTGAATTGGTAGCTGACCTCCATCGTTAACGGCAGTTCCGCCGTCGTTGTGCCCTGGTAGTACAGGTCATGCTCGTCGGAATTCCATACCAGCGATGTGCCGTTTTGTTCAGGCAGATCATCGCCGTTGATATTCTTGATATTTTCCAGGATACTCTGATCCGCTGTCTGGCGGAAACCCTGTTCGTTATGCAGCCATTCGCTGACGGTCGCGGATTTCAGCTGTCCCTGCCAATCCAGAAAGGCATAGACGGTTTCTTCCTTTTTCGTACCTTCGTCCGGCTTGTCCTCCGCCCGGACCGGCGTGCACAGATTCAGCGCCAGCACCCGGAAAGGGCCAGCGCCAGCCAACTTCCTTTTTATTCATCGTGATTTCTCTCCTTTTTTATTCAGAAATTGAAATGATGTTTTTTCGATAACGCCGCCGAAGACCATCAACAAGGCCGGCAGCACGAATAGAATGACCGCCATGCTGATCAGCGCACCCCGCGCCAACATGCCGCACAGCGAGCGGATCAAATCGATTTTGGAAACCAACGACACGCCTACGGTGGCCGCGAAGAAGCTTAAGCCGCTGGTCAGGATCGATGAACTGCACGCGTAGACCGCCGTCTGTACGGCCGCTTTCCGCTCCTTGCCCCGCCGGCGTTCCTCCTGATAGCGCGTCATCGTCAGAATCGCGTAGTCGATCGTCGCGCCCAGCTGGATCGTCCCAATGACGATGCTGGCGATAAACGGTATCGTTTCCCCTTGGAAATAAGGAATGCCCATATTGATCGTGATCGCCATTTCAATCGCCGCGACCAGCACAATCGGGACGCTAATCGACTTAAATGAAATTGCGATGATCAGGAAAACTGCCAGAATAGAAACAATGTTGACCATCTGAATATCGTGATCGGCGATCAGCACCAGATCGCGGTTCAGCGCGCCCTCCCCGGTGACTAACGCCGTCGGATCGATCGCCTTGACGCGGTTTTCCAGCTCGGTGATCTGCGCGTTTTGTTCGTGCGTCGCCGAGGTGTAGCTGGAGTTTGCCATGATCATCTTCCATCCGCCGGCGTCGAAGACGGAACGGATGCTTTCCGGAAGCATGTCCTCAGGAATCCCGGCGCCTAAAAACCGGTCTAACGTCGCAACAGAATTGATCCCGTCCGTCGTTTCAATTGCTTCCAGCACAGCGTCCATCTGCGTGCTGCTGAGCTGATCGCTGACGAGGATGAAGTTCGTCGTCGGCATGTCGAATTCATCGCGCAGCTTCTGTGTACCGGCGGTGGATGTCAGATCCTGCGGCAGCGAGTCCAGCAGGTTGTAGTACACGTCGGTTTTTCTGCGCCGCGGCAAACGGAATCAACAGCGCGACGGCCGCGATCAGAATGCCTTTATAGTGGGTTGTCGTAAAGTTGGCAACACCTTGCAGCTTGGGAATTAAAACCTTGTGCTTATGTTTGTGAATCGGCTTATCGAAGACCAGAATCAGCGCCGGCAGAATCACCACGGCCGAGAACACGCCCAGCACAACGCCCTTCGCCATGACGACGCCCATATCGGTGCCCAGCTTCAAATCCATGATGCACATCGCTAAGAAGCCGGCGATTGTGGTCAGCGAACTGGCGCTGATCGCGGTAAAGGTGTTGACGACGGCTTCGGTCATCGCTTCCTGACTTTTCAATCCCTTATGCAATTCCTCGTCGTAGCGTTCCAATAAGAAGATCGAGAAGTCCATCGACACCGCCAGCTGCAGAATCGCCGCCAGGGCGGAGGTGATATAGGAAACCTCGCCTAAGAAAATATTGGTTCCGAAGTTATACAGTACGGCGTACAGGATCCCCAATAAGAAGATGAACGGCGCCACACTGTAACGTAAGCCCAGAAATAAAACGACTAAGGATAATCCGACCGCGACCGCCACATACAGCGGCAGTTCCTGTTCGATCAACATTTTCGTGTCGTTGATGACGGCCGCCAGACCGCCTAAGAACATCTGGGAATTCATCAGCGATTTAATCTCGTCGACGGCCTTCAGCGTCCGGTCGGATCCGTTGCCTTCCTCAAACGTAACCATCATCAGCTGGCAGTCGCCGTTATCCAGCATCCCCCGCAGGTCTTCCGGAATCATTTCCGAAGGCATGGTCTGTAAGAAATCCCCAGCCACATCGCATCGCGGACGCCGTCGATCGCGCGGATTTTGTCCGCGATCCGGTCGACCTGTTTCTTCTCCATGTTTTCAACGGTAACAATCGCCATACTGGCGGAATGGAATTCTGATCCAGGATGTCCTGACCCTCGATGGAATCCAGCTGATCCGGCAAATAGCTCAAAATATCATAATTGATGCGGGTGTTGATATAGCCGATCAACGACGGAACCAACAGCACCGTAGCCAAGACCAGAATCAGAATTCGTTTTTTACGATCTGTTCTGCAATTTTTCTCACTGCAGATCACTCTCCCTTTCAAATGACTATCGGTCATTACGTCAGACAGAATACCCCCCGAAATGACTGATGGTCAATAGACGGATCGGCCATTTTTGTCTAACGGATTGACTTTTAGTCATTTTGATTTGACACTGCTTTAAGGTATGTTACAATGAGGCAGAGGAAGTGAGTTTATGGCCCAGCGTACATTAAAACAACAGAAAGAACAGAAGCAAGGCGATCTGTTAAATTCCGCGTATCAGTGTTTTCTGACCAAAGGCTTCGCCAAAACCACAATTGACGATATCGTCCGCCGTGCCCAGGTTGCCAAAGGTACGTTTTACCTGTACTTTCATGATCAAGCAGACAGCATGACACACCTTGTCATCCCGATCAGCTCGCAGATCGTCATCCGGGCATACACAAAAACAAAGGAACGCAACATCCCGGATTTCCTGCCGGCGGTCTTGTGCTTCATCGATACGATCATCGAGTATTTCAAAGCGAATAAAGCGGTGCTGAAACTGATCGAGCGGAATTTCTCCTGGCCGTTAGTGATGGAATATCTCAGCGAAGGCAATCAGGAGGAGATCACGCAGATCCTGGAGGAATTATTAAATTATCCGCAGCTGCGGCGGTTTGACCGGGACGAGGCGTTCCGGATGATCTACATGATTGTCGAGCTGGTCGGCTTCGGTCTGCTACACCTCGATCATCGAGGAACAGCCGGCGCCGATCGACCACCTGAAGCCGACGTTATACCGAATGGTGGAGAAAATCCTGATTTAAAGACAGAAAACGCAAAAAAGCGAAACCGACGGAATTCCGGCAGGCTTCGCTTTTTCTTATAGTTCAAATTTACTTGTTTGTCTTTGCTTATTTATTTTTGTTTGCTTCATTGGGCTGCTTTACCAGTGGGTTTCACTTGTTTTCTCTTGCCTGCCCGTTTGGTCTTTTTACCCTTTTTCTATAGATTTGATTCAGGTTGCCGTCCGCGTCGCTAAGCAGTGCTTCCGCTTCACAACGGCTGACATGCTTCAGTTCCATGATCAAGGCTGGTTTGATCTGATAATTACACTCGGTCAGCCGCGCCTGCGCCGTTTCCAGCGTACAGCCCGCAGCCTGAGTCAGAATGTAGGCCAGACGGGCGCGCATCTTGTCGCTGACCGGGGGGCACGTTGATCATCAGATTTCATACACGTTGCCCAGCTGGGCCATCGTCACCGTCGTGATCATGTTCAGGATCATCTTCTGGCAGGTTCCGCCTTTAACCGCGTCGATCCGGTAATCACTTCCGGGCCCGGTGGGCGCCATGACCCGATCGCAAACCTCACTGACCAGCGAATGCTTGTTATTGACCAGTCCGGCGCAGGGAATCCCTGCTTTTGGCACCAGGATAGCGCGCCGATGACATACGGCGTCCGGCCGGATGAGCTGATTCCGATCACAAAGTCCTTAGCCGTAACCTCCCGCCTGTAAATCCAGCGCGCCGTTTTCCGCGCTGTCCTCCGCGCTGCCGTCGGTCTTCATAATATCGGTAAAATTACCCGCCACGATGGATACAAATTCGCCGTGGGTGCCGAAGGTTGCGTTGGCCTCGTAGGCGTCCAGCATGCCCAGATAGCCGGAATGCGCCGCACCGGTAAAGATGATCCGGCCCCCGCGCCGCAAAGCGGCGATGCACTGTTCAATTGTTTCGTTGACTTCCGGCAGAACCTCTCTGGACCGCTTTGCGCAGGCTTCGTCTTCCTGGTTCATCAGCGCCGTGGATTCCGCGACGCTCATGTGCGGCAGATTCATCGACGCGGGATTGCGTTCCTCGCTGGTCAGCGTCATTAAATTATCGCGCATCAGAAGATCCCGATGATCGCGCCGACCGCCGCCAACGATCAGCAGCGCCATGACTTTCGTCGCTTTGACTTTCTTGTTCTTCAGCAAAATACAGCGTCCCCAGCGTCAGCGCCAGCGGAAGCAGGCCGCGGAACAGCTTGTCAAGAATATCCGTCTGCACGCTCATGCCGGCGCCCTGGATGTTGATCATCAGCGGTGTCCGACACACTGACAAACCCTGCCGTCAGCGCACCCATGACAATTGCGCCCAGAGCGCTGGCCCCGGTGATCACCTTTTTTGATCAGATTGCTTTCCAGAATCCGCTGCAAGCCTTCCTTGCCCAGCTTGTAGCCGGTCATCCAGACATAATACGCGATGCTTAACATGATCCCCATCATCAAGACGGCATAGACCAGCGGTCCGGCCAGACTGCCGGAGGACGCCAGCGAGATTCCGATCGAAAGCAGGATCGGCGTCAAGGTTCCCCTGCCACAGCGTATCCCCTGATTCCGGCAAACGGTCCCATCAGACCGGTTTTAATGCCGTTGATCGCCTCATCGGAAATCGGTGCGCCGTTGGCCCGTTCTTCTTCCATCGCGATGACCATGCCATTGATCACGCCGCCGAAGTGCGGTTCCGTATTATAGAACTCCATATGCCGCTGGACCGCCGCCTTGTATTCTTCCGGGTTGTCCTTGTACAGTTTTTCAATGATCGGCGCCATCGCGTGGCAGAAGCCCGTACCGGCCAGCCGTTCATAGTTATAATTGGCGTGGAGAAGAAGGTCCAGCGCCAGAAGGACTTCACAACGTCCTTTTTACTCAGTGTTTTCCGTTCTGTAATTCTGTTCCATAATCGTTCCCTCCTATCCGTTCTCTTTCTGCAGCTGTGTAGAACCAGGCGATGATGAAGCCCAGCACGGCAATGACGATCGTATCCAATCCGAGATATACGCTAAGATAAAGCCAAGCATGTAGAAGGCCATACTGTTGGGACGGCTGATCGAACGCAGGTTCATCGCCACGCCCAGGCCGGCAGCACGCGCCGCCGATAACCTGCAGGACATGCAGCACGTCGTTGCTTAACATCGCAACCAGGCGCGCCATATAATCCGCACCGAAATATGCGCCGAGCATGACGGAATGACGCTGATCGCAAATGCCACGATCTGCGGCGGAACAACATGCAGGAAGCAGACCTTCTTCAGATCGCCCTGCTCGGCCGCTTTTATCCGCCATGTGGACAAACGCGACGTCAATCGTCATGTGCAGTACCCAGACCACTGTGCCTAACAAACCAAACGGAATCGCAATCGTGATCGCGGTTGCCGGATCGACGTTGCCGACGATCGCAAACGCCGTGCCCAGCACCCCGGCCAGACCTGGATCCGATGGAATCGTACCGCCGGCTGAAATAAACGCGATGTACGGCAGCTGAATCGCCGCACCGATGATGACGCCTTCCGCCGGATGCCCCAGAATCAGGCCGACCAACGTCCCGCTACTAACGGCTTGAAACAAGCTGGCTGAACCGAGGACGGTCGTCCACGGCGTTCCGATGATGCCCAGATAATAAACGACGCCCATCAGAAAGGCTTGAAACAACGAAATACTCACATCCATCACCTCTTCTAATTAAATAAACCGTTTGAAATCCATTGCTGGATCTTCCGCTACCATCTGAATTTCAACCTGAATCCCGCGCTGGATCAGCTGTTTCAGCTGATCGGTTTCGCTTCGCTGGCCGAGATATTCTTATAGACCGTTTTCCGTCCCGGCTTAATCCCCATGCCCCCCGATATTGACCTTCGTCAGCTTGACACCGCTGTCCGCCAGATGGACGTAGGCTTCCGGGGTCTTCGCTAAAATAATCGCTTTGTCATGATCCTGCAGTCCGGCAATCACCGCCGCACTGTCGGCCACTGTCGTCACCTGCGTCACAATGTTGGCAGGAACTAGCGTTTTGATGATCATCGTCAGAAAATGAATCGTTAGCGGTAACGTCGTCGATGACGATGATTTTGTTGGCACCGGTATAATTCAGCCAGGACGTCATGACCTGTCCGTGAATCAGCCGGTCGTCGATACGGGCCAATACGATACTCATCTGTTATTCCTCCTCTGTCAAACTCTGAATCCGGGCGCCGGCGTCAAAGATGCCGCCGCGGCCGTTGTCCACGGCCATCGCGATCAGCTGGCTGGCCGTCACGCCTTCGCGGTTCGCCAGCACCGCCTGCAGAATCATCGGCAGATTGACGCCGACCACTACCTGCAGCGAATACGTGCGCAAAAGCCGGATCGTCTGGTTGCACGGCGTACCGCCGAACAAATCCAGCATCACCACCACTTCTTCATGACCGCGCTGGTGAAACTGTTCGACCTTGTCGGCGATCAGCTGACCAAACGCCTCGGGATCCTGTCCCGCGCAGCCCGACGCTTTCCACAAAATCATGCTTACCGGCGATCATTTCGACTGTTTCGCAAAAAGCTTCGGCCAGATTGTGATGGGTTGCTATGAGAATGCCTGTCACGTTGTCCCTCCCTTTCTTTTTTATGAGGAAATGCAGATCATCGGTTGTATCTGCATTCTATCATTCCTGATTCCTGAAAACGTTTTTATCCTTTACACGGTCACTTCGTGCAAAGTCAAAAATTTGTCGAGCAGCGCCGCCCGGAAGACGGCGATAAAATTTTCATAGGTACTCTCCGCAGGATTTCATGGATCTGCTGGGGACTGGAAATCAACGAGGACAAATACGGCCAGAGCTGAAACGCCTTGGGGTTGTTCATCTCCGTGGACACTAACAGGACGATCCGAACCTTCTGATCTTCTGTCCAGGCGACCGGCTTGTCCAGCACGGCGACGGCAATGAACGTCTGGGCGGTAATCGGATAGAGCGGATGCGGCATTGCGACCTGACTACCGAAATAAGTCGAGCTCAGCTTCTCCCGTTCCAATACCAGTTCCTCAAATTTCTTCGGCAGATGATACGAGCGGGACGCCATCGCGATCAGGCGCGCCACGATCTCCTGACGGTTCTTCGCTTGCCCGCGCCAGAACAAATCGCTGGAAAACCGGGACAGAATCGAATCGACGCTGTCGTAGCCGTTGATCGCCAGATTCATCTTGGCAAAAATCCTTCTCGCTGGAAACAGGCTGATCCGCACCGCAGCGCCGCGGGTGACGGTGTCCTTGGTTTCCGTGGTGAACAGCGCATCATAAGCACCCGGATCGATCCGGCTTAAGTCCAGCGGATTCACAAAATCCAGCTGAAGCAATTGTTTTCGGAACCATTGATCGATCTTCTGCCGCAGCAGAATCGTTTCACTCGGTTTAAGACGGCTGATAACCAGGATTTTCTTGCCTTCAGAATTCATCGTGATGTTCTCCAGACCGTAGTTGAAATACAGCGTGAAATACGCGGCTTCATCTTCACTGATGCGGACGTGATAATGATCGTCGATCAACAGGCTGAAATAATTCGCGATGTCAAAAAGAAAACGGAAAGGTCTGCTTGATTTCCGTCAGCAGGACGTTTTTTTAACTGCCGGTTATTCTGCATGCGCGAAAGCAGCGGCACGAAATGAAGCGCCAGGGCGATTTTTAAATCGATGCTGCGGGTGAAATCGACACCGTATTCAACGTGAATTTTTTCCAGCGAATCCATGATGAAGGTGTTGATTTCCTCGAGACGCCGGAATAGTCGTCATAGTCCCGCTTGCCGCGCAGATTTACGGCAAGATAGTTGATTTCTTCGCTCAGCCGGGAAACCGGCACGCTTGTGCAGCGGCGCAGAATATCCCCCCGCGATCCGCGTTTCCTTCTCCCCGCCGTTGCGTTTTGTCGTGCCGGCTTCGATAAAATAGCCCCGTTCGATCCGCTGCAGCGTCAGAAGCAAATGGAGGATCAGACTCTCCAGCAGCACTTCGCTGATCTTGTATTCATTTTCCAGAAAGATTTCAACAAGCAGTTCCTTGAGGTCTGTGATGCGTTTGAGATTAGCCTGGGTTTCGTGGGCCTCCTCCATCATGGAATAAATATCTTCCCGGGCCAGGCAGGTCCGTTTGTCCGTTTCCCGGCCTTCGACCCGATAGCCGCTGCCGGAGCGGTACGCCAGCTCCAGATTGTACTTATTCAGTATTTTCCGCACCGCTTTCAAATCCAGGTACAGTGTGGAATCGGAGATGTTCAGCTGGGTCTGCAATTTCCGCTTGCGGACATAGCCTGAATGATCGAGCAGATTCAGCAGAATCGTTTTGATCCGGATCGGTTGTTCGTTGAGCGCGGTGTTCTGCGATGTCTTTTTGCATGCGGTCCAGCAGCGCCGCAGCCTGCGGCGGATCATGAATAATCAGCTGGTAACCCTTGGAGGGGGCAGCGACGTCAGCTCCAGGGCCGGGGAATGCTTAATTTCCAGGCGGATCGCCGCGATCTCGCTTTTGACGGTGCGCACGCTGATGCCGTGGGCTGCCGCAAGCGTAGCCGCCGAATGATATTGTCCGCCATTCTCTGCCAGCCAGCGCAGAAGCCCTTGCTGACGCTGCGTCAGCACGATTGCCGCCCTGCCGCTTCCGCAGAGCGTTTGATTTTAAAAAGTCCCGATACTCTGCGGCGTTCCCGTTTGAAAACGCGGCGTCAGGCAGCGTTGAGATGGGGTGAACTGTTTCTGTTTCATAAGCTTTCTCCTTCCCAAACTCATCTTAGCATAAGCCTTTTCCTGTTTTGTTAATTCGTGCAATCTGGTGTTTGAGCTTTTTTTGCACGAATGACCGTGCAGAGAAATAGAACATCGAGAATCTTTGATTGAGGAAAGGATTGAAAAGGTCTTCCGTTATCGCCGACAGACGCCTTGGCTTCGGGCCTTGGATTTCATGATTTTTCAGCGAAAAAGCACAAAAAAACAGCCCTGAATCTCAGGACTGCTTCTTACCCTATTTACAGTTCAACTTTTTCCAGATCGTTATAGGCGATCTCCGTCGGCGTTTCCCGGCCGAACAGAATGCACAGAACGGTTGCGGTCTGGGTATCGTCGTCCATCGCGTCGATCGAGCCTTCGATGCCGCTGAACGGTCCGGTCAAAATCTTAACACGGTCGCCCGTCGTAAAGTTGACGCTGACCTTGCGGTCGCTCATGCCGATGCGGCGCAGGATTGAATCAATTTCTTCCGGGGAAACCGGGAACGGCTTCGCCCGCCGCCGCTGGATCCGATAAATCCGGTAACACCCGGCGTATTTCTGACAATATACCAGGCTTCGTCCGTCATAATCATTTCCACGAACAGATAACCTGGGGAACAGGTTGTGCATTTTTTCTACTTTTTGCCGTTTTTTGTATTCGATCTCCGGTTCCTCAGCGACCAGGATGCGGAACAGATAATCGGAAATGCCCATCGTGTCGACACGACGCTGCAGGTTTTCCTTGACCCGATTCTCATGGCCGGCATACGTATTGACGACATACCACTCTTTCTTGGACTCTGTCATAACTTAAGCTCCGATCCCGATTAATTTGAGGAAGAAGGAAACGAAAATTCACAGGCGACGAAGAAAACGCCGAAAAATGCGCAGAAGATCAAAACTTCCATTGAATTTCCGCCCAGTTCTTCTTTCTTCGGCCAGCGAATCCGCTTGACTTCTTTGGAGATACCGCTGAAACTAAACCATTTTAACATATCTGTATCCTCCTACTTCGTTTCTTTATGAAGTGTATGTTTTCCACATTTTTTTACAAAATTTCATCAGTTCAAGACGTTGATTATGCGTCTTGGGATTCCGGTGTGTAACATAGTTGCGTGAAAGGCACTCTGTGCATGTCAGAATCACTTTTGTTTCTTTCGCCATCGAGGTCCCTCCTTACCGTGCTAATCCACTTTACCATAAAGAAAAGGGCTCGTCAAATAACCCTTAACTTAAGCGGATTATAGCACCATCCCGCCGGCTTTTCAAGCCTCTTCCGAAAATTTGCTGAGGATGTAGTCCAGTTTCTTTCGAATCCGTCCCAGCTGGTTGCCATAACTCTTCCGGGAAATGTTTAAAATCGCCGCAGCATCCTGATAAGACGTGTTATCCAGCGACAGGCACAGAATCTGCCATTCCCGCGGCGTGAAGTAGCGGCGCAGCTGTTTGACCTGCTTCGACGCTTCGTTGAGCGTGAAACGGTAGACCGGATCAAAGAACCGGTCGTTGGATACCAGCATATCCGCCCTGTAGGTCTCCCGGTCTTCGCCGACCATGATATCCAGGGAATCGCAGGCATAAAACGCAGCGTCGCTGGAGCATTGTGAGTGCCTGTATATCGTCAGCAGCCGTTTCCGCAGGCAATTCTGCAAGTAAGTCTTAAAGCTGCAGGGATAATCCTCACGGTAGCTGTCGGCGGCGCTGACCAGCATCATCCGGCTTTCCTGTTCCAGATCTTCCTTATACGCGTCGCCGGAAACAGAACAGTTCTCGAACTGTCCCAGCCGGAAAATCATCCCCAGATCATCGGTTTGTATTTGTTCAGCAGACTTTCCACTGCCCAGTCGTCCTGTTGACGGATCATATACAACAATTCATTGTCGGTGTACACTTCCTCGGTCATCCTTGTTCCTCCTGTTATTTCAGAGGGAAACGTTTCGCATGAATCTGATAAAGCAAGACGGCGCAGGCCACCGAAGCGTTCAGCGAGGAGATCGTGCCTTCCATCGGCAGCGTCAGCATTACGTCGCATTCTTCCTTGACCAGCCGGGAAATGCCTTTGCCCTCTGAGCCGATCACCAGCGCCACCGGCGTGTCAAAAAGCAGGCTGGCGGTAATCTTGGGCATTGCGCATATCGGTACCGTAAACCCAGTATCCCTTTTCTTTCAACTGTTTCAGCGTCTGGGTCAGATTCGCAACCATGGCGACCGGCACCGTTTCAATCGCGCCGGTGGACACCTTGGCCACTGTCGAATTCAGCGATACCGACCGGTTCTTGCGCAGGATCACGCCGTCGGCTCCGACCGCATCGCAGGTTCGCAAGACCGCCCCGAGATTGTGCGGATCTTCCAGCTCATCCAGAATGACGATCGTTCCCAGCTTCCCGCTTGGGATGCGTTCCAGCATTTCTTCTACGCTGACCGTTTTGTAATCCTCGCAATACAGCGCGATCCCCTGGTGATGCGTATCCATGCAGCACTTATCCAACTCCTTGCGGCTGACCCGCTGAGTTGGAATTCTGCGGTTTTTCAATAAGGTTTCCGCCTCCGGAAACTTTGCCCCTTCCGCCACGAGTGCTTTCTCAACCTTTTTCTTGCTTTTCAGGATCTGCATTACTGCGTTTTTCCCATAAATCCATTGTGCCATACTTTGACCTCCGTTTCGTCCTGGAATTGTCCCATTTTTTATTCCAAATCGTTTCATCCTCGTGAAACTGCTTCTTTATTTATACAATGGAAACCCGGAAAAGCAATTGAATTAGCCAACAAAGCCTGGATAAAGATCAAAGCCCTGACGATTCTAATTACTTTTTTAGTCTGCCGCACCCCTGCGGTTTCATGATTTCCCTGTTCTGCATACAGAAAACGTTCGCCCTTTGCCTTAAAGACGAACGCTTCTTCATTCTGGTTTTTATTGTCTTTAATCTTATGCCGTAAGCTTGGATTCCAATCCGACCGTCGGCCTGACCTGTTCCCAAATCTCGCGCAGCCGCGCCGTCTGACCGGTCAGATGCCACCAGCCGGTCAGCGCTTCAAAGCCGGTTGAAATCCGATAGATCTGCACGTCGGTGTTCTTGGGGACGCTGCCGCTTTTAAAGTTGCGGCCGCGCCGGAAGATTTCTTCCTCTTCCTCACTGAACGTCCCGGCGGCATGCAGCTGTTCATAAAAACCGCGCCTGCGCCTTGGCGCTGACAAAGTTCACGCTCAGCCGCTGCAGATCCTTCGCCCGGCCATAGCCCAGCTCGACCAGGTATTCCCGCACCAGCAGCGACCAGACCGCGTCGCCGATATAGGCCAGCGTGCTTCCGGATAGCTCGTTAGGCTGCATTACATCAGACCTCTTTCGATCAGAATCGCCCGTTTAACATCCGCCTGGGCAAAGTCCTTAGCGGCCTTGGCTGCGTTCCATTCCGCGAACACCTGCTTGTCATCTTCGCTCAGCGTCACTTTCGGCAAGCGGATGCCCAATACCTCCAGCATCTTTTCCAGAGCGCCGACTTCCGCGCCGACCTGATCCCATTGGATATCACGCTGACGCAGCGCCTGATTCAGCTTCTTTACCGTTTCATAAATTTCAGCATAGCCATTCGGCGTGTTGAGATCATCATTCATCGCGTCAATAAACCGCTTCACTGCTTCTTCATCGCATCCGGTTATCGTGACATTCGCCAGCTGGCTCTTGATATACGCCTGTTTCATCGGCGTTCTGACTTTGTCCAGTTCCTTGCGGGCGGTTTCGATCGTTTCATCCGAGAAGTTCAGTTCTCCCCGGTAATGCACGCTCAGCATCAGCCAGCGCACTAAATCCGCACCCAGCTTTTCAATGACGTCCTTTGCCCAGGAAACGTTGCCCAGCGACTTCGACATTTTTTCACCGTTGATGTTGATCATCGCATTGTGCAGCCAGTAATGCGCAATGGAATTGTGGAACAACGCCTGCGACTGAGCGACTTCATTTTCATGATGCGGAAAGCGCAGATCCATCCCGCCGCCGTGAATGTCGATCTGATCGCCGAATTCCTTATGAATCATAACGACGCATTCCGTATGCCAGCCCGGCCGGCCTTCGCCCCACGGCGACTGCCATTTGATGCCCATATCCGTTTCTTTCCACAAAGCGAAGTCCAGCGGATTTTCCTTTTTTGTGTTTTCCTCAATCCGCGCCCCGACCTGCAGGTCTTCCAGATTTTGCTTGGAAAAGCTTCCGTAGGACGGCACGCTGCCGACGCGGAAATACACATCCCCGCCGACCTGATAGGCATGGCCGGTTTGGACCAGTTCGTCGATGAAATGGATGATTTCATCCATCGTTTCCGTTACCCGCGGGGTCGCGAACAGCGGTTCTGTATTCAGACTGTCCCGGACTTTCTGATAGGCTTCGATATAGCGGGCGGATACGACGCCTTCCGCTACGTTTTGCTCATGCGCTTTCTTAATGATCTTATCGTCGACGTCCGTGTAGTTGGACACGTATTTAACCGTAACCCTGCGCTTCAAATAAACGGCGCAGCGTATCGAAGACGATGATCGGCCGGGCGTTGCCGATATGGACATGGTTATACACCGTCGGCCCGCAGACATACATGCTGACCTCATTCGATTTTATCGGCTTAAATTCTTCAATTTTCCCTGACAGGGTGTTGTAAAGACGAATACTCATCACTTTTTCCTCCTTGGTTTCAGATTCATTGCCTTTGACTGCGGATGCTTTTCCGGAATGTTTTCCACGTTGTCAACCCGTAGATTTTCCACAAAAAAGCATCTCTAATTTAAAAAGACGCTTCAGGCGCGGTTCCACTTTTATTGAACAGAGATGATCTGTTCCGCTCATTCTTCCGTTAACGCCGGCTGCGTCCGCCCTACTGAATTTCAGGCTGGCCCTCCAAGAGGCATTCGTCCGGACGCTCCCTGGTCTTTTCACCGGCCAGACCTTCTCTTGACGGAGCTTTCACGGATTACTCGTTCTTGTCCTCGGTTTTTGTTCTTTCTTATTCTACCACTTTTTACTCAGAATTTCTTTCTTTTTCATCTCATATTCCGCAGAAGATAAGATTCCGTCGTCATATAACGATTTCAGCTTTTTAATTGTTCCGCCGGATCCGAGGCTGAGTTCCATCGGGACTCGTCCGTCGTTTCCGTTACAATCTCATGTTCCGCAATACCGCCGCGCTTCAGCGCGATCACCCCGTAGAGAATACTGGCGATCCCGCCGATCAAGCCGAAGGCAGTGAAGAACAGAGCCGGATTCATGGAAGGGCCGCCGAATCCCATCCCCATTCCACCGTCCAGATGAAGCAGGTTTGGGACAAAAAGTCCAAATAAGATAAACGCGATACCGGCGATAATATTGCTTACCGCGCTGGAACGTGTTGTGCGGATCTCTGTTTTTCTTCTCATTGCCGCGGCCTCCTGACCCTTCAGGTCTTCGTTTTTACTCTTGTTTCCAGTATATCACAATCCCGCTGAATCAGCCATGTTCGCCGTCACATCCTTTTCAGTCAGCCTGCAGGCTGACTGAATATCAATTTCTTCTCTATGGAGTTTTACTAAACCTCAAAAAGTAATTTTACTTTTTCCATTTTCTCAGGAGGCTTTTTTGAATTTAGCGCAATATTAAAGATGCAGGGTCTTTGATAAGGCGGCTGCCCGTCCTGGATGGATCATTCTTTTGATTCATTTGTTTTTCGAGCTTGTTTTCTCAGCTCTGGAAAGGAGGGCTTTCTATGAAGTTTTTCATGGAACTTTTGTCTTCTTTAACGATAAGGGACATTCTGGCGGTTGCCCAGCTTCTGACAACCTGTCTTGACTGCATCTTAAAAATTATAGAACTCAGAAGAAAAAGTGCCGCGTCCCACAAAGATACTCGGCACTTATCTATCCACCGCTTCCCTTCAATGAAGAGATAGCGAACGATGGGTATCGCTTTCTCAAGCGTCCCTACACCTATAGTATATTCCATTCTTGAGTTATTTCAAGGCTTTTTCTCATTTTGTTTTTGCCCCGGTTATTCTCAAACTGCCCGCTTATCCGCTACGCCGTTTTGTTATCCTTGATCGCACCCTTGCGCCATTTCAGCTGCAGCTTTTCAATAAAACCCGTTTTGTAACGCAGCGACAAATAGCCGACGAAGGACATGATAAACGCTCCCAGACAGTCGACGATCAGATCCTTCATCGTGTCCAATAACGCCGCCCGGCCGATCAGCTGCGTCCCGTTTTCCAACATGAACTTCTGCATATTCAGACGCAGGATGCCGTCAAAGGTAAATTCATAGATTTCCCAGAAGACGCCCAGCGTCACCGCAAAGCAAAACGCGAAGACCGCGACAAAGACCGGGGAAAGGTTCATCGGGATCTTTTCCGATTTATTTAAGATCGTGACGAAGGAAAAGCCCAGCGCTCCCAGCATCCCGCCGCTGAAGGTATGCAGGATTGTATCCCAATGCGGCACATTGTAATAGAACGCCCGCACTTCCCCAGTTAGATCGCGCAGTACAGAAAAACCGCGTACAACAGAAGCATGTTGCTGGGAATATGAATCTGGATCTTGTGCTCAATAAAATCCGGCAGCCGCATCGCCACGACGCCCAGAATGCACTGCACCAGCATTAACAGATAGTCGCTCTTAACACGCACATCCTCCGCTACCGCTTCCCGCCGGCGCCATGGTGATCCGAATGACCAGGAAGATGACGGACAGAATCATCGTGACAAAACGAAGTTATAAATAAACGAATTCCAGTTGAATTTTTTCTTCATATCTTTCCCTCTTTTCAAACATAGTACTTATTTTAATCAGGACGCCCATGACTTGCAACGATTATTCTTCGTTTCTGTTTTAAAATAACGGAATCTGTTCTCCCTTTACACAGATTTCATCAACTGACCGGCCTCTGCCGCACCCGGCAACGACAAAAAATCAGAGACCAAAGCGGTAGGCTGCTCTGATTCCTGATTTCAACCTTGTGTCGTTGACAGGATTATTCCGTTGTTTCTTCCTTACTGCGGCGACGGCTGCGTCCCGCTTTTTTCTTTTCTTCCAGCATCTTATTGAAATTGACAATGCCGGTTTTTGCGGTTTCTTCCAGTGTGTCCGTTGAAATTTCACCGCCCATGCGCAGACCCAGACATTCCATGACCATCGGCAAATTCATGCCCGTCAGCACCGTGATCTGTTCGTTCAGCACAAATGCCGACTGATTGCACGGCGTACCGCCCAACAAATCCGCGAAGACCAGCACGCCTTCGCCGGTATCGACCTCCTTGACCGCTTCCTGCAGCCGGCCGCGGAAATCCTCCGGGTCATCCTGCGTATTCAAAACGACCGCTTTCATCTGCGGAATGTTTTCACCGAAAAAGATTTCCGCCGTTTTCAACATTCCTTCGGCCAACGGTCCGTGACTGATTAACAAAATACCTTTCATAGCTACCTCCCGGCAGTCCGTTTTCTGATAAAACTGCCTGTCTCTTTCTTCTCTTGATTCTTCTTCGTTTTTGATTTCATCCCGTGTGTTTGTATCAGATTCACACTGATGAAGGATCCGCTGCGTTATTTTCCGGCTGGATCAGTCCGCCGATCAAGCTGACTGCCTGACGGATTTGATCGCTGTCCATCTGCACGTCGAACTTACCGCCCGGCATTTCACAGGTCATTGAAGCGGGATCCGCCGTGCTGATCAAAATACCGCTGTTCCAGCTGCGGATCAGGCTGTCATCCGGTTCCTCTGCCGCCTGTACCGTGATTTCCGGCCACCCTTGTGCGCAATGCTCCCGCAGCTTCGCTTCCTTTCCTTTCAGGATAGCGCAGAGCGCTTTTTTCCCGGCCCAGCTGATTCAAATAGACCAGCCTCGCCTGCGGAAATGCTCGCGCAGCTGCTGCAAACCCAGCCCGTTCCGGTTTCTTCCAGGAAACAGAACGCGATCGGCCGGTTTCGGTAAGTACGGGCGCATTCCAGCATCGCAAACAACGCCGCATTCTTTCCGGCATTGCCCACTGCCTGTCTGCGGCCCAGTCCGAAAGCGAACAGGAAAACCAGCGCTGCCATTAAAAAACAAGTACCAGCGGCCGGCCTCCTTGGTTCCCGCGATGCACAGCAGCACGCCCATGACAGCCAGCAGTACGCTCAGCACCAGCGTCACCGTCAGATTATCCAGTTGATTTTTCCGGTTCGCCGATTGATCAAGCAGCCGCTGCCGGCCGGGAATCATCCGGGCTTCGCGCAGATTGAAATCCGCGGCCACGATCAGACGGGCATGTTCCGGATCGCCGCCGATCAGCTGTTGTCCATGAATCCCTTTTTCCCGATCAATGTTGTGCGGTAGCCCAGCGTTCCCAACATCTCGCTTAACTGCAGCAGCGTTCGTTTCTTCTGACCTGCGCTCTTGCGCCGCGCCATCCGCTGACACATTGTCAGCAGGCGTTCCTTCATGTTATCCTGAACCTCCATCGTGTTTCTTTCCTTTCCCAGTGAGAAAAGGCCGACGCACACAGCCGGCCTTGTTCCGTTAAAACTTTACGAGATCATGAACCATTTTTTTGTTATATTCCGGTGAAATCTGATGCGTGAGCAGAACACCATGATCTTCCAGAAAACGGAACGCTTCTTTATCTTTATCGTCGACAAACAAGCAAGCTTCCGCTTTGACCTTATTTTCATTATCTTTGGCGTACATGCCGCTGATGACAATCTCCTTCATGGAATAGCCGAGTTTGACCAGTTCCACGGCGTCGAAGATCTCTTTGAAAACAACCATCACGCGGTAGTCTTCCAGCTCATCACTGGTCAATAATTCATAGGCGTCCTGCGGGGAAACCGCGTCAACCTCGGCGTTGAGCGCCGCCAATTCCAGCAGCATGACCTGGGTCGGATCGTTCGCCGTTTTTCGTTGATCACCACAAACTCCTCGATGTTCAGCGCGCGCGCAAAGTTACTGACCTGGCCGTGCAGCATTCTTCCGTCCAGTCGATACTGAATAACTGCCATATTCTATTTCTCCTTTCAAATCGTAGTGAATTCCGCCCTGGATTACATATTGATAATTACAGAATCAGGGAAATGATCAGCGAGAAGACGAAGATCAAACCGACCAGCTTCAAAGAAGAAACGTTCTTCTTATACAGCCATGCCAGACAGATCGTCAGCGCTAACGGCGCCAGACCTGGGATGATGTTGTCCAATTCCTGCTGAATGTTCAAAACGTAATCGCCGATCTGGATCGCGCTGGTCAGCTTGAAGCCGACCCAGGAAGGAATCAGCGCACCGACCGCGGTCATGCCCAGGATCGTGGCGCTTTCCATCAGGCGGTCCAGAATTCCGGACTTGTTCATATCACGGATAACCTTCATACCATTCTTATAGGTATAGAAGAATCCAAAATAGGAAATTCAAAGTAGTACGCGTTGCCTAAGACAAAGAACAGGATCGCGCCGAAGATCGAGCCGTTCATTGCGAAGCCGGCGGCCAGTGCGCCGATGATCGCTTCAACGGTTGCCCGCAGTGAATCACCGATGCCGGCCAGCGGTCCCATTAAGGACGCCTTGATCGTATTGACGGATTCTTCCAGCGCTGTGCGTTCCTCGCCATACGGCATATTGGCGATCTGTTCTTCCTGCGCGCAGTTCATACCGAGCGTGAAGCCCATCCATTCCGGCGTCGTGTTGTAGAACGCCATGTGGCGCTTTGCCGCAGAAATCTGATCTTCTTTGTTTGGATATAATTTTTTAAGAACCGGAGCCAGCGCCGAGAAATACTGCAGCGTCTGGAAACGTTCGTAGTTGATCGTGACCATCGGGAAGCAGGCGAATCGTAAGAAGACGCCCATCAGTTCTTTGCGTTCCAACGAAATGATCTTGTTCTCGTTAACAGGCTGTTCCATTCTGTTTTCCGTCATTAGATCGCACCTCCTTTTCTCCGTTTACCCTGCGGGCCGAAGAAGAAGACAAAGATTGCCATCGAAACGCCCAGCAGCGCGATCGCCAGCAGCGAGCCGCCGAAAACGGCGCACATTACGAAACCGACGATAAAGAACGGAATGTACTTGACTTTATACATCATCGCCAGCAGCATGCCGAAGCCTAACGCCGGAAGCATACCCGTAGCGGCTGTCAGCCATTCAGAGATCCAGACCGGCATATTTTCGTTGACCATGGTAACAAAGCTGGAACCAAAGTAAATGCACAGGAAGACCGGGATGAATTCCGTAATGAAGAACACCAGCGAGCCGACCAGCTGCAGCCGGGTCATCTTCTTTGTAATCCGCCGTTTCCGCGTATTTATCCGCAATATGCATTAACGGTGTGTTGATCGTCCAAGCCGCCATCCGGCCCAGCTGACCCATAACGGAAACCGGAACCGCGATCGCAATCGCCGTTTCCATTTCGACGCCGGTAATAATGCACAGAGCCGTCGTTACCGTCGTCGCCGTCGTGGCATTGACCGGAATCGCCGCACCGACGCCCTGCACGCCCATAAACCAACGTCAGCGTACCGCCGATAATAATGCCCGTTCTTAAATCCCCCCCAAAATAAGACCGACCAAAGCGCCGCAGACGACCGGTTTGGTTGTCTGTAAGTTGACGAAGCCATAGTTTGTCCATCCAAAGAATGCACACACAACAGAAACAAATAAAGCATATCCTAGTCCAATATTCATATTGTACCTCCTCTCTAGGATTTTCCTTTATTGCCGCCCTCTTTTTGTTTTCCCAACCTCCTGTTCTAGTTAATTCAGCAGGCAGTCCCACCATGCCTACTTCTTGATATAATCAACAAATCGTTTTGTGATGCTCATCGGATTGGTAATCGCCGTGCCCACGACGATCACATCGGCGCCGCATTCAAACGCCTTTTTCGCTTCTTCCCGCGTCCAGATCCGGCCTTCGGCATTGATGAAGACCTCCGGAATTCCTTGCGGATCTGTTCGATCAGATCAAAATCCGTTCCCAGAGCGTAACGATCCAGACTGTCCTCGGTATACCCGGACAACGTCGTCGAGATGATGTCCGCACCCGCTTCCACACTGTGGCGGGCGTCGTTGATCGTGGCGATGTCGGCCATGACGACCTGATCCGGATACGTTTCCTTGATCTCGCGAATCAGCTCATAGGCTTTGCGTCCGTTGCAGTTATTGCGGTCGGTGCCGTCTACGGCGATGATATCGCTGCCGATCTCCCGCAGCACTTCGACTTCTTTCATCGTCGGGGTGATATACACATCGCAGCCTTCGGTGACCACTTTCCAGATTCCGATCATGACTTTATCCGGGAAGGCTTCTTTGATCATCCGCATTCTCCGGCCGGTTCGCCCGGAAACCCGCACAGCCGCCGATCGCCGCGGCTTTGGCCATTCGTCATTTCCTCCGGGGATTAAATGGATTTTCTTCCTCGTTGGCTTGACAGGAAACGATCAGTTTTCCTCGAATCTGTTGAAAATTTCCTCTTTTCTCATAACGGCTCTCTCTCTTTTTCGTGTCCGCAAAGGTACACCTTTATAAAACTTATGCAAGATAGCGCAGAACAGAACAAAAACAGGTAAAAATTAAATTATTTATTCATTTTCCAAGGGATAATTCAGGGTATTTTATTTAGTTTTGAATTGAAAGCGCTTGCGTTCTGAGATGATGATGTTATAATAAAAACATGAAAGCGCTTTTATAAAGGTGTACCTTTATAAACGGCAGACAATTTCAGCTATTCAAGGGAGGGGATAGCTGTTTTTGTTTTCCGTGCCAAACGTTTGTCAAGGAGGAATTAAACGTGAATTATGGCTATGCGCGAGTATCTTCCCGAAGTCAGAATCTGGACCGCCAGATCGAAGAATTAAAAGCTTTTTGGATTATTGGAGTCCCAGCTTTATGTAGATCAGCAGAGCGGGAAGGATTTCGACCGTCAGGCTTATCGCCAGCTGAAAGAAATTTTGCGGGCACAGGATTTATTAGTGATTAAAAGCATCGACCGGTTGGGCCGTAATTACCAGGCCATTCTGGAAGAATGGGCAGATTTAACAAAACGGCTGGAAGTTCAAATCGTCGTGCTGGATATGCCGCTTTTGGACACCCGCAGCCGTCCGGATAACCTTGTCGGCTGCTTCATCAGCGATCTGGTGCTCCAGATTCTGAGCTTTGTCGCGGAAAAATGAGCGGATCAACATTAAAACCCGCCAGGCGGAAGGGATTCGGATCGCTAAGGAAAAGGGCAAGCATTTAGGCCGGCCCCGCTACATCCCACCGGAAAATTTCAGCCTCGTGGCCACCCGCTATCTGCGGCATGAATGTACGCTGCAGCAGGCTTTTAGACCAGCTGCAAATCAAAAAAGTACGTTTTATAAATACATCCGCAATCTCGATGCAGTATAATTAAATTAAGTAATGGATTGAACAGCGGACACCGTTGTGAATCATAGAAAGAGGATTGTTATGAAAACCAGAGAAAAAGGGAAAATCCCGGCACGGACTTCCTTGCTGGGCTTCGGCTGCATGCGTTTCCCCATTAACGAAGATGGGAAAATCAACCGTCCGGAAACGATGAAAATGCTCGATTACGCTTACGAGCACGGCGTAAACTATATTGATACCGCCTATCCGTATCACAACTATGAAAGCGAGGAAGTCGTCGGCCAGTGGGTCGCCACCAAGCCCCGCGACAGCTTCTACCTGGTCACCAAATCTCCGACCTGATGTGCAAGGATATCGCCGATTTCGACCGGATCCTGGAGGAACAGCTGACCAAGCTGCAGACCTCTTACGTCGACTTTTACTTGCTGCACGCCTTAAGCCGCGAGCGGTGGGAGCATATCAAGGAAATGAACCTGCTTCCGCATCTGAAATCGGTGCTGGACAGCGGCAAGGTCCGCCGGATCGGTTTTTCGTTCCATGACGATTACGAGGTCTTTGAAGAAATCCTCAACGCTTACGACTGGGACTTCTGCCAGATTCAATTCAATTATATGGACACCGAAATTCAGGCCGGGATCCGCGGCTATGAGCTGGCAAAATCCCGGAATATTCCGATGACGATCATGGAGCCGGTCAAGGGCGGCATGTTAGCGAACGTTCCGGATGAGATCCAGGCGGAATTCCGGCGCGTTCATCCGGATTGGAGCGACGCTTCCTGGGCGCTGCGCTGGGTCGGCGGCCACGATAACGTCCAGACCGTGCTTTCCGGCATGAGCACGATGGAGCAGGTCGTCGACAACGTCAAAACATTCAGCGAAATTGAGCCGCTGAACGCGGAAGAACAAGCGACCATTGAACAGGCCCGCCAGCTGTTCCAGGCCCGGATTCAGGTGCCGTGCACCGGCTGCCGCTATTGCATGCCGTGTCCGTTCGGTCTGGATATTCCGAAAAACTTCCGGCTGTTAAACACCGCTCACGTCTACAATGTCCAGGCCGCCCAGAAGGAAGGCTACGACGCGATGGACGTCACCGCGAAAGCATCCCATTGCCAGAAATGCGGCGCCTGCAAAACGAAATGTCCGCAGCATATCGACATCCCGGCGGAAATGGAAAAAGTCGTCCGGGAATTTGAAAAATAAGCTCAGCGTTAGGGCGGAGACGTTCCGGATTCTATCCCGGATCAAGTCCGCCTTTTTCTTTTACCCGGAGTGCGTTATAATGAAAAAGGAAAACAAGAAAGAGGAAAAATACCATGAGTCTTTTAGGGATCTCTCTCTACCCGCATCTGCAGTCAGAAGCGGTGATGAAACAACAATTAAACCTGGCGGTCACGCTCGGTTACAGCCAGGTCTATACGACGATCCAATCTCCGCATGCCTGGGACGGTCCCACGCAGCTAAAACCGCCGTTTCAATGGCTGATCAGCGAATGCCGGAAGCTGGGGCTGACGCTACACGTCGATATCAACCGCCGGATCATGGATCAGGTCCGCGCTGAACCTCACGATTTATCGCCGTTTATCCATCTGGGCATCCGGATCATCCGGCTGGATTTCGGCTTCGAGGAAGATCACGAGCTGGTCGCACAGATGACTTGCAACGAAGACGGCGTTCTGATCGAAGACAACGCGTCGATGCAGGCGGAGCCGATCAACCGGATCAAAGGCGATCCAGCGCCATGGCAATCTTGAAAATTACATCGCTGTGCATAACTTCTTCCCGCATCCGGATACCGGCATGTCGTTTACCGATACGTTTAAAAACGCGAAGCTGTTTAAAGCCTGCGGGATCCGCACCGGCGTGTTCATCAATTCGCTGGATGCCGACAATCTGTTGTTTCCGTATGGCCATGGACTTTGCACTGTGGAAAACCACCGTTACAAGCCGGCTTATTTAAGCGCAGGGGAACTGACGGCGACGGGGATGTTCGATTACATCTTCTTTGGCGACGGCAATCCTTCCCGTACCGAAATGGAACAGGTTCAGGAAATTGTTCATCAGCATTGCGTTTCCGTTCCGGTCTACTTTAATTCCCGGTTGGACGACGCGCTGCGTCAGAAGCTTTTGAACGCCGTGCTGAAATCCCGCAGCGATCAGCCGGAATTCATTTACGCGCGACACAGACCCGCGGATTAGGCCCGGTGGCAGCTCAGCCGGGACTGGACCGCGATAAGCTTTTGCATTACGCTCGACAATGAATTATCCGGTAAATATGAAGGGAATTACAGATCGCTTTGAAAAGCATGCCGGGGGTAGAATATGCCACGGTCATCGGTCAGGTTGATATGTTGGCTGAAAATCTGATTTCCCTGATCCGCTATGGCAAGGTTGCCTTCCGTTTGGTGGAAGCTGAAAAGATTCAGAATGCCACGGTAGGCCAGGAACAGACGCAGCCGGAATGATTTCCCGGGGAATGATGCTTTGTGACTCAGCAGCACAACCGCCGTCCTTCCAGATAAAATCGTTTTCCTCATTGGGAAAGCCTCAAATCTAAATAAAATAAAAAGCAGCGCTGATCATCTTGAGCTGCTTTTTTACGTGTCTTGCGAGGCTTGCGTTCTTGCTTGATCCCCGCCGCCATCTAAAAACCGCAGTCAGACAAAGGCTGCTTATCCCTTCTCCAACTGCGGTTTATCTCTTTTCATTACAGGCAATAGCGCAGCCGCAGCCGTTCCTTCCATTTCAACGACTTCCGGTTTGCGAATATTTGTTCGATCTCATCGATCAAGACTCGTTGTTCATAAGGCTGCAGCGGCAGTTCCGCATAGATCTGCTTCTCAATCAGCGCCTGTACCCGCAGCATATCGGCCGGGGCGATGCCCGGGAGTTTCTGATTTACAGCTTGGGCTGTAGCTTCTGCTTTCCAGCCTGGCTGATAATCTACCGCCAGCGCTTTCATCAGCCTGATCATCAGCGCTTGCAGCACTTTATCCCGCGCGGACTCCGTTTTCCAGCGCTGCCGCCAGGATCTCATCCGCAGCTGCCGCCGGATTTCAAGGGCAGCCAGTGCGATTAGGCCAAGATCAGCCAGAGCCAGAAACGCTTCCAGAATTCCGTGAATTGATACTGCCGCCGACACTTCCGGTTCCGCCGTCACCGGCGGCGGGTTGTCCTGCAGCTCGCCCAGATCGTCTGAATCCTCCAAGGCGGCCGTGGTCTTAATCTCCTGCGGTTGTTCCGCCAGCTGCAGCAGTGCAAACGTATCGTAATAACAACGGGGGTCACGTCGACAGGAATCCAGCCCAAACCATCCAGATAGACTTCGCACCAGGCATGGCTGTCCTGTTCCGTCAGCTCAGCGGTTCCATCCGGGCCGATCTGTTCCTTTGTCAGCCGGTATCCTTCCGCGTAGCGGGCGGGAATCCCCATGACGCGGAAAGCCATGACCGCCGCGGAGGCATACTGCACCGCGTTGCCCGTGCGGCTCTCGCTTAAAACCAACGAATCGGATCCGCAGAAGACGGCGCTTGAGGCGGCGTCGAAGTATAGTAAACGTGTTTTTCCAGAACATCCGGATCCGCGTCACAGCCTCATAAATTCCCGGAGAGGTCATCGGTTCTTTTAGAAACAGTTTTCGAATCAGTAATTCTGTTTCCGGATCCACATCCAGATAGCACTGATCAACAAAGCTGCGGTATACCGCTTCGGCCTGAGCATAGCGGATCTGCGTTTCGGTTTGCGGCGCTTTGATCCATTCCGGGGCATGAAGCAGCTCGCCCGGCTGATCGCTTGACCATTCTTCAAATTCAACATGTTGAACACCGCGCAGAGCGCTGGCGCGATAACCGGCATCCAGCCAACGCCGGACCGGACCGGCAATGCTCTCAGCTTCCGCAGAATAAGGCAGATAGGGATATTTGCGGTTTGCGCCATGATTTTCCACGCGCATCCGGTTTGCTTCAAGCGCCGGTTCCGGACTCAGCATCAGCGCGGCGGCAGCTTGTGCGGCTACAGGGAAATTCTCAGCTTCCAGCCACGCCAGCATGCCTTCCTGCTTTCCCCGCATAAGCGGCCTTCTGCAAAGGCAGCCAGCGGCCCGCTTCATACCGGCTTCCGGTATAACCGCGCAGATAAAAGGTTTTCAGCTGCTGCGTCGTGACGGTCAGCGCCGGCGCGTCCCCGGTTAATAACTGCGCGGCTTCCCAAAGATTACCCTGGGGCAGGAGTCCCTGCCATACCGCAGCGTATCCAAACGGCCTGCCAGCGTCTTGCGCAGCTGCGTCATTTCCGACAGCTCCGGATCGCTCCCGCTCAGCGGCAGAAGCAGAAGACCGATCATTCCCAGCCACAGCCAGCGTTTTCCCTTTGAGGCCGCGCCCACCCAGTCAAGCCAGAGCGCCGCCAGTCCGGCAAGCAGAAGGATCAACGCCCACGCAGACATCCAGCGCACCCGCAGTCCGGGCAATACGAAAATCAAAATTCCCAGGCCGATCCACCCTGGACGCTTGCGCCCGGTCCAGATCAGAATCGCAAGGCCTGTCAGAACTCCCGTAAAAAAGACGGAATAGGATAAGCGGGTCAACGTTGGATTCGCCAGCAGGCGGCGGGCGTCTTCCTCCGCAAGATTCCAAGCCTGAATCAATCCGTTTGCGCAGGCCAGCGCCCCAGAGAACAACCATGGCAGCAGACACAGCATCAATCCCAGCCAGATCAGCGGCAAACTTTTGCGTAGCCGCGGCCGGTTGATTTTCAATAATCCTGCCTGAAGCAGAAGCAGCGCTGCGCCGCCCAGCCAGGGACCGGCAAGTTCGCTGCCAGGTCTTGCACAAAGCGCGGACAGCTGCGCGGCAAATCCGGCAAGCAGAAGAAAACCCGCGATGATTTCCATCGCTGAACAGGTTTGTTGTTCATTTTTCTTCTGACGCCGATTTTTCGTCATGCTTTTTCTCCTAAATCAACAGCTGCACCGCAGTATTGTCCAACGCGGACAGCGGCAGCTCAATCTGTTGACAGCGGCCTTTTTCCGCCATGTGAATCGTCTGTTGATCCGCTTTTAACTGTGATCGCCGTCACGTCAAGCTGCGGATCCAGCAGGTTCAGCATCGGCGGGAAATCCCCGGCGGTCACATAAATCATTTTATTATATTGCTTCTGATCCCAGCGGCCCGCAAACAACCGCAGACCGTTGCCCGGATTGGCAGGCAGCCGCAAACGGATCCAGAAGGCCGCCAGCTGCGGTTCCTCCGCTGCTGACCGCACGGCCTGTTCCGCCAGCTGGGTCTCTGCCGCGAACACTGCCTGATGGCCGATGCCTTGTTCGATCAGTTTCTGACTGAGTGCTAACGCCAGCTCCACCGCCGCGGAAAGCACCGCTGCCGGCTGGTTATTCAATCCGGCGTCCAGCATTAAAATTGTATCGTAATGGCTCGTATCGCTGGCTTCCTTGACCACCATTTTATCGAGCTTGCTTGAAAGCTTCCAGTGGATCTGACGGATATCGTCCTGCGGCTGATAATCACGCAGATCGAAAAACCTCGCTGGGATCATTGCCTTTGCGGTTTTCATAGGCTGTGTCGCCTTCCTGAATCCCGTGCGGCATCTTTCTGATCTTTAACTCGACCGGGACCGGCCGCGGAAATGCGGTTAAGCGCTGCTCGGGCAGCGATGGCAAAGACCGGACGCAAAAGACCGAACAGATCGCTGACTTCCAGCCGCTGGCAGCGGATCGTATATTCCCGCAACATTCCGGTATCAGCTCTATCGCCAAGTCCGTTTCCCGGTTCAGCGCAAAAACTGCCGTTTGTTCCCCTCTTTGTCCGGTCAGATGATTGTCAACCTCCAGCCGGATATGCAAATGCCCGGCCGCCAACGTCAGCGCAGGGTTCAGAGTCAGCCGATAGGCTGCCGGCGTGCCTCTGGGCACACTGCTGGCCAAACTGACTTCCGCGCGCATCCGCCGGACGTCCAAAAACAGGAGAATTTCCAAAATCAGCGGCAGGCACAGTCCGGCAAGCAAAACCCAAAACGTGAGTTTACTGCTGAAAAAGCAGGTGGCAAGCAGACAGGAAATTAAGAAAACAAAATAGCCCTGCCGGCATTTTTTCATGTTCCCAGGCCTCCGGATTTCTGCGGCGGCGCAATTTCATCCAGCACGGCTTCGAGCAGAGTCTGCGGCACAATCCCTTCAACCCGGGCCTGCGGCCGTAAAATCAAACGATGAGCGCAAACATCGTTGAACACCGCACGGACATCCTGCGGCAGCACATAATTTCGTTCCTTTAAAACGGCGTGGGCTTTCGTCATCTGCGTCAGCGCTAAAACACCGCGCGGACTGACACCCAGCTCGACTGCCGGAAGTTCGCGCGTCCGTTCGCACAAACGAATCAAATAGTGCAGCACATCGTCATGAATCCGGACAGAGGTAAGAAAATTCTGTACCTCACGGATATTCTCACGCGACGCGATTTCTGTGATTTCATCCAATGGATTCACATAGCGCCGGGCTTTTTAAAATCCGCACCTGATCTTCAGTGGTCGGATAACCGATCGACAGCCGGACCATAAATCGGTCCATCTGGGATTCCGGCAGCGGCTGCGTCCCCTGTTGTTCCCAACGGATTCTGCGTCGCGATGCAGATAAACGGATCCGGCAAACGATGCGTCAGCCCATCGACGGTGACGCGGTGCTCTTCCATGGCTTCCAACAGCGCGGACTGAGTCTTGGGAGAAGTCCGGTTGATTTCATCCGCAAGCAGCAAATTGCACGCCGCGGCGCCTTCGCGGTATTCAAATTGATTAGTCAGGCGGTTCAACATGCTGAAACCCGTGATATCGGAGGGCAGCGTATCCGGCGTAAACTGAACCCGCTGATAATCCAGTCCCAGCGCTTTGGAAAAAGCCAGAGCCAGCGTGGTTTTCCCCACGCCCGGGCAGTCTTCCAGCAGGATATGCCCGCCGGCATAGATCGTCATCAGCACCTTGCGGATAATTTCATCCTTGCCGGTAAAGGCTTTGGATACCTCGCGGATAATTTGTTCTGATTGTTCAATAATCATGACTGTCCCTCCTGTGTCTGCGGCAGTTCGCCGGATGACGGCTGCGCTGTTTCAGCCGGCGGCGTGTCTGCCGGAGCAGCTGGTTCTTCCTCCTCTGGAGCTGAAGCTGGTGTGGTTGTTGGCGGCGGGGAAGCCGGATCTGTTGGCGAAGGCGTGATTTCCGGTTTCTGCATGTCTTCAGCTTCATTCGAGGAAGCTTCCAACGGAACCGGTACGGTCAGGGCTGAAGCCGGACTGACGGATTGACCGCCGAACAGCTGCCACGCCCGTTGTTCCCCCCTTCGGCCTGTTGTTCTGCCGTCATTTCATCCAAACTGCCGTAACCCATCAGCTGCGTTCTCCATTGATCGACATAGACTTGCGTTAAGGCAGGATCTGCGAGGATCACACGAAAATCATCCGGCAGCGAATCGCCGAAATAAAACGGCATCGCATAACTCGGTACGACCAGCATCGGCGGCTGCGGACTATGGAAAACAACTTCTTTCAGCTGACGGCATTCAAAGAAAACCTCCGTGCCCAGCGCCGTCAGGCTGGCCGGCAGTTCAATGGTTTTCAATGCGGTATTGGCAAAAGCGGCTTCGCTGATCATGTCCATTACGCTGTTCTGAGCAAACTCAACGGAAGCCAGTGAGGTACAGCCGGCAAAGGCGGAGGACTCGATCTGGGTCAAAAGCCGACCCCGGAAACCAGACGGCTTCTAAATTCCGGCAATCAGCGAAAGCCTGAATTCCGATATATTCCAAACTCTCCGGCAGCGTTAACGTTCCGGAAATTCCTGAATTTTCAAACGCGTTATCCATGATCCAAACCAGATCCCCCATATTGGTCAGCGTAAACGGTTCAATGCAATTTTTTAAACGCAGCTTCATCGATCCCCTGCGTATGCGGAAGCAGTTCGATTTCTCCCGTCACATTCCATGTCGCCTGCAGCGCCGCCAGCAAATCAGGATCCTGAGCCGATCCGCGGCCATATAACAAAGCCGCATCCGTTATCCGCTCCAGTGAATAGCGCTGGTTTACAAAGCTGAAACTCCATGGATATTCATATTGGGAATAGGTATCCGCCGGCGCGAACCCTGCGGTTGACGGCTGGTATCCGTCAGAGAATTCCGCATTTTTGGCATTGAACGCCGCAAAATGCAGCTTTGGCGCGCCCTCCAGCGCCTGATCCTGCACGATTATCTTTTGGGTATTCAGGCTGACCAGGCCTTCCAGCTGAGGACATTCGGCAAAGGCATGCCGGCCGAGAGTATGCACGCTTTCCGGAATTTCCACCACCATCAGAGCGGGATTTCCCAAGAAGGCCCGGCTGCCGATCACGGTCACCGCCTGCGGCCAGTCGCCAGCCTGTAAAAGGCCGGACAATTCGTCATGCTTAATAAAATCTGTTCCTGATCCACCGTCAGAATTTCATAGTCTGGTTCACTTTTCAGCGTCAGTTCTGCCGCAGTCTGCAGCAGCTCCGGCTGTTCCTGAAGCAAAGAAGCCCAGCGGCTGCGGTAACTATCCGCCTGCGCGGCGCTGACCCAGACCTGAACGGCCGTCGCATCCGCAAAGGTGTCCGGCTGAATCTCCGGTGCCTGACCCAGGCTCACGATCTGCGGAATGTTCGCAGGAATGCTGCCGGAATCCAATTGTTTCACACTGACAGGCAAAAGCAGTAAATCCACATGTTCCAGATTTTCCAAAGCGCCCGGAAGGATTTCAACAACGTTTTCAGGAATCCGGACGATCCCTCCGCGCTTTCCAGCATCCCCAGCAGCTGCGTCCCGTCTTCTGAAAGCAGCGCTTCGCCTTCGATCCGGTAGCGGATAGCCAGTCCATCTTCGCGGACCAGCTGGTTATCGGCAAGTTTGCGCCCCCAACGGGAAAGATAATGCCACTCAGCGCCGGAAGGCACAACGATCTGCGCCTGGTGAAGCTGGCTAAGATCCATCTCCGGCGGCTGATCGGAAGTCAAAACGAGCCGCTGAACCTGATTGCCTGCGGACAGATTTACTTTTTCCACCTGTTCCCCAACCCTGACTTCCTTTATCGAAAGCGGAATCTGAAGCAGCTCCGTTTTTTCTTTATTATAGAGGTAGCCTGCCTCTGAACTTAACGCCGGATTCTCAGGATCAACCGACCAGCTCAAAGCCGGCGTCAGCTTCTGATCACTGACCTTATACACCGACTTAGGCAGGAAAACCGTATCGGGTGAAGCGGAAAGATCGACCCACTGAACGCCCTCCGGAACAACCAGCGACGGCGATGGCAACACCCATCCGGTCAGCGTCTGTACGGACTCCAGGTATGCGAACGAATCCTCATCTGGATCTCGTTTCCAATAGACTTCAGATTTTTATCCAGTTTGACCAGCGGGAGCGGAAGCAGGACCTGCCGTCGGCTGATCCGGAACATATTGCGGATCCACCGCGTTTTTTCCATCGCGCGACCAGCCTAAAAACAAGCTGTCCAGCGGGCCTTCCTGTTCCATCATGGAATGATAATAGTAAATCAGATTGATCTGCGCCCCGGACTGTACGAAGTCAGATAGTCGCCGGTCTGCCAGTTCTGGACAAAAATTTTATAAGGCTGAATCGTGTAGTCAACCGTGATTGTGCCACGGACTTTGCGAATTTCTCCGGATCCGAAATTCAACGGAAAAAGTCCTCCAAAGCAACCGGCGGATATTCGCCGATCTCAAAGTTTTCGCCGTAACCTTCAATCCGGTAGATTTCGCCGCCTTCCCGGATGTAGAAATTGGCAGCGCATAACAGCTTCCAGTCGTTTACACAGCGCCGTAATAAATCAAACTGAGATCGCCTTCATAGACGCTGATTTCCAGTTTCTGATCACTTCCTGCCGGCAGCCCCGCCTCAGGAAACGGCAGGGTGCCCCAGAATTCGAAGATGTCCGGCGGCAGTTCAGGAACCGGATCCGGATCCACAATCGGATCGAGGTCTGGTTTTCACTCGGCTCCGTCCCGTTCGGATGATCGCCGTCCGGCCGCACAATCACATTGCCGCTGTCCGGATCGATGATGATCTGCGCCCTGGCCTTCCCCGCCGATTACCAGCTGATGCGCGTCATCCGTGCCGGTTTCCTGCAGCCTGTCCTCAATTCCGGGATTTTGTTTCGGTTTCTGACGATCCTCAGCCGCGGGTCTTGCTTTTAAAAAGATCATTTTCATTTTCACCGCCCGCCTGCGTGTCCAGCGGATCCTGATCGGAAAAGAGTATCGGATTCTCCTGAAATTGATCGTTCAGCGTCATCCGGGACGGATCAAATAAATTGCCGGACTGATAAAGCTTCCACAACGTCATCCCCGCCGCAATCAGCGCGAGGATTCCAACGGCACCCAGGCTCATGCGTAAAATCGCCTGCTTCTTGTCTTTCATAGAGAATCCCTCATTTTCAACGCTTCCGCCAGTGTTTTCTGCATTTCCTCAAAGTTGATCGGTTTAGAAAAATGACCGTTCATTCCCGCTTCCATTGAAGCCCGCTGATCCTCGACGAAAGCGTCGGCGGAAAGCGCGTAAATCAGAATCTGACGGGCATCTCCCGGGGCAGAGCCCGGATTTTGCGGGCGGCGGTCCGGCCGTCCATCACCGGCATCTGGATATCCATTAATATTGCGTCGTAGGTCTGCGGAGCCTGTCCGTCAAACATCGCGACCGCCTGAGCGCCGTCATGGGCGATATCCAATGTCGCGCCGGCCATTTCAAGCATACTCTCTCGGCAATTTCCGCGTTGATTTCATTATCCTCAGCCATCAGGAAGTGCCGTCCCTGCAGCGAAGCGGATTCCGCGGACGTTGAAGAGGCTGCCGCGTGTTTCGGTTTCACCGTTTGATCCGCGGCCACCGGCAGATTCAGCAGCACTGTAAAATCTGTCCCCTGACCTGGCGCCGTGTCCACGACAATCTCGCCGCCCATCAGCTGCACGAGCTGATCCGTGATGGCCATGCCCAGACCCGTTCCTCCATATTTTTCGTTACTTCCGTGCTTTCCTGTTCAAATGGATGAAACATCCGGCTGATAAATTCCGGTTCCATGCCAATTCCTGTATCATGAACCCGGATCAAAAGATCCAGCCGTCCGTGGTTGCGCTGCATCTGACGAAACGTCACGCGGATCTCGCCCTGTTCCGTAAATTTCATGGCGTTGGAGATAAAATTAATCACGACCTGGGAAATCCGCAGCTCGTCGCCGATTAAATTATGGACGTCAAAATCAAGCTGCTCCACGATAAACCGCACGCCCTTGCTTTCTATGTTTTTCTGGAACAGACTGCGCATTTTCTCCGCTAAGTCGCCAATATCAAAGACTTTTTCTTCCAACTCGATCCGTCCGGCTTCAATTCTGGACATATCAAGAATATCGTTGATCAGCGAAAGCATGTACTGAACCAATTCCTCAGCCTTGTGCAAATAAACGATCGCCGGCGCGTTTTCGTCAAGCGCATGATGCGCCAGCGTCAGCATCCCGACGATTCCATTCATCGGCGTCCGGATTTCATGGCTCATCTTGGACAGGAATGTGGTTTTAGACTGACTGGCTTTTTGCGCTTCTTCCAGCTGTGCCTCCAACGCCCGCAGACGCTGCTCATTTTCCGTCCAGTCTTCGAACAGAAATAAATCGGACTTCTGATCGGTACTGCGTTCTACCGTTAACCGCAGCCAACGGCCGGTAGCCGCTGCCCTGAATTCCTGACAAAGCCGTGTTTTCCCATCCCACTCCTTATACCGTTTATAAAATGCCCGGCTTTCCGCGGGATCGGCCAGCTCCATCAACTTCCGGATATCTCCCTGCAGCTGGGAAAACGACAGGCCGGTCAGCGTACTGAAACTACGGGACATCGCCAGCGGCATGGCATCGCTTAACCGCAGTGTCAAAAGTGCGGCCTTTGTCTTCTTTAAAAGAAGCTCATCACCCTGGATTTGGGCTGACGACTCCCTTTTGTTTTTCTTCTGAACGGCTTTCAAACGCTGCCAGAAGGAGAATAGAAAAAGCGCGGCCAGCAATTCCGCGAGAAAAAACAACCCCAGCACCAAGACCGGACCGAGCTTCGTCAACAACGTCCCCATCGTAGTCTTACCCTCTTTCGGCAAGCAAAAATGTTATCGCTTTCATTTTAGCATTATTCCTTACAAAAGTATAGAAGCAGGACAGAATCCTCCGCAATTCAACCGATCTTGAACATTTCTTATCTTCTAAGAAGCTTTCAAAATCCATTCCGCAATGAAAATTATTCTCCATTTATGCACCGGACTGACGATCGGGAAAACTCACTCCGACGGATCAGCCTGGCGGACGTGAATTTCTATCCTTCCAAACTGCTGCGCCGGCTCCTGCACGGCCAGATCATCCAATAGAAATTCGCCGTAGGCATCACCCGCGATCACCAGTCCTTGATCTTCGATAAACTGAATCAGCCGCTCGAAGACATCCATCGCTTCCAACAGATTGCTTCGTCCATAGGCCACGGCATACAATCCAGCTGGTTTTACCGTGTTGGGCGTCGTCTTCGCTTTCAGATAGTATTGATAGACCGGACTTTCACCCGGACAGATCAGATCTTTCATCGCAATTTTTACACCCATCGGATAGCCCAGATTCACGCCTTGTTCCCCGCGGTTTCATAGGCATAAATTTCCGCCTCATCTTCGCTGGAAGAAGCCGGTGGGAGCGGACAGAGGAAAATCGGTTCTGCCTCGCGTTGTTCCAGTGTCAATTCTCCTTCCGTATGACGCAGCCCTTCCCGGGCCATATCGGCATACAGCTTTAAGATCTCGCTGGTCTCCTGCAGCTTTTTGATTTCCGCCTGAATTTTCGCTTCCTGTTCCGCAAACAAACCCAGCATTTTTTCCGGCGTGCGTTCCGCCGAATAGTGCCGGATATCTTCCAAACCGACGCCCAGCAGGCGCAGACCGCTGATCAGATAGGCGGAGCTCAGCTGCCGGCGAGTATAATAACGATAGCCGTTTTCACCGCGGATTTCAGGCTTTAACAAGCCGATCCGGTCATAAAAGCGCAGGTTATCCCGTTTGATTCCGGTCAGCCGGGAATATTCCAAAATGGATAAATTCTTTTTCTGTCCCATAAAACCTCCTGAAAAGTTCTTCGCTGGGCTTGACATTGGAGTCACTCCAAGGTCTATTATACCCCATGTCGGATCCGTTACAAGCACTTATCCAAGGAGGTTTCCATGATTTATTTAAAACAATATTTATTTCAGCACAAAGGCAAAGTCCTTTTTAACCGTGCTGCTGCTTTTTGGGTCAGGTCGTCGGAACTTTGTTGATTCCGGCGCTGTTGGCCGAGCTGGTCGATCAGGGTATTCTTGCGGGCAACATCTCCGTGATCTGGAATACCGGTGTGAAAATGCTCGCTGTGACCGTCATGGCCACCGCCGCGGCGGCTTGGGGCAGCTGGGCGACCAGCGATCTCAGCGCGGCGTTCGGCCGGGAAATGCGGCTCATGGTGCTCCAGAAAAGTCAGGCGCTGGCGATTCAGCAATTTGACCAGATCGGCATCTCGTCGATGATCACCCGCACGACCTCAGATATCGCCAATTTAGAGCGGACGATCGGGATGGTCTTCCAGATGATCGTTCCCGCGCCGCTGATTGTGATCGTCTCCATTATCATGACGGTACGCGCTCATGCCGCCATGGCAGTGATTCAATTTCTCTTTATGGGTCTGCTTTTTAGGCCTTGCGGCCTTTGTCCTCAAGCGTTCTGAAGCGCTCTCCCGCAGTGTCCAGGTTCGCTTGGACCGAATTAATCAAGTCGTCCGGGAAGCGGTAACCGGGGTGCGGGTAATCCGTGCTTTCGGCAATGAGAATTATGAAGAACAGCGGGCGGGCAACGCTTATCGTGATTACGCAGACACGATGATCCGGCTGAACCGGCTCTTCGCCATCGTCAATCCGATCGTCTGGCTGATGATGGGCGCACTGATGGCGTTGATCCTGGGCGTCGGCGGCGGATTGGTGCTCAGTCAGGCAATGGCCCTCGGACAGATCAGCGCCGTGTCGGAATATTCCATGATGACCATGGCTTATCTGATTATGGCCGCTTCGGTTATGACGACCCTTCCCAAAGCCAGTTCCTGTCTGAGCCGGCTGAGCGAACTGCTCGAGCTGCGGCCAGCAGTCAGCGACGGCGGACTGATTACGGCAGCCGCCCCCGCAAAGACGGAACCGGTTCTCGTCTTCGATCATGTCACTTTCGCTTATGAAGGTGCGGAAGAACCGGTGATCAGCGATCTGTCGTTCACCCTGACTTCCGGTCAGACCACCGCGGTTATCGGCAGCACGGGATCGGGGAAAAGTACCCTCGCCGATCTGATTTTGCGGCTGCATGATCTCCAGTCCGGTCAGATCCGGCTGTACGGAACGGCGTTGCCCGAGTATCCTCAGCAAGCGCTGCGCGATCACATCAGCTGTGTACCGCAGAAAGCGTTTTTGTTCAGCGGCACCCTTGCCGAGAATCTTCGCATGGGACAAAAAGGACGCGTCGGAAGACCAGTTATGGAAGGCGTTGAGAATCGCTCAGGCTGAGGATTTCGTCCGCCAGCTGCCGCAAGGCTTAAACGCCCCGGTCGCTCAGGGAGGAACCAACTTCTCCGGCGGTCAAAGACAGCGGCTGGCCGTCGCCCGCGCTTTAGTGAAAGAAGCGGACATCTTTATTTTTGACGATAGTTTTTCCGCGCTGGATGGTCGGACTGACGCTGCTTTGCGGCAGGCCTTGCGCGAGCAGTTAACCCGGCCGGCAAAATTAATCATCGCGCAGCGCATCAGCACAATCCGTGATGCCGATCAAATCCTGGTCTCGATCAGGGCCGGCTGGCCGGCTGCGGAACGCACGAGCAGTTAATGCAGAGCTGTCCGGCCTACCGCGAAATCGCGGCCAGCCAAAGTCAGCGAAAGGAGGCGTAAGCAATGACAAATAATCCACAGGACACGCTGCGGAATGAAGATCTTCCGCAAAACACCCTGGCGACACTCCGCCGCCTGCTTCATCGCTTAGGCCGGCAGAAGCGAAAACTGGCAGTCATCCTGATCTCAACGTTGTTCAGCTGCGCCGCTTACGCGCTTTTACCGCTGGCCGTCGGCCGCGGCATAGACGCGCTGGCGCAGCTCATTCAAACCGGCGTTCCTGCCGGTGAATTTTGGACCGCCGCCGTTTCGGCATTAAAGCTCCCAGTTCTGATGATCGCCGCGGCTGCTCTCACCAGCAGTCTGTTCTCCTATCTTCAGCAATTTCTGATCGCCAGCGTCGGCGAACAGCTGACCTTGTCCTTCCGCCAGGACATCAGCGCCAAGCTCAACCGGCTGCCGCTGCGGTACTATGACGCTCACAAAACCGGCGAAATTATGAGCCGGGTTACCAATGATCTGGAAAAGGTATCGGCGATCATGCAGGAAGGCCTGCCTCAGCTGATCGCGTCCCTGTTCACCATTTTGTTCGCGGTTCTCGTCATGATCAAACTGAATCTCCTTTTGTTTGGCGTCGTCTTGGTTTCACTCGCGGTCAGCATGGCGGCGACCGGGTATGTTTCTAAACTGGCGCAGCGGGCGTATGGTGAAAATCTGGCGTCCATGGGCGCTTTGACCGGGAAACTGGAAGAGCTGTACGCCGGCAACCGCGTCGTCAAAATCTTCAACCTGCAGGAAATCCTGGCTGCGGAAACAGAAGTTCAAATCGAACGTCAGTTCCGGGCTCAGCGCAACGCGCAGTTCGCTGATTTCGTCATTTATCCGGCGATTCGGGCGCTGGGTCAGCTGGGCTTTATCGCGACTGCGGTCATCGGCGGGGTTTGGCGTTAAACGGCGTCATCACGCTGGGCACGGTGCAGGCGTTTGTGCAGTATGTCAATCAGATTGCCGAGCCGGTCACAGAAACCGCGTATGTCATCACCTCGCTCCAAGCCGCGATTGCCGGAGCGGAACGGGTATTCGCCTTGCTTGATGAGCCCGAGGAAATTCCGGATGCCGGAAAAGGTGCGGAAGCAATTACCGCCGGTCATGTTCAATTTAAGCATGTCCGCTTCGGCTATCGTCACGGATCGACCATGATCCACGATCTCAATCTGGAGGTCCGGCCAAACCAACAGGTCGCGATCGTCGGGCCGACCGGCAGCGGCAAGACAACGCTAGTCAATCTTTTGATGCGGTTCTACGAGCTGGACGGCGGCACGATTGCGATCGACGGTCAGTCCATCACGACGATGGGACGGCAGGCCCTGCGCCGGCGGATCGGCATGGTGCTGCAGGACACCTGGCTGTTTGCCGGCACGATCGCGGAGAATATCGCCTATGGAAAACGCAATGCCAGCCGGCAGGAAATCGAAGCGGCCGCCAAGGCTGCCTGCTGCGACCACTTCATCCGCACACTGCCGCAGGGCTATGACACCGTGCTTTCCGGGGAAAAATCCCGGAATTTCACAAGGTCAGATGCAGCTGCTTACGATTGCCCGGGCCATGTTGACGGATCCCGCGATCTTGATTCTGGATGAAGCGACGTCCAGTGTCGATACCCGCACTGAAATGGAAATTCAAAAAGCAATGGCCCGCTTAATGCAGGATAAGACGAGCTTTGTCATCGCACACCGGCTGGCCACCATCCGGCACGCCGATCAGATCCTGGTCGTGCGCGACGGCGATATCGTGGAACGCGGAAATCACCGGGAACTGATGGCGTTAAACGGTTTCTATACGGCGCTGGTTAACAGTCAATACGCGGAAGGGTAAAAAGACAACTGAGTTGATCCTGGTTGACCGTCTGATCGCTTCGATAGAAATTACACTTCTTTATTGTAACGCAGTGTAGGTTTTATGGTTCTTACCCTTGTGATATAAAAACAGCGCGACTTTTCAAAGAGCCGCGCTGTTTTAGTAAAATGAATTGATCCGTTCCGTTTATTCTTCGTTTTCCAACCCATGTCTAACGAATTGCCGAGGATTGATCCACGCCTTTAAAATAAGAATCTTATGGTTTCATTTCCACACAGCTTTTTATTTCTGTTGTAAATCCTCCAGCACTGACTGAGCGCACAATCGTCAAACGTAATTCCAGCCGCAACCGGATCGTTTCCCATCAGCTTATTATCCGTGACCTCGCCCGCACCGTATAAGCCGGGGATCGGATTGCCTTCGGTATTCAGCACCTGAGAACGCAGATCAATGGAAACGCCGCCGCGGGTATGATGAACGCCCGGGAATACCGGCACGGCATAGAACGGGGCTGTGTCGATGCGGCTGCGCATATCCGTGCGGCCAAATTCCTCATCCTTCTGGTTGTCATAGTATCTCTGGTAATTTGTAACAGTCTGAGTCAAGGTTGCCGGATCAACCCCAATCTTCTCCGCCAGTTCTTCAATCGACTCCGCTTCAACCGCATATTTAGGATTACAGGCCAGCGACGTAGCATCCATGATCGCAAAGGCATGCGAACCAATCGCCTTTTCTGCTTCCGAAACTTCTGTATAATTCGCCATTTCATTGGCAAAACGTTTCCCGGTCGGATCCACCAGAATCCCGCCTTCGTAGCGAACGCCGCTGACTGACATCGTTGTTCCCTGATCATCATAGAACGTTGGATTCAGCGTCAGCTGATCCATATTGCTTACCGCTGCCCCGATCGCCTGCGCCATTCGGATTCCATCGCCGGTCGTTGCCGCCGTATTAGAAGTCGTGCCTCCTGCCCATTCCGGGACGTATTCCTGAAGCATCTCCTGGTTTGCCGCAAAACCGCCGCTGGCTAAGATGACCGCCTGAGCGTGAAACAGGACCTTTCCCTGTGCGTCTTCCGCTTCCACGCCGGTGATTTTTCCATCCTCAATTATCAGTGAAACTGCCGGACATTCTGTGCGCAGATCCTCTCCTATTTGTTGATTCAGCGCTGTCAGCTTACTGACAAACTGAGCTGGAAATTTAGTACCTTTTTTCATCAACCGCATAAATTTCCCGGCCGTTGACCCGTGTTACTTCAATTCCCAGCGTATCGACGGCCCATTCCGCCGTTGGCCCGGAATTCTCCGCAAACAATCTCGCAAAATCAGGATCTGTCCCTTCGGTTTCCATTAGAAAGTCAATCTGATCCTGCTGCGTGTAAGTGTCGCCCATCGCTTCCTGCATCTTTGTGCTGTTGGCCGCAAAGAATCCCGCCAGTGCGGTATTGCCTCCGGTCATCGCCCGTTTTTCCAACAATACGACGTCCTTGCCGCCCTGCTTTTAACGAAATACGCTGCCGTTAACCCCGCGCCCCCAGCGCCGATCACTACGACGTCCGTGGTTTCTTCCCGAACCTCTGTCTGGGGTGAAGAAGTCTTGGACGTGTCCGGCAACCCGTTTTTGGGTGCCGCCGTACAAGCGGACAAAGCCAGAATTAAGGCCATGCCCATTACTTTTTTTAAGATTTTTCATTTCTTTCCCTCCTGCCGTTCATCTTATCATGCCTCTCGTCACTGAAAAATGGGATGGATTTTTAAAAATTTTTACAGACTTGTCAATCTGCACAATGCTTTTTTTATAATGAACATGATTGTTTTTAACAAATCGGAATGTGTTTGGATTTTATCCAAAATCAGCGTTATGAATTAGACTTTTATCCAAGGAGGAAGAGAATGGAACATCCTTTACTTGATCTGCTGCTTAACGGCGCAGCCTTTTCCGAAATTATCGATAAAGCGGAACAGGTGCTCGGAAATCCAGTAGCTTTTTATCGACACTGCTCAAAATGAAACAACACTCTCCGCCCATTATCCCCGCGAGGACATGGAAGACAAGGCTTATCGCAGGCAACAGATCAGCGATGAAGAGTATCAAAAAATACAGATTATGTTACTTCCTTATCCCGCACCGGAATTCCGCAAGTGCTGGTATGGCCGCATATCCGCCGCAAACGCCTGATCTGCGGCTGTCTTGTTCAGGGCCGGCATGTCGGCGGAATCCGGCTGCCGGATATCGGCAATCGTCTGGAAGATCTGGACATGGATTTAGTCAAAAGACCGCCGCCATGATCGGTATGGCCTATGTGCTGCATACTTCCCGAAGTGAGGATGAAAACTGCTTGTGGAATTTGTTGAATGACCGGCTGGATGCTTCCCTGGTCGATCTCCACACCCTGTTCGCCGCTTCCATCCCCACTTGGGATTCACTCTGCGTCCTGTGGTTTATCCGGAATATTATCCAGATTACACAAGTAATCTCCCACTTTATCAACAAGCATTCGCCAAACTTTTCCACATGCATGACCAACTGCGGTTCCGGTTTTGCCCTATTGGCAGATGCAGACGCCCTGCATCAGGCACAGTCAGAATTAACGCACTGGTTTCAGGAACATCGGCTCACGGCCGGTGTCGGCAGTTCTGGGAATACCCTTGCCGCCCTGCGCCGTTCCTATGATCAGGCGCGGCACAGTCTGAAATTTGCAATTCAGGCTGGAAACTACGGTTTAGCCCAGTTTAGCGACTATCAGCTGAATTATTTAATGTCCTTAATCCCAGCGGATCAAGCTGCCGCCCTGCTTAACGCTGGTCCTCTGAGCATGATTGAAACTTGCGATCAACAAAACGGAACTGAACTGTTGAAGACAGTCCGAGCTTATCTGCGCTGCGGCGGAACATGAAAGCCGCTGCCGATCTGCTCTGTGTCCATAAGAACACGGTGTTTTATCGGATCGGAAAGCTTCGGGAGGAATTGGGAGTCGATTTGGCCAAAGCAGATACATTAAGCTTATTAAACTGTCTGTTAATTTTAAAGGACCAACAAGAAATCGCTGATCGCTATTGAGTTGAACCTGAGCTGTTCTGTTTTTGAGTTCTGGCTCTATTCTTATCCCGCAAAAAAGCCAGTTCCCCTGATTGAAGAGGATCTGGCCTTTTCTTATATTTGTGTGCCTTCTGATTTTCCAAGAACCTTACAGTTCGGAATCGCGGAGAGCCTCTGCTTCTACCTTGAGTTCTTCTTCCGTGTCTTCCAGAATGAACGGCGTTTCTTCATGCGGCAGATAGAAGCTGTAAATGGAATCTTTAAAACCATCCAATCCGCCATCTTCACCGTCCAGATTTCATCCTCAGGTTCCACGATGCCCTTGCTGATCAAAGCGGCCAGCTCCGCATCCGAGAAACTGCCGTCCTTTTTTCCATCTTTTCTGCGCACATACCAGCGATTATTCGTTTCCATGGCTGCCCTCGCTTTCTTCGTCGCCGCCTTCGCCCTCGCCCGGGGTTGAAGTCGGTTCCGGTATTTCTGACGGAGTTGGAACCGGCGTAGGTTCCGGGGTGATCTCCGGCGTTGGCACCGGCGTCGGAGTCGGCGTTGGCGTCGGCGCGATATAATTGTAATTCGTGATCAATTCAACTGAATTCTCATACAACGTACTGTTGGAACCGGCAATGATCGTGATCGTCACCTGCTTGCCATCCTCGAAAGAACTGTTCGGCAGGGTGACGGAAGTGCCGCTGACCTTTTCATGATAGCCATTCAGATTGGTCACGCTGACTTCATAATAGTCGGCATGCTCCACCGCGTCCCAGCTAATCCGGACATTGTTGGCATCCTGACTGATCTTGACGTTGGCCACGGAAGCCAGGGTCTGCGACGGCGTCGCTGTCGGCGCAAAATAATTAAAGACCTGCGTCGAAGCTTCCGACGGCTTCAGGTTATCTGACGGGAATACGCGATGATGCTGAAGGTTACCTGCTTGCCATCCTCGAACAAATTACCGTTTAAGGAAACGGAGGTACCGTCGATCTTGGCGGGTATTCCTTTTTCAACGCCGCGGACACTTCATAATAATCCGCGTCTTCTACCTTATCCCAACTGATTTTGATTTGATCGCCATCCTGACTGATTTTGATATTTTTCACCGTGTCCAGCTGTTTTCTTCTTCGCTGTTTCCGCTCATTTCGCTTTGACCGCGGCTGTTATCACCGGCGGCCACCAAAGTACCATTTTTAACAGTCCGACGGAATGCTTCTCACCCGCGGCCACCGCAATCACATCTTTCCATTCCCCGACTTCCAGCCGTCCATATTCCTTATCGCCTTCCGCGCTCACGGTGCCGTCGCGGTTAAGGAACAGAACATGGTCTGAAGAAGCGGCTGCCATCGTGATGTTCGACGGCTTCTTTGCCGGACAGACTCCACGCTTGCCCGAAATGCAGTCAAGACTTCCGGACTGCGTGAGGATCAAAAAGCGTATCGCCGCTGATCACAACGTTCTGCACGCTGCTGAGGAAGACACGTCGGCGCTGCTGCCGGCGATCAGAACTTTGCCTTCCTGGGTAATGCCGACACTGATATCCGCGCCCGCCGCAATTTTCGCAACGTCCTTCCATTCGGAAACCTCGCATTGTTTAGCATTGTTATCGCTCGTGCAGACGACAGTTCCGTCTTTCTTTAATCCCAGCGTATGATTCTCGCCCGCGGCAATCGCGGTAATCCCGCTCCATCCCTCAACGTCGGTTTGGTTCATTCGGGAGCTGCCGGCCGCGACGACCGTGCCGTTTTTCTTCAGGCCGACGCTGTGCCGCGCTCCAGCCTTAATGGAGGTGATATTCGCCCAGCTGCCGACATCAAGCTGACCTTCATCGTTGCTTCCCTGGCCTTTCACCGTTCCGTCGGTATTCAGAACTAACGTGAACTCATCGCCCGCCGCAAGCCGATTTTCTGCGGTCATGATCGTGGTGACCTCATCCTTCTTCCCTCCGCCTAAACCGCTGAGCAACAGAATGAGAAGCAGGACAATCAAGCCGATTCCTACAGCCGCGCCGATCAGCCTCGTCTGCTGATTCTTCTTTTGACTGGTACCGGGCTGGATTTCAGCCGGGCTGTACCGTTGCTCTGTGAAGAAGTTGGAACTCCTTTACGGTGGTCAATGGTTTTGTCTTTTCCAGATCCTTCACCGCCGGGATGACGCGCGTCTGTCCCAGGTCAGCCGGTTCACTCTGCATCATCGTCGGCTCCGCTGCGATCTTCGGCGCAGGAATTTCCTCCTCCGGTTTCTTCATAAACGGAATATCCAGCGTTTCATGCAGATCCTTCTCTGGCAGCACCGGCACCTCGTTGCGGATCATTTCGTCCAGACTGATATTGAAACAATCCGCCAACAGGATCAAATGATCCACATCCGGAATCGCTCTCCCATTTTTCCCATGCCATATAATCCAGAACCGAAACCTGCGCTTTCTCGGCCACGGTCTGTTGTGAAAACCCGTTATATTTTCTTAGCTGTGTTAATTTTTCAGGCAGCTTATTCATCGTTCAGCACTCCTTTCTCCATCCTTGCTACAAAAGGGTCATAAAAATCCATTAATATCATCCCTGTTTTTCACTCCGATTGTCAACTGTTGAGCGCCGCAAAGTCCGATTTTATCCGGGATTTCCTGTCGTTTCTGATCATTTTCTCAGCGGAAAGCACAAAAAAAGCAGCGAATCATCCGCTGCTTTTCTCTTGGTTTGACTTCTGCTCTTACAGTTCAGCGAAGTATTTGATTGTACGAACCATCTGGCTTGTGTAGCTGTTCTCGTTATCGTACCAAGAAACAACCTGAACCTGATATGTTTCGTCGTCAATCTTTGTAACCATGGTCTGTGTTGCATCAAACAGAGAACCATAAGTGATACCGATGATATCGCTGGAAACCAGTTCTTCTTCAGTATATCCGAAAGAAGGGTTAGAAGCTGCTTTCATCGCTGCGTTGATGCCTTCGTTGGTTACGTCTTTGCCCTTAACTACTGCAACTAACAGCGTTGTGGAGCCTGTCGGAACCGGTACACGCTGAGCGGAGCCGATCAGCTTGCCGTTCAGTTCCGGGATAACCAGACCGATTGCTTTAGCAGCGCAGGTGCTGTTTGGAACGATGTCGATCGCAGCCGCGCGAGCACGACGCAGATCGCCTTTACGCTGAGGGCCGTCCAGAGTCATCTGGTCGCCTGTGTAAGCATGAACCGTCGTCATGATACCGCTGACGATCGGAGCGTATTTGTTCAATGTGTTCGCCATTGGAGCTAAGCAGTTCGTGGTGCAGGAAGCTGCGGAAATTACTGTATCTTCCTTTGTCAGAACGCCTTCGTTAACGCCGAAGACAACTGTCGGCAGATCGTTTCCTGCAGGTGCGGAAATAACGACTTTCTTAGCGCCAGCTTCGATATGAGCGAAGCCTTTGCCTTCGATGTATAGAAGCCTGTGCATTCCAGAACGACGTCAACGCCCAGTTCTCCCCAAGGCAGTTCTTTCGCATCAGCCTTCGCATAGATTTCGATTTCGTGTCCGTCGACAACGATCGAAGATTCCTTCGCTTCAACTGTATGTCCTGTGAAGAAAGGGCCCTGAGCTGAATCATATTTCAACAGATGAGCTAACATTCTAGGGGCTTGTCAGATCGTTGATGGCTACAACTTCATAACCGTCGGCAACAAACATCTGGCGGAAAGCAAGACGTCCGATACGTCCAAAACCATTAATCGCAACTTTTACTGTCATTTTATAGACCTCCTTATGACACGACTTAATTATAGTGTTTAAGGCATAAAATGTCAATTGTGAATGACTTCACTTGATCGTTTTACATATTTTTTCATCTGGGTATTGATCGGCTGAATTCTGGCATACTGTAAAAGGAAAGGAGTCTTCTCCATGACCTTAATTCCTACGATTATCGAGCAGTCCGCCCGCAGCGACCGGGCTTACGATCTGATCTCCTGTTTGTTAAAGGAACGGATCATTTTATTGACCTCGCAAATTGACGATACGGTGTCCGGCAATCTGTGCGCGCAGCTGTTATACCTGGCGTCGCGTTCTTCCCAGGATATCCAGCTGTATATCAATTCTCCCGGCGGCAGCGTCAGCGCCGGGCTGGCCATTTACGATACGATGCAGCTGATCCGCTGCGACGTATCGACGATCTGCATGGGCATGGCCGCCAGTATGGCCGCCGTCCTGTTGGCCGGGGTACCCGCGGCAAGCGCTACGCGCTGCCTAACAGCGAAATCATGATTCACCAGCCCTTAGGCGGAGTTCAGGGACAGGCAGCCGACGTCAAAATCGCCGCCGAGCATATCCTGCAGATCCGCCAGCGCTTAAACACGCTGTTGGCGAACGACACTGGCCGCAGCCTGCGGGAAATCTCCGAAGACAGCGACCGCGACCGGTATTTCAGCGCTGAGGAAGCTAAAATTACGGGTTGATCGACGACTTGGTGCATAAGCAGAAATAAACAATCCGTTCAAATCGGACTGATCGCCTTGTTGATTTAGTTCCCGTCAAAAGAACCGGCTCCCCTGGGACGGTTTTTTTGCTTTCCCTCCTTCCTTTTCTATCGCTTCTTCCCAATCCTCACACGGTTTATCCATTACGATAAGATAAGCTGTCCAATGCCAGACTCAGCGCCTTCCGCCGCCTAATCAGACAATCCTCCGCTTTCTGATCAACAGCCGCCGAAAATAGACGGGCCGCTTACCCCACGCTGGTTTTTACCCCTGGGGTTATGCTATCCTTATATTATTAAGTTATAGTAAAGCATGGGGTTACATCGAAAATGGGGCAGATAGATCATGGAAAAAAAAACACAGTCAAATTACGCGCTGCTTTTGAACAATTAGCGCAAGCTGTCTTTATCCGCCGGGATTTGACGGCGTTGAAGGCGAAGCGTTAAGCGAAGCACTGATCTGCAGCGGGCTTTACCCGGATATGATGGCCGGACGCGACGATCTGCTTTTATCGTTAAGCCGGTATTATAAGCAGACACTTCCGCCGAAGCAGATCCGCTGGATCAGTCTGGAAGTGTTGCGCGAACAACCGCATTTATACGCCCTGTTCGCTGCATTTTGAGCTGGACTATCCCGAACGAAAGTCCGCCTGCATCCAGCTGCGGGCAACGGTAGAAAGCAACAATCCCAGCCTGTCTATGTCCGGCTGGATCTTAATCTTCCTGTCTCGCTGGCCTTCGCCCCGCAGCTTTTACCGCGCATCCAAGGCCGTTCACTCTGGCGGAACCGGAGATGATGGCGGAAATGGCCGGGGTCTACCTGGAAACCAACATGCCGTTGTTTTTATATCAGTTCTTCCCTGCTCGCCCAGCTTGGCTTTACCTATGAAGAATTTTATGGGCACTGCCGCAATCAGCTGGATCTGATCTTGATGCCCAACGACGTCGGAACTATTAAGGCTCAATGTCAGGCCGCGTTTCAGCTGGGCAACGAATTCCAGATTCCGCTGCGGTTTGTGCGCAGGATCGGACACCCTGTGGCGGCAATGCCAGGGCTTCCGCTTTCTGACCGATCGGGGCCGGGTCGCGGTTCTGCTTTATTTCGCCGATATCCAGGCCGTAAAAGAAAGCCAGGCGGAACTTGAAGCCCAATTGGACCAGCTGCGCCGCCGCAGCGAAGAAATGACGATGCTGACGGACAATCTGCCCGGCGGGATCTGCCTGATCCAGCTCGACGACGCGCAGACGCTGCTTTATGGCAACCGCCGGTTTTTATCAGCTGCTGCACACCACAGACGAGGAAATCCGGCAGCGTTATCAAAACGAGCTGGGCCGGATGATCCACCCTGACGACCAGGCTTCCGTGCTAAAAAACAGATCAAAAGAGGCCTTTACCGCCGGATTCCCCGGTTTACAATATCAGCTGCGGATTCAGACGGATTCCGGACTTCTGTACCTGCTGGTTTCGCTTCCTTCGCGCTGACCGGCAGCGTTCAGACCCTTAACTGTGTCGTGCTGGATATCACTGAGGGCAAACAGCGGGAAATGGACATTGCGATGAACGAGCAGCGCATGACAAAAGCGCTTGATCAGGTCGGCTGCGTCCTGTTCGACTATTATTTTAAAACCAATCAAATTCTTGGAACACCGCAAGCCTGCGCCCGCTATGACTTCCCGGCCGAGGCTGTCAACCCGGAATATTTTATCGATCACGGGCTGATTCTTTCCCCTTCGGCGAATCGTTTCTCACCATGATTCACCGGCTGCGCCAGGGAGAAGAACGCGTCAGCTGCATTATTAAAAACCGCAATCATGACGGGATCGTTCACTGGTCGCAATTAACGTTGGTCACGCTGGCCGACGAATTCGGCCATGCCCGGCAGGCCGTCGGCATCTTGAAGATATCACGCTGCAGAAAGACGCGGAGCTGGCCTATGCCAAGGAGCAGCAGTACCGCAAAGCTATCGCAGCCGGGGCTTGCCTGATGATTGAAATCAATCTGTGCGACAATCTTGTGGAAAAAATCAGCGGTGACTGGAGCTTTCTGATCGACGAAGCGACGCGGACGCCTTACGATCAATTTCAGCGAAACGTTGCCCGCCAACAGATCCATCCTGACGACCGCCGGGCTTTCCTTCAGACGTTCAGCCGGGAAGCCTTTGAAAGCGGCATACAATCAGGAACGCCGGGAGATTCCTCTGCAATACCGGCGTTTATCGCAGAAACGTCAGATGGTGTGGTGGAGACGACCGCGCATATCATTCAGGATCCGGCGACGCAGCATCTGAAGGTATTATTTTTCATCCGCGATATCGATAAGGAAAAGAAACATGAGCTGATTCTGCAATATCAATCCCAGCGGGATTCGCTGACCGGCCTGTTGAACAAAGGCTCCACTGAAGCCCAGATCCAGTCAGTTCTGGAAAACGATCCGCAGGCGCTGCACGCGTTATTAGTTTTGGATATTGATGAATTTAAAAAATTAACGACACCTTCGGCCATCTTTACGGCGATCAGGTCCTGTCCCGGATTGCCCGGCAGATCCGCGAGGTTTTCCGCGAAAACGACGTTTTAGGCCGGATCGGCGGCGATGAATTCGCAATTTTAATGAAGAATTGCAAGACGGAACAGATTGTCCGCGACAAAGCGGAACAGCTGTGTCAGAAGCTGACGACGTTGTTCGCTGACGGCGTTTCCTGCAGCATTGGTGTTTCCTTCTTCGCCAAGGATGGAACTTATTTCTATCAACTTTATCAAAATGCGGATATTGCGCTCTATCAATCAAACGTCAGGGTAAGAATCAGGTCAGTTTTACCTGCCGTCGATGAAACAGGAAAGCTGGACGGTCAACAGTACTGAAATTGACGAGCTGCGAACGGAAATGCCGGTCATCGCGGCGCCGGAAATGGAGGAACATCTGACCTCCCAGCTGCTTGAGGAATTGAACGACGTTATCTATGTCAGCGATCCGAAAACCTACGAATTATTATTCATCAACCGGACGATCAAAGAAGATCTCAACATCATCGACGACTATATCGGCAAAAGTGTTATAAGGTGCTGCAAAGGGCGCGATTCGCCATGTCCGTTCTGCACAAACGATAAATTAAAATTCAACGAATATTATGTCTGGGAGCATACCAACGAGCTGATGAACCGTGATTTTATCGTTAAGGATAAGCTGATCCAGTGGCAGGGCCGGACCGCGCGGATGGAATTTGCGATGGATATCGCGGAACATAATCATCTGAGCAAGGAACTGTCGATACAGCTGGAGCGCGGCAACGCCCTGCTTCGTAATGTACGCCAGATCGTAGACGCCGATTCTGTCAGTCAGGCGATTGAGGAGTCTGGAAGGGATCGGCCGCTACTATGCGGCTAATCGGGTTCTGCTTAGTTTTTTGGAGGAAACCAACTCCGTTTACGAATGGACATCCGTTAAGCAGACTTCCTTCAAAGAAGCCTGGAACGGCCTGGCGGAAGTTCTGCTGGAGCCGGGGTATGCCTATTTCCATACGCATGACGCGTATGTTTTAATGGATATCGACCTGTTAAAGAGTCAGAATGCCGAACTGGTGCGGGCCTTTCTGCGGCTGGGCGTGCGGTCGCTGCTCGTGGTGCCGCTGCTTTCCCAGGAAACGATCATCGGCTGCTGCGCGATTGTCAACCCGTCAGCGCAGGGACAGGACTTAAGCTTTGTCGAATCGCTGGCGGCTTTCTTAGTCAGTGAATTGCTCAAATATCAGGCGGTGGAGCAGCTGCGGTTTATGAGCTATCATGACCCGCTGACCGGACTGGGCAACCGCAACCGGTATGTCGAGCAGCTCCAGAAATGGCAACAGCATCCGCTCTCGCAGGCCGGCGTGCTGGTGTGCGATGTCAACGGCTTGAAGCAGCTTAACGAGTTGTATGGTCATCACTATGGCGATCAGGTCTTGATCGAACTGGCACGTATCCTGAATCTGCATGCCCGGCCGGATCAGTTATTCCGTTTAGGCGGCGATGAATTCATCGCCGTTTACGAAGAGATTTCCTACGCGGAATTTCAACAGCGGCTGGCCCGGCTGAAAAACGCGTTTACGATCATCGTCAACGGCGTGTCGATGGGCAGCAGCTGGAGCGGGGATGAACCGGACATCAACGCCTTGATGAATCATGCCGACCAGTTAATGTATATCGCCAAGCAGAATTATTACAAAACGACTTACAATTTGTCCAAGCATTACCGGCCGGAAACCTATCAGCAGGTCATGGAGGCACTCAAGGAAAACCGGTTTACCGTTTATATCCAGCCGAAAGCAGATTTGGAAAGCGGACGGATTCTGGGCGGGGAGGCCTTGATCCGCTATCTGCATCCGCAGCTGGGCGTTATTCCGCCGGCGCGCTTTGTCCCCGTCCTGGAAAATGAGCATTTGATCCGGATCATCGACTTATTTGTTCTTGACGAAGTTTGCCGGATGCAGCAGCGCCGTCAGCAGCAGAGCCGGGATGCGGTAGTCCTGTCTCTGAATTTTTCACGGCTCACCTTGCTGGAAGAAAATATGGCGCTGGAAGTGGAAAAATTCTTTCGCATTACGACTTCGATCCGTCCCTGATCGAAATTGAAATCACCGAAACGGTCGGCGAAATTGAAAGGAAACGCTGCGCACGGTCATTCAGTCGCTGAAACGGCTTCATCTGCGGATTTCCCTGGATGATTTCGGGACCAAATATACCAATTTAAGCATGCTGACGGTCGCGGATTTTGATGTGTTAAAGCTGGACCGCAGTTTGATTCAGGAGCTGGTCGCTTCCCCGCAGAATCAGATTATCGTCGCAAGCATTATTTCCATGTGCCGTCAGCTGGGCGTCAGTGTCATCGCCGAAGGGGTGGAAACCGAAGCGCAGCGGGATATGCTCCGCCAGTTGCAGTGTGGATTAGGCCAGGGCTACTTGTTCGGCAAGCCGATGCCGGTAGGGGGATTTCCGCACGTTGTTCAATAAGAATGGGAATAACTTAAATTTCCAGAGAGGGGCGGAAAAACAAGCTTCCTCACGCCCATAAAAATCAGAAAGAAAGAGAACGTCCGATTGACCATGCGGAGCGTTCTCTTTTCGTTATGCGATTTTCAAGTTCATAAACTCCGGATTGACCAATGAAGAACATTGCTGGTAGCCCAAAAACTTGTACGTCCTTCTTTTAATGCAATCTTAAGCGAAGATTCTTATCCATAATTCAAGTATGCGCAGTCATGCTCTGAAAATTGATCTGAAATTAAGCAAATCTTTTCCCCGACAGCTAGTCCCCACATTCCATATAGCACATCTTTCCAAGACTTACATTTTCTTTCTAAAAAGGCGAGTCCCCTGTTCAGAGGATTCGCCATGTTGGTTTAAATTTGTTTATTTCTCGTTGGAAGCGCTGTTTCCGGCAATGCGTCCGAAACGATGATCTCGGTGATCGCGTTGCCGCTCAGACGATTTTCTGAATGGAAGCCGCCGGTGACTTCGCCAGCCGCATACAGACCCTTGATCGCTTCGCCGCTCTCATTCAGGACACGGCGTTCGGTATCCACCAACAGACCGCCCATCGTGTGATGCGTCGAAGGCGCCATGAAACGTACCCGGATCATATCCAGATTGTACGTATCCGGCAGATAATTGCCGTCATCATCCATTTCAACCTGGCCGACAGTTCCGCGGTACGAAAGCTTCTCCACGTCCAGCGTATCGGCAACGCCCATGACATAGTTATCGTAATCCACAATCGTCTGCCGCAGTGTCTCCGCGTCGCAGCCAATCAATTTCGCAGTTTCTTCAACCGTTCTGAAAATCATCCGGCCTTCCACATCTTCAGGCACATTGTTGAATCCGCCCGTGCCCGCAGTCGTTCCCACATTGGAAATTTCAACGTAGATTCCCGGAACATATTTCAAGCCCAGCTCCTTCGCTTTCGCTTCGCTCATACCATTTTCGAAACCGCCTTCCGACAGAACGTCGCGTTCTGCGGATTCATCGACATACCGCTTACCGGTTTCCGGATTGACGTAAATGACGTTCTCGCCCGCGCCGCCAGCCAGATTTCCGTTGTCAACCCAGCCTAACGGCATCATCTGTGTCCAGCCTTCGCCGATCGTCGCCGCACCGACAGCCTGACCCATCGTCGTACCGTCACCCTTCAGGCTGGAACGATTGGTTGTGCCGATATTGTTGGCAATATATTCATCTTTCCAGTAGTCATTTGTTTTCTGAACCATCTCAATATTTGCGCCATAACCACCGGTCGCCAGGATGACACCCTTGTTGGCCATGACCGTAACCGGAGTACCGTCAAACTGTGTCGCCTTCACGCCGGTAACCCGTCCGGATTCATCCGTAATCAGTTCGTTCGCCGTCGTGCGGGTCATAATTTTATTGGCTTCGTTCGCCTTCAAGACCGTGTTGGCCGGAACAGCGAAATAAGCTCCCCATTTGCCATCATAGAACTCACCGTCAACCGTGCCGCCGTTAACGGCGTTTTCACGCTGCCACAAGCATCCGATTAAGGTGAAAGCACGGCTTTGATCGATCGAAGCTCCCTGAGCTTCCAGCCAGTCCTTAATTTCCTGGCCGCCTTCGACAAACTGGCGAACCAGCTTTTCATCGCCGTAAATCCATTCCGTATTCTCACGGTTTGGACGCAAGCCGCCATAATATGTCTGGAAGATATGCAGATTGATCGTAGAGAACAGCGTCAGCTTTGTTTCATGGACGCCCGCGTCTAACTGCGGCTGTGCCCAATCCAGATACGCCTGGATTTCTTCTTTCAACGCCTTCAGCGTCGGCAGGTATTCTTCATGAACACCGCGTACCGCGTTCAGCGCAATATCGCCCGCGACAAACGGATGTTCGTCGTCGATCGTTCCGTCAAACGGTTCTTCCGACCAATTCAGAATCGTTTTCAGCGTGTCAATCCGTCCCGCGTCATTTTTAACTTTTTCGTAGGTTTCGCCGTTGTATTCGCCGGTTGTCGCATCCGGATTGGCTGGATCCCAGACAACAGCGTCAAAGGTCGACTGGTAAGCACCGCCGGAAACTAACGTATTGCCGCCCATTTCCGCATTCTTTTCAAGAACCAGAACGGTATCGCCATTTTGAGCAGCCTGAGCCGCGGCCATCATGCCCGCTCCGCCGGCTCCGACGATGACGACATCCCAGGTTCCTGTGATTTCTTCCTGCGCCGTATGTTCTACGGTATTTTTCTTAAACGCATCCAGATCCGAAGCGCTCGCCGCTTCCGCTGCCGCGTTGACTGCGTTTTTCAAACCGATGCTCGTAAAGGTCGCCCCGCTGACAACATCAACCCCTGTGCCGTTAGCTGCCAGGATATCCTCAATCAAAATAGGATAAGCGACATCGCCGACATGCGCCGTTTCCTTCTGTTCTTTGACCTGAATGTCAGTAATCGCAGTTTCTGAGAAGGTCGCTTCAATTGAAACTTCCCCGTTGTAGCCCTGTGCTGAAGCTGTATAGCTTCCCGGCGTGAATTTGAGTTCTGATTTCTTGGTTTCTTCCTTGGTTTGCCCGCAGGCAACGCAGGAAAGAACCATGAAAAGAGAAACTAAAACAAGCCCTAGTCTCTTCATCTTTCTTCCTCCCTCGTTGATTCTTTCACAATCAACCTGTACTTACTATAAACCCCGTGGTTTACCACGGGGTCAAGATCCTAAATCCAGGCTGCAGCTGAAATAATACCAGAGTTTGCCGTCTTCCTGAACGCGCGTGATCAACCGACCGACCAGTTCTTTACGAATAGGCTGATCGGTGCATTCCAGCAAAGAGGCCAATGCCGTCCTTGGGATTTGCGTTAAACTTTCACTGCGCGAAACAATCATCGCCATTTTTCCGCTGCCGCAGCTGGTCTCAGCTTCCGCATACGAAAGTCCGTTTTGCTTGGCAAAATCGGTTCGGATGCCTAATCCGACACGTGGCTCCACGATATCAGAATCTGATGTCAGCTGCTCGGGATCAATCCGGAAGGCCAGGTGCAGCAGCTCGGGAAACTGCATCCAGGTTTCAATCGTTTCCAGGACGCCCTGACGGTCCAGATTGGCAGGGGGAAAACTCCAGGAAGCTCAGACTAAACAGTTGTTCCACGTTTAAATACAAAAGCTGTTCCTTCTGATGGATTGCGCGCTGAATTAAACTGCGGTAATAAAGATTACGTTCGATCTGTCGTTCCAGCAATGCTTTTTGTTTTTGCAGCTGAACCAAATTATCCTGATACCGTGCATCCTGATCCGCCAGACTTTCTGCTTCATTTTCGGGATGGAATTGATTCAGACTCGCCCCCAGCCCCCGTTCATGTCTTAGATAGAAGACCTCAACTGCATTATCAATGGAAAATCCCGGTAGCCGTTCGCTAGCACCTTCGCTGGCTTTAAAAGCTCGAGGTCAATATAATGCCGCAGCGTTTCCAGGGTAATCCCTGAAATAGCGCAAAACTTTTTTACTTGTGACCATATTTCCGCAGTTCCTCCCCGAGAGCACCGCCGTTCACCTGCTTTCTTTATTAATTTTACGATTATCGTTTCTATCTTACCATAGAATCACCCGACGTTGCACTCTGAGAGGATTCCAGTTTTACTTCACGGGTGGGTGAAGTCCAAGATCGAAATATAGAAGAATACCTGAAAATTCTGGAAACCAAAATAAAGGCACTACGTTAAGCTGTCTCGATGGCTTAACCTAATGCCTTTGTTTTTACATTGTCTGCTTCTTATAATGATTTTTAAAAATATTATTTGAATATTGTTTTATCCAATATCACTTCATTAAAAGCAAGTAACATGCCGATGGCAGTCATGATCAATAAAATACCGCAAGCTTTGATAAAATAGATGGAAAATAGAGTCGGTGTTCCATCTTTAACCGTGAGGAAATGTTGGTACTCCCAGACTTTCTCAGGATTTTTAAAAGCATATCCGCCAAACCAGAAACAAAAACGCAATGATCAATACCATAATCATCGGCAGGATCCTCCTTCGCTTCTTTCTGATTACGATCTCTGGCCACAAGACTTTTCAAGTACTAGATCACCAGCATGCGCAACATAATTCTTTTCGGCAGACTGCTTCCTGTCCTGACAGAACAGCTAGATAACCCTTGTCATTAAAGCTTGGTACTTCATTCTCTTTTATGCGTATTCGTGCATAAACAACGGCTTGCCGCTCAGCGCGAACGCTTCCTTCGGCGAAGTCACCGCGCTCCCGTACAGCCGGTTGAACAGATCGTAATCATTAATCCGCGCCATCGTGAAGCCATAGTCCTGCCATGTGACGTCCTTGATGATCTTTTCCAGATGCTCGTCCTGCGTGGTATGCAGGATAATCTCCGGTTTTCAGCTGCAGCGCCAGGTTCAACAATTTAAACAACGCGACACTGTTGAGATAAATACACTCCCGCACCTCGATGCCCTGCGCGGTCTGATATAATGACGCGTAGCCCTGAATCTGTTTGTTTTGATCATAGTAGGCGATCAGCTTGCCGCCCTCGGCATTGCACTCCTCCTGCAGATGATCGAAGTCCTCTTTCGTCCGCAGATAGAAACCATCGAAGCGCCGCACATACGCCGTATACACATCGAGCAGATCCTGCGACTGCACCTTATAGGTTAAACCCTCGTTGCTGCAAAGCGGAATCTGAGAGCGATGAACCGTATACCGCCGGCGGTAATAGACCATCTCGAAGCCAAACTGCGTATACATCGACGGATTGTATGCCTGGATCAAAGTCACCAGTTCCCTGTGCTCTACCTCGTCCAGCACGTCGTTCATCAGCTCATGCATGCAGCCCCGCTTGCGGTAAGACGGAATCGTCGCCACGCCTAAAATCATCGATGTCTCTAAAATATGGCCGGCTAACATGATGGAATGCGGAATCCGCATCAGCGTCGATACGATATTTCCCGACTCTTTCAGCACCAGCGTATTCTCCGGCTTGTACAGCGTGCGGAAGAAATAATCTGTATAACCGCCGTCGTCGCCGGCAAACACCTGCTTCCAGATGCCGTACACAATCTTTTTTTTCCTGCGGCAGCGCCTTGCTGATCATAGCTGATTCTCCTTTCCGCATAGCCGATACTTCTCGATCAAACACTCCGGATGATACGCCAGCTTAGCCTGGCGGATGTTCTCATGGCCCATATCGTCCTCCCGGTTGACATACTCGGCTTCATCAAACTCATGCGTCAGCCATTCCTTCATGATCGCCTGGTATAATCCCCGAATCTCGTCGTCGGCTTTTTTCAATGTTTTCCTGGCACATCCGCGCGCTTAACCAGGAGCCGATCGCAAAGGCCTTCACTTCCCCGTCGATGCGGATCAGACCGCCGCGGTAAGGAATCTGCCCGAATAATTCCAGAATCCGGAAAACGCCGCGCCGTTCCGCCTGCAGAAATTCATCCGGATCCTCGGCATGCCACTGCCGCAGAAACGCTTCGCATTCCTTCACGTTGTCCGCGTTGAACGTCTCATATTCCCAGCGTCCCGCATACTCTTTATAGAACGCGTTGAGATGATTGCGCTTCTTCTGCAGCTTCTTGCCCGCGAAGGTTTTCAGCTTCTCGCACAGGTAAACATAATCCGCGCTGTCGCGGTTTTCCTCCAGACAAGTGTTGGGAAACGTATCCGCAAACCACTGCGCCGCTTCCTTTGTAAAACAGCTCAGCACAAACGGCAGCCGATAGCGCTCAAAGATCGCCTTTGCCGCCAGAATCGCTTCCTTGAAATATTCCGGACGGCATAGCGGCATGTAAATAAACAACGTGCCTTCGTGCACGCCCAAAAGAAGCAGCCAGTTTTCATTCTGGCACTTAAACAGCGGATAGGAATCGATACACAGAATCATGTTGACTAAGTTGTGATTGCTTTCTTCATACTGTGCCAGCGATAAATAGCGCTGGATCAGCGGGTAATCATCTACGGTAACGGGATCAAAGTCCTTTGTATCTGACTGGCGTCCATCCTCATCCGTCCTTCTTTCAGTATATTCCGCTTCAAAAACCTCAGGCTGAGCTACCCGCTGTTCAAACGGGCTGTCCTGAGTTTGTTCGTCAATCCAAACTGAATCCTGATTCTGATCCATCGACGACCACTGGTCGTTCATTGTTTTGGTCATCTTCTTGATTTTGAACATGCCGAAGATCCCCAAGACCGCCATGATCACCAGCATTGCCAGAATAAACGGCCAGGCCATGCTGAGAAAGGCAATGATCAGCAGGATTGTAAAAATCATCGTTAAGAATCTCATGTTTATCACCGGTTTCATTATATCCTAATTGACCGCAAAAGAGAAAAGTTTTGCAACTCTAACATCAAATTTAAGAATTTCTTCAGCTTCTTCGCCGGGTATGACAGGAAGCCAGAATCCACAAGACCAGAAAACCGGAGGTCATAAAACAGAGGATGGCCAGCCCCACCTCGCCCCGCCGGCGGCTGTACTCCGTGACTGAACTGACGCTGCCGCGGGCGATCACCGGCTGCGACTGGGCGGCCTGCAGCTGGGCGGCATAGGTGTATTCCGGGTTGGAGATCGATACCGAAGCCAGCCCTTCCTCAATCAATAAGCGCTGCACCAGTTCTCCATCCGCAAACAGCCATACCGGCAGCGGCGAGGTCTGGGCGACATGATCGTCGATTTCAAACGTCAGCGTTTCCGCCTGACTCACAATTTCGCAAGCCCGGGTTTTCCGGCGTCCGTCAGTTCGACATCAAACAGGGAAACCGGCAGTGATTGTTCGTGGAGCACAACGGTGATCTGCCCCTGATCGCAGTTCCATTCCTCCGCGGTATACGTTAAATTCCAGGATAAACCGGTCAGCTGGATCAATAAAAGAAAAAAAGCCAATGTCCTCACCTCCTTAGAAGTATGGAACACCCTGGCTTTTTTTATGCGGATTCTTCAGGCTTCGTCCGGGATTTCCGAAATTGGGGAAGCTGCTCAGCGATCTCATGAAGCTTGCCGAAGCGGTGCTTCATGCCGGATTTGGACATCGCGACCCCGGTCTGCTTTTTCATATTCCGCGCTCAGCTCGTTCAGACTGGCCTCCGGGAACTGCACGCGCAACTGAGCCACAGCCTTCAGCTTCTCGTCAAGAAACCGCAGCCGGCCAGCTTTCTCGATCCGGGCGATATCCTCCAGCTGCTTCTTAGCTGCCGCCTGGCTTTTCATTTCGTTGGCAACCTCGCAGTTGTCCAGCCGCGTCAGGTTGTTGCGGAAATCGCGGTGGATACGGATATCCTCAAACTTCATCAACGCTTCATACGCGCCGGCACAGCGCAGAAAATCGGCAATCTTATCGGCCGCTTTCAGATACACGACGAACGCCGTGCGGCGGGCGATCACCTTGGCCGGCAGATCAAATTTATGCATCAGCTTCTGAATGAACAGCGCGTGAGCTTCGTCGTTGGTTACAATTTCGAGATGGTAATTGGTCTTCTGCGGGGAATTGACTGACCCCATGGCCATGAACGCCCCCCGCCAGATAGGCCCGGGCGCAGCATTCTTTCTGAACGAGCTTGCGGGTCGGATGGTTCTGCAGCCCATGATCGGTGAACAGGCCCAGATCGTTGAGAATCTCAGTCGTCTTGTTCAGCACCTGCAGCCGGTAAATGTTGTTCTTTTTCAGATTCATCTTCTTGATGACCGACAGATCGGTTTCCACGGCGTAATTTTCTTTCAGCAGCTTCAGAATTCGTTTCGCCGTCGCCGCGTTTTCCGTCTTGATCATTAACGACATGCCCTGGGCGTTGATCGTTAACGACGAACACAGCTGCACCAACGCGGAAAGTTCCGCTTTCTGGCAGCAGGGTTTCAGCTCATTCTGAGCGATTTCGGATTTAACTTCAGTGGTAAACGACATACTTACTCCTTTATTTTCGCTAACAGCTGCTGCATGCAATGCCGGATCTTATCGGCGTCATGGCGGACTAAATCGTCACTGAAATCCAGCAGCGGCACCGGCGTGACCTGATAGGCATGTTCCTCCTGGACGATCCTGACCGGTCTTCCGCCTTCTTTCGCATACCGGGTTAAGATTGCGTCCGGAATCGGGTCCTGGGCGACCAGCACCTCATTAATCTTCGCACCGTGGCGGATCAGTGCGTCGACATGATCCTCCATCGTGAAATCATCGGTTTCCCCCGGCTGACTCATGGCGTTGCACAAATATACGCCGTAAGCGTCCGACTGCCGAATCGCTTCGGCAATCTCCGGAATGATCAGGTTCGGCAGGATGCTGGTAAAGATGCTGCCGATGCCATAAATGATGACATCCGCTTCGCGGATCGCCCGGAACCGCCTCTCGGAAGCCTTGACGGTTTCCTGATAAAACACCGTGTCGATCCGGTTGTTCATATTGGGAATGTTGGATTCCCCGCGCACGATCGTTCCGTCGGCCATCCGCGCAAACAGCGTGATCACCTGGGTGGTGGCGGGAATGATATCGCCGCGCACGTTGAGAATCTTGAGAGAATTCCGATGCTTTCCAGAAAACTGCCGCAGCTCTGCGTCAGGGCGGTCAGAATCAGATTGCCGAGGTTGTGGCCCATAACGCCCTGATCCTCCTGATCGGGATCCGGATCGCCTTCAAAGCGGTACTCCATCAGATTTTTAAGCAGTGTTTCCGACTCCGCCAGCGCAATCAGCACCGCGCGGATATCGCCCATCGCGGGGATATGGAACTGACGCCGCAGCCGTCCGGTGCTGCCGCCGTCGTCCGCCACAGTGACGATCGCCGAAATTTGAATATCCTGAATGAATTTGATGCCGCGCAGGATGACCGACTGGCCATGCCCGCCGCCGATAACGACGACCTTCAGCGGGTTATTGTTCATCCAAATCGCTTATCGCGGTGTTCTTTATAACAGTTATATTGGATCTTATAGTGATCATACAGGAAATTCGTGATCGAAACGGGCGGTGCTGGCCGCCGGTACAGCCAATCGCTACGGTGAAGTGATTTTTGCCTTCCTTGACATATTCGGTAAACGCGTAATCGAGGAATTCCAGCAGCCGTTTGATGAATTCCTTGGTTTCCGGTTTGTCCATGACGTAATGGTAGACCTGCGGATCGTCGCCGGAATAGGGACGCAGTTCAACTTCCCAATAGGGATTGGGGAGAAAGCGCACGTCGATCATCAGATCGGCGTCCAGCGGCACGCCATGCTTATAGCCAAACGAGATAAAGCTGATTGAAAAAACCGGCGCGCTGCTCAGCGAGAAATATTTCTCGATTTTCTGTTTCAGTTCTGAAGCTTTTAAGAAGGTGGTGTCGACGGAGAGAAACGCGGTGTCCTTTGTAATTTGAAACATCTGACGCTCAACGCTGATTGCTTCCTCCAGTGTGTTGCAGACGTTGGAGATCAGCAGCGGATGCGTGCGCCGCGTCGATTTGTAGCGGTGCAGAAGCACTTCGTTGGACGCGTCCAGAAACAGCACGCGCACATCCATATCCTCGCCTTCAAAGGCATTGAGGAACTCGGGAAATCCTTGGCTGACGTCGCCAGCGCCAGATAGGAATAACGGGGATCCGTGCTGCTTTCAATTAAATCCACCAACAGGCAACAGCTGAACGGGAAACTGGTCGATACAGTGATATCCCATATCTTCTAAAACGCTGGTCGCGCTGGTTTTACCCGCGCCGGACATCCCGCTGACCAGGATTACACGTTTTTCTTCATCTCGATCACCTCTTGTTTTGTTAGCTGTATTTTACCACAGCCCCTGGCGGTTCACAATCGTGAACACACCGATTTTTTATTGGAGAAGAGTTCTTCCTTCTGTATAGTTTATTGAAAAAAGATTTTTAATGAATGAAGTTCATCGTTTTAAAGCTTCGAAAAGAACAGCCTGAAATTCGACAGTTCTGTTTAACCTGCGAAACTTTTTCATGAACAAAGGCATTCACGATATAGGTTTAATCTGTAACCACTCATTATAAATATGAAGAATCTCAAACCCGACTGTCGCCATGGAAGAATTTTTTTATCTTTCCAAAATTATGTTTAACCTTCGATCCGAATCTGATCCAGCAAGGCTTCGACCTGTTCTCTCCGGGCGATTCCGCGGCTGAACGCCGTTGCGGTACCGCAGGCGGCCGCCCAGCGCAGACTGTCTTCCAGCGTGCAGGCAGAATTTTCAAGCGAAGCCAGAAAGCCCGCGACCATGGAATCGCCAGCTCCAACGGTGCTGACGGTCTGCCCCGGCAGCGGATGCTGCCGATAAACGCCACCCTCCGCTGTAAAGAGAACTGAACCTTCCGCCCCCATCGACACGAGGATATGCCCCGCCCCCTGCCGCCTCAGCTCCTGAATCTGATCCGAAACAGGCGCTTGAGGATTGGCAACGAGCTGGCGCAGCTCCGCAAGATTGGGTTTGATCAGAAATGGATGAAACCGCAGCGTATCCCGCAGCAGTGCGCCTCGGCATCCACGACGACGCGGATCGACGACGCTGGCAGCTCAGCTAAAATCTGTTCGTAAATTGATTCCGGTAATGTCGGCGGTACATTTCCGGACAGCACCAACGTATCCCCCGGCTGGATCCGGCGAATCCTGTCTAACAGCGCTTCTCTTTCCGCTGCACTGACCTCCGGTCCGCGGCCGTTGATCTCAGTTTCCACTCCCCGAATTGATTTTGACGTTAATCCGCGTTTGTCCTTGCGCACAACGGATAAAATCCGCATTGACGGACTGGTCCTGAAGCTGGCGGATCAATTCCTCGCCGGTAAATCCGGCCGCAAAGCCCAGCGCCGTGGTCGGTACGCCCAGCTGCGCCAACATGAGTGACACATTGATGCCCTTGCCTCCGCCGATCAGACTCTCGGTAATACAGCGGTTCGTTTCCCCCAAATTTAACGTTTCCACAGTGCAGTAATAATCCAATGCCGGGTTTAAGGTGACAGTATAGATCATGATTTCCCTCTTTTTCTTCGTGCGCTCTCCTGTTTCTTATTAGAGAAGCGCCGATCCTTGAAAAAACCTGAGCCGGATAAGGTTCAGGTTCATGGATGCGCTTTTAAGCGAAATGCAGCTCGTAGCTCATTTCCGCCACATGACTGATCGTCTGGTAGACAGAGCAGTATTTCGTCGCCAGATCAAAGGATTTCCGGACCGCGTCTTCCTTATCTGTTCCGCGAATCGTTACGGTCAGATGCACCGTCTTCAGCGTCGTCGGCACTTCCGTGCGCTTCTCGCCTTCGACCACAATTTCTGTGCCTTCAATTTCAATCCGTTTCTTTTCCAGAATGCCTAAGAACGTCGCGTACAAGCAGGACGCCAGCGCGCCGTAAAGCATATCATAAGGCGCTGCCCCGCCCGGTGTGCGGCCGATCTTGACGCTGCCCTCGTCCAGCAGCAGCTCGCCGTTGAAGCCGTTCTCAAATCGAATTGTTCTTGATGCCATCTTTTTTCGTTCCTCCTTTTTTTCTTTTGCTTGAATTTGCCGGAATTCCATTTCAGGTTTTCCCGCGCTGTCCTTCCTACTCTACGCTTTGACGATCACGCCGATGCGCTTACTCTTAATCTGATGGAAAGCCTGCTGCGCAGCGATCGCGCCGTCGTTGGCCGCGGTAACCACCTGCCGCAGCGTCTTGGCCGTCACATCGCCGACGCCGTAAATACCGGCCCGGGCGGTTTCCATATTGTTGTTGACCAAAATATAACCGCGCTCGTCCAGAATCCCCAGATCCTGGGCAAATTCCGTGCACGGATCCGCGCCGATGTACGGGAATACCGCTTTGGTTTCCAGCTTCATCCGCTGACCGTCATGAACGTTTTTCAAGACGATGCCGCCGACTTTCCCCTCCTGTTCCAGAATTTCAACCGGAACATGGCTGCGGATGATGTCGATTTTCGGATTCTGTTCGATTGCCTGCTGGATGATCGGCTCCGCACGGAAGACATCCCGGCGGATCACGATGTGAACCTCGCTGGCAAACTGCGTCAGATATAACGATTCCTCGAGCGCGGAATTGCCGCCGCCGATGACCGTCACCGGCTGGTCGCGGAAGAAACTGCCGTCGCACACCGCGCAATACGATACACCCTTGCCCGTCAGCTCTTTCTCATTCGGAATGCCCAACAGCCGCTCGCGCGTTCCCGTGGCGATGATCACCGCCGGAGCCGTATAGATCTGACCGTCCGCGCAGACCACCTGCTTGATCGGACCGTCGATGATTTTCTCGACGTCGCCATAGAGATATTCCGCGCCGAAATGCGTGGAATGCTCGAACATCTGATACGCCAGATCCGCGCCGTTGATCTCCTTGATTCCCGGCCAGTTCTGAATTTCAAAGGTTTTGATCATCTTGCCGCCGGGCGCCGCTTTTTTTCTAACATCGCCGTTTTCAGACCTGCACGGCTGGCATACACCGCCGCGGTCATGCCGGCCGGACCCGCGCCGATAATGATTACATCATATTGTAAGTCCATGCAAGATCCTCCTTCACCAGCGCTTCCACCTGCCGCAAATCGTCAATGATCCGGTTCGGCTTCTCCTTTTCCAGCTGTTCCCGGCGTTCCAGATTGAACAGATAGCCGACGGAGAAGACGCCTGCGTTGCGCGCAGCCTGGATGTCCATCGGACTGTCACCGACATAGATCACGCTGTCGTGCCCTTCGTTGACCAGCCGGCAGGCCCGTCAGAATGCCTTCGGGATCCGGCTTGCCGTTCTTCACATCGTCCTGACCGACGATCACGTCGAAATAATGATCCATGTGATTCAGCGTCAGCCCCAGCAGGACCATTTCCTTAACCTTCGTGGACACAATGCCCAGCTTATAGCCCTGCGCCTTCAAACTTTCCAGCAGCTCGACCGCTCCGTCCATCGGCTTGACCAGATCGGCGTGCGCGGCGCGGTTGTGCTCGCGGTATTCTTTGACCAGCTGCTCGGCGTCCTGCTCCGGGAAATATTGCGCAAACATCGTCTGCAGCGAAGGGCCCAGCACCGCCAGCTGTTTATCGCGGGTGAATTCTTCTTCCGTTCTGTACTTTTTAAACAGTTCGCGGTAGCTCTTTAAGATCGCCGGTTCTGTGTTCAGCAGCGTTCCATCCAGATCGAACAGAATCACCGGCTTCGGATTTTTCATGACCTTGCGGAAGACGCCGAGCATCCCCAGCAGCCCGACGACGATAAAGACGACCGAAATCACCTGCGCCATCCGCAGCCGGCCGAACATCAGACTGTCTGTACGCAGACCCTCAACGACGATCCGCACCGCCCCATACCAAAGCAGATACGCGTAGACCATATCGCCGCGCTTCGGTTTGGAATATTTCTTATAGACAAAGACAATCAGAATGAAGCCCAGGATATCGCCGACGCTTTCATAGAAAAATGTCGGTTCGCGGTAAGCACCCTGGATAAACATCTGGTTTTTAAACCATTCCGGGAAGAACCGGTAGAAGGATTCGCTGACCGTGCGGCCGAACGCCTCCTGGTTGATGAAATTGCCCCAGCGGCCGATGCCCTGCGCCAGCAGCACATTCGGCACGATCGCGTCGGCCATCCGCATGAAATTGATCTTATGCTTGCGGGCGTACCACAGGCCGAACAGCACCCCGCCGAACAAGCCGCCCTGGATTGCCAGACCGCCCTCAAACGTATAGAGAATATGGATTGGATTGGCCAGATAATATTCCAGGTTATAGAACGCGCAGTACCACAGCCGCGCGCCAATCAGGCCGCAGATCAGACAGCCGAGGAACAGATCCTCCGCGGTTTCAACTTTGTACCCCATCTTTTGATTTCCTTGACGCAGAAAGAATACGCCAGGATCGCTCCGCAGAGGATGATCACTGCGTACCATTTAATTGACAGACTTCCGATAGCGATAAAAGTCTGCGGATCAGGAAAAAACTGCATTGTTGATTACTCCTTTTCTGTTTCCGGCGCGGCCGCATTGGCAGCGTTCTGCCGCTCGATGTAGTCGTACACCCGGTTTTCAAACGCTTTCGCGCTGTCGAAGCCCATTTCTTTCAGGCGGAAATTCGTGACCGCTGATTCGATCAGGACCGCGATTGTCCGGCCTTCTTTGACCGGCAGCACGATCTTCGGCACGTCGACCTCCAGAATGTGCATGAACTGTTCCGTTTCAATTCCCACCCGCGCGTATTCGGCGCTGGAATCAAACTTTTCCAACGACACGACCAGGTCGATCGGAGCCGAAGGCAATAACGCGCTCGCACCGAACATCTTGGCGACGTCGATGATGCCGATGCCGCGGATTTCCAGCATTCCCTGAAGCAGCTCCGGGGAATGACCGATGATGCTGTTGTGGACGCGGACCACGTCGACGCGGTCGTCCGCGACGAGAATGTGGCCCTTGCGGATCAGTTCCAGCGCGGTTTCACTCTTGCCCATGCCGCTTTCGCCGCAGATCAGCACGCCCTTGCCCATAGACGCTGATCAAGACGCCGTGAATACTGTCAGACGGCGCCAGACGCTCGTCCAGGAAGCTGATCAGATCGACCATCAGCCGGGGAGGTCGTCATCGCTGTGCGGAAAATCGGGAAATTCTTATATCCCGCGACTTCCAGCAGCACCGGCGGACATTCGCGGTGATGGGTGAGAATGATCGTCGGAGTATACCCGTCGGTCAGCTGCTCAAAACGCTCTCGCTGGATTTCCACGGAGAGCGTGTCGATATACGCTTGTTCTTTATCGCCGATGATGACGATCCGGCGCGGCTCGGTATGCTTGTAGAAGCCCGCCAGCTCTAAGCCCGGACGATTGACATCCGGAACGATCACCCATCGGTTTAATGATTCCTCATTGCCAGAGAGCTGTTCAAATTTGAAATAACTTTGCAGCTCGCTGATCATGACCTTGCCTTCGTATTCCATAGCCTCATCCTTTCTCAAGCATGGATTTCAGATATTGGCCGGTATAGCTCTTTTCCACCTTGACGATCTGTTCCGGCGTGCCCTTGGCGATGATCGTGCCGCCCTGGTCGCCGCCTTCCGGGCCAATATCAATGATGTAGTCGGCGCATTTAATCACATCGAGATTGTGCTCGATGATGATGACCGTATCTCCATTATCGACGATTCGCTGTAAGACCGCAAGTAATTTTTAACGTCATGGGTATGCAGGCCGGTCGTCGGTTCATCCAGGATGAAGACGGTCTTGCCCGTCGCCTTGCGCTGCAGTTCGCTCGCCAGCTTGACGCGCTGCGCTTCGCCGCCGGACAGCGTCGGCGCCGGCTGCCCCAGCTTGACGTAATCCAGGCCTACGTCATGCAACGTCTGAAGCTTGGATTTAATGCGATGGATGGAGGAGAAGAACTCGATCGCTTCCTCCACCGTCATCTCCAACACATCGTAGATGTTCTTCCCTTTATAGGTGACCTGCAGTGTTTCCTCGTTGTAGCGCTTGCCATGACATTCCTCGCATGGTACGTAGACGTCCGGCAGAAAGTGCATCGAAATCCGCTTTACGCCGTCACCCTGACACGCTTCGCAGCGGCCGCCGCGGACATTGAAGGAGAAGCGCCCCTTGTCATAGCCGCGCAGCTTCGCTTCCGGCGTCTGAGTGAACAGATCGCGGATATCGTCGAACACCCCGGTGTAAGTGACCGGGTTGGAACGCGGGGTGCGGCCGATCGGATCCTGCGAAATCTCAATCACCTTGTCGATGTTTTCCAAGCCCAGGATCGCTTTGTGCTTGCCCGGCTTGATGCGCGTGCGGCCGAGCGAATGCTGCACAGCTTTGCACAGGATTTCATTGACCAGCGAGGATTTGCCGCTGCCGCTGACGCCGGTGACGACGGTCAGGGTGCCTAACGGAACTTGACGTTCACATTCTTCAGGTTGTTCTCCTGCGCGCCCTTGATTTCCAGAAACAAACCGTTGCCTTTGCGGCGCTTAGTCGGAACGTCGATCTTTTTGCGGCCGCTGAGATATTGACCGGTAATCGAGTTTTCACATTGCATGACTTCCTGCGGCGTTCCGCTGGCGATCACTTCGCCTCCATGCACGCCTGCGCCTGGCCCGATATCGACGATCCAGTCAGATTCCATCATCGTTTCCTCGTCATGCTCGACGACGATCAGCGAGTTGCCCAGATCGCGCATATTCTTCAAGGTCTTGATCAGTCTCGCGTTATCGCGCTGATGCAGCCCGATCGACGGCTCGTCCAGCACGTACAGCACACCGGTCAGCTGCGAGCCGATCTGCGTCGCCAGCCGGATCCGCTGCGCCTCGCCGCCGGACAACGTGCCCGCCAGCCGGTCCAGCGTCAGATATTCCAGACCCACGTCCTTTAAGAATGTCAGCCGGCTGACAATTTCTTTAATTACCAATCTTGCGATCTCCGCCCGCATCGGATCGAGCTGCAGATTTTTCATAAAGTCCAGCGCCTGAATGACCGACATCGTCGTCCATTCATAGATGTTCTTGCCCCCCACGCGCACGCTCAGCGCCATCTCGTTCAGCCGCTTACCGCCGCACTTCGGACACGGCGACTCCGCCATAAACGAAGCATACCATTCGCGCGACATCGTCGAGGTTGTTTCGACAAAACGCCGCTCGATCAACGTCTTGACGCCTTCAATGTAATCGTTGCGGCTGAAGCGGTTGCCGGAACGGGAAGCGATGCTGTAAGCAATCGGTTCTTTGGAACCGTATAAAACAATTTCCAGTTCTTCCGGCGTGAAATCCTGGATCGGTTTATCCAGGTCGATATGGTAATGCCGGCACAAGGTATTGAATGTCTGCCATTCAATGTTCTCCGTATCGACAATATTTTTTGTAATACACAATGCCGCCCTTGCGGATCGACTTGGTCCGGTCTGGAATCAGATAATCGACGTCTACCCGCTGGGTAATGCCCAGGCCCTTGCATTCGTCGCACGCTCCCAGCGGCGAGTTAAACGAAAATAACCGCGGTTCCAGACGCGGAACTGAGAAACCGCACTTCGGACAGGAATAATTCTGAGAGAACAACAGCTCGTTTTCCCCGGCCAAAACAACAACGATGCCATTGGCCAGCTTCACTGCCGTTTCCAGGGAATCATGCAGCCGGGAGCGGATCCCGTCATTCTTCACAATCCGGTCGACAACGACGTCGATCGAATGCTTTTTGTTTTTTTCTAACGGTTTGACGTCTTCCAGCAAAATCATCTGTCCGTCGACGCGGGCCCGCAGATAACCGTCTTTCAACAGTTTCTCAAAGACATCCTTAACCGTTCCCTTTTCGCGATGCGCCACTGGGGCCAGGATCTCCAGCCGCGTCTTTTCCGGCTGTTCCATAATCCGGTCAACCATCTGCGTAATCGTCTGGGAAACGATCGGTTCGTTATGAACCGGGCAATACGGAACGCCCACACGCGCATACAAAAGCCGCAGGTAATCGTAGATTTCCGTGACCGTGCCGACGGTCGAACGCGGGTTGTTGCTTGTGGTCTTCTGATCGATCGAAATCGACGGCGACAAGCCTTCGATCAAATCGACGTCCGGTTTTTCCACGCCGCCCAAAAACATCCGCGCATACGCGCTTAACGATTCGACATACCGCCGCTGTCCTTCCGCATAGATCGTATCAAATGCCAGCGACGTTTTCCCGATCCGGACAAGCCCGTCATGATGACCAGCTTATCCCGCGGGATTGTCAGATCGATATTCTTAAGGTTGTTTTCACGCGCGCCTTTAATCACAATTTTATCATGTTGCATGTTCTTACACCTCGCTTCATATAGCTTTCCCAAGAGTGCTTCTATTGTACATCATTCTTTAAAAAATGCTCGGGAATGACTACTTCCTCCTTATTATAGAGGGTGAGCGGGACTGCCGCAAGCTTTTTCTTGAACTTTATTCAAGTTAAATTCATGAAATTCAATCTTCGTTGACAAAGACGTCAGCTTTTCATCACTTGTTCGTGATAGAATAGAGGAGATAAAAAAAGGAGGCTGCCATGAAAAGCGCTGAAGAAAGAAAGCAACAATCCATCGCTTTGCTGAAAGAGCAGGGCGTGCCTTATATCGAACATCTGCCGGTCATTGAAACCGCCGACAACGTCCGCCTGCGCAGCGCCGAGGAAATCGCCCGGCGTGCAATCTGCTGCCTGATCACAATCCAGCTGGCCTGCGACATCCAGAATCAACAGGATGTCGAGGATTCGCGGTTATTCATGACTGGACTTTTAGACCGCTTTGGCGTCCGGCTGTTTCTGACCGAGAAAGAAAAAGCGATCTTTGACGGCACGTCAACGGAACAGGACTGGGTCAACATGGTCTGAAATACGAAGCCTACTGGCCGCTGATCTGGGCACTCGGTCTGGTCGATTCGCTCACCTTTCCAGATCAGATCTGCGATTGCCAGAAAGCGATCGAGGTCGTCAGCACCAAAGCGACGTTTGACGAATTCATGAAAGACGTGCAGCTGCGGCCGATTGACGATCTCCTCGACGAAGCAGATTTAATCTTCCGCTACGACTGGGCCTGTGTCGACGCGCGGATTAAAGGCGAACCGGCGCCAGCCGGCTTGAACAGTGAAGTCGTCTATGAACGGCACTGGGGACTGAACTGGCTGATCGACGCCGACGGGCAAAATGACTGGGATCACGTCAGCTGCAACACTTAGAAACAAAGAACTCTGATCCAGAAGGCAGCTTCTCTGCGGTTATCCATGGAGGACGCTGTTTTTTCGTCTTCCCTTGCTTTATCTTTCTTAGACAAACGCATTTTCATAAATAAAAACGCGATCGCCTTCCTTTCCCGGCAGCCTGCCTGCGAAAAAGAAGAAATCACGTCTTACTTGATTCTCGATTCGTTTATCGTTGATCACCCATGAAAAACAAGCCGATGACGCCCGCGCCGGTATGACTGCCGATGACCGGTCCAGTATAGCTGATCAGCGACTGTGAAATTCAAAGCGCTCTTTTACCATCTTCGCGACCTGTTCCGCTTCTGAATCGACATCCCCTTGGCAAATCATGAAAATATCGTTCTTGTCTTTCCAGCTTCCCATTTTTTCTTCCATCAAATCAACAAGTGTTTTCAATGATTTATTCCGGCCGTGAACCTTGCCAATCACCTGCAGTGTTCCAGCGTCGTCGACGTGCAGAATTGGTTTGATATTGATCATTGAACCCACGATTGCCGCTGTTTTCGAGACCCGGCCGCCGCGGTAGAGGTGATTCAGGTCATCGACGGTGAACACATGACAAACGTTTACTTTATGCGCTTCAATCCAGGCCGCCGTTTCATCCAGCGACATGCCCTTCTGTTTCATCTGATTCGCTTTATACAAAAGCAGTCCCATTCCGGTCGAAGCACACAGTGAGTCGATCACGACGATCCGCTGGGCAAAGCCTTCCTCTTTCAGCATCTCCGCCGCAAGCTGACAGCTGTTATAGGTTCCGCTCAACGCGGATGAAAAACAAACGCATAGAATATCTTGGCCCTGTTGGCCGCCGCACGAAATCCGTTCAGCGCCGCTTCAGGATTCACCTGCGAGGTTACCGGCATAGCTCCCCTGCCGCAGCTTATCATAGAACTGCGGCATGGGCAGGCTGTCGCTCAGAGTATAGGTACGATTCTCAAGCGTATAGGTCAGCGATAAAACTGGAATTTGATTTTCGCGATAAAAAGACTCCGGCATATCCGCTGTACTGTCTGTCATCAGAATAAATTCATTCATAGGAATTTCCTCCTCTGTTATAAACTACAAGGCTGGGTGTTTTCATCTCTTTATGGAGAATAAGCAACACCTGCTACTTATTAGATGATAGAAGTATACGCCCAGTCTGGTGATGAAGCAACGGTCAGATTCCTTCACGCCGTAGCTTATGTGACCGGTTTAAAAAAAATGTTGTTTATTTAAGGAATTATCCATCTTTTCAACCCATTCAATAAACTTTTTACACAACTCGTCATCTTTATTGACATAAGCAACACATGAGGATTATACTAAGCTCAAATCAGGTGAGAATATGGAAAAAAATTTAAACACGAAGGACAAGCGTGTCATCAAAACGCGCAAAGCAATTATTGGTGCGACAATTCAGCTCATGGGGAACGAAGCGAATCGAACAGATCACAGTGAAGGAAATCGCAGATACCGCGTTGATCAACCGCAAAACGTTTTACACCCATTATGATTCGATCTACGATGTTCTCAACGATATTGAAAATGAGATTATCCAGTCGCTGATCCAAATTCTGGACAGTACGGATTTTTCCGCGGAACGGTTAAATCCGTATCCCTTATTTGAAAAATTAACAGCGATGATCAGTCAGGATGCTGAATTCTTTCACTGCCTGCTTCAGTCCTCCGGGCATAGTCATTTGTTAAATAAAATCAAAGGCGTGATCAAGGATCATCTTCTGATTCAATTTGATAAATACTTTCCCAACGACCCTGTGCTGCCGCAATACGTTCTGGAATTCATTGCTTCTGGTTTGATCGCTGTTTATCAACAATGGTTTGACGCGAACGAGCCTGAACCGTCGCTGGAAGAGATATCCAGAATCACCGGCCTGCTTATTTTTGACGGGGTTAACGGCGTATTCCGGCAGAAGCAACAGGAATTGCTCGACAGTTCCAACTGATGTTCGCAGGTTTTCCAAACCAGAGAGAGCCTTCTCTCAGCTTGGAAGCCGCTTTCTCTGATTGCCTTCTAACTCTGGGCCGCTCGCATCACCGCTTCCTAGGAACTGGAACACCCTGCCTGAAATTCATTTAAAAACCTGTTGATGCTATGCCGTGTTATGGCACTATCAACAGGTTTTCTATTAGATATAAATGTCTTGAATTTCTTATTTATAAGGCTTGTCCAGGTTCAGATGAGGATAGCGTGGAACAATTTCCTCGTTTACCGCCTGCCCCAAAGCTTGCAGCAGTGTGCTGAAATGCTGAGGATCAAATTTATCAATCATTTCCTGTAATCGTTTAAAACCTTTTTTCACCGCGCTGTTCGCGTTCTTCCGCGGTAACTGAATATTCCAATCCGCCATGTTCCCTCTAATTCTGCGTAGAAGGAACCGAACCGCCGGTACCGGAATTCAATTTATGCAAGTCCTTCTTAAACCACTGCTTTGCATTGCCTTCCCGGCGTTTCGCCAGAAAAAGCTTCCCGGTCGAAGTCCGGCAGGATTGGAATAAACTCCAGCTGATTCATCGCTTTATACGCGCCATACATCAAATCCGTAAAGGTTTCCATCCGATCCTCGCCGCATTCCCAACCGTTTTCCTTTGCGATTTCCATGACGTGTCCAAGTCC
>VOFE01000688.1_pt1 | contig 82001 bp, 69 predicted proteins | sample 5384071 | NCBI WGS metagenome assembly VOFE01 (sample SAMN12384724, study PRJNA508395) | human gut metagenome | isolation source: healthy gut D | host: Homo sapiens
GCCAATCCGATGGATCTCAAGCGCGGTATCGACAAGGCGTTCCGAAGGTCGTGGAGTCGCTGCGGAAGCAGAGTCAGGAGGTGGGCTCGGACTTCGAGAAGATCGAGCAGGTGGCTACGATTTCCGCCAATAACGACGGTACCATCGGTAAGCTGATCGCCGAGGCGATGGCCAAGGTGAATAACGAGGGCGTCATCACCGTCGAGGAGGCCAAGGGTACCGAGACCCACGTCGATGTGGTCGAGGGTATGCAGTTCGACCGTGGCTATATCTCGGCCTACTTTATGACCGATCCCGAGAAGATGGAGGCGCAGTTGGACAAGCCTTACATCTTGATTACCGATAAGAAGGTCTCGACGATGAAGGAGCTGATGGGTGTGCTCGAGCCGGTGGCTCAGAGCGGACGCTCGCTGCTGATTATCGCCGAAGACGTGGATGGCGAGGCACTTTCCGCACTCGTTGTCAATAAGCTGCGCGGCACGTTGAAAATCGCGGCTTGCAAGGCTCCGGGCTTCGGTGACCGCCGCAAGGAGATGCTCGAAGACATCGCCATGCTGACGGGCGCCACGGTCATTTCGGCCGATAAGGGTATGAAGATCGAGGATGCGAACCTTTCGGTGCTCGGTACGGCGGAGAAGGTTACGCTCAACAAGGAGAATACGACCATTGTCGATGGCGCCGGTTCGAAGGACGCTATCGCAGCCCGTGTGGCTCAGATCCGCTCCGGTATCCAAAGGCTACGTCGGACTACGACAAGGAGAAGCTTCAGGAGCGTCTGGCTAAGCTCGCCGGCGGTGTGGCTGTGCTGTACGTCGGCGCTGCCACCGAGGTCGAGATGAAGGAGAAGAAGGACCGTGTCGACGACGCGCTGGCCGCGACGCGCGCAGCAGTCGAAGAGGGTATCGTTCCGGGCGGCGGCGTGGCATACATCCGCGCTACGGCGGCTCTCGAAGGCATCAAGGGCGATAACGAGGACCAGACGACGGGTATTCAGATCGTAAAACGTGCGATCGAGGAGCCGCTGCGTCAGATCGTGCCAATGCCGGCGGCGAAGGCTCGGTTGTTGTCAGCAAGGTGAAGGAGGGCAAGGACGCCTTCGGTTACAACGCCCGCGACGACTTCGATGCCGCTGTCGCGGATGACCTCTTGGGCGCGCTGCTGGTTCGCGGCGGCGAGGGTGCTGAGTTTGTCCATTGTGCGATGCTATGAAGGGTTAAAAGGGCTTGCCGGAGCGAATTCGTTCCGGCAGGCTTGCGGTTTGTCGGGGTGTTATTTGCCGAGCAGGATGCGGGCCTGCGCGACTGCAGCGTCGGTTATCCGGCTGCCGGAGAGCATTTTGGCGATCTCGGTGATGCGTTCTTCGGCCGTCAGACGCCGGATGCCGGTGCGTCCGTCCTGCTTGTAGACCACGAAATGGGCCGCGCCTTTCGAGGCGACCTGCGGCAGGTGGGTGATGTCCACGACCTGCAACGTCGCGGAGAGTGATTCGATGATCTCGCCCATGGCGTCGGCGATGCGCCCGGAGACGCCCGTGTCGATTTCGTCGAAGATGACCGTCGGCAACTGCATGCGCCGGGCCAGCAGGGATTTGAGGGCCAGCATGACGCGGGAAAGCTCGCCGCCCGAAGCGATCCGCTCGACGGGCTGGGGCGTTGCGCTGCGGTTGGCCGTGAAGAGGAAAACCACATTGTCGCGGCCCGTGCGGCCCAGTTCGGCGAGCGGCGTCAGCGCCACTTCGAACACCGTGTCGGGCATGCCCAGTTGCGTCAGCGTGGCAAGGATCTGTTTCGCGAAGCCTGCGGCGGCTTTTTCGCGGGCTTTGTGCAGGCGGTCGGCCAATGCGGCCGCTTTCTGCTCGGTTTCGTGCAGCGCTTTTTCGGTCGCGGCGATCTCCTCGTCGCCGTGGACGATGGCCGCCAGCCGGGCGGCGTAACCGTCGCGTGCGGCGATCAGTTCGGCTTCGGAGGCGACGCGGTGCTTCTGCTGGAGCGCATAGAGGGTGTCGAGACGCGCCGAGAGCTTCGCCAGCCGTTCGGGGTCGGCGTCGATCCGTTCGCAGTCGGCGGCCGCGGCGTTGTCGATGTCTTTCAGCTCTTCGAGCACCGAGTGTATGCGCTCGGCGTACTCCCCGGCGGCGGGGTAGTGTTCGCGGATGCGTACGAGGTCGTTTTCCGAGTTTTTGAGCAGGGTGAGAATCCCCGTTTCGTCGGCGTCGAATGCGTTGCGGAGCGTGGTGAGGACTTCGCCGATGCGGTCGGCGTTTTCCAGTACGGCAAGTTCCGCTTCGGTCGCGGCCTGTTCCCCTTCGCGCAGGTTGGCAGCCGTGAGTTCTTCGCTCTGGAAGCGGAGCCACTCCTCGTCGCGGCGGCCGTCGGCGGCGGCTTCGCGCAGGGCGGCGAGCCGGCGCCGCAGTTCCGTAAGCCGCGTGTACTGCGCGGTGTATTGCGCGAGCAGCCCGCCGTTCCCGGCCACGGTGTCGAGCGCCGAGGTGCGGAACTCCTCCGAGGAGAGGATCAGGTTCTGGTGCTGGGAGTGGATGTCGATCAGGCGGGTGCCGAATTCGCGCAGCTGCGCCAGCTGCACCGGGAGGTCGTTGATGAAGGCGCGGCTCTTGCCGGTCGGGGTTATCATGCGCGTTACGGTAGTCTCCGGCGCATAGTCGAGGTCGTTCCCGGCGAAGAAAGCCTCCATGTCGCGCCCCGAGAGGTCGAAGGTGCCTTCGACCACGCAGTTGCGTGCCGCGTCCTTCATGGCCGAGCCGTCGTTCTTGGCGCCCAGCAGCAGGCCGAGAGCACCGAGCAGGATGGATTTGCCGGCTCCCGTCTCACCCGTGATGATGTTCAGGTGCGGGTCCAGCTCCATTTCGAGCTTTTCGATAAGCGCGTAATTCTCAACCGATAGACGACGTAACATGGCGGCCTATTTTAACAGTGATTCGATTTTATCGGCGATGCGCTCCGCGACTTCGGACTTCGGCATCAGGGGCAGTTCCTCCCGGCCGCTGCGGTCGATGAAGGTGACTTTGTTGGTGTCGCCGCGGAATCCGGCCCCGGCGTCGCGCAGCGAGTTGAGGACGATGAAATCGAAGTTCTTTCGCGCGAGCTTTGCCTCGGCGTTGGCCTGTTCGTCGTGTGTTTCGAGGGCAAAGCCGACCAGCAGGCGGCTGCCTTTGCGTGCGCCCAGTTCGGCGGCGATGTCGCGCGTGCGGCGCAGGGTGATGCACATTTCGCCGCCGCATTTTTTGATTTTCGTTTCAGAAACGGTATCGGGCGTGTAGTCCGCGACGGCCGCGCACATGACGGCTCCGTCGGCTCGGTCGAAAGCCGCGGTGGCGGCGTCGTACATTTCGGCGGCAGAAAGTACGTCCGTGCGCTGCACTCCGGCGGGCGTCGGCAGGGCCGTACGGCCGCTGACGAGCGTCACGTCGCCGCCGCGGGCGGCCAGTGCGCCCGCAATGGCGTAGCCCATCTTGCCCGTCGAGTGGTTCGATATGAACCGCACGGGGTCGATGGCTTCGATCGTGGCGCCTGCCGTTACGACGAAGCGTCTACCTTGCAGGCTCTTTTTTTTTTCGGGATTTTCTCCGCCGAACAGTTGGCCGACGAAGGCGGCGATGTCGGCAGGTTCGGCCATGCGGCCCTTGCCCGTCAGTCCGCTGGCCAGCTCGCCTTCGGCGGGCTGGACGATCCGCACGCCCCGTTCGGCCAGACGGCGCAGGTTCTCCTGCGTCGCGGGATGGGCGTACATGTCGAGGTCCATGGCCGGCGACACGACGACCGGGCAGCGGGCCGAGAGATAGGTCGTCAGCAGCAGGTTGTCGGCGATGCCGCAGGCCATTTTGGCCAGCGTATTGGCCGTGGCGGGGGCTATCAGGTAACAGTCGGCCCACTCGCCGAGCGAGACGTGCGAATTCCACGCTCCGTTTTCCGGGTCGAAGAATTCCACGAGAATCGGGTTTTTCGAGAGGGTGGCCATCGTCAGGGGCGTGATGAACTGCTTGGCCAGCGGCGTCATGACGACGCGCACTTCGGCGCCCGCGCACTTCAATAAACGACAGAGCACAGCCGCCTTGTAGGCCGCTATGCTTCCCGTAATGCCCAGCAGTATGCGCCGTCCCGCGAGTCCTTCGACCGTGCGGCCGGCGCCGGGGCTTTGTATGTCGTGTCCCTGCGAGTCCATGCCGGCGGGGCGTTACGCCTCCTTGACCTCTTTGTTCTCCTTGAAGAAAAGCTCGTCGTCGAGGAACTCCTCGGTGGCGATGATCGCGGGCTTGGGAAGACGCTCGTAATAGCGCGAAATCTCGATCTGCTCGCGGTTCTCGAAGGTCTCCTCCATGGTGTCCGTGGGCGATGAGAAGTCGGCGAGCTTGCGGTTCAGCTCGGTCTTCAGCTCGGTTGCGATCTGGTTGGCGCGGCGGGCGATGATATTTATCGACTCGTAGACATTGCCGGTCTCCCGGTCCAGATCGACCAGTTTACGCGTAATGGTGTTGTTGGGAATGTTCTTCTTGATTTCCATTGCTATATGTTGTTGTCTTCTTGCTTGTTGCGGTCCAGATAATCGCGGGCGTGCTGGGCCATGCGGTCCACCTCCTTGATATGTTTCGATTCGGGGAACTCCTCTTTGAACGAGAGGTACGAGTCGAGCATCGCCAGATAGCGGTCGGTCTGCTTCTCGGCGACCGAGTTGTTGGCGAAGCGGTAGCTGGCGTCCACGATCAGGTACATGATCTCCTCGCGGTGCGAACTTTCGGGGTATTGCTTGAGCGCGTTCTTGAGCGATACGATGGCCGACTTGTAGCGGCCTATCTTATAGTAGGTGTATGCGTTCAGGTAGGCCTTGTCGTGCAGGCGCTGCGTCAGCTCGGTGTTGATGGTCTTGAAATTCTCGATCTGCTCGCTGTGCGGATAACGCGACATGAATTCGTTGATGGCGATCAGCGCCTGTCCGGTCATCGTCTGGTCGCGCGAAGGGCCGGGCGAAAGATAGTAGAAGCAGAGTGCGTACATGCCTTCGGCGTCCTCGATGAAGGCGCTGCGGCCGAACTTGCGGCGGAAATCGTCGAGAAGCGTCGCCGCCGTGTCGTAATCGCGGTTCTTGTATTTGCAGCGGGCGTTGAAGAACGAGATGCTGTCTTCGCGCGGCGTGCCGGAGTAGTAGTGCTGGACGCCTTCGAAGAGCGTCGAGGCCCGCGACCACTTCTCCTTCTGGTAGTACTCCAGCGCCTTGCTGTAAATCAGTTCGGGTTGTCCGCTTTTGAGCAGGGCGTTGATTCCTGCGCATCCGCTAAATGCGGTGACCAGAATCACCCCGCACACGGCGTATAAAAAAGTCTGCTTCATTGATAAATCTTTTACGGCGCTTTATCGCGCAAAGTTACGCATAAATTAACGATTTGCAAAATTATTTATTGTGCAAAAAAAGAGTGCGTCTCCGCACCCTTGTTTTTTGTTCAGAAGAAGAACCCGACCGAACCTCCGTAAACGAGGTTGCGCGGGATCCTGACCCGCTGCGACACGCCGTCGGAGACGAAGGTGTTCCAGACGTGCGAACGGGCGTAACCAGACAGGCGGAAGTCGAAAAAGAATTTGCGGATGTTGAATCCCACGCCGCCCATGATGCCGACGTCGTCGTTGAAATTCACCTTCAGCAGTTTCGGGGCGCTGTCCCGCTCGGAGTCGGCCACGCGGAACTGGGCGCCGCCGAAGAGCCGCAGGGGCCCGAACTGGAGACCCAGCAGCAGCGGGATTTCGAACCGCTGCGGGCGCGGGAGCCTTCGGCGCGGATCGAGTAATTGACGAATGCGAAATTAAGCTCCGACTGCAGGTGCAGGCGGCGGGTGAGGTTGAACCGCAGGACGAAGCCCGCCTGATAGCCCGCCTTGGCGGGACCGGGCCGGAATCGGTTTTCTCCGATTTCCACGCGGGAAAAAGGTGTGGCTGGTGGTGGTGACGCCGCCGCGGACGCCGACCTGAAAGCGGCGCTGGGGCGAAGCCGCGCCGGTGAGCAGCAGCGCGCAGAGCAGGAGCGGGAAGAGATGTTTCATGCCGATATTAGGTGGTTTTAAGGTTGCTGCGGAGGTTACATCAGGGGTGACACGAGCCGCAGCACATCGCCCAGCGTGCGCCGCCATGCCGCCGGCCGCCATTCGCCCCGCACGATCCGCCGGCACGAGGCCAGATCGCCGTCGAAGGTGGCGGACAGCTCCCGGACGACCTGCCGGTCGCGGATGAAGGCCGTGACTTCGAGGTTGTCCAGCAGGCTGCGGTAATCCATGTTCGCGGTGCCGACCGAGGCCGTGTCGTCGTCCACGATCAGCAGCTTGGCATGCAGGAAGCCGTTGGCGTAGCGGTAGAGTTCGATCCCCGCGTCGAGCAGGTCTCCGACGTAGGAGTCCGATATCAGGTCCGTGAACGGCGAGTCGCTGCACGTCGGGATCATCACCTGCACCCTCACGCCGCTCCGGGCCGCCAGCCGCAGCGCGTCGAGCAGCATCGCGGGCGGCAGGAAGTAGGGCGAGGATATGCGCACCCTGCGCTGCGCCCGGACGATGGCCGCGGCGAACGCCTCGGCGATGGTCAGCCGCGAGGAACCCTCTTCGGCCCATGCGAGCTGGATCGGCAGCCGCTGCCGGATGTCGTGCGGCGCGATATGGCGGCGGATGTCGAGACTCTCGCCGCGTACGCGCGCCCAGTCGGCGATGAAGAGCTTCTGCAGGTCGGCGACGGCGTCGCCCTCGACGCGAAGGTGCTCGTCGCGCCACTTGCCCATGTAATCTCCGTCGAGGTAGTATTTCGCAATGTTTATGCCACCCAAGTAGGCGACCTTTCCGTCCGTAACGACTATTTTGCGGTGGTTGCGGCGGGTGACGCGCGTGGTGAACCACGGGAAACGCACCGGTTCGAAAGCCGCCGTCTCGACGCCCGCCTCGTGCATGCGGCGCAGCATCGTGCGGCTGAGCCGCCACGAGCCGACGGCGTCGTAGATGACGCGCACTTCGAGTCCCGCACGGGCTTTGCGTATCAGGATTTCGGCGATGGTGCGTCCGATGCGGTCGTCGCGGATGATGTAGTACTCCATGTGGATCGACCGCACGGCCCGCTGGAGCGAGGCGATCAGCGCCGTGAAGGCGTTGTTGCCGTTGTGGAGCAGTTCGACGCTGTTGTGGCGGGTGATGCGTGTGCCGCAGCCCCGTGCGATGATCTGTCCGAGACGGTCGCCGCGGTATGCGCGGCGTTCCGCCGCCGGGAGGTGCGGCCGGTAACCAGCCAGTACGTAGAGCAGCGTGCCGGCTACGGGGAGCAGCAGGATCAGCGCCAGCCACGCCGCAGCCGACGCGGGCAGACGTTTCTGTCGGGTGACGAGCGGAACGGCTCCGAGCGTCCATGCGATGTGAATTGCAAGCAGCAGATACATAACCCGTGCGTGAGGGCATACTCCGTGCCATGCAGGTTGAAAAAAGATTTGGAAATTCGGAATATACTTCCTATCTTTGCTGTATAATGAAAATCAGGGTTCTGGCCTTCACCGGTCAGGATTCTTATTTTTTTACGATGTTTAATTCGAAACTCCTCCTCTGCGGAGGGGGATTCAGGAAGGTTTTAGATGCGGGGCGGGCGTTTTCGGATGCCTAAAGAGAGTTCGACGGGTTCCGGCTTTTGAAATCTTTCGCGGTGTTATGAAACTGAATACGTCGGACTCGTATAAAATTATGGCAAAAGAGATTATCTATCTGACAGCGGAGGGGTACAAGAAACTCAGGGACGAGCTCGACCACATGCGTTCCGTCGAGCGTCCTGCAATTTCGGCGGCGATCGCCGAAGCGCGCGACAAGGGCGACCTTTCGGAGAACGCAGAGTACGACGCTGCCCGCGAGGCGCAGGGTATGCTGGAGATGCGTATAGCCAAGCTGGAGGATTCGCTTGCCAACGCACGGGTGATCGACGAGTCGAAAATCGACAAGAGCAAGGTGCAGATTCTGAGCAAAGTGACGCTGCTGAATCACAACACCAAGAAGGAGATGGTCTACACCATCGTCGCCGAGCACGAAGCCAACCTGCGCGAAGGCAAGCTGGCCATCGGCACTCCCATTGCCAAAGCCCTGCTGGGACATAAGAAAGGCGACCGGGTCGACGTGGAGGTTCCCGCCGGAACGATTCACTTCGAGATCCTCGACATCAGCATTTAGGCGCCCGTTCCCGCAGGGCAGCGGCGCCGCATCGTCCGCTCCCGGCCGGGTGCAGGACACGACATACATCCCCGTTTGTGGGTATTTTTGCAGGACCGTTTTGTGCGGTCCTTTTTTTGTGCTACTTTTGGCAGCAGAAAGATGATACGCAAAGCACCCAAACGGATATACGCCGCTCTGCTGCTGCTGATTCTGGTCGCAGCGTACGCAGGACACAAGGTCCACATCTACAAGGAGGACCCTGCGCATTTCGCCGCGCTCTGCGGCGATCTGATGCCCGACAACGGCGCGCATCAGATCGTGGTGGAACGCTGTATCGTCGACGACTTCTATTTCTTCCCCTATCTCGACGCAGTACAGCCCGCGCACTCGTTCTATTGCGGGATGCTGGGCGTTCTGATGCCCGAAGCCACGCAGTGCAGACGCTGCATGCCGGTTCCGGGCGTTTCGCTGCGCGCGCCTCCCGCGGCGTAACCCGCAATCCCCTTCCCATCCTGTTTTTTGCCGGGCCGTGCGGTCCGGCGGGTTACGTATGTCATTCAAACAATCCGATAAGCAATGAAAAAATATCTGTTGCCGGCACTCTTCATGTGTCTGTATGCCGGTGCGTCGGCCGCGGAGACGCCGAAGAGGAGCACCGACGCCAATCTTTTCGGCCACGTCGTGGACCGTGAAACCCATGAACACCTTCCCTATGCGACCATCGCCGTGACGGGCACGGCATTCGGCACCACGACCGACGCGTCGGGACACTATTTTCTGAAAAACCTGCCCGAAGGCGAGCTGACGCTCGAAGTCCGTGCGCTGGGGTACGCCGTGCTGGAGAAAAAGGTGACGCTCGAACGGGGACAGACCCTCGAACTGAATTTCGAGGTGATGCAGAGCGGCATTTCGATGGACGAAGTGGTCGTCTCGGCCAGCCGCTCGGCCACGCTGCGGCGCGAAGCGCCTGCGCTGGTGAGCGTGCTGGACGCCGGGCTGTTCGAGAAGACCAATGCCTCGTGCCTGGCACAGGGGCTGTCGTTCCAGCCCGGCGTGCGTGTCGAGGACGACTGCCAGAACTGCGGCTTCACGCAGGTGCGCATCAACGGCCTCGACGGCCATTATTCGCAGATTCTGGTCGATTCGCATCCGGTCTTTTCGGCCCTGACGGGCGTATACGGCCTGGAACAGATTCCGGCCAACATGATCGAGCGGGTCGAGGTGCTGCGCGGCGGCGGTTCGGCGCTGTACGGCTCGTCGGCCATCGGCGGCACGATCAACGTCATCACCAAGGAACCTTCGCGCAATTCGGCGCAGATGGCGCATACGCTGACCTCGCTCGGCGGCAGCAACTCCTACGACAACAACACGATGCTCAATGCGTCGCTCGTGACCGAGAGCGGCCGTGCGGGGCTTTGCGTCTTCGCTCAGAACCGCCACCGTTCGGGGTACGACCACGACGGCGACGGATTTACCGAGCTGCCCCTGATCAACAGCCGGTCGGCCGGCATGCGGTCGTTCTTCCGCACGGGCGCCTATTCGCGCATCACGGCGCAGTACCACCACATCGACGAATACCGCCGCGGCGGCGACCTGCTGGACCTGCCGCCCCACGAGGCGATGATCGCCGAGCAGACCGACCACTCGATCGACGGCGGAAGCCTTTCGTTCGACATCTCGTCGGCCGACCGCCGCAACCGTTTCAACGCCTATGCGTCGTTCCAGAATACGGCCCGCAAGAGCTACTACGGCAGCAAGCAGGACCCCGACGCATACGGTACGACGCACGACCTTACGGTCGCGGCGGGCGTACAGTACGTCCATGCGTTCCGGAAACTGCTTTTCATGCCCGCCGAACTGACGCTCGGCAGCGAATACAGCTACGACGACCTGAACGACCGTTCGATCGGCTACGACATCACCACCGCCCAGACGGTGCATATCGTGGGCGGCTACCTGCAGAACGAATGGAAAACGAAGAGATGGTCGCTGCTGATCGGCGGACGTTTCGACAAGCATAATCTGGTGGACCACGTGATTTTCAGTCCCCGCGCAAATATTCGTTTCAACCCTTCGGAGGCGGTGAACCTGCGCGTGAGCTATGCGGGCGGCTATCGGGCGCCGCAGGCCTTCGACGAGGACATGCATATCGCCGTGGTGGGCGGCAAGCGGGTCCGCATCCGGCTCGCCGACGACCTCAAGGAGGAGCGTTCGCACAGCGTGAGCCTTTCGGCCGACCTTTATCACAACTTCGGCAGGGTGCAGACCAACCTGCTGGTCGAGGGGTTCTATACGATCCTCGACGATGTGTTCGCGCTGCGCGACATGGACGATGCGGCCGACGGCGGTAAGGTCAAGGAACGCTACAACGGTTCGGGCGCCGCCGTGCGCGGCTTCAACGTCGAGGGGCGGGCGATCTTCACCCGCTGGTTCGAACTGCAGGCGGGCGTAACCCTCCAGCAGAGCCGCTATAAGGAGCCTGAACAGTGGAGCGAGGACGCAGAGGTGCCGCCTGTGCGCCGGATGTTCCGCACGCCCGATGCCTACGGCTATTTCACCGCGTCGTTCAAACCGGTGCGGAATTTCACGGCCGACCTGTCGGGAACCTGCACCGGGTCGATGCTGGTGCAGCACATGGCCGGGTCGGGCGTCGCGCAGGACGTGGCCGTCTCGACCCCGTCGTTCTTCGACATGAATATTCGCCTGTCGTACGACGTGCGGATTTACAAGGAGATAACCATGCAGCTTTACGGTGGCGTGCAGAACCTGTTCAACGCCTACCAGAAGGATTTCGACAAGGGCGCCGACCGCGATTCGGGCTATATCTACGGTCCGTCGCTGCCCCGCAGCTGGTTCGTCGGCGCGAAGTTCAGTTTCTGAGTCCGCGCTGCTGCGACCGGCATAAAAGGCTGCCCTTTCGGGGGCAGCCTTTTGCGTGTGGCGGCGGTCTCTGCGGGCCGTTTCGGATGCGTGTGGCGGCGGTTTTTGCGGACTGTTTCGGATACGTGTCGCGGCCCGGAATCCTGTGCCGGGTTTTGCGGGGGATCGGTTGTGACGCCTGCGCAAAGTCGCCGGAATGTCCGGCCGGGTGCGGAGAATTTCATCCGGGAAACAAAAAGCCGCCCCGGATTCCGGGGCGGCCTTGCCGTATATCTTGGCGCGGAATTAAATCGCCTTGATCTCGTGGAGCACGTTGTTGGTCTTGCGGACTGCGTCGGCCGAAGCTGCGAATTTCTCGGCCTCTTCTTTCGAAAGGTCGATCTTCACGATCTTCTCGATGCCCTTGCGGCCGATGATCGCCGGTACGCCGATGCAGATGTCCGACTGTCCGTATTCGCCTTCGAGCAGGCATGAGCAGGGAATCATCTTTTTCTGGTCGTTGAGGATCGCCTCCACCATCATTGCCGAAGCGGCTCCCGGAGCGTACCATGCCGACGTGCCGATGAGCTTGGTCAGCGTCGCGCCGCCCACCATCGTGTTGGCTACGGCCTCTTCGAGCTTCTTCTTCGATGCGAACTGCGATACGGGAACGCCGTTTACGGTAGCCTTCGAGACGAGCGGAATCATCGTCGTGTCGCCGTGGCCGCCGATGACCATGCCGTCAACGTTGTTGATGTTGGCGCCGGTGGCTTTGGCCAGGTAGCACTTGAAACGCGACGAGTCGAGTGCGCCGCCCATGCCGATGATGCGGTTCTTCGGAAGGCCCGACGCCTTGAGCGCCAGATAGGTCAGCGTGTCCATCGGGTTGGCGACGACGATGATGATGGCGCGCGGCGAGTACTTGACAACGTTTTCGATTACGCCCTTCATGATGTTGGCGTTGGTGCCTATCAGCTCTTCGCGGGTCATGCCCGGCTTGCGGGGAATGCCCGAGGTGATGACGACGACGTCCGAATTGGCGGTCTGCTTGTAATCGTTGGTGACGCCTACGAGTTTGGTGTCGAAGTCCATCAGCGTCGAGCACTGGTACATGTCCAGCATCTTGCCTTCAGAAAGACCCTCCTTGATGTCGATCAGGACTACTTCGCTTGCGACCTCGCGGCAAGCCATTACATTCGCGCAGGTTGCGCCTACGGCACCTGCACCTACTACTGTAACTTTTGACATAACTGTTGATATTTAAGTTTGTTGTGCGTTTCTTTCCGGCGGGGCGTCGTTCGCGGCCGGCCCTGTCATGGAGCAAACCCCTCTCGGAAGAGGGGCTTGGAACGGGGCGGGGATCAGCCGATCAGCTTTTCGTAATCCGCGGCGCTCAGCAGCGCGTCGTATTCCGCGGGATCGGACATTTTGACCTTGACGATCCAGCCTTCGCCGTAAGCGTCCTTGTTGACGATTGCGGGGTCGGCGTCTACCGCGTCGTTGAATTCGACGATTTCACCGCCGACGGGCAGGAAAGCGTCGCTGACGGTCTTCACGGCTTCGATCGAGCCGAACACCTCGCCTGCGGCGAGCGTCTCGCCGACGGTCGGCACGTCTACGAAAACGATGTCGCCGAGCTGGCTCTGCGCGAAGTCGGTAATGCCGATAACGGCCGTGTCGCCCTCGATACGGCACCACTCATGGTCGTTCGAGTATTTCAGATTTGCAGGTACGTTCATAATCTGGTTATTGTTTTAAATTTGGAATGTGCTTTTTCTGATGCAAATATAACTGTTATTTCCGTAACAGCAAGGGGATTCTGTATTTTTTAATGCGATTTTGCGCCGCGGATCGTTGCCGATTTGCGGAATGGCTTGCGCAAAATATTTGTATGTATTATTTTTGCGGCAAAATCAAGCTTGCGTTACAGGTATGACAGGGGTAGAGACGTCCGAATCCCGGAGATTCGCGATCATAGGCGTTGCCGGGTACATAGCTCCGAGACATTTGAACGCCATGCGGTCGCTTGGGTGCGATCTGGTGGCGGCGCACGATGTATTCGACAGCGTGGGGATGATCGACGGGTATTTCCCCCGCGCCTATTTCACCACCGATCCGGATGATTTCAGAAGGCGCATGGTCGCCGGCCGTGCGGAATTTCTGACGGTCTGCACCCCGAATTACCTCCATTGCACCCATACCGTAACGGGATTGGAGGCGGGGCTCGATGTGATTTGTGAAAAGCCGCTGGCACTGACTCCGGACGAGTTGTCGAGGATGGAGACCTGCAGCCGGGCCGCGGGCAGGCGCGTATTCCCCATATTGCAGCTGCGCCTTCATCCGGAAATAGAGCGGCTGAAACGGATGGTCGACTGCGCCCCCCCCCGACAATTTATGATGTAGACCTTACCTACATTACTCCCAGAGGAAGCTGGTATGCCGCTTCGTGGAAGGGCGACCCGTGCAAGAGCGGCGGCGTGGCGGCCAATATCGGCATCCATTTTATCGACATGCTGCACTGGATATTCGGTCCGGTCGAGAAGGTGGTGCTGCACCATTCGTCGCCGGAGTGTTCGGCCGGCTTTTTGCAGTTGAAGAGAGCCCGCGTCAGGTATTTTCTGAGCGTCAACGCCGCCCATCGTCCTGCGCCGAACGATAATCCCATGTCTCCGTACAGACATCTTGTTATAAACGGCGAGGAGTTCGACTTTACGAACGGGTTTACGGACCTCCACACGTTGAGCTACGAGCGGATACTTGCCGGCCGGGGTTTTGCGGTCGAAGATACGGCGTGTGCCGTCCATACGCTCGATATGCTGCGGAAGAGTGCGGCGGTCGGCCTGACGGGCGACTATCATCCGCTGCTGCGGAATTTGCAGGGGTGATGCGAAAAAAGAACGGGAGCGATGAAAATGGTGGATCTACATAGGCAGTATCTCGGCATCCGCGATGAAGTGGACCGCGCCATCGGCGATGTCATTGCCGAGACCGCCTTCATCAAGGGTCCTGCGGTCGGGCTGTTCGAAGAGGAGCTGGCCCGGCGGCTCGAAGTGCGGCACTGCATCGCCTGCGGCAACGGTACGGACGCGCTTCTGCTGTCACTGCTGGCCGTAGGGCTGCAGCGGGGCGACGAAGTCATCGTCCCGGCCTTTGCATTCGCGGCCGTGGCCGAAACGGTGCTGCTGCTGGGCGGCGTTCCGGTCTTCGCCGACGTCGATCCCCGCACTTTCAATATCGACCCGGCGAGCGTCGCCCGGCTGGTGTCGGAGCGTACCCGTGTCGTCATCCCCGTCCATCTGTTCGGGCAGCCGTGCGATATGGCTGCGCTCACGGCCGTTGCGAAGGAGCACGGCCTGAAGGTGATCGAGGACAACGCCCAGTCGCTGGGAGCCGTATGCCGCATGTCCGACGGCGCGCGCCGTTATGCGGGTACGATCGGGGAGATCGGGTGCACGTCGTTCTTTCCCTCCAAGGTACTGGGCTGTTACGGCGACGGCGGCGCGGTGTTCACCGACGACGACGGGCTGGCGGCCCGCATCCGGGCGCTGGGCAGTCACGGTTGGTTCCCCAAATACGACAGCCGGCTGGTCGGAATGAATTCGCGGCTCGACACGCTGCAGGCCGCCGTACTGCGGGTCAAGCTGCCGCACCTCGACACATGGATCGCCGCCCGCCGGAGCGTGGCAGCGCGCTACACGGAGCGTTTGGGCGGTCTGACGCCGGTCGTGACCCCGGTCGAGACGCCCTACGCCACCCACGTCTACCACCAGTACACCGTCAAGGTGCCTCCGGCCTGCCGCGACGGACTTCGGGCCGCACTCGCCAAGGAGGGCATACCCTCCATGGTCTATTATCCCGGAACCCTGTACGAACAGCCCGCATACCGCGACGCCTGCATCTGCGATCCCGCGATGCGCCATGCCGCAGCGCTGCCGGCGGCGGTGCTGTCGCTTCCGATGGACAGCGAACTGACCGACGCCGAGGTGGAGCGTGTGACGGATGCCGTATGCCGCTATTTTGCCGATAACGAAAGCAGATACCATGAGTGAAACGTTCATCCACCCCTCTTCGTTCGTAGACGACGGGGCGGTCATAGGGCCGGGTTGCAGGATCTGGCATTTCTCGCATATAATGGCCGGGGCCCGCTTGGAACGGGATTAAAAAACTGTAACGATTCGATTTATCGGGTCGTTACAACTTTTATATAGGAAAATAGGTAACGCGAAGGTAACGATTTATTTTCAGCTTATTGCGTCTAAATGCCGCATTTCAAATAACCTACTGCAAGCTACGAAAAATTTTCCGATCGAGCAAATTTGCTAAAAACAATAGCGTGTTTGCGGTTCAGTACGACATGCTTATACTTATCGGAATCATTTATCTAGATGTTGATCATCCATGTGAACCCTTCTACAAACAGATCCAAAGAAGTCTGCGAACCGTCAAGACATCGTCCGGCACCGAGTTCCTGCATCGGAACTGCTATCTCCCATAAGATCTGTAGGTGTAAATTGCTTTGCCCAATAAATCGGAGATTTCGGAATTGCGATTTTCTTCCGCAGTCCATGACTACAGGATGGTTTACTTTCAACCAGACCATTTTCATCTCGAATTCCCTCAATGCAATGACAGTCCATAGTAGCGATTTCATTCCTGGAATCACTTTACTGATTCATCTCGGATATTCATCAGACGTCGTCTTACTTTTGCCAACGTATGAAGTGTATTTTTTCAGATCGGAGCAGCGGCTAAATATAGTTGATATAACGTTTGAAATAAAAAGTCTGGAATGGAAATACTTTTACATCGGAAGATATTTTCGAGGCTATAAAATTGGAAGATCTGCGTCGTATTATTGGTAACACAAGCAGGAAATTAACTTGGACATCAATTAGCCGATTTACTCAATATATTGAATAATGGCTGTATCATTATCGGAGGCAAATTGCGCCTTATCATTTTCTACAGCCTGAAAAACTTGCTGTCTATAATATTCACTCCGGTTGATGACCCAATATTTTTCTATTGTTTCATTTCAGTCAGGTGCTAAGCCGGAGTTATTGGGATATGTGACAATATGGAATAAAATCCAGATAATGAGGCAATTTAGAGAGTGCGCATTCGACATAAATGCCAGCCCCCAAAAAAGTTGAATGAAGATGTAACCACCAGTTTATCTTCAACCTGCTACGCTCAGATTTTATAGTGCTCCATGGAAATATGATGAGTATCCTCCTCTGTTTTTGCTACGGCCTATGTTATATTATTCACGACGGAATGAAATCCTACATGAGAATAATGTATCCAACTTCTTTAGCTGTGTCTTGCGGACTTTTATTCCAAAGTATGGGAAAATAGGAGTTGCAAACTTTTATTGTTGCAACTCCCATCTGATATCGATTTTTTAGAAGGACTCTTTCAACGCTGTTCAGCCATTTCAATCTGTCGTGGAATCTCGATGTGATCGCATTGGTCGAATACGAAATGGAGCTTCGGATCGAATGTCGCAGGATAGTCTGACGTTCGCACGATGCGATTGCTCGCAGAGAATTGGAATCCGTCTACGCAATACAGATTAACAATGCGGGGATCGAATACTCGGAACAGATTTCCATCGACCTGAATATTGCGGTGATAACGACTTGTCTGCCGCTGGGAAATTCCGCTGCCGACAGCAATGCAGGCACTTCCCCATCCCCGGCTTCCATAATTGCCGTTTGCGAAGATGTTGTTGCGAATTGTTACGTCACGGACACCGGATTGTTCGAACCAGAAGTTACCGTCGCCCTCAAAGAGGATCGAGGCTCCGGCGATATGGAAATAGTTGTTTTCGATGATAACCCGTCCGCGGGAACCAATCAGCAAACCGCGGGCGCGGTTTCCCGACATCCGGCAACCGCTGATGTGAACATCGGGACCGGGTTCGTCGGCTGCAATCAGATGGCCGGGACGAATGTTCTCGGTAAGGGTTCAGTGAAGGTTACCGCAGAATACTCCTTGTTGAACCGTTCGACCTTAGCAACAATCCGCCGGGCATAGGCTTCAAGCGTGTGGTTGTCGACAATTTCCACCGCCATCCCCGGGACGAGGAAATCTGTGCCGTATTGCCCGCTGTGTCCCCAGCGAACCCAAATCCGCTCCCGATCGAAAATCGTATCGACGGGCATATATAGTCCATGAATATTGGAGGCATCATCCTTCTGATTTTCGAACGTACAGTCGATTAGACGGATCTGTCCCCCGCAATTGGAGAAATGCGTGGCGTCGGCCGTGATGCTGATCATGCGTTTTTTGCCGGGAGCCGGAACAACTTCCATCCGTTCAATTCCGATGTCGCGGCTGCGTTGTGCGATGACCCCCATCCCTCCGCAGTGATGGAGCTTCACGTCGAGGATTGCAATACCCTGCGAATCGGAAACGGTGATCCCGGGATTGAGCCGTCGGGCGGCCCCGAAGACCATCGTATTCCCGATCGCGGCCTTCAAATCACTGCGGAAAATCCGAATCCATCCGTTAGGACGCCGTTCAGCAGGAATGGTATGGGCCGGGAGCCAGTAGTCGTCGACGTGGAAAGCCGGTTCGCATCGTTGGGTATCGAACTCCAACAAACTGGAATAGGGGTAGACACGACCTTCGTCATCGAGGAAACGCAAGCATCCGTCCGTCAGATCGCATCGGTATTTGTCCGGGAACTCCAAATCGAGCCATCCGTTTCCGGCCGCCCGTACGGTACCTTCGGAGTGAAACGTGCGGGTAAAGTCGATCGAAAGATTGCGGATCGTGATGTTGCGGCAACGTTCGAGGTTGAACGGTGAAACGAAACCTGTGAAAAGGAGTTTCGTGTCAGCACCTTCAATGGTGAAATCTTGCAGGCCGACCAAATCAAAGGCAATCCGTTTCAAACCTTCGTCGTTGTTGCTGATGAACTGGTACTTTTCGACCGCCAGATCGGGTCGTATCCGGAGTTCTCCACCCGGAAGAATAAGCCGTGCGGCCCGGATCCGGGCACAATGGGACAAGGCGGCCCGAATGGCCGGTCCTGCGTCGGTTTGTGCAGTCAGGTCGTCAAGGAAATCATTCAAGTAGACATCGCCACCGGATGTCGGGGCCTGACAGGCTGCAAAGAGCCCGACAGCAAACAGCAACAGGGTGTGAAGCAGTTTTTTCATCAGGATATTGTAAATTATGGAAGTTTGATACGCAGGGACGCTCCCTGTCGAAGCCGGAAAGCTCGGGGATTGCATCCCGAAATCGCAAGCGTGACTCGCAGAAACCCGTCCGGCTGTTTCTCGATGACAAGGTCGAAGTTGTTTTCAAAGGCCCGAATGTGCCGCAACGCCATGCGATTCCATCCGGAAGGCATTGAAGGGGTAAGATCGAAGCTCCTGAACCCGGTGGGGCGAATCCCGAACAATCCCTCGGTGATAACGCGGCAGAAAAGCCCGCTTTCGGCGGCCAAGTGGCGTTGAGAGCCCTCGGGCCATGCTTCGATCGGATAGGGAACATGATCGCCCAGGAGTCTGCGCCGGGCATAATGACTGAGGAATTCCGTTGCACGGTCGGCCTGCCCGGCGATGTAGATTCCCCGCAGAGCATAAAGGGTCGAACGGTCCCAGAAGGTCGAACTGCCCTGTTCGGTGAGGAGGCCGTTTTCGGTCATCAGCTCTTTTCCGAGCAGCGCCCGAACAGTCCCTTCGCTGCGGTTTTGCAACCCGGCGATCAACGGCATGCATATCCACGAGCGGAGTTTCGTACAGCCATCGAAATAGCGGTAAGTTTCGTATCCGGCAACCGTGGCGCCGAAATGGCATTCAATCGCCTCAGCGAGCTCCGAAGTCTGCCGTTTGTAAACTCGCAGCGTTTTACGCGGACATCCGAGCTCCTGTCCGAGATAGACGGCCGACCGCAAGGCATCATAATAGAGTGTCGATGTACAGAGATTGGCCTTGCCGGCAGGGAATCGGCCCTCCAATTCATCGGTATCGGAAGCGACGACCCCTTCGGGAGTGAGTTTGCGCCGGCAGTATTCGAGACACCATTCCACCAAAGGCCACAGCTCTTCGGCTTCGTTCCGTTCCCCGCGGGCCAAGGCGTAGCGCGCAGCGCCGTATGCGATCATCGCGGCATCGCCTCGATCGCCGGCCCCGTTCCAGATGTCGTCGCCCTCGGCGATGATCGAACTAGGAATAGGCCGGTATTCAGCATTCATGAAACGGGCGAAGTGGCGGAATGCGTTGAGTGCCGATCGATTCCCGATGTCGTATCCGAGCATTGGGAAAAAAGGGTTGACGTATTCGGCCTGATCGTTGGCCCAAATAGCCGCGTAGTAACATTCGCCGCCCGGAGCATGCATGTAGCCGCCGCGGGTCTTGATAATGCTTTCGGCAGCCCGGATCTTGGCAAAGCGGAATTCCGTGTCGACTACCGGATCCGGGGTCTCCAGGACCAGTTTGTCCGAGATTGCAGACACGAACTCCCTACGAGAGCGGAGTTCGGCTCCGACATCTGCGGGCGGAAGTGTCTCTCCGACTCGACAAGCCCGGAAGAGGGCATCCACCACGGTCGAATCTCCGGGCTGCAGTATGCGGATTCCGGCATCGAGCAATTCGGCCCGAATGACGTAGCCGCCCGTAATGCCTCGTTCCGAAGGGGTCGTCACGATTTGCGAAAACTCTGGGATGGAAATCTCCAGCGTTTGCGAACCGATATTGCGGATAAGATACCGTTCACAGAGGGCGGGTTGTGTCGGCGAAGGAAAGATCGTGCGCTCCATGGCCAAGACCGGAGCCGGATGCTCCACCTCCTCGTATCCGGCCCCCACGGCATTAAAACTCCATTGACTAAAGACCCGGACCGTACCGTCTATGACGATCTTTTCGACCCGTTCGAACTGCAGGGCCGAAGCATTGAAACCCGAGGCGGAGGTATTCACGGCCAACAGCGAGGGAATATCCGTGGCCACGCGGCACATCAGACTGGCATGCGTATCATTGGGACGGACACGTAACAGCGGGAAGATCAGCGAACGTTCGACGCGAAAGGCTCCTCGGTCATCCACAACCCAGCGGAGAACCGTCGAGATCTGCTCGCCGGTCATTTCGAGATGATCCCTGTGGGGCGTATCGTTTCCGGGTCTCCAGACGATGCCTCCGTCCGGATCAATCTGCCAGCGTTGTCCTGCAACAGGAAGTCCGAGCCCGGTGCAAAAAAGAAGGAACAGCAGTTTTTTCATTGTCATTTCATTGTTCAAGGATGGCGGGGCATTCGAACCAGTGCTCCACGAATGTGCGGACGCGCTGCGCATATATCTGCGGATCGTGGAGATAGGCGGCACCATGATCGACGCCGGAAAGTATCCAGAGTTCCTTGTCTCCGATTTTCGCTTCGTACAGCCGGTGAACCATTTCCACAGGGACGACCGAGTCCTTGTCGCCGTGAATGAACAACATAGGCAACCTGCATCGGTGCACGGCATCGAGCGGAGAAGCCTTTGCGAAACTCCATCCGTAGAGGATCCGGCACCAAAGGTCCGATAGATGGAAGAGCGGAAAGAGCGGCAGTCGGCACTGCTTCTCCCAAGAATCGGCAAAGATATCCCGGGTTGAAGTGTAGCCACAATCCTCCACGGCACAGCGGACACATGCGGGCAGCGACTCTTCGGCAGCGGCGATCATCGTAGTGGCGGCACCCATCGAAACGCCGTACAGGACGATCTGCGTATTGCCGCCGAAAAGCGAATCTGCCGTTCGGATCCAGTCCACCACTTCCGTTCGTTCAGTCCACCCCATGCTGATGGCCGAAGGTTCGCTTTGCCCATGACCGCGCAGATCGGGAATCAGAACATTGAATCCGAAATCATGGTTGAAGAGATAGCCGATCATGAGCATGGTTTCCGCCGAACCCTGATAGCCATGAAAGAGCACGGCGGTCTTTTCGGTAGGCTCCGGAGCCCATAGCCACCGGGCATGGAGTCGCTCTCCGTCGGCATTCAACCGTACGATATCATGCAGCAATCCGTTGCTGCGGATGCTGTCGAGCCATTCTGTGGTATGAGGATATTGCCGGGTGAGCCAGCTGAGATCGGTCAGGCGGGGCGGATGGAGTGTCCTGTAACAGAGTACGAAACTCCAGCACAATGCCCCGATGACAAGCAGCCCGAAGATTGCGCTCAGTGCAGCAATGATTTTCTTATTTCGCTTTTTCATGACAGATATTATTTGGGTTCATATGGATCAGTTCGAAATCGGGTTTGCCGTAGCCGATAAACCGGTTCTCGGCGATGCGCACATTTCGACACCCCTCAAGGCAGAATGATTGGCGTTGTGCGGCTGTGGCGGGGAAATCGTATGTTTGTTCGACACAGTTTGCCACGAACTGCAGTCCCTCAACCGATCGGGCGTGGAGCAGCGGACGGTCATAAGTGAGAATGCGGTTGTTGCGGATCCGGATATTGCGATGATAGACCGGGCTGCTTTCGTCTGCCGGACGGAAAGAGGGAGTGATGCTGATGAGGGCTTCGCCCCAGCCGGATCCGCCGTTGTTCGAAGCCGAAGTGCCGCAGTTCTCGAAAAGGTTGTCATGGATATCCATGTCGCACACGGCGCCCGATTCGAACCAGTAGTCGGTATCTCCTTCGATGAGAATTGCCGTTCCGGCCGTCATGAAGCGGTTGTTATGTACGACAACCTTTCCGGGAGTGGTGAGCAAGATGCCGCGGGCGCGGTTGGCTCGCCCGAAGTAGCAATCGTGAATCGATACGTTGGCATACCACGAGGCGTTTTCGATAAAATCGTCTTCCCTGAATGTTTTATCGAGCGGCTCACGCAAGGCGACAACAAGCCGCTTGCTGCTTTTCCTGACAATGCGTTCAATGCGGTTCCGGGCCCCCGAGATCCGGTCGTTCGTACAATCGGCCAGATCTCATCATCGGCTTTGAACACCCGTTCTGCCGGGAACCGGACTCCGAACAACTCAATCTGTTTCCGGTCTTTCGAAACAGCGACTATCCGGGCATAGATGCCGTGTATGTTCAAGGCATCGTCACCCTGTCCGTTGCAGTTGCAGCCGTCAAGTTCGATCAATCCGCGGCAGTTGGTAAAGTGGAACGCATCGGCAGCACAGCTGAACCGACGCTTTTCGGAACGATTGACGACCGTACAAACCGCCTTGAGCAGGATGTTCTCGCTGCGGAGTCCGTAAACGCCCATTCCGGGAGAATGGCGCAGGTCGATTTTTTCGAAGCAGACATTCCTGCAGTTCACCACCGTCATAGCGTTGGACAAATACCGCCCATGGTAAAGAGCGAGTTCCGTACCGATCGGCAGGGGACGGTCGACCGTCCCGAAGAAGCGGACCGTGTCCGGAGCGATTTCACGGGCTTCGCCGCGGAAGACTGCATTGCGGTCCGAGAGAGGACAGTCCCGGGTACCGTAAAGCACCGCACCGCTTTGCGGATCGTAAGCCGTAGAATAACTTTCGGGATCGATTTCACGCTCCCAAGTCTCATCCGTAAAGCGGATCCGCCCCTTTTCGATGTGGTAGGGATAACGTTTCCGATCGATAGCCAGGTCAACATGGCCGTCCCCAAGAGCAACGATCGAAGCCTGTGTGATATAGGGGCGTTCCCAGTCGAGCGAGAAATTGCGAATCGTCAGTCTTTCGCACTCCTCAGCCAAGAAAAGCATCAAACGCCCGTGTGCGATGAATTCAGCGCCACCGCCGTCGATTATTAAATCCCGAATGCCGCGGAGTCTTGCCACGATGTTCACCCGGTCGTCCTGCCCCTCAGGGGCATGGAAATCGTACCGCCCCGACTCGAAACACAATACGGTGGGGATTTCCCGCTTTCCGATGGTAGCGACGGCTTTTCGCAAGGCTTCGGAAGCATCCTCTCCCGAATCGGGCAACGCACCGAAATCTCGCATCCGAAGCGTATCTCCGAACGGCCGGGATGAAACGCTTCCGATCCATGCGGTCGCGAGAATCGGGAGGATGTATCGACTAATTTTCATAGAAGTACGGATTAGGATTCTCAACCATTCGAGGCATCTCTTCACCCTCCAAACAATGCTCGGAACAGTCGACCAGACTGATTGTCGAATTTTCCTTCCACCCGGAGAAGTCATTGTTCCGGACTGTGACGCTGCGGCAGTGCTGGGCATCGATGACCGAGAGACCGGCGAACCGGGGCTCAAACCGGCGGGAATCGACGAACCGGTTCCTGCTGATGACGAGCGAATCGACCGAGAGAGCATAAATCAACTGGTTGTCGAACGACTCCACGAGGTTTCCTTCGAAACGGATACATCCGTGATACGGAGTCCCCCCGCTCCGGGCATCATGCGAAATAACGGGGTCGATCTGCAGAACGGCCTGGGGAGACCGGCCGCCGGTAGCCATCGTGCCGAATCGGTTGTTACGGATCACGACGTTGCGCGTACGTCCCGATTCGAACCAGTAGTTGGCGTCACCGCAAATGCGTATTCCGGCCATCATTGAAGAAAGATCACTGTTTTCGACGCATACGTCGCCCGGAGTCGAAAGCAGAAAACTCCGGGCGCGATTATAACGAACCGTGCATTCCGATATTTCGACATCGGCATCGGCCGCGCGGTTCCCGACGGCAATGTGCACCGAGTCCGGAATTGCACTCAGGTCGAATCCGGTTCGAATGATGTAATAGTTTTCATTCACGTGGTTCACCTCCTCGACTCGTCCGCAGCCGAGTACCCCCAGATCGGCACGATCGATGAAGACGAGCGAATCACCTTGTTCGGCAAAATCGAAACCCTCCTGCTGAAAGTGCCCAAAACTGGCCCCAAACCGGTTCCCGGAAAACCGATCCACAACCGTCATGTAAACACCGTGAATGTTCGTGGCATCGTCGAGCATGCTTTCGAACCGGCAGGCCCGGAGCACTATTTTTCCCGAACATCCGACGAAATGAGTGGCATCGGCCGATGCAGAGACCATCCGGCCGCTTTGAGGCGGGACTTCAACCCGGTATTGCGAGCAGACGACGTCGCGACAGTTCTCGGCGATCAGCGCCATGCCGCCCGAATCGTGAAGCGTGACGTTCCGGACTTCAACACCGGCCGACTTGTAAAACGAGAATCCCGGATAGCGGCGGTTAGTCGAATGGGGGCCTTTATCCGTATAGACGCTTCCCACAGGAGGCAGCTCCCGAGACGAGTAGCCGCTCAGACGGACAAGCGAATCGCCGATCCATTCGGCCTGCAGCGTTTTTTTTTGATCGTGTTCGTACTGTTCGGCCTGATAGTAGGGCGAACGGGTTCCGGGATCGAACAAAATATTTTCACCGAACGGACTCGCCCAGTCGTAGCCCGTAAACCAGGGTTCCCCGCCCGGATCTCGAAACGTTCCGGATCGAGCGGACGGAGCGTGATGCTGTGCGTACGAGGATCGTTACCAACGACGAGGCCTTCGAAGATGAACGATGCGTCGCAATCGATCGTGAAAGCCTCGAAAACGATCTGTTCGCATCGAGCGACGCGGAACGGAACGATTGCGCCGTGAAATCTCAACTGGGTTTTTTCTCCAGCCCCTTCGATCCGTACACGTCGCATCTCCTCGAGCAGAAAAGCGCAGCGTTTATAGCCGTTGTCGTTGTTCGAAACGCAGAGATAGCTGCCGGCCGCCTGTTCGGGATAGAAGTCGAACGTCCCCGCTCCGAATCGGATTGTGACCTCACCGGCTGGATGCTCCGCAAGGATCTTGCGTACAAGAGGCGTATAGTCCTCCGTTCCGGAATCGAAGTCGATGGCAATCGTTTCCGGATGCATTTCGCATCCGGAAACGATCAGCGCGGAAAGAATGATGAATTTTCGGATCGACATTCCAAACATCAATAAAATACGACCTTTCTCCATGCGAGACTGCGTTGTCCGAGATCATTCATGTCTGCAGCATAATACATGCGGACAGCCTGTCCCCCGGTTTGATCTCCCTCTTCACTGATCAGGTTGGGATACATGGCCTCCTCCTCACCCAGATTGAGGGATATAGGGGCCTCCCAACGTAATACCGTCGGCACTCGTCGAAAGACAAATGCGTCGGCTCCACGAATGATAGACCATCACCCATTTGCCTATGTAGTGGTTCCACATGACCGACGGATTTCCGCCGGCATAGGTATCGAGATTGGCGATCTTGATGTTTGCGCCGCCGAGTTGTGTCTGCCCGTTGCAGCCTTCGACGGTGAATGCTTTGCCATCCCATTTTTTCCAGGTTCCGGCAGCTCCGGCCGGATCCTCCGAACAGGCCATCGTGATCATGTAGTTTCCGGGGTCATCGCAATAGCCCGAGTAGTAGCATATCCAGACTTTGCGCGCGTCGTTCCAAACTACGCACCCGTCTCCCAAGCCGTAGGACTCACCCTGCCCGGCGGGATTTTCGGGTTTGGGGTCGGTTCCGGAAAGGATCCGTCTGCCCGTTTCCCAGGTCAGTCCGTTGTCCGAGGAATAGGTGACGCCAATGGACTTATAGGCGGCGGAGACTCCGGGCCAATGGCTCTCGGCATGGAAGAATCCGGCCAACCGACCGTCCATGAGTTTATGCACGCCGATGAACCATGCGCCGCCGTCGTAAAATCCGGATACGGGTTCGATGCACTTGCCAAAGACCTCCATATCGGAGGTCAAGGCATTGACGTTCTCATCGAGCCAGGGACTGGCGGATACCTGTCGCAGGGAATTGTCCGCAGACCAGTAGGTCGTAAACAGTCCCGAATCATCGTATTTCCCGACGGAGATCTTTCCGTCAAGCCAGAGCATATACCGGGGAATGTGGGGATCCTGCCAACAGATGTTGCGGTCACCGACGACGAACGTTCCAAAATCGGTGTAATCATCCGGATTGAAATCCGCATCGAATTCGTAGGGTTTCGAACTGGAACCGTTGTTGTAGGCATGCGCGAGGTCAAGATCGCGGTCACAGGACGACAGTGCGATCATCAGAGCGGCACCAGCGACGTATAATGCATGTGTTTTCATGGTTTCGTAATTTGAATGGAGGATCGGGTTTTATTTCCAAAGCGGATTCTGTTCGATCTTCCCATTCGAGGCGTCGATAACATCCTGCGGAATGGGGAAGATTACGTGTTTGGGTTGGAAGTTCTGCGCCTGGGAGGTCGCCACGCTCGAATACTTGGCCAGTTTCTTCACGCCTTCCTCAAGTTTTCCGAAGCGGACCAGATCGTACCAGCGCTGTCCCTCGAAGCAGAGTTCGAAACTACGCTCGGCGAGCAGGGCCTCGGCGAACTTGTCGCCGTCCATCATCTTCAGATCAACCGCTTCATTCGGAGTCTTGATATCGACTCCGAAACCACGGCGTCGCACCTGGTTGACATATTCGAGCGCTTCGGGCGAAGGAACTTCGTGAGCCCGCCAAACGGCTTCGGCATACATCAGCAACACGTCGGCATAACGGATGATCGGAAAGTTGATCGGATTTGCCCAGTTTGCCCATCCCGGCCCCCGTCCCTCCTCAGTCAGGGCATGGCGGAACTTGTAGGCGTAGTAGATCGGTTCGGAACTGAGATCCTCCTTGACGAGATTCTGATTGTCGTCGTAAACATATTTGAAGCGAGCGATGTTGTCGCGGCGCAGGTCGGCGGGATCGTACGTTTCATAGAACTCCTGGGTACTCCATACCGCAGACCAGTAGAGGTTATTGGGGGTCTGAACACCATCGATAGTTCCGACCTGGCCTCCGTAGGTGGTTGTACCGTTGTTGGCAAACTCGACATCGAATAGGTATTCGGAACTGTATTCGTTCGACGCATCGAACAGACTGAAATAATCCTTCACGAGCTCAAAACGACCGCTCTGGATAACCTCGTTGAGTTCGACTTCGGCTAAAGCCGCAGCTTCGGAGTCTTCCAAAGGTTCGCCGGCCATTTGCAAATAGACCTTGCCGAGCAGGGCTTTGGCTGCGTAGTAGTGAGCCCGGCCGTTCGCATTCGACACCGGAAGGTTCCCGATGGCTAGTTTCAGATCACTGACGATTTGTTCGTAGACTTGGGCCACGGAAGACTTTTCAGTCTGCACCATTGTGAGATCGGTAACTTCGTGGTTGATGATCGGCACCTCACCGAAAAGCCTTACCAGATGGAAGTAGTAGAAGGCCCGCAGGAAATAGGCTTCGCCGAGAATCCGTTTCTTCTCGCTTTCATTGCCGATATCGGTGTCAGTCAGACGGTCTATGATAACGCAGGCGCGTTGTATCCCGCGATACTGGACATACCATGTTCGGGAGATGTAGCGATGCGAAGGGGTGTAGGTGTAGTTGCAGAGTTCTGTCTCGTTTCCGTCGATGTTGGTCGGAATGATCATCTCATCGGTTCCGACGCGCCCAAGGATGAGGAAACCCTGAAAATAGGACCCGTATCGGTCGCCATTGGCCCATTCGGCCGAGAGCAGCATGTTATAAACGCCCGTGAGTCCCATGTCGAACTCTTCGGCAGTCTTGTAAAAGTTGGAGGTCGCCACGGTACTTTCGAGGGGGACATCGAGGAAGTCGCTGCACGCCGAGAAGATACAGCCTGCAACCGCGATAACGACAAAGCGGCCGAGTCGCGAGTATGCGGAGGTGATGAACTTTTTCATGATGGAGATCGTTTTACTGGAACAGAATGTTAATACCTGCGGTGAAGGTGCGCGGGCGGGGGAAGCAGCCGTAGTCGAAGCCCGACGTGAGGATATTGCTCATGCTGCTGGAACCTTGGTTGGAGTACACCTCGGGGTCGTAGCCCGAGTATCGAGTGAGGACGAAGAGGTTTTCTCCGGCGATATAGAACTTGATCGAGCCGATGTGGCTGTTAGGGCCGAACCATTTGCGCGGACAGGTGTAGCTGATCCGTGCAGAGCGGAGCCGCAGAAACGAGGCATCTTCGACGAATGCCGAGCAGACCGCTCCGTTCGTCATCGTGGAGTATTGCGTGCTTGCAAGGTTCCGGGGCGACCAACGCTCCTCGAAGAATGCCATTTGGTTGTTCGTGGTTCCGGTGAACGCTGCGAGCTGATTGTAGTTTGCGTTGTAGACGTTGCCTCCGTATGAATATTGGAACGAGAGGTTGAGGTCGAGGTTCTTCCAGGTGAAGTTCGTGCCGAAGGCTCCGAAGAAATCGGGTGTCGAGTTTCCGATTACGGTCCGGTCGTCGGATGTAATCTTTTCGTCCTTGTACAGGTCGGCGAAGCGCATGGCCCCGGGTTTTTCGGCTCCGGTTTCGACGGCGACATCAGGCTTCGGCGTTATTCCGTCGATTTCGAAATCATTTAGTCCATAGACACCTTTGGTGACGTATCCGTATATGTCTCCGATCTCTCCGCCCTCTTGCAGGATGACGGCATTCTGACCGCTCAGACAAGTGACACCCAGCAGGATCGGGGCTCCGCCCTGGCCGAGTTCAAGAATTTTGGTCTTGTTGCGGGCGAAGTTGGCGAAGAAATTCCATTTGAAATTCTTGTGGTTGATCAACTGGGCGTTCAGGCTCAACTCGATACCGCGGTTGCGCATTTTGCCGATATTCTGCCATGCCTTGTCGAATCCGACGATGTTAACAACGGGAGCCTCAAGCAACAGGTCCCGGGTAACCTTGTCATAGAAGTCTGCCGTGAATTTCAGCCGGTCGTTCCATAACCCGACCTCCAATCCTGCGTTCACTTCGCGAGTGGTCTCCCAGGAGAGGTTTTCATTAGCAATAGACAAAGAAGACTGCCCGATGGTCTCAATGGTTCCGAAGGAGTAGTTCGTTCCGTAGAGCTGCGAGTAGGAGCCCGAGGTGGGGACATTTGAGTTGCCAACCTCGCCCAGACTCAGACGCAGTTTGAGGGCGCTGACGGTATTTTGATTCTGCATGAATCTTTCGCTGTCGATGTTCCAGGCTAATGCACCGGAGAGAAACGTACCCCACTTGTCGTTGATGAAGCGCGAGGTAGCATCGCGGCGGAGGGTGAAAGTGGCAATGTAACGGTTGTCGTATGAGTAGTTAATTCGACCGATGAGCGAGACATACCGGACCTGCTCCTTGCTGGAGTAGACGTTGAAAACTTTAGCCATCTGGGCATTATTCGATCCGAGATCCTCGTATTCGTATTGAGTGGTTTCGCTGCGATCGTAGAAGTTCGTGTATCCTTGTTCAGTCATGCCGACGAGGACATTGAGACGGTGTTTCCCGAATACGGGCTTCCAGGTGAGCGTGTTTTCGTTGATCCAACTTCCGGATTCAGAACTGCCGATGATACCCTGCCCCTTGTAAAAGTAGCCGCGGGGCGTCGAGGTGGGATAGAACTGGCGGTCTTTGAGCGAATAACTGTCATATCCTGCCGTGATGCGCAAGGTCAGATTCTTAAGGATGTCGGCCTCGACATAGGCATTGAGCATCATTCGGTTGATGCGTTTGGTGAGTTCGGTCTCATTGGCGATGTTGACCGGATTCCCGTGATAGTTGTCGATATAAGAGTCGAGCGAGGACTGCGAGACGCCTGCACGGCGGAAATAGGCCTGAGTCGTTTCGTCGAATTCGAAAGGAAGAGCCGTCAGGGCCGAAGTGATGACGCCTGCAACCTGGGACGTGCCTTCGCCGCCGGTCGGCACTCCGTCGTCGACGATTCGGTTATAGCCGATATCGACACCCGTGCGTATAAAATCCGTGAATCGGTGGTCGATCGTAGCTTTAGCCGTGAGTTTCTGCCAATTCGTGGCGATGAGGACCGATTTGTTCTGCATGTAGGAACCGGAGACGAACATACTCGTTTTTTCAGTAGAGTGTGAAATAGATAGCGAATGGTTTTGAATAAATCCGGTACGAAAGATTTCATCCTGCCAGTCCCGCGACTGTACGTCTCCGATTGTGCGGGGTTGCATGGTGATAGGGTCCGTGAACAGGTGGTTGTTCGAGGAGTTTCGATCAACCTGATAGGCGGCGTACTGGCGAAAATCCATCATGTCATACCGCTTATTCATCTGTTGAAATCCGAAGTAGGTGTTGTATTGGATCTTTCCGCTGTCGCCCCGGCCTCGTTTGGTGGTAATGAGAATGACTCCGTTGGCTCCGCGGTTACCATATATTGCCGTTGCCGAGGCGTCTTTTAGCACTTCGATCGAAGCGATATCGTCGGGGTTTATCATCGAGAGCGAGGACATGCCGGTGTCATATCCGTCTATGCCACCCCCGGTGGAGGTGCTGACATCGAAGAGCGGGAATCCGTCAAGGACAATCAGCGGGGCAGTGGAGCCGGTCAGGGGAGTTTGCACCGCGGATAAGCATGCTCGACTCCGAGCCGGGTTTTCCGGATGAGGAGTTGACCATCAGACCGGCCACTCCGCCGGCTAAAGCGTCGTCAACGGAGAAAAGTACCCGGTTTTCGAAGGCATCGGCCTTGATCGAGGCAACAGCTCCGGTCATGTCCTTTTTCCGTAGGGCACCGTAACCGACTACAACGACGTCGTCTATCTGAAGGTCGGAGGGTGAGAGTACGACATCGATCAGGGATCGCTGCCCGACGGATTCGCGAACCTCCCGGTACCCGAGGAAGTTGAAGACGAGAATATCTTTGGATGAACGGACTTTGATCCGATAGAAACCCTTGGCATCGGACGTGGCACCGACGGTGCTGCCTTCGATGATTATCGACGCGCCGGCGACAGGCTTTCCGTCCGGGGAGGTAATCGTACCGCTGACGGAGGTCTGGGCCCGGAGACTCGAAGCAATGAGCAGCAAGCCGGCCAGTAAGAAAACGAATCGTTTCATAGCGAATAGTTTATTCGGGTTATTCTTCGATAAGATTGATTTGTATGTCGTCCAAATACCAGTTTACATCAGCGGAGCCGGCTGACAGAAGAGCGAATTGGGGATAGGTGTTCAGCAACGATTCGTATTTGGCGCTAGTGGCCGTGAATTCGAACCGGACCTGTTTCCACTCTGCGGAAGGCATCAGCTCCGGAGATGCCGGGAGTGTGATCGTTTCGGTAAGCGGATATTCGATATTACTCCAAATTCCGAACATCTCTTCCACCTGTTCCTCGAAAGGAATATCGGGGAAGTAGATGCTCCAGTGGTCACTCGCAAGTACCTGGAGGTATTCATTCCAAGACCAGGAGGGCAGATTGTTATAGATGCCCGTCAAGACGATAAGCGAACCCTCCGCGGCATCCGTTTTCTGCCAGAAGGAGACTTCATATTTTTGTCCGGCAACGAGTTGGGCGTTGCAAACCCAGTTGTCTCGCGTGAACAACTGATAGATGACTCCCGGTTTGAGCGTTACCTTGAGGGCCTGCTTCGAGCCATCGGCCCCGCCGCTGACGATGGAGGTGTTAGTCGTCAGATCATCCGCGGAAGTGGTCGTGTTCCAGAGCGTCCATTTTCCAATGGACGAAAGTTCGAACCGCCAGGGATCATAATCCTTCTCGGGAATGGGGTGCAGCATTGGATAGTTTCCGACAATAAAAGTCTGTTCGACGGTAGTTGTCATTCCGTCGTCGGCCCGAGTGAGTCTGCAGGAGATTCGGGCTCCGTTTTTGTTGGCCGAAGTCCAGGTGACCACTGGGGCGGGATCAGTCGACGAGGAAGGCGTACCGCCTTCGAATGTCCATTGGTAGGATGTCGGATTACCCTCGACTTCGGTAAGGCCGAACGAGACGGGGGTATCGAGCCGAATACAGCCTTTCGGTGTAAGTTCCAAGGCTTTGATCCGAGCCGAAAGCGGGTAAAATACCTCAATGTCGAACGATTCGGACTGCACCTGACCGTTGAGAAAATGGATTGTAAGGGTTACCGTCTTTATGCCTTTCGAATTGAATACGACGCTCGGTTCGGGATCCGTGGAGGTCGCAGGTGTTGCGTCTTCGAAACTCCACTCGCGGGTTTCGACCCCGAGCGAAAGGTCCGTAAATGTAGCGGGTTTCCCGACGCTGAATTGTGATTCCGCGCCGTAGCTCCAAGCGAATTCGTAAGGTTGTGTCCACTCGTCCGAATCGTTGTCACAAGCAGCCAGTACCAACCCAAAGGCAAGAACCGGCACGAGATGAAAGAATAGCTGTTTCATGGTTCGCAGTTTTTGGAATGTAGGTATTTTTTCGGTCAGGGAATCCGGAGTGCTTTCTTGCATGAAGAATTCCGGCATCCCTGTCCGAATCATGGAATCATATTCTCAAGATATGTATTCCTCGGAATATTCGGATGCTGCCCGGTGAGACTTCCGGGCCCAAAGGAGGCGGATCGGATGATCCGACCCCGGCGGATAGAGCATGGAGAGAGAAAATGATTCATTTGCGTTGATTTAGTTTAGGTTTTCAAATTGCCGCATTTGGTGCAGCTGATGCAAAGGAAACTATTAAAAACCTAAAAATCAACGCAAATGTCTCAAAATACACGGATGACGGGAAAAGTATTTTTTAATTTATTTGAGAAAATCGTCCGGGGTCATTTCTGCGTCTCGGGCTCGTTTTTGGAGAAGATTTCCGACGCGGAGTCCACTTTTCCCGTTTTGCTCCGGTTCCGGAGGGCGAACCCCTTGGGGTAGAGTCCGAATTCCTCATGGAAGATTTTGGCGAAGTGGCTGAGATTGGTGTACCCTACGCGATACATTACCTCATTGACAGGAAGTGTTCCGTCTTGGGCAAGGAATGATGCAGCGTGCTTTAGCCGGATGCTGCGAATGAATTGTATGGGCGTCAACCCCGTGAGGGCAAGAATACGCCGGTAGAGCTGCGATCGTGACACGCCGATTTTGCGGCAAAGCTGTAGGACGTCAAATCGCGGATCGGCTATTTCGGTCTCGATGGTTTCGGTACATTTGACAAGGAAGAGATCTTCGGATTTCTCCACAGCGACTTCTGAAATGGGAATCTCCTTTATAGGTTGACTGTTTTTGTGGATTTTATTCTGTCGGGCAACAAGGTTGTCGATACGGGAGAAGAGCACTTCAAGGGAGAACGGTTTTGCTACATAAGCGTCGGCTCCGACACGGTATCCGGATACTTCGTAGTTCTGCAGATTGTGGGCCGTAAGTAGAATGACCCCGATTGCCGAAGTCCGGGAATTCTCCTTGATTTTGCGGCAAAGTTCGATTCCCGACATTCCCGGCATGACGATGTCTGTAAGCACCAGATCGGGCTGTTCATTGATTGCCTGACAATAAGCCTCCTCTCCATTTCGTGCCGTCGAGACGTTGTATCGGTTCTCCAGCGCGCTTCGAAGATAATCCCGCAAGGCGGTATTGTCCTCGGCCACGAGAATCGAAACTCTTTTTCCATCAGATGCAGCTGCTCCGTGGCGCGTATTTTCTTCCAGGAGCCCGCACTGCATTCCACGATCGTTCCCGATTGCGGTTTCCGCCGCCATCTCCGATTCGAATTGATCGTCACCGAAGTCCGACAGCGCGGAATCCATCCCTATCGGGAGATTCTGAAATGGCCGACCGGGACCTTGTCGGAATCTTTGATCTGTTCGGGAGCGAGGTGCGCACATCCCTTCGGGATCCGGACCCGGAAGAGCGAACCGACGTTCAATTCGGATGCGACTTCAATTTCTCCATGATGCAGAGTAACGATATGCTTGACCAGGGAGAGTCCGATGCCGATGCTTTTTTGCGGCGAGTTGTTGTTTCGAGCCTGGTAAAAACGTTCGAAGATCCGGGACTGTTCATCCCGGGCTATTCCGATTCCATTATCTTCCACCGAAATGGTTACCGACAGCTGTTGCTCTTCACAGACGAGATTCACTTTCCCTGAACTTTTCCGACTGTATTTGAATGCGTTGTAGAGCAAATTAGCGATAACGATCTCCATTTTCCGACGATCGATCCAGAGTATGAGCGGATCGTTCGGAATCTCCTGCGAGAACTGTATCTGAAGTTGGTCGGCCAACGGCTTGAACAGTTCGGCTATACCGCGGAGGAATTCCGACGCATCGGTTTGCACAGCCGCGAGTTCCATTTTGTGGCTTTCGTATTTGCGCAAGTCGAGGATTTGTTCCAGCAGGGTCTTCAATGCCCCCGCATTGCGGTTGACGAGTTCCAGTCTGTTGCGCGTCGTTTTCCCGATATGCGGATTCAAGAGCAGCTCTTCGACCGGGGCTGTAATCAGCGAGAGCGGCGTCTTGAGCTCGTGGGCGATATCGGTATAGAACTGTAGCATGTTGGCGCTGCTCTTCTGCTCTTCATAGTATTTGTTGCGTTCGAGCTCTATCTGGTGGCGCTCCTGTAGTTTTCGCAGTGAACGGCGGTGCCATCTGTAGAGAAAAAGGATGGTTAGCGCAATGTAGCAAAGCCAGGCCAAGCGTGTGGCATAGACGGGCGGACGTATCGTGATTTCGAGCACCGCAGGGGCCTGAGACCAGTATCCGTCTTCGTTCGAGGCATATACGACCAGCCGGTAGCTGCCCGGGCGCAAGTTGGTATAGACGGCTTGAGGCGACAGTCCGCTGGTGTAGTTCCAGTCGGTGTCGAAATTCTCCATTCTATATTTATAGGTATTGTACTTGGGATCGACGTAGGCGAAGGCCGAAAATTCGAAGGTGAGGTTGTTGCAGTTGTAGGAGAGGTCGAGTTTGTTGAGCCGGTTGATGGCGCGCGGCAGGACGACGCGTCCGCAAACGGAATCTCCGGCCGAGACGGTCTGATTCCGAATCTTAAGCCGGGAGATGGCCGTGCGCGGGCGGATGTCGTTGTCGGTGATGCTGTCCGGATGGAAAATGTTGAACCCCTTTACGCCTCCGAAAACCATCTCGCCGTTGCGGAGTCTGTACGATGCCCAGATTTTGAAGGAGTTGCTCTGCAATTGGTCCTTTACCGTAAAATGCCGGATCGAGTGATCCCGGGGATCGAAGCGGGTGATTCCGTAGCCGCCGATCCAGAAGGCTCCGTGGTCGTCCTCCTGCAGGCTCTCCAGTTCGTTATTGAAGAACCGGGAGTTGGATGTGTCGAAACAGCTGAAACGGGGCGTTTTCCCGCCGCAACGACCTTCGGTCATAAGGAAGAGACCTTCGCCGATCGTTGCGATCCAAAAAGACCCCCCCCTCTTTCCGGTCACAGTGAATCGTCGAGATGAAGGCATCGGAACTACACACCTTCCGTTCACGGGCGTTCGTAGCGGCGAGTTCGATTCGCTGGCAGTTCGCCTTGCCGTCGGCATCGAATACGATTCGGTTCAGCCCCGAGCGGGTTCCGATCCAGATGGTCTTATTGTCGGTGACGGTATCGGGGTAGATGTCCGTCGTGAAATTGGAGCATAACGAATTGGGATCATCTCCGTTGTGGGTATAGTTGATCCACTGCCCGGTTTTGAAATCCCCGTGGGATGGAATGTATTCGAAACATCCCCGGTTCGAGCTGATCCACAGGTGTCTGTCGCGATCTTCAACGATTCGGAACACGGACAATTCCCCGTCGATGACCGGATGTTTGAGTTGTCGGGCCCGGACCTGACCGGTCTGTATCGCCCGGTCGATATCCCGGCTGTCGATGACCCACAATCCTTTGTCCCACGTTCCGAGCCAGATGTCGCCGTTTTCGGCCATAAAGAAGGCTGATACGGTTGCAAATTGGATGCTCGGCAATCCATTTATGCGCAGCTCCCGGAAAGTTGCGGAACTTCGATTAAACAGATTGATGCCGCCATGTGTGCTGACCCAAAGTATTCCGTCGCGGGCTTCGAGGAACGTGATGATCCGATTTTCACACAAGCCCTGCGCTTCGGTATAGCATTCGATATGTTTTTCGACGACATTGAGCCTACTCAAGCCGCCGCCGATCGTTCCGATCCAAAGCACCCCGGAACGATCCTCGAACAGTGCGCTGATCTCAAAGGAGTTGACGGCATGAGGAATGGGGAGTTTGGGGTGGTAGTGAACAATCTTAATACCATTCCGGTCGTATTTGTACAGTCCCCGGTTGAAACTTCCGACCCAGATGTTTCCGTGATTGTCCTGCGTCGTGACCCGGGATGAGAAGTCGCAGATTCTCTGTAGGTCGTCGGTTTTCGGATCATAGATCCGAACGCCCCATCCTCCGGAAAGCGCGATTTTGCCGTCTGCGAAAGACTGCATCGAGAAACAGCGGGTTTTGATTTCATCCCGGAGGATATTTTGTATCTCCTCGGTTTCGGGGTTATAGATGACGGGGCCGGCATCGGTTGACAGTAGCAGTCTGCAAGAATCCAAGGCGGTTCCGCACTGTATGTAGAATCCTCTCCATCGGTTCTTGACATGCAGATAAGTGGTTGCTCCTCGGAGTGTGAGGTATCCCAATCCGTCGTTTCGACAGACCCATACGGTACCTTTTCGATCTTCGAAAATGTTGTTGATCACCTGGTCTGCAGAGGTTGTCGGCTCTTCGGCGACCGGAAATATCGTTTCGGACACCGGATCGTAACGGTTCAGCCCTCCGGATTCGGTTCCGATATAAAGGGACGAATCCCGGGCGACGAATAGGCAGAGTATCCGGTCGCTGGTGAGGTCGGAATTGTCGGTCCGAAAGGTTTGGAGTCTGTATCCGTCGTATTTACTCAGCCCGCTGAATGTCGCGAACCAAAGATAGCCGTCACGATCTTGCGTAATCGCATTTACGTCGCTGTGCGGGAGTCCTTCGTCCATCGAGAGGGTCTGGATTCGGTCATAGGAGGCGGCAGCGGCGGGGAGCGGCGGAGATAAGAATCCGACGAAGTACAACATGACATTGAACGGAAACGACCGGAGGATGGAGGGAATAAATCGCACGTCGCATGAAATTTTTTCGAAAGTTAAGATAAATCTTCAATTCTTCAAAATTCGTATTTTCCAAGTGGAAGCAGGCAAAGCCAACGAATATTTATGAGGAAATGTATTAAAAAGCAAATAATTAAGTAAAAAGATAAAAAAAGAACCGAAGATTATTTTTTAGCCGGGACAAATCCATCGATATATTGAGTTGATTGTAGTAATGGTAAGAACAGGCCTGACGAGTTTGTTAGTCACAGCAATCAGAGCTACTTTGAATGGTTTTTCATTTGCCTTTAATCGGATATAACACTCCCGACTATTGTAACGCAAGGCAGTCCAAAAGGCAATATAGAGTAAAGATCGCAGACGTTCATCGTCATTCCGGTTGATATGTTCTCTGATATTTACGGATGTTCTTGATTGTTGATAGGTTGGACATATTCCGATGAAGCGGGATAGTTGCTTTGCATTGTCAAAGTAGGTAAACCCTTCGGTGGTAAGGATCCGTATTGTAGCCTGCGAGGGCATTTTGTAGATGGGAGGATTCATCTTCTCCCCGTACATGGCGATCATGTAGGCGTCTTTTTCGTCGGTTTTGGTAACGGGCATCATCATTCGGGAAAAATGCTTGATCTGCTTTTTGGGGGGCAAAACTGACGGCAATACCGTTCTGATGTAGCAGGTACAGCAGCAGCCGTAATTGCTGGTAGCTTCCATAACGCAATGATGCTCAGCGACAGCAAGCGTACCGATGAGCTCACGCATTCTCGCGGTTGTGTTAGGGAAAGTCTTAGTAGGGTTGCCGTTCGTTGATGGATAAGCCGCTACGAAACTGCTCTTGCTGATATCGATACCTCTGGAAACCATAATAAAAAACTTTAAGTGAAAATTACATCTTGTAAAACCATCGTCGCGGACATGGACTCTACTCGACTTCACGAACAGTTCAGCTTTAAGATGCAATGCATGGGGACGGAACGTCATAAACGGTTTCTAAAACCAATAAAAGCTCTGTCTTACTTCATGCTTGATACTCCAAAATCAATTCAATTGTTTAACAATGTATGACCAAAGATTGAAGAACTCAAAACAGGGAAATTGAATAATTTGAACTATATCTTCGGTCGCGTTTGATAACGACGAACTCCTCGGCGAAGATGCGTTTGACGATAAACCGGCTGCGGTTATGCTCCAATCCCGCCTTACAAAGCATCTGCTTAAAGCGGATATTCTCTTCCGTGGTGAGTTTGAAATTATACCTGTGGACTCTGGGATCTGTCGTTGTCGGGCGTCCGATCCTCTTTTTCGTGGTTGTCATCAGTCTGGTAGTTTAAGTGGCGTGACTCGGGAACGCCACCCGGCCTCGCAGAGCGAGCACCTTCGTATGCCGAAAAACTTTTCGGCATACAAAGGTACAGCTCGCTCCCATCTGGCGATGGGAAAAAGCCGCGCCGGAGAACTGCTATCGAAAGTTTGAAAACTCCTCCGTTACGGCTTCCGGGAATGGGGCGGGTTCCCGGTGCAATATTACAACCGTCCGGTACGAAAAAAAAGCCCGCCGAACGGACTGGAGCGGTCGTGAGCGGACATCGGAATCGAGGTATTTCTGTCGGTTGTATCTTGCAGCATGAAAGGCAAGTTTTCTTATTCCGTTCATTATCCCGATATAAACTGCATTAAACAGAAAACGGTATTTTGAATGGTTTAAAACATAAAACCAAACACACGAGCTTTATGACCGTATAACGAATATTCAATCTCAAAAACGTTGTACCATGGATTCATTAAAAGAAACTGACAAACCCGCAACAATCCTTCTAAGCATCCCCGTATCGAAGTCGACGAGGAACTGATGCGTCAGATGATCGCCGGACAAGCTCCTTTGGACTCGGAAGTCGTCCGTAGGATTCCCGAGCCGGAAGAGGAAGATACGGACGCTCCCGAGGGAAACACATCGGCACCGACTGCTGAGAAAACAGACGTCGGCACCCAAACGACTCCCGTAAAGGAGTCTTCCGGATTCCGGCGTAAAAAGATCATACTGCCGGATTTCGAACGCACGTTCTTCGCTCCGGTAGATTGCCGCAACCGCTCTGCGATCTATGTCAGTACCCGAACCAAGCACAAAGTATCGGAAATACTCCACCTGTTAGGGAATGAGAGTACAAGGCTTACGGCCTTGGTCGACAATATGCTGCGATTTGTCATGGACATTTACAGCGGTGAGCTGAATTATCTCCACGAGAAGAAGAACAACAGACGACCGTTTTGAAAAAGACAATGGAATTTAACGACGGCAGATCGAAACGTCGGGACGGATGAAATCCGCCGATCGCGGCTGAACATCAGAACCGGATCGTTAGGAGCCGCAGAATGTCGCCTATTCCGACGGTAGAATTCTAAGATAAAACCAAGTAAAAGCTGCAAAAAGTTTCATGCCCGGAAATTGTCATTTTTTGTCGTAGCGTTTAGCAAAATGATTCTGGCTATGGGATGCAAGGCCGCGAAGCGCTTGTATAGCCTTGCATCCCATAGTCAGAATCGTTAATTTGCGGAGTACGGAAATGACAATACATTAATTATGAGTAGGTTCGGCCCCAATTAGACGGACTGTTCCGACAATAAGATTTTGAGATTTTGAATGATCTCAAAATCTTATCGAATGGCAGATATGTATGCCGGATTATATCTGCAACGCTACATATGGTGTTCCACGCCTTACGACGGCAAAGCATCTGGCGGCGATTTTGGCCCTCACAGCATTCAGGACGCTGAATTTATGTTTACCTTCAGCCACTTTGCGTTCGTAATATGCCTTTAGTTGCGGATCACACCTGATGGCAATCAGTGCACTGCGGTTCAGTTGTACTTTAATGTCTCGATTCGCCATGCTCGATGTGTGGCATCCCCCGCGAACGCTTGTGCCGGAGCTATGTTCGAACGGAGCCAGCCCGCAATAGCAGGCAAACTTTCGGTGGTCTGTGATTTTGGTGAAATTAAGCGTCGAACAGAGCATCACAATGGCCGTGATCGGCCCTACACCTTTGATGCTGGTCAGCAGCTTGTAGTTCCGGCAAATGTTGCTGTCGGCGGCTATCAGTTCCTTCATTTCCCGTTCGATGGTTTTCATATGAGTTTCTGCATACGCGATCTCCTCCTGGAGCATGGAACGTTGAATAGATACATCCGCGAATTTCTCTTTGTAGTCTAATTTTTCGAGCAACACCAGTTTCGCTACACGTTGTTTTGCCAGATGAGCCCTTAAGATCAGCCATGTGCGCAACTGACACAGTTCCTTCTCTGCCGGCAGATAAAGGGCTATCTTCCGATAGTGAGTGATCGCATACTCGGCGATACGCCGGGCATCCACTCTGTCTGTTTTGCCACGGGCAATACCCATCGAATACTTGATTACCAACGGCGAGATCAGTGAAAAATTGAAATTCAGCGTCCTGTCGGAAGCACAAACCGCCATCTCGGATATGTAGCTCCCCATATCCTCGGCGCAGAAAATCACATCGTCGAGCAGAATACCATGCCGCTTCTCAACCCAGTGCAGACACGAGCAGATCCCTTTTCGGGAGTTGGCGAATTTGCGGTGAGCCATCTCGTTTGCATCCTCGAAGGCGACCAAAGACGCATCGAAAGTCTCTTTCGACACATCCAGACCCACATAATACAAATAGTGCATAACTTGTTAGTTTTGTGAGAGTCGTATGCTATCACATGTACCAGGTCTTCAAACCTACAATTCTAAACAGCCATTCTCTCTGGTTAATGGAGTCGCAGTCCAAATCTACCGCCAAGCCTCAAAGCTTACGACAAGCCCCGGTTCACTGCGACTCCATATCGAAATTACCTGTGATTACATCACGCTGCAAATCTACATGCGACCAGCAAAACGCCGGGGATGGAAATACGCAAGGCTCGCCCCTCGGGCGATTCGCATGGCCTTGCATATTTCCATCTCTGACGATAAATTCCCTGCCGGCGGGAAAACTTACATCGAAAATTACCCTGCTATTGACGAAGTAAGATCGGGAATCGAATTAGCTGTAAGATAGGAGGCCATTACCGTGCGACCTTGAAGACGCTGCTGAGTTTCTCGCTTAATGCCGCCATATCCTGTCCGATTTTATCATTGGTGATCTTAGCATAGATTTGGGTCGTGGTGATCCGTTTGTGCCCCAGCATCTTGCTGACCGTTTCCAGAGGCACGCCTTGCGTAAGCGTGACCGTCGTGGCAAAGGTATGCCGCGCCATGTGGATCGTCGGGTTGAACGACAGACCGGCATGTCTGGCAACATGCCAAGGACATGTTCAGCGTATTATAAGTGCCTTTGAGCGGAAAGACCCGGTCGCCTGAGAGATGCATATCCTTATAACGCTCGTAAAGCATTTCGGCAACGGGAAGCAGTTTGACACGGAACTGCGTACCTGTCTTCTGGCGTCTGTCGATAATCCACCGCTCTCCGTTGTCGTCCGTATGGATGTCCGCGTGGGTGAGTTTCACTACGTCCGCATGGCTCAAACCCGTAAAGGCGCAGAAAACGAAGGCGTCACGGTTGATGCCCGTCCGGTAGTTGGGGAGCTTGACATCCATCACGGCCTGCAATTCCGAAGCGGATAGATAACGTCGTTCAGCGTATTCCGCTTTGACATAGAACCCGGCGAAAGGATCGACGGCAATCCAGCCGTTCTTATACGCCGTGTAGGTCATCAGCTTCAGTTTCTTGAGAGTAGAATGGATCGTCCCGGAACGCATCCCTTGTACCGAGGAGAGGTAGACCACAAACTTTTCGATGAAATCCCGCTTCAGCTCTTTGAACGCAATGTCCTTGACGCGGTACTCGTATTCGAGGAAGGAGGCCAGACGCCGGCGGCGTTTGCAGTAGTCCTCATAACTGGAATAAGCGCGGTCTTTGCCCACGCGCTTGCGGAAATCTGCAAGGTATTCGTCGAAGGTCTGCAACAGCAGGCGGCAGTCGTCACCCATACCGAGGAAAGCGTTGCGGACCTTTTCGGCCGTAACGTATGAATCACGGTCGCAGAGACGTTGGTACTGCTTGCCGATATTGGTCTTGATGTTCTCCAACTTTTCATTGAGACGCTGGGCTTCAAGACTTCTGCCGGAGGCTTTGTTGGCTTTGGCATCCCAAAGGCTGGAACGAACGGAGAGTTTGCTGCTGAACTGCGACATCGTGCCATTGATGGTGATACGGCCCATAACGGGAACCTGACCGTGTTTTTCCGACTGCCTTTTTACATAGAAAAGGACTTTGAAAGTGCTGCGTTGCATAATAACTTGAACTTTGTGGATGGGTTAAACGTTAAGTCAAGTTATTTGTTATGCGGAAATCCGATGCAACAAACTGAAAACAAACGCCTTAATGCAAACAAAAGCATTTCGGGCAGGTAACGGATAAGTAATTGCATTCCGGTCGATCCGCTCTATCTTGTATCGGCCGCTTCAAAGCTGGGGTCGAGATGCCCGTCACGAGTTCGGGCTGCGCCGTGAACGACGGCATGGCGGCGTACGTGGTGCGGTCGCTGCTTGGGGCCATGGGAAGCGACGGCCGCGGCGCAAGGGCTTTGCTGATGGGCGTCACCTACAAGGAAAACATCGACGACATACGCAACTCCCGGATCGCCGAGATGGTCGGACTGCTGGAGCGTGAGGGGATGAGTGTGGATGTGACCGATCCCCATGCCGATCCCGATAAGGTTTATGCCATGTACGGAATTCGGCCGGTGCCGGCCCTCCGGCCGCCTTACGACCTGATTGTCGTGGCCGTGGCGCACGACGAGTACCGCGGACTCGACGACGCTTATTTCCGCTCCATCTCCCGCGGGGCGGCCCTGTTGGGCGACATTCGCGGACTCTATAAGGGCCGGATCAAATCGCTCGGATACTGGAGCCTGTAAAACGGGCCGCCGGGCCATACGGTACGAGGCATGAAACAGAACTCCACCCCTCTGATCGGAAATGCTGGCAGAAGCCGCACGCTGCAGGCCTTGTGGCTGGCGCTGGCCAATCTGTTGTCGCTGAGCGTGACGCTGGTCATGCAGGCGGTGCTCTGCCGTTACATGACCACGTCGGAGTACGGTACTTACAGTCAGGTGCTGTACGTCTATAACACCCTGCTGGTCGTCTTTTCGCTGGGACTTCCCAAAGCGTACTCCTATTACCTCGCCCGCGTGTCGCCGGAGGAGGGGAGGGATATCGTCCGCAAACTGAACGGGCTGTTTCTGCTTCTTGCGTCCGTTTTTTCGTGCATTTTGCTTTGGCAGGCCGCCGCCATAGCCGGAGTGCTCGGCAATCCGCTGCTGGCCGAGCCGTTGAGGCTGTTTGCCGCGGCGCCCATGCTGCTGATGCCGGTCTTGGGGGGGGAGAATATTCTGGTCGTCTACGGCAAGGCGCACCTCGTGGCCGGCTATGTGCTGATAAGCCGTGCCTTCATGATTGCATGCGTCGTGCTTCCGGTCGTGGTTTTCGATGCGGGGGTGTCGGGAGCGATCGCCGGTTTCGTCCTCGCGTCGCTGGTCACATGCGTTGCCGGGCAGAAGTTGTCGTCCGTGCCGTTCCGCAATGTATCTCCGGTGAAGAGCCGGCTGACGGTCCGGGAGCTGCTCCGGTTTTCGATGCCGGTGTTTGCTTCGAGTATGTACGGATTCGTGATCGGTTCGGCGAGCCAGTTCCTCGTAAGCCGCTATTTGGGCGTCGAGGATTTCGCCCTGTTCGCCAACGGATACCGCGAACTTCCGCTGGCCGGAATGATTATCGGTGCTGCGGCCGGTGTGCTGCTGCCGGAATTTTCGAGGATGTCGGTGGAAGGGGCCGACGGCGGGCAGTTTGTCCGGTTGTGGCAGGCGGCTGTCCTCAAGTCCTCGGCGATCATTTATCCGTTGTCCGTATTCTGCTGCGTTTTCGCTCCTGAGATCATCTGTCTGCTGTATGGGGAGGGGTATCGGGAAGCGGCCGGCCTGTTCCGGATCGTCACCCTCGTCAATCTGGCGCGTATCATGCCCTACGCCCCCGTCCTGTTTGCACTGGGGCGGGGAAAAGCCTTTGCCCGTGCGCACCTTGTCACCGCTCTGCTCATCGTCGGTCTCGAACTCTGGTGCGTCATGGTGTTTCCGTCCCTTTGGGCTATTGCGGCCATTGCCACGGGCTGTACGTTTTTCTGTCTGTTCCTGCTGATGACGACCACCGCCCGCGTGCTGGGCACTTCGCTTGCGGGGCTGATGCCGTGGAGGATGCTGACGATCGTGCTGCTCGTATCGGCCGCGGCCTGCACGGCGGCCAGGCTGGCTGTCTTGCTGACCGGGATGACGCATTATCTTGTCGTCGTTTCGGTGGGCTTCGCCGTCTATCTGTCGTTGTACCTGCCGTTTGCGCAGCGGGCCGGAATCCGCTATATGGAGTTGTTCGGACCGGTGCTCGCGAAATTGCGGCCGAACCGGACGTAAGGGCTTCGCGGCTTCCCGTTTTCGGCCGCCGTCTCGCGTTTTCGACTGCCGGAGCGGAGCGCCGGATTTCGGTTAGGGGCGGAGATTCCGATGCCGGGCCGGCCCGGCATCGGCGTCAGTGCTGTTTCAGGGCTTCCTGCCCTGCCAGATATTCGAGCAGCCGGCCGACCTGATTCTTCCGGCTGTACTGCCGTATCTTGTCCCAGTCGCGGGGCAGCACCTCCTTGTTCTTCCAGATGGAATAGCAGCGCAGGAGCATCCGCTTGACCTGCTCGTTGTCCGTTTCGTCCGCGGTGAAACCCGCGCGCGTCTCCTTCAGCAGGTCGGCGATGAGGTCGTCGGGATCGCAGATGGCGAGGATCGGTTTGTTGGTGGCGAGGTAGTCGAACAGCTTGCCCGTGTAGACGCCTTTCCGTCCTTTGGGATGCACGACGACCAGCGTGTCGGTCTCCAGCGATTTCCTGATGGCTTCGTCGTGATCGACCTGCCGGATCTGGAATACGTTCTGCCTGATGTTTTCGGGAACGGCCAGCGGCGAGGTGTTTCCTATGATGAGGATGCGGCTGTCGGAGGGAAGCGCTCCCTCGGCGACCAGTTCGGAGAAGGCTCCGAACCATTTGTCCGGAGTGATCGAATTGTAAAAATGGCCGATGAACGCCATGGTGTAGACGGGCTGAAAAGAGACGTCGTGCACCTCTTCGTAATCGTACCCGTTCGTTATCTCGATAACCTTGTCGATCCCTCCGCCGATTTGTTTGAAATCTTCGACAAGGGGTGCGGATACCGACAGGATCAGGTCCGCATCCTTGAGTATTCTGCGCTCGTAGAAGAGGAGCCGCCGGCTGTTTATCGGCAGGAGCCAAGGCCACTTCGACATCTCGTCGCGCATGTCGGCGATCCAGTAAAACGGCGTTTTTCTGTGCAGCCTGTATGCGATCCGGTGCGAAGAGAGATGACCGTATGAACTTAATACGACATCGAACCGCCGGCTTTTTGCGAGTTTTCGCGCCTTCTTGCTGGCTTTGAACTGCCATATCCGTTTGTAATCGAGGAACAGCCGGAACTGCAGGGCCGACAATATGCGTCTGAAAGCCCATTTCTTTCTGCGCTGCAGGAGGGATTCCTGTTTCGACGAGGTTATCACCGGGTCTTTTACATAGTGGACCTCGCAGCCGTTCCACATCACCGTTTCATCGCGGTCCCCTTCGGTTATGACGGTCACCGAATGTCCCGCCTCCCGGAAATACCGGGCGAAGGCGTTGAGCCTGAATGCGGCGATGCGGTTGTGGGGATAGAAGTGATTGCAAACGATCAGTATATTCATCTTCAATTAAAAACATATTCCGTCGGCGGGGCGGAAATTCATTTCTCTGCGGGGCCGGCGTTCTCTTGTTTTCCGGCGATCACGAATTCGATTTCGCGGAACAGGTATTCGTGCCGCGTGCCGTCGGCATGGCGCAGGATCAGTTCGCCGGAGGGAAGCACGCCTTCGATCGCGGCCTGAAACAGCGTGCCGTCGGGCAGCCGGTAGGGGTGCTGTTCGCCCAGCCGGTACATTCGTTCGCGGTAGGCGTGCTGGAGGGTCTCCTTTTCGCCCCGTTCGAGCTGGGCGTAACGCCGCAGGCAGCGGACCAGAAAGGTTTCGAGCAGCCGGCTGCGGTTGAACTTGCGGCCCCCGGCCTGCGCGAGGGAGACGGGGTTGGGCAGCGCGGGGTCGAACGCCGTCTGGTTGACGTTGATGCCGATGCCGGCGATCGTGCGGGAGAGGGAGGCTCCCGCATGGTTGTGTTCGATCAGGATGCCGACCAGTTTCCTGTCTCCGACGTAGATGTCGTTGGTCCACTTGATGCGGGTGTCGATGCCGTAGGCGGCGAAGGTGTCCGTGAGGGCCAGCGTCACGGCTTCGGAGAGCAGGAACTGCTCCCCGACGGGAAGGAACCGGGGTTCGAGCACCATCGAGAAGGTGAGGTTTTCACCTTCGGGGCTGGTCCACGTATGTCCCCGCTGGCCGCGTCCGGCGGTCTGCCGTTCGGCCCAGACGATGTCGCCGTGGCGGTATTTCGCGTCGCGGGCCTCGTCGTTGGTCGAGGTGGTTTCGTCGATACGGTAGATCATGAATTATTCATTTTGTCGTGGGTGGGATTTTCGGGAGGGCGACGCGATCAGACGGACACGCCGAAGTCGCGCAGGGCGTCGTTCAGCGAGGTCTTCTTGTCGGTCGATTCCTTGCGCTGGCCGATGATCAGGGGCGCAGGTGATGCTGTATTCGCCTGCCGGGAACTGTTTGCGGTAACTGCCGGGAACGACCACCGAGCGCGGCGGAACGTAGCCTTTGTAGGTGACGGGCTCCGGTCCGGTGACGTCGATGATGTGGGTCGAACCCGTGATGACGGTGTTCGAGCCGAGCACCGCCTCGCGGCAGACGTGCGCGCCTTCGACCACGATCGAACGCGAACCGATGAAGCAGTTGTCCTCGATGATTACGGGTGCGGCCTGTACGGGTTCCAGCACTCCGCCGATGCCCACGCCGCCCGAAAGGTGGACGTGTCTGCCGATCTGCGCGCAGGAGCCGACCGTGGCCCACGTATCGACCATCGTGCCCGTGTCCACGTAGGCGCCGATATTGACGTACGAGGGCATGAGGATCGCTCCGGGAGCGATGTAGGCGCCGTAACGGGCCACGGCGTGGGGCACGGCGCGCACGCCCAGCTGTTCGTAGCCGTGCTTGAGCTCCATCTTGTCGTACCACTCCAGCTCGCCCGCTTCCATTTTGCGCATGGGCTGGATCGGGAAATAGAGGATGATGGCCTTCTTGACCCATTCGTTCACCTGCCACTGGCTTTTCTCCGGATCTACGGGCTGCGCCGTGCGCAGCTCCCCCTTGTCCACCAGTTCGACGGTTTGCCGCACGGCCTGCCGCACGGACTCCTCCTTGAGCAGCTCGCGGTTTTCCCAGGCCTGTTCGATTATCTTTTTCAGTTCGCTGTACATGATTTTCGGTTGGTTTTTGCAAGCCAAAGTTACGCAAAAACTTCGATCCGCAGGCCGAACTATCTTATTTTTTCCTAACTTTGCCCCGATATATACCCAAACCGTATAGTTATGATGAGCTTACCGCGCATGGCGGCGGCCCTCGCGGGCGCCGCGGCGATACTGACAGGCTGCAACGATATGAAACAGATAAAACACATGCCCTATCCCCGGACGGAGCGCACCGACGTGACCGATAATTATTTCGGTACGGAGGTTCCCGATCCCTACCGCTGGCTCGAAGACGACAATTCCGAGGCGACGGCGGCGTGGGTGAAGGCCCAGAACGTTGTGACGCAGGATTACCTGTCGCAGATTCCGTTCCGCGGCGCGATCCGCGAACGGCTGACCGAATTGTGGAATTACCCCAAGGAGGGCATCCCTGCCAAACACGGCGATGCGTGGTACTATTTCTACAACGACGGGCTGCAGAACCAGTCGGTGCTCTACCGCACCGTGCAGCCGGGCGGGGAGGGCGAAGTGTTCATCGACCCCAATACGCTCTCGGAAGACGGTACGGTGGCCCTTTCGGGCGTGACCTTCTCCAAGGACGGCAAATACTGCGCCTACTCGGTCGCCGCATCCGGCTCGGACTGGGTGGAGATTCGTGTGATGAACACTGCCTACCGTACGCTGACTTCGGACCGGATCAACTGGGTCAAGTTCTCCGGCGCCAGTGGGCGCCCGATTCCAAAGGTTTCTATTACAGCGCTTACGACGCTCCTGAAAAAGGAGTGTTCTCTTCGCAGAACCAGTTTCAGAAAGTCTACTACCACCGCCTCGGTACGCCGCAGTCGGCCGACAGGCTGGTCTATGCCGACGCGGAGCATCCGTTGCGTTATTTCAGCCCGTGGCCCAGCAAGGACGGGCAGTGGCTCTTCATCGTGGCTTCGGAGGGTACGTCGGGTACGGAAGTGCTCTATAAAAAGGTCTCCGAACCGAAATTCCGCACCTTGCTGCCGGGCTTCGACGCCGACTATGCGCCCGTCGAGTGCCGGGACGGCCAGCTCTATTACGTGACCAACCGCGACGCGTCGAACTACGCGCTGATGAAGGTGGACCTGAACGACCCGTCGAAGGTTTCGACCGTGATTCCCGAAAGCGGCGGGAAACTGCTGGAGGGCGTCGGCTCGGCCGGAGGGTATCTTTTCGCCACCTACCTCGAACATGCGCAGAGCAAGGTCTGCCAGTACGGTTTCGACGGAAAACTAGTACGCGAGGTCGAACTTCCGGCCATCGGCACGGTGAGCGGTTTCGACGGCGAGAAGGACGATACGGAGCTTTACTATTCGCTGACCAACTACATCGCGCCCGCCACGATCTACAAATACGACATCGCCGGCGGCGCATCGACGCTCTATAAAGCCCCCGCGGTGAATTTCGATCCCTCGCTGTTCACGACCGAACAGGTGTTCTACACCTCGAAGGACGGCACGAAGGTGCCGATGTTCATCACCCGCCGCAAGGATATGAAACTCGACGGCGGGAATCCCTGCTACCTCTATGCCTACGGCGGCTTCCAGATCAACCAGACGCCCGCGTTCAGGCCCTCGGCCATGATGTTCGTCGAGCAGGGCGGCATCTACTGCGTGGCCAACCTGCGCGGCGGCTCGGAGTACGGCGAAGCGTGGCACAAGGCGGGCATGCTCGAAAACAAGCAGAACGTTTTCGACGATTTCATCGCGGCGGCCGAGTACCTGATCGCCGAAAAATACACCTCGACGGACAAACTCGCCATCGCGGGCGGTTCGAACGGCGGACTGCTGGTCGGCGCCTGCGAGGTGCAGCGCCCCGACCTCTATGCCGTCTGCCTGCCGGCTGTCGGTGTGATGGACATGCTGCGTTACCACAAATTCACGATCGGCTGGGGCTGGGCCGTGGAGTACGGATCGAGCGAAAACGAGGAACAGTTCGACTATATCTATAAGTATTCGCCCCTGCACAATATCCGCGAGGGTGTGCAGTACCCTGCGACGCTCGTGACGACCGCCGACCACGACGACCGCGTCGTGCCGGCGCACTCGTTCAAGTTCGCCGCCCAGATGCAGCACTGTCAGGCCGGCGATGCGCCGGTGCTGATCCGCATCGAGTCGAATGCGGGCCACGGGGCGGGCAAACCCACCTCCAAACGTATCGCCGAGGAGGCGGACACCTATTCGTTCCTGTTCCAGAATATCGGAGTGCCTTACAAAGAGGTGAAAAAACAGAAATGATCCGGGCGGAAGCCCTGTCGCGCCGCGGCAAACGCCTCCTGCGTGAGGCGTTGGGGTGCGGTCGTTCGACGCGGCGTTCCGCCGCGGGAGTCCGGCGGCCGGTCGCCTTCGGACGGTAAAGAAGGTAGGTTAGGTTAAAAAGAGAGATAACATGAAGGTTTACAAATTTGGCGGTGCGTCGGTGCGTAATGCCGACGGAGTGCGCAACCTGCGCAAGATTATCGACGACGAGCAGAATCTCTTCATCATCGTTTCGGCCATGGGCAAGACGACCAACGCGCTCGAAAAGGTGTTCGAAGGACTTCAGAAGGGCGACAAACAGCTCTCCATGGAGCATGTCGCCGCGCTGAGGGAGTACCATGCGGGCATCATCGACGATTTGTGGCGCGGCCATAAACAGCTCGAACGGGTCGATGCGCTCTTCGACGAGCTGGAGCGCGTGGCCGTGGAAACGGTTTACAAACCCTCCGACGCCGAATTGTGGTACGATACGATCGTGGCCTTCGGCGAGTTGGTCTCGACGACGATCATCTCGGAGTATCTCAACTATGCCGGAGTGTCGAACCGCTGGATCGACATGCGCCGCTGTTTCCTCACCGAGCAGCGTCACAAGGACGCCGGGGTCGATATCGAAGCTTCGGCGCCGCTGCTGAAGGGCGCGCTGGCCGAGTGCGTCGAGAATATCTTTGTCGGACAGGGCTTTATCGGCGGTGCGCCCGACGGCACGACCACCACGCTGGGGCGCGAAGGCTCGGACTACTCAGCGGCCGTGGTGGCCAATATCCTCGACGCCGAGTCGATGGCCGTGTGGAAGGACGTGGACGGCGTGCTGAACGCCGATCCGAAGATTTTCCCCGACGCCGTGCAGATCGCCGAACTGAACTACCTCGATACCATCGAACTGGCATACAGCGGCGCGCAGATCATCCATCCCAAGACGATCAAACCGCTGCAGAACAAGAATATTCCGCTTTACGTGCGGCCTTTCGGCGACAAGCGCAAGCCGGGCACCGTGATCCGCGGCATGTCGGCCCCGGTCGATGTGCCCATCCTGATCCTCAAGAAGGACCAGGTGCTGCTGACGATCCGTTCGCGCGACTTTTCGTTCGTGCTGGAGGAGAAGTTCGCCACGATCTTCTCGCTGCTGGAGCGGTTCCGCATCAAGACCAATCTGATCCACAACTCGGCCGTGAACCTGAGCCTGTGCGTCGATAACTCGTGGCACATCGACGAAGCGATCGAGGCGCTGCGCGAAGCGGGCTTCGACGTGATGAAGGCCGAGAATATGGAGTTGCTGACCGTGCGCGGCTATACCGACGAACTGTGGCGCAAATACGCCCGCGGCCCGCAGGTCTTCGTGCGGCAGGCGACGCAGTCCACCGTGCGCGTGGTTCGCAAGAAGTAGTGGCGGACGGCTGCTGTCCGGGGCGCTTCCGCCCCGTCGGCTCTCCGGCTTTCCGGTTCTCCGGTTCTCCGGCTCTCCGGAGCTTCGGGCGGAATCCGGCTGTGGAGTTTTCGCCCGCGGTCCCGAAATTACGATACGAGAGCGGCCTTCATTGCGAAGGCCGCTCTCGTATCGTTTGCTCTTACCTATCCCTGCCGCATGTTGCGCAGGATGGTCCATGTCGAGTCGTCGCGGATTTCGCCGCTGCGCTTCATGTTCCAGATCGTGCGGGCAATGTATTTTTCGATGTCGCGCTGGAGGCGCTTGTAGAGCGGGCATTTGGTGTAGTTCTCGTTGTCGAGCAGCACGTCGCGGATCGACCGCAGCGAATTGGTGTAGTTCGACATCTCGTTCTTGAGTGCCACGCCCTGCTTTTTCGACGCGGTGATCTTGGCGATCGACATCTGCCGCAGTTTCTCGCATACGGAGTTGAGCAGGATCATCACCACGTTGTCCATCAGCGTGTGGCCGTGCATGAACAGGTAAGCGTTTTCGGGCGTCAGGCCCCGGCTCTTGAGCTGCTGTTCGAATTCGAGCATCGGGTCGATCATCTTCGGGTTGCGCCTGCGCAGCATCTCCTCGCGTTTGGCGACGTTTTTCTGCAGCCACGCCAGCGTTTTCTCGCCGTTGTTTTCGAGGTCGAGATAGCCGATGCGCACCGCCGACTTGAAGTCGATCAGCGGGAATACGTTCTCCGTGGCCAGCTGCGCCGAGTAGGCGTACCAGAGGAAAAGCGGGTAGATCGTGCAGGAGTATTCATGCATGAAACGCACGAAATCGAAGATGCGGGTATCGTTCTTGGTGGCCTTGACGCAGACGTTGTGCAGCGAAGGGGCGTAGCAGAGGAAGTTCTCGGTGGCGTAGGCGTAGGTGTGGAACATGTAGCGGGCGTTGTTCACCTCGCGCGACTGCTCCGTACGGTCGGCGAACAGGAAGTCGAAGTCCGAATCGACGCACAGGATCAGTTCCTCCGACGAGCGGGGGATCATCCCCATCAGCACCTTCTTCCCCTTGGGAAGGTCGGCGCGGTTGGGCACCGAGATTTCGAAGCGCAGGTAGGGGTTCTGGAAGTGGTCGAAGATGCCGCGCCAGAAGGCCACGTCTTCGTAGCCTTCTACGTAGACCTTCACCAGCCGCTGGTCGGGATTGGCCGGCAGCGGTTTGGGCAGCTCTTCGAGAGTCGCCGGGCGCGTGAAGGGATTGAATCTGCGCAGTTTGTCGCCGAACTTTTTAGCCATACGGAAACAAAGATAGTGATTTCGGCCGGAATTTCTTCCCAAGGCCGGGATTTTTTGCAGCGGCGGGGCGGCCGGTTCCGGTCCTCTGCGCCGGATCCCGTCTTTTGCGCTGGTTCCGGTCCTCTGTACTGTCGCGGTTCTTCTGTGTTGCCGTCGTTCTTCTGCGCTGCCGTCCTCTGCGCTGTCTCTTCTTTGCGCCGCTTCTTCTTTGCGTCGCTGTCGCTTTTTCTCCGGCTCCGCCTTCCCGCTTCCATCTACGTGTGGGCGTGCGCCGCCGTTTGAGGGCGGAATGCGCTCTTTTTCGCCGATCTCGGCCGTCGGGCGTGCACAACCGTAATATTTTATTATTTTTGCACAAAATAAGAGGTTCCGAAAGGACGTTTGATCTCTACTATTTCGAACAATATGGCGGACAACGATTGGAAAGCGAGGCTCGGAATGGTCTATTCGACCAATCCCGACTTCAACTATGAAACGACCGAAACACCGGAGGCGGAGACGCTTCCCCCGGCGCGGCAGGAGCTGCGCGTGTGGCTCGACCGCAAGCAGCGCGCGGGCAAGGTGGTGACGCTGGTCAAAGGCTTCGTGGGGCGGGATGCGGATTTGCAGGAACTGGCGCGTCTGCTGAAAACCAAATGCGGCGTCGGCGGCGCGGCCAAGGAGGGGGAGATCATCATTCAGGGCGACCATCGCGACCGTGTGGTCGAGATACTCACCAAGAGCGGCTACCGCTGCAAAAAAGCCGGTTCGTAGGTGAAGCGGCTGCTGCATATCCTCCTCTTGTTGTGCGCCCTCGGTTTCGCGCACGAGGCTTCGGCCCAGTACTATACGTGGGGGTCGGACCCCGCGGGGCTGAAATGGAGCACGATCCGTACGCCCGACGTGCGGATGATCTATCCCGATACGGTTTCGGCCGTGGCGCGGCGTACGCTGTTCTACATCCGTACCGTCCGGCCCGACATTGCGTTCGGATTCCGTCACGGTCCGATGCGTATTCCCTTCGTCATGCACCCCGAAAATTTCCAGTCGAACGGACTGGTGATGTACCTCCCGAAACGTGTGGAGTTCCTCACCTCGCCCGCGATCGACGGCTATTCGATGCCGTGGTACAAACAGCTCGTGGCCCACGAGTACCGCCATGCCGTGCAGTACAACAACCTCGACCGGGGCGTTATCCGCGCCCTGAGCTATATTCTGGGGCAGCAGGGTTCGACCATCGGCCTGCTCTGCATGCCGATCTGGGCCATGGAGGGCGACGCCGTGATGTCCGAAACGGCCATGTCGTCGTTCGGCCGGGGGCTTCAGCCCTCGTTCTCGCTGGGTTACCGCGCCATGGGCCGCGTAGGCCGCGACCGGAAGGACACGCGCGACCGCCGCAACATCGACAAATGGTTCTGCGGCTCCTACCGCGACTACATTCCCGACCATTACGAGCTGGGCTATCAGATCTGTTCCTACGCCTACGACCGCTACGGCGAGGTGGTCTGGGACAAAGTGGCGCGCTACGGCTCGCGCAACCCCTATGTGCTGGCTACGACGCGCGTCGCGCTCGAAAAATATTACGACACCAATGTCAGCAGGCTTTTCCGCGAGACGTTCGACGTGCTGGAGCGGCACTGGGAGTCGCTGCCGCAGGTCGAAGACAGCGCCGAGCCGCTGACGCCGATGCCCGCCGGCAATTACACGACCTACCAGTGGCCCCTGCCGCTCGACGCCGCGTCGGCGCTGGCGCTCAAGACCGACTACGACCGGCCGTCGCGTTTCGTGCGGCTCGACACCCGCACGGGCGAGGAGGAGGTGATCTGCTATACGGGGGCGGTTTCGACGCGCCCCGCCATGGCCGGCGGCCGCGTGTGGTGGACCGAGTACCGCCGTTCGAAACTCTTCGAACAGCGGGTCAATTCGCAGTTGTGCTACATGGATCTCTCCGACGGCACGCCCCGGATGGTCGTCGGACGCCGCAACGCACTCTATCCCACGCCGTCGGAGGATGCCGTCGCGTGGGTCGAATACAATCCCGACGGCCGCTATACGGTCGTCGTGCAGGGAAAGGAGGGCGCGGAGAAACGCTTTGCGACGCCCGACCGGTCCGAGATTCACGGACTGGCGTGGGACGATGCCACACGGGGCTATTACGTCATCGTCACCGACGATTCGGGCATGTGGATCGGCCGGATCGACGGCGACGGCGTGCATCCCGTTACCGAAGGCGCCTACATTACGCTGAGCAACCTCCGCGCGGGCGGCGGCAGGCTCTATTTCGGCTCGATCGCTTCGGGCCGGGACGAAGCCCACTGCTTCGACCTGAAGACCCGCCGCGAATACCGCATCACGACGTCGGCTTACGGATCGTTCATGCCGGTGCCGGTGCCGTGGCGCGACGGCGAGGGGCGGGAACGGGTGCTGCTGACCGCCTATGACAGGCGCGGTTACCATGTGGCGGCGCAGGACGCCGATGCCGACGCGCTGATCCCGGTCGCGCCTTCGAAACTGCCGCTCAACGTCGTGAATCCCGACCGCAAGCGGTGGGACGTCGTGAACCTCGATACGGTGCGTTTCTCGGCAGTCGATTCGCTGCGTCAGGAGGGGGTGTACCGCGCGAAGCGATACCGCAAGGTGCCCAATCTGGTGAATGTCCATAGCTGGACCCCCGTGGCCTTCAATCCCTTCGAGGCCGTGGACGAACACAATATCAACCTCAATCTGGGCGTCACCCTGCTTTCGCAGAATCTGCTGTCGAATACCGAAGCCTTCGCTTCGTACGGCTGGAACCGCAACGAAGGGTCGATTTTCAATCTGGGCGTGCGCTATTTCGGGCTGGGCGTCCGTCTCGACCTCGACGCTTCGTACGGCGGCAATCAGGTTTTCTATTCGGTGGGACAGTACGACGAGCAGACGGGAAAATACGAGTACCAGCAGCGTCCCAGCCCCGACAAGTACTACTCCGTGGGACTCTCCGCCACGCTTCCGCTCTATTTCCAGCGGGGCTATCACACGCGCCAGCTCTCCGTCACCTCCGGCTGGAACTACTCCAACGGCATGGTAGCCAATCTGGGTAAAATCGAATGGAACGCCGGACAGATCTCCAATATCCAGCGCATCGGTTTCCGCAAGGGACTGCACAAGCTCTCGTTCGGACTGGGGTACTCGGATCAGGTGCGCATGGCGCACCGCGACTTCGCGCCGCGCTGGGGCTATATGCTGAGCACCGCCTATACCTTCAACCCGGCCAACACCCATTTCAGCGACCTGATTTCGTTTTACGGACAGGCATACCTGCCCGGATTCGCGGCCCACAACTCGCTGAAGGTCGCCGCTACTTACCAGACCTCGATCGGCGGTTACAAGTTCCCGTCGGGATACGCGCCGCTGAGCTATCGCTCGACGCGCCTTATTCCGCGCGGATATACCTCGTCGGATATTATTTCGAACAACTATACGGCCGTCTCGGCCGACTACCAGCTGCCGGTGTGGTATCCCGAAGGGGGCATCGGATCGGTGCTCTATTTCAAGCGCATCCGGCTCAACGTCGGCGGCGATTACGCCCAGTTCCGCGACGTGGGCCGCGGAGGGATGAAGTGGCGGCGTATCTGGTCCGTGGGCGGCGACATCGTATTCGATATCAATGCGTTCCGCCAGCCCGCATCGGCGACTTCGACCTTCAAGCTGTCGGTCTATCATCCCGCAAACGGCGGCGTGTGGTGGGCCGCCGCCGTGGGTCTTCCGTTCTGATTGCAATAAATTTCGTATCTTTAGCGCAAAATTAAGTCCTATGCCAAAGAAGAAAAAAAAGACGGACGTGAGTCCGAAAACGATAAAATGGATCTGGTGTCTGGCCTTCGCGCCGTTCGCTCTGCTCTTCTTCATGCTGCTGCTGACCGCCTTCGGGCTGTTCGGCCGCATGCCTTCGTTCGAGGAGCTGGAGAATCCCCGCAGCAACCTTGCCACGGAGATCTATTCCGAGGACGGCAAGGTCATCGGCACCTTCTTCGTGCAGAACCGTTCCTACGTTCAGTACGCCGATCTTTTCCCGGACGATTCGACGCTCCATATCCGGCTCGGAGGACACGAGGTGCCGCCGATCGTCGCGGCGCTGATCGCCACCGAGGACGCCCGTTTCAGAACCCATTCGGGCATCGACATCCCCTCGCTGGCCCGTGTGGCAGTGAAGACCGTGCTGTTGCAGAACACCTCGCAGGGCGGCGGCTCGACCATCACGCAGCAGCTGGCCAAGAACCTCTTTCCGCGCGACACGGTGCGCAACCGCGGGCGGCTGGTCCGCAACGCCAAGCTCGTCACGTCGAAGCTCAAGGAGTGGATCACGGCCCTCAAGCTCGAATACAACTATACCAAGGAGGAGATCGCCGCCATGTACCTCAATACGGTGGAGTACGGCTCCAACGCCTACGGCATCAATCCGCGGCCCTTACCTTCTTCAACAAGGAGCCTCACGAGCTGAACGTGCAGGAGGCCGCCGTGCTGGTGGGCGTGGTGAATGCCCCGTCGCGTTATTCGCCGGTGCGGAATTACGACAACGCCCTCGCGCGCCGCAACCTCGTCATTTCGCGCATGGAGGACGCCGGGGCCATTACGCGCAAGCAGCGCGATTCGCTCAGCGCGCTTCCCATCGTCCTCAATTACCGTCCCGTCTCGCACAACGAAGGTACGGCGACCTACTTCCGCGAGATGCTGCGCCTGTGATGAACGCCGAACGGCCCAAGCGCCGCCAATTCCAGAACGACTGGGACTACGAGCAGGCGATCAAGGAGTACGACGAAAATCCGATCTACGGCTGGTGCCTGAAGAACACCAAAGCCGACGGCACGCCCTACGACATCTACCGCGATGGTCTGAAGATCTACACCACAATCGACTCCCGGATGCAGGAGTACGCCGAGCAGTCCATCCAAAAGCAGATGGAGTCGGTGATCCAACCCCAGATGGACGCACAGTTCAAGCGCACCAAAACGCTCTTCATCGACGCAAACAGACAGGAGCGGGAGCGCATCATGCGCAACGCGATCCGTTACTCGGACCGCTACTACCAGATGCAAAAGGCAGGCGTGGACGAAAAGACCATCCTGGCGAGCTTCGACAAGCCCTGTCCGATGAAGGTCTTCACCTACAAGGGAGAACGCGACACGGTACTCACACCCCGGGACTCGATCCTCCACCACAAGCGGATCATGCGTGCCTCGTTCGTGGCGATGGATCCCCGCTCGGGACACGTGAAGGCTTACGTGGGCGGCCCCAATTTCCGCTACTTCAAATACGACATGGCCAAGCAGGGCAAGCGGCAGATCGGATCGACGATCAAACCCTTCGTCTACACCTTCGCCATCGACCATCTGGGTTGAGCCCCTGCACGCCCGTACCGAACCTGCCGGTAACGATCGAAACCGCCAACGGGGTACCCTGGTCGCCCAAGGAGGCCGGCAAGGTCGAACAGAACGGCGAGATGCACCCCCTGAGCTGGGGTCTTGCCCGCAGCCGCAACAACTATTCGGCGTGGATCATGAAACAGGCCAAGCAGCCGCAGGCCGTGGCCGACTTCATTCACAACATGGGTATCCGCAGCTATATCGACCCCGTGCCGGCGCTCTGCCTGGGATCCTCGGAATCCAACGTCTATGAAATGGTGAGCGCCTTCTCGACCTTCGCTAATGAAGGCGTCATAACGACGCCATTTTCGTGACGCGCATCGAGGACCGGCAGGGCAACGTGATCGCCAACTTCATACCCCAGTCGCAGGACGCGATCAGCGAGCGCACGGCCTATACGATGCTGACGATGCTGCAGGGCGTGGTACGTCGGGTACGGCCGGCCGCCTGAACCGCGATTACGGCTTTTCGGGCGTGGAGATCGGCGGCAAGACCGGCACCTCGCACAAGAACCGCGACGCATGGTTCATGTGCGTGGCCCCGAAACTCGTGGCGGGCGCATGGGTCGGCGGCGAGGATCAGTCGGTGCATTTCGTATCGGGCGGCGAGGGCAGCGTGATGGCGTTGCCGATCGTGGGCGACTTCATGAAACGGGTCTACGACGACGGCCGTCTCGGCCTGAGCCGCAACGACCAGTTTATCCGCCCGGCGATGATGCCGCGCTACGACTGCGACGAGGAGACCGATCCTGAGGGGCGTGTCCCGGATGCGGACGACGACAATTTCTTCGACTGAACAGAGTCGGCCGGCCGCTGTGCCGGCCGATTTTTTTGTCGTTCGCGCCGAAATCGCTATATTTGTCCCGAAGCTTCCGTGTACGGTCCGTCCGAGCGGAAACGATGATCATTTTTTAACTTTATCGAGATGAAGATTGCGATTGTGGGCGCCAGCGGTGCTGTGGGCCAAGAATTTCTGAGGATTTTGGAGCAGCGCGACCTGCCGATCGGCGAATTGCTGCTGTTCGGTTCGCAGCGCAGCGCGGGCCGTGTCTATAAATTCCGCGGAAAGGATATAACTGTCAAACTGTTGCAGCATAACGACGACTTCAAGGGGGTGGATTTCGCCCTCACTTCGGCCGGAGCCGGAACTTCGCGCGAATTCGCGGAGACGATCACCAGACACGGCGCGGTCATGATCGACAATTCGAGCGCCTTCCGCATGGACGCCGAGGTGCCGCTGGTGGTGCCGGAGGTCAATCCCGAAGATGCGAAGAACGCTCCGCGTCGCATTATCGCCAACCCCAACTGCACGACGATCCAGATGGTCGTGGCGCTGAAGGCGATCGAGCAGGTGTCGCACATCCGCCGCGTGCATGTCTCAACCTACCAGTCCGCCAGCGGCGCCGGAGCCGCGGCGATGGACGAACTGGTGGAGCAGTACGCCGAGCTGGGCGCGGGCAAGGAGCCGACCGTCAATAAATTCGCCTTTCAGTTGGCTTACAACGTGATTCCCCATATCGACGTCTTTACGGACAACGACTATACGAAAGAGGAGATGAAGATGTATAACGAGACCCGTAAGATCATGCACTCGGATATCGCCGTGTCGGCGACCTGCGTGCGTGTGCCGGTGATGCGCGCCCATTCGGAGAGCATCTGGCTCGAAACGGAGCGTCCCGTGTCGGTCGCCGAGGCCCGTGAGGCCTTTGCCAAGGCAAAGGGCGTCGTGCTGATGGACCAGCCTGCGGACAAAGTCTATCCGATGCCGCTCTTCATCGCGGGCAAGGACCCCGTCTACGTGGGCCGCATCCGCCGCGACCTGACCTGCGAAAACGGCCTGACGTTCTGGTGCGTCAGCGACCAGATCAAGAAGGGCGCGGCGCTCAATGCCGTGCAGATTCTCGAAACGCTGATCTGAGCGCGTCGCAGCGGCAGCTGATTGAAAGGGAGACTCGTCGGGTCTCCTTTTTTTTGCCGTTTCATGGGGTGGCGTCGGGGAATTTTCATGCGGGCAGTCCGGATCGCCGCCCTGACAGTCTGCCCGAATACGCCGCCCGGACTGCCTGCCCGGCGAAGGCTGCCCTGAAATTCGGATGCGCTCCGGCTATTTCGAGAGCATGGCGAACAGGAGTCCGATTACGGGCAGATAGTCTTTCAGGGGAACGCGGAGCTGCGCATAGGCCCGCTGCATCTCGGATGCCACCTGTCGGGTCGAGATGTTGTATCGTTCGGCTATCTGCTGATAGGTGAGTCCCTCCTGACGGCTGGCCTGATAGACGGCCCGTGTCAGCTCCGGCATTTTGGCGAGTTCCCGGCTGAACAGTTCGATGATTTCCGACTGGAAGAGTTTTTTGGAAAGCTCGTCGCTGCTCAGGGAGTTCAGACTGGATTGCAGCTTCCAGTAGGCGTCTTTGGTGATCTCGTTTTTGGCCCTGCGGAGCACCTCCTGCTCTTTGATGTGGTTGGCGCATCGGGTCCTCACGCAAAAGTAGATGTATCCCTTGATGTTTTCGGCCATATTCACCTGCTCCCGATGTTCCCAAAGATACATGAAACTGTCCGTTACGATATCCTTCGCGATATCCGTATCGTGTACGTACCCGTATGCGATGCTGACAAAACGGTTTTTGTATTCGGAAAAGAACTTTCCGAATTCGTCCGAAGTCAGTACGGGTGTTTGTCTATTCATCTTTTATGCCGGGTAGGTTGAGGTCAAAGTTAGCATTTTTCGGGAAAAGCGCAACTATCGCGCGGTGGTCATATTCGTCTGATGAGTGATGCACTTTGTCGCGGAGGGGGTGTCGGGTCTGTCGGTTTCATTTCGAGTTCCTGTAATAAATCATAAAAGGTGCCGGCGGGGCGCCTTTTTCGTTACAGCCTGTATGAAACCCGGAGTCCGGACCTCCGGCTGCGAAGCCGGACTCGTGTGATATTGTGTCTGCAAATATAGGCAATTTTTCGGAATGCCGATTCCGGAGCGGATTCTTTGCGGAATGCCGCGGCGGATGCGTCCGGGGAGATTCCTTCCCGGAAAGTCGGGCGGGCGGAGCTTGTTCATTATGGCTATCCGGGTGATTTTTAGTGATATGATTTAATAAATATTTTGCCGAATTTAATAAATAAATTTATTTGCTGAAAAATCGCAAAAATGCCTGTAAAGTCGTCGCGCCCGACTGTTTTATACTATAGAGACGGAAACAGAAAATAACGTGAATCAGGAAATTTTATACAGGTATCTTAAAGGCGATACCACGCCGCAGGAGGACTTGCAGGTCGCGGAGTGGCTGGAAGCCGATCCGGTTGCCAACCAGAAGGAACTGGACATCGTCCGCTTCGTATTCGAGGGGATGGAGTTGTACGGAAACGACGCGAGGAGCGGAGTGCTCCGGACGCGCGGAATAGTCATTCCGTGGCGCAAGGTGTGGATCTTTGCCATGCGTGCGGCCGCCGTGCTGCTGCTCGTCTTTGCGGGCGGGTATGTCGCCCACCAGCGTACGTACGAAGCCATTTCCGACCGGCTGACTGCGGTGCACGTTCCCAACGGCCAGCGCATCGAAATCACCCTGCCCGACGATTCCCGCGTCTGGCTGAATTCGGGCGCCCGGATCGAATATCCGGTCGTATTCAAAAAGAATCTCCGCAGCGTGAAACTTTCGGGCGAGGCGCTGTTCGACGTGCGTTGAACGATGATGGAGAAATATTGTGAATTCGAACGGCCGGCATTCGACGTGAAGATCGACATCTCCCTTGAGAAACTTCCGAACATCAGAAACGTCAGTGGTAAAATTCGTGTGAACGACGGCATTGACAAAGCCCTTCACATTTTGCAGTATACCGCGGACTTTTCTTACAAGAAAAATTCGGAAACAAACGTAGTGACGATCTATTGATGTGAAAGCCTGATTGTTTAACGCCTAAAATGATTGCCTATGAAAACGTAACCAACATCGTTCATAGCTTGTTCAATGAAAAAGCCTGCGGAGGTAGAGATCCGCAGGCCGGATAATAGATTGAATCGAGCTTTTTTGAGACACTAATTAACCTATTATCTAAAACTTCGCAAAGATATGAATAAAACAGTATTCTTCAACAAGTTTCGAAGACTGTTTGGGTTCGTACTCACAATCTCTTTGCTTGGGAACGTATTCGCTGCATCTGCACAGAATGCCCGAATTTCCATTAAGATGGAAAACGTCCCTATTTCGCAGGTTATAAAAGAGATTGAAAATCAAACCCGTTACTTGTTTATCAACAAAGGCGTCGATACCAAAAACAAGGTCAGTATCAACGCTGTCCAAAAAACGATCCAGGATGTGTTGGCACAACTGTTCGCCGGCACGGAAATCGCTTACCGGATCGATGAATCCTACATTATCCTGACCAAAAAGAACGATGCGGGGAATCCGGTTTCCGTGACCGGAAAAATCAGGGATGCAAAAGGTAATCCGATCGTCGGAGCCAGTATCCTTGTTCAAGGAACTACAATAGGCGTCAGCTCCGACGCCGATGGTGCGTTTGCGCTTCAGGTACCCCCCCCCGCAGCAGACAGACAGCTGGAAATCAGTTTTATTGGTTATACTCCTGTGTCTATTGTCGTGGGCAGCCGGACTTCTTTCGAAATCACGCTCGAAGAGGCTGCGTCCGAGATCGAGCAGGTCGTGGTCACTGCTCTTGGTATTAAGCGTTCGGAAAAGGCCGTAGCCTACAATGTTCAGCAGATCAAGGCCGAAGACATCACAACCGTCAAGGATGCCAACTTCATCAATTCGCTGACGGGTAAAGTGGCCGGTGTCACGATCAACGCCTCATCGTCAGGTGTCGGCGGTGCCTCGAAGGTCGTACTGCGCGGCAACAAGTCCATTTCGCAGTCTTCGAACGCCCTTTACGTTATCGACGGAATCCCGATGTATAACTTCGGCGGAGGCGGAGGTACGGAGTTCGATTCGCGCGGCGCCTCGGAATCCATCGCGGACATCAACCCGGAGGATATCGAGTCGATGTCGGTGCTCACGGGTGCTGCAGCGGCCGCGCTCTACGGTTCGAACGCCGCCAACGGAGCCATCATGATCACGACGAAGAAAGGGCAAGGCCGGCGCGCTCAAAGTGACGCTTTCGAGCAATACCGAATTCCTGATCCTTTCGTGCTGCCCGAGTTCCAGAACCGTTACGGCACGGGCCCGAACGGCACGTCAGAGGAGCGGTTCGGGGATTTACAGCTGGGGCCAGAAGCTCCTGCTCCCGCGGCCCGTTACGGCTATACTCCGGACGATTATTTCGAAACGGGGCATGTGTACACGAATGCTGTGACCGTTTCGGGCGGTACGGACAAGAACCAGACCTATTTTTCCGCAGCATCGGTCAACTCCGACGGAATCATTCCCAACAACGAGTACGATCGCTACAATTTACTTTCCGCAATACCTCTTACTTCCTGAAAGACCGGCTCAAGCTCGATGCGAGCGCCAGCTATATCTATCAGAAAGACCAGAACATGACCAATCAGGGCGTCTATTCGAACCCGCTGGTCCCGGCCTACCTGTTCCCGCGGGGTGAGAATTTCGACCTTTACCGTCGCTTCGAGCGTTACAACGAAGGGACGAAACTCATGGAGCAATTCTGGAGTGCGGATATGGAAGGCGGTGATTTGCGCATGCAGAATCCCTACTGGATCAACTACCGCAACCTGCGCAACACCGACAAGAAGCGCTACATGCTGTCGTTTTCGGCCAGCTACGACATTCTCCCGTGGCTTAGCGTTTCGGGGCGTGTCCGCATTGATAACTCCAATTCGCTCTATACGCAAAAACTTTACGCCTCGTCCAATACCACGATTACGGAAGGCGGCAAAAACGGCCATTATACCGAAGCCCGTGCCTACGATACGCAGACCTACGCCGACGTGATGCTAAACATTAACAAGACTTTCGGCGAGGATTGGTCTCTGAACGCGAATATCGGCGCCTCGATCAACAATATCAAGACCGATGAGTTGTCATACCGTGGGCCGATTCAGGAGAACGGACTTCCCAACATATTCAATGTTTTCGATCTGGATGACACGAAAAAGCGCGCCGAAAAGGTCGGCTGGCACGACCAGACGCAGTCGATTTTCGCCTCGGTCGAAGTAGGTTGGAAACAGCTGCTTTACCTCACGGTGACGGGGCGTAACGACTGGGCTTCGCAACTGGCCAATTCGCCCGAGTCGTCGTTCTTCTATCCGTCAGTAGGCCTGTCTTGGGTGCCTTCTTCGACATGGGATCTGGGCAAGACGTTCAGCTATCTGAAGATCCGCGGTTCGATCGCCTCGGTAGGTATGCCTTTCCCGCGTCACCTGACGGTTCCGACCTACGAATACGACGCTACGAACAAAGTGTGGAAAGATAAGACGCACTATCCCATCGGCGACCTGAAGCCGGAACGTACCATTACCTACGAGGTCGGTATCGACGCCCGTCTGTGGAACATATCAGCCTTTCGGCGTCGTGGTATTCCGCCGACACGAAGAACCAGACGTTCGACCCGGCACTCCGCCGTCGTCGTCCTATACGACCATCTACCTCCAGACGGGGCACGTTCGCAATACCGGCGTCGACTCTCGCTCGGGTATGACAATCAATGGCGGACTTTCCGCTGGACGACGAACTTCACCTACTCATGGAACAAGAACGAGATCATCGAACTGGCAGCCAATGCCGTGAACCCGGTTACGGGCGAAGCGTTGAATCTTACCAAGTTGGACATCAAGGGGCTGGGTAAGGCGAAATACATCCTCAAGCAGGGCGGCACGCTGGGCGACCTTTACACGACGTCCAACCTTCGCTTCAACGACAACGGTTATGTCGAGGTGGACAAGAACGGCAACCTGCTGATGACCGACGAAGGCGAGGACATCTATCTCGGATCGGTTTTCCCTAACCACAACCTCGCATGGCGCAACGACTTCAGCTATAAGGGGATTAACCTCGGCGTGCTGTTTACGGCCCGTCTGGGCGGTGTCTGCTACTCGGCTACGCAGGCCAACATCGACCTGTACGGCGTCTCGGAAGTTTCGGCAGCGGCGCGCGATGCGGGCGGCGTGCTGATCAACGGCCGTGAGATGGTCGATGCCCAGAAATGGTATCAGGCTATCGGTTCGCAGTCGGGTCTGCCGCAGTATTATCTCTATTCGGCGACGAATGTCCGCTTGCAGGAGCTGTCGCTGGGCTACACGCTTTCCCGCGCAAGTGGTTCCGCAATAAGCTGGGACTCACCGTCTCGTTCGTGGGCCGCAATCTGTGGATGATCTACTGCAAGGCTCCTTTCGACCCCGAAGCCGTGGCTTCGACGGGGCTGAACTATCAGGGTATCGACTACTTCATGATGCCCTCGATGCGCAACCTCGGTTTCAATGTCAAATTCCAATTCTAAAGCGCAGCAACCATGAAAAAGATGAATAACAGATGGCAGTCGGTGCTGCTGTCACTCGCGCTGCTCGGATTGGCAGCCTGCACCGGTGATTTCGAGGACATCAACCGCAATCCCAATCAGGTTACGGAAGACCAGATGGATGCCCTCAATTATAAGACCGGAACGAAGTTCAAAGCTCTTCAAAGTCTTGTGATTCCGGTGCAGGAGCATATGTACCAGTTCAACGAATCGCTTTCGGGCGGGCCGTTCGGCGGTTACATCGGTGCTACGGTCGATACATGGCAGACCAAGTTCGAGACCTATAATCCCTCGGCCGACTGGCGCAAATGGCCTTTCGCCAACGTCATCACCGAGACCTATACCCCCTATAAGGGCATCGTCAACGGCACGGAAGACGAAGTGGCCATCGCTTTCGCCCGCCTGTTGCGAGTGGCCATCATGCACCGTGTGACGGACTCCTACGGTCCGATTCCCTATTCGAAGCTGGAGAGCAACGAGTCGGTCTATGTGGAGTACGATTCGCAGGAGGCGGTCTATACGAAGATGTTCGAGGAGCTGGACGAGGCTATCGAGATACTGGGCCGCAACACGACGCTCCCAGCCGAAGCGTGGAGCCGCTACGACGGCGTCTACTACGGCAATATCGCGCAGTGGCTCAAATATGCCAATTCGCTCAAGTTGCGCATGGCCATGCGTTTGTCGTATGTGAAGTCCGACGTCGCCCGTGCGAAGGCCGCCGAGGCTATTGCCGGGGGTGTTATCGAGGCTAATGCCGACAATGCGGCGATGCACGCCGCCGAGAACCGCACGACGCTGATCTACAACGACTGGGGAGACCACCGCGTCGGCGCCGACATTCTCTGCTACATGACCGGCTACGAAGACCCGCGTCTCGAAAAGATGTTCCTTGCGAATGACAAGGACGATTATGTGGGCATCCGTATCGGCATCGATGTCGCGGGAAAGTCGCAGGCCGTGTCGAAGTATTCGAATATGATCGTTGCGAGCGATACGCCCTACCTATGGTTCAATGCCGCCGAAGCAACGTTCCTGCGTGCGGAGTACGAATTGCGCTGGGGATCGGCCGAGACGGCGAAGACGCTCTATGAGCAGGCTGTCCGACTTTCGTTCGAGGAGCGGGGAGCATCGGGGGCCGACGCCTATTTGGTCGACAAGCCACGAAGAAGCCTGCACCCTATACCGATCCGCTGGGCAACTACAGCGCATCTGCCCGGAGCGAAATCACCGTTCCGTGGGAAACGGCGACGGACGGCAGCGATACGGAGGCCGTTCAGGAGCGCAACCTTGAACGCATCATCGTGCAGAAATGGATCGCTATCTTCCCGTTGGGAGTCGAAGCATGGTCCGAGCACCGCCGTACGGGGTATCCGAAACTGCTGCCTGTACCTACCGACAAATCGGGAGGTTCCGTCAATGTGGAACAGGGCGCACGCCGTCTGCCTTACCCTGTCGAGGAGTACCAGCAGAACAACGCCAACCTTCAGGCGGCCATCCAGACGCTCGGTGCAGAGCAACAGAACGGCAACCGTTCGGGCGACGTCATGGGAACCCGCGTATGGTGGGATTGCAAACCGTATAACAAGTAATCGCTATGAATATGAAACCAAACCGAATGATACGTTTCCTCGCTTTTTGCGCTGCCGTCGCAACGTTTGCGGCCTGCAATGACTGGACCGAGATGGAAACGGTGGACAACAAGGTGGAAAAGCCCTGGGAGCAGGATCCGGCACTATGGGCCGAATACACCGCGGCGCTGAGGGCCTATAAACAGTCAGAACATTTCATTGTCTATGCCCGCCTGCACAACTCGCCCGAAGCATCGAGCGAGAAGGACTTCATGCGCTGCCTCCCGATTCGCTCGATATCGTGGCGCTGACCAATGCCGATAATTTCTCGAAGTTACGATGCCGAGGATATGGACGTCATGCGCGAGAAGGGACGAAAGTACTTTATCAGGTCGATTATGCCGCACGCGCGGAAGAGTTCGCCGATATGCAGGCGCTCGATGCCTATCTGGATCAGGTTGTCGCCGCCGTCGCCGCCAACGGCATGGACGGCTACTCGTTTACGACCAACCCGCTGGCGACGGATGCCACAGCCCGCATCGTCGAGAAACTTGCTGCGGCGAAATCCGAGGGCCAGCTCCTCGTCTTCGAGGGCAACCCGCTGTCGCTTGCGGCCGCCGACCGTCCCAAGGTCGATTTTATTGCCCTCGATACGGAGAAACTCGAAAATGTGCAGGAGGTGAAGCTCCAGGTGCTGAATGCCACGGGGTATGCCGGTATCGCGCCGGAGAAGCTGCTGCTGGCGGCCGAGATCAGCGCACCCCTGCTGGATGAGGATCGCACGGAGTTCGCGGCCGTCGATGAGATGTCGCGCCGCGTCATCGAATTCGGCCCGCTGGGCGGTCTGGCAGCTTACAACATTTCCGGAGATTACTATCATGCGGAGATGAACTACCAGACGATCCGTGGGGCGATCCAGACGTTAAATCCCGCTAAATAGTGAACGCCATGAAAAAATACGGAAAATATCTCATATTGGGCGTCGCGGGGTTTCGGGTTTTTTTACGGCCTGCGATAATTATGAGGCCGACGACCACAAGTTCGACAATGTCGTGTACCTCGACGTGCGAAGACCGACGAGGTGCAGCTCGGCCACCTTCGGCAACAATACGCCGACTTACGACTGCGCCTTGCAGGCGGAGCTGGCCTATCCCGCGGGCAGGACGTGGCGGTGACGCTCACGGTCGACCCGTCGCTCGTCGGGACGTACAACGCCCGCTACGGTACGCAGTGGCCGATGCTCGATGCCAAATACTATGAGTTGTCGGCCGAGAGTGTCACGATCGCCGCGGGAAAAACAACCTCGGATGTCGTGACCCTGCAATTCAAGGAGCTGATGGGCCAAGGCGAACAGCAGACGGGCGCGCTGCCCATCGACGAGACCTACCTGCTCCCCGTGCGCATCGGCCATGCCTCGATGGACGTGCTTCACGGTTCCGAGGTCGCCTATTATGTCGTGAAACGCTCTTCGGCCATCACCGTCGCAGCGCAGCTTACCGACAACTGGATTGAATTCCCGTCGCTCGACAAGTATTCGGAAAGCAGCAAGGCTTGGAACGGTCTGACGGCCGTGACCTACGAGGCCCTTATCTACCTCGACGATTTTGCGACGAGCAACGCTACGGGCAGCCCCGTCAACATCTCGTCCATCATGGGTGTCGAGCAGTATCTGCTGCTGCGTATCGGCGACACGAATTTCGAGCGCAGCAGTTGCAGTTCGACGGATCGGGTGCCAGTGGCTCGGGCTTCGGGAAGATTCCCGGGCGCGACGCGATGAAGCATCTCGAAACGGGGCGCTGGTACCATGTCGCCTGCACTTATGACCAAGCGGCGCGTCGTACGTGTCTATGTCAACGGCCAGATACAGAGCGAGGCGACCGAGATGGGGCCGGCCGCACTGGACGACAAGAACTTCATCCACCTGGCCCGCGTGCGCTGTACGACCTGTGGAATACGGCTCCCGACAACGAAAAACCGCAGTACGAGACCGACGACTCGGATACGATACGTATAGCGAAGCCCGCCAGTTCTTTATCAGTTATTCGTACAACGACTACCGTCCGCTGAACGGCAAGATCGCCGAGGCGCGTGTCTGGTCGGTGGCCCGCACTCCCGAACAGATCTGGGAGAACATGTACAACGTCGAGAACCCGAAGGACGACCCGACGCTGCTCGGTTACTGGAAATTCAACGACGGCAAGGGCAATACGGTGAAGGATTACTCGCGCTACGGCAACGACGGTCAGGCGAAATACGACCTGAAGTGGCCCGACGGCATCGAGATTCCGAAAATTAATGAAGTGGAGGAATAAATTATGAAGACGCAAAAGATACAGAATTTATTAGTAGTGACGCTTTTCTGCGCGGCGGCGCTCGCGGGCCTTACGGCCTGCGACGCCGACCCCGTGGAACGCGAAGGAGGCAAACTGCCCGACAAGGACGGGCTTGAGAAGGTTACGGCATGCTGCGCAGTACCCGGAGCGTCCGGGACGAGGTGCGCGTATTTCTGACCGAAGGCAACGGATTCGTGACCGATAACTTCTATTATCAACTCACCAAGCCGCTCGGATCGGCGCTGTCCCTCGAAGCGGCCGTGAAAGCCGGGGAGGGCGAGACGGAACGCACTCTGCTGCCCGAAGCCAATTACGACTTTCCCGACGGCAAGAAGCTGGACATTGCAGGCGATGCCCAGCATTCGGCGCTCAAACGTATCCGTTTTTTTGCCGAGAATCTTGCTCCGGGCGAGTATTACCTGCCCCTGACGGTCGCTGCGGACGCTGCGGACGCTGCGGATGCCGAACGGCAGACTGTCAATTACCTGCTTACGGTCCGCGGTCTCCAGATGGGTGAGTACAAACTCAATCAGGAACAGGTGTTCACGGTATTTTACCTCAATACCGCTCTGTATCAACCCTTGCTCGTAGATGAATACCTGATGTCCAAACTGGACGAAAATTGGGAAAATGCATGGCCGGAACGACCCGACGGTACGAGAACCATCGGCGATATTGTAAATCTGCGTACGGTCGTACTCGATTACGACGCTGCAACGTCGCGGGCTTTACTGAATCTGGGTGCCGACATGCGCTATGTCCTCGGCCATGCGACCAAGTATATCCGTCCGTTGCAGGATAAGGGCCGCAAGGTCTGCATCAGCATCGAAGGCGGCGGCAAGGGATTGGGATTCTGCAACCTCACCGATGCGCAGATCGCCGATTTCACGGCGCAGGTGAAGGCGGTCGTTACCGAATACGGACTTGATGGCGTGAATTTCTGGGACCGGAATTCCGGTTACGGCAAAGAGGGCATGCCGGCGATGAATACGACGTCGTACCCCAAACTGATCAAAGCCGTGCGCGAAGCGCTGGGCGACGGACTGCTCGTAACGCTTACCGACCATATGGAGCCTACCGAATATTTCTGGGATACTGCGGCTATGGGCGGCATCGAGGTCGGCAAATACCTCGACTATGCGTGGTCCGGCTATCTGGATAACTCCAAAGACATGCAGATCGTCGATCCGTGGCATCAGGGCGCCGCGTTTGTTTCGGCGGAATGGCCCCGCAAGCCGATCGCAGGACTCGCTCCCGCCAAATACGGATGCGTCAATATTCCGTGGTATACGGGAGAGGCGGAAACAACCCCGACTGAGCGAATCGCACCTGTCTTTCTCTGGCGCGATGCCGGCTATAAACAGAGCAATATTCTGGTTTTCGAAGAGATGCGCACGGTTCTTCAGGACAAATACGAAAGTACATGGACCAGCAGTATCACGGATGGATATAAATTCTTTGCTGACGACGGAGTCTACCTTATCGACGAAAGCCCTTGGGGTAAGAATTACTTCTCGGAAAATGAGTATATGTTCGATGCTATTAAGCTGGGAGAGTTAGCGGATGGTAGGCGCGGATATAATAAATGGACAAAAGATTGGTAATGAATGAAGTCAGAAAAATGCCGGAAAAGTTCCGGCAGAATTATCAACGCTCCCGCCAAAGGGGGAAAATCAATTACTAACTTAAATTTTTGCGTCATGAAAAACTTATTTAAATTATCGATGGCTCTCTTTATCGGAGCCGCAATGTTCTCCTGCCAGCAGGCCGAAGAACCGACTATGGATCAGGGACAGGCTCCCGAAACCCGCGCATTCGGCGATACGCCGGTCGTGGCGATCTATGTCGAAACCAATGACACCAACCCGCTTAACGCGGGTGACTACACGATGTCGAACGGCAAGCCGTTTGCCGGTATCGTGGAACTCTTCGCATCGAACGTCCGTAAACGTACGGTCAACGGTGTGGTCGAGCCGACCCTCTACCTCAATGACAAGATGACCAATCTGTTGGAAAACAACGGTTATCTGACTTATGTGAAACCGTTGCAGGACAAGGGCATCAAAGTGCTGCTTACCGTACTCGGTGACCATCAGGGCATCGGCGTCGCCAGCATGAACAGCACGCAGACCACGCAGTTCGCCCAGATTCTGGCCCATGCCGTGGCAAAATACGGACTCGACGGCATCGGATTCGATGATGAGTACGCCGATGATGGAGGCTCCACCAATTCCACGTCGTATAGCGAGATCATCCTCAAACTGCATGCGCTGATGCCCGCCGATAAGCTTATCACGGTATTCGATTGGGGCTATACCAGCTCTATCAGTACTGAAGCAAGAGCTTGCATCGACTACGCTTATCACGGTTATTTCGGCACCTCTTTCGTCGGTGCCAGTCTCGTAGACAAAACACGTTGGTCGCCTGTATCGACCAATCTCGGTGGAGCTACCAATCCTTCTACCCTCAATTCACTTGCAACACGTACAAGAAGCCAGGGCTACGGTGCGTTCATGTTCTTCAATCTGCGCCGCAGTTCTCAGGTCAATCCGCTGAATATGTTCAGCGCTACGGCCAGCGGCCTGTACAACGGTCTGACTGTCACCAACGCCAACGGCAACCGTGCGCAGGACTGGACCTTCGTTCCGGCCGGTTATGAAATCAATATGGATGAAGTGCAGTAGATTGACTGAGGGCGATTGCGCCCGGCAGTTTGATCTTGTCTGATCTGTTGTTCCGCGCATCCTCTTTCGGGAGGGTGCGCGGTCTTTTTCCGGGGATGCGAAATGCACTTTTCCGGCTGTCGGACGAAATGACCGGTCCGAAACGCTGAGTCTGATATGCCATGTCCGAAAATTACCGAATCCGCAAAATTCACGGCCGGTTGCAACGGGCCGGCGGAAGCGGCGTAAAGGACAATCCGCGAAAATTATTACCTTTGTCGCTGAACATTTATCGTTTCCGTCTTATGAAATCCCCTTTCCTGCAAAATCTCGATGAACTGCCGGGGCCGGTGTGGCTGTTCGGCGCTTACGGCATGACCCGGCTGGGCGAATGGTCTTTCGCGCTGCTGATGCAGTGCGTGAACGGGAACCTGCGGCTCGACGGCTTGACCGCCGGAATGCAGCTGCTGGGACTTGCCGGGGCATTGCTGCCGGTTGCGCTCCTCTGCTCGCTGGCGCTGCGCAAATCCTATGGGCTGCCTCTGGTCCGCTGGTATGCCGGTTTGCGGGTGCTGGTGCACGGTGTGGCCGTGATCGCCCCGTTGGTTGCAGGTTATGATCCGGAGGTGTCGGGCGGTTATGCCGGGCTGGTGCGTACCGAGGTGCTGAATCTGGTCCGGGGCGGCCTGTGGTTCGGATTTCTTTGCTGGCTGGAACGCTCGCAGACCCTTGCACGGCTGATGCCTGCGGCAAAACGGCGCGCGCTTTGGTGGGCCGTCGTGCCGATGGCCGCACTGGCGCTCTTCGGAATGTAAAAACCGTTGTCGGATATGCGTGCCGGGCCGGATTTGCGGTCCGGTTTTTTGCGTCCCGCGCCGGCGGTTCCGGCGGCTGTGAAGTTCGGCCGTGAAGTCCGGGGGCGTATGCCGCCGTCTGCGTGCCGTTGCAAATCGGACGGCTGTGCGCACCCTTTCCCGGAAGACGCTGTTCCCGCAATATGAAATAAGATATTTTAGAATCAATATTGCCGTTTTGAATGTTTTGTCGTAAATTGTACTCACAACAGTCCCAAAAAAGAAGTGTCGGTGTTGTATTTTCCGAATATGTTTCCTCCATTTGTAGTAACATATTGACTAACACGGAAAGTGTAAGTTTATTCTCGAGTGGTAAATCTTGCAAATTATTACGAAGGAGAGAATAGGCCGGCATTTCTTCACGTTCTGTCCGTTTTCGGATATAGAGCGTGGGACTGTTGCTTATTTTATTCCGTTCCGGACCGGCCGGAAGGACCGACCGCCGGAACGGAATCTGCCAGAGAGCCGTGCGTGTTGATTGTCAGCTTTGTATGCGGGCTACTTTTTGAAACCGATCGCCCGGAGTTCTTCGTCCAGCCGGGCTATTTCGGCCTCGGTGTAGGGGGGCGAGGGGCAGACGGCAGTCGCCGCAGTCGATGCCCAAATGGTTCATGATGGCTTTGCCGCCGCGGACGCCGCCGCCGTGACGGATGATGACGTGCACGATGTCCACCGATTCCTGCTGCGCCGCGCGGGCCTGTTCGAGGTCGCCGGCCATGAAGGCGTCGTAGATGTTTTGGTAGGTGCGGAGCGAGTAGTTGTAGGTGCTGCCCACGCCTCCGCGGGCGCCTGCGGCCATGCCGCAGAGCAGCATTTCGTCGAAACCGTTGAGGATGTCGAAACGCCCGTCTTCGAGACGGATGCATTCGATCATCTCCATGAAGTTGTTCGACGTGAACTTGATGCCGTTCAGGTTGGGAATCTCTTTCGAGCCATTCTTCAGGAAGTCGATCATCGGCAGGTTGATGCCCGTCATCGAGGGAATGTGGTAGGCGTAGAAGGGCAGCGGTGCGCATGCAGCGGCGATGGGTTTGTAGAAGGCCACCAGTTCTTCGACCGAGCCGGGTTTGAGGTAGAACGGGGCGACGGTGCCTACGGCATCTACCCCCAGTCCGGCGGCATGGCGGGCCAGTTCGATGCAGTCGGCCTGACAGGTGCCGCCTACGTGCGCGATGACGCGCATGCGGCCTGCGGCGGCTTTGACCCACGCTTCGAGGACGCTTTTGCGTTCGGCGACGGTCATCGAGGTGCATTCGCCCGTCGAACCGCAGACGAAGACGCCGTAGGCCCCTTCGGCGATGAGTTTGTCGGCGTAGGGCTGGATTTGCGAAAAATTGATTGCGCCCGTTTTGTCGAACGGCGTGAAGACGGCGGGAATGAGTCCGGATAGTTTGAACATAATTATTGGGTATTAGTTAGTCCTGTCGGTAATGAATGGGTAGGTATTGAATGGAATAATCTTATTTGTAGGACAAATACGGGGCAAGGAAATGAAAAAACAAAAAAAACGGCGCATTTTTCTGCTTTTTCGATGAATAATTTCGGTGGGCGGAGCCGGGTGAATGACGGAACGGAGGGGAATGGGGAGGGACGGGACGAAATAGGGGGATGCGGGAAGGAACAGGGAGAGGGGGCGGAAAGGTGCGCAGGAGGGAATGGACCGGAGGTGCAGGATGAGGCGGGAAGGGATAGGGTGGAGCGGAATGGAATGCAGAGTGGCATGGAGCGAGGACGAGTGAGACGGAGCCGGACAGCCGGAACGGAGACGGTGCGGGGCTTGGCTGGCGGAAGCCTGCTCGGAGGTGGAAGCCATATGGTTTTTACGGCAGAAACGACGCTGCAACCGGAGTGTTGCAGCGTCGTTTGCGGTGTAAGGCGTGTTTTGCGCCGGGGCTTCTTTACGGAAGAGCCGGCGATTCGGCGGCCGTCTGACCGCCGGATTCCGGGCGTCAGATTTTGTCCAGTTCCACGGTGAAGTGCCGCAGGATCGGCGCCTCGAACGTGATGCGGTAGCCGGTGGTGATCTCTGCGCGGCGCTCGTAGATGTTGCGGCAGGCCGCGGCGATCACGCGGATGTGGTTGTCCGAGTAGACCCGCCGCGGGATCGCCAGGCGCAGCAGTTCCAGCCGCGGATAGCGGTTCTCGTGCGTGTCGGGGTCGCGGTCGGCGAGGATCGAGCCGATCTCCACGCCGCGGATGCCCGCTTCGAGGTAAAGCTCCACGGCGAGCGTCTGGGCGATGAACTGCTCCTTCGGGAGGTTGGGCAGCACCTTTTTCGCATCGACGAAGATGGCGTGTCCGCCTGCCGGACGCTGGTAGGGGACGCCGTATTCGTCGAGCAGGTCGCCCAGCAGCTTCACCTGGCGGATGCGGGCGTCGAGCTGCTCGAATTCGGTGTTCTCGTCCAGTCCCACGGCCAGCGCATCCATGTCGCGGCCCGACATGCCGCCGTAAGTCACGTAGCCCTCGAACATGATGCTGAAGGTCATGGCCCGTTTGTAAAGCTCCTCGGAGCGCATGGCCACGAACCCGCCCATGTTCACCACACCGTCCTTCTTGGCCGAGATGGTCATGATGTCGGCATAGGTGTAGATTTCGCGGACGATCTCCTTGATGGTCTTGTCCGCGTAACCGGCTTCGCGGGTCTTGATGAAGTAGGCGTTTTCGGCGAAACGGGCCGAGTCGAGCAGCAGGGGCACTCCGTAACGGCGGCATACTTCGGCCGTCTCGCGGATGTTGCGCATCGACACGGGCTGGCCGCCGGCCGTGTTGTTGGTGATGGTCAGCACGACGCACGGGACTTTCTCGCGCGGGTTCTCGCGCAGGAGCTTTTCGAGCTTGGCGATGTCCATCTCACCCTTGAACGGCAACTCTTTCTGGGTGTCGGCCGCGTCGTCGATGGTGCAGTCCACGGCGTGGCAGCGGCGGAACTCGATGTGTCCCTTCGTGGTGTCGAAATGGGAGTTGCCCGGCACGATGTCGCCCTCTTTGAGCAGAGCCGAAAAGATGACGTTCTCAGCGGCGCGCCCCTGATGCGTGGGCAGGAAGAAAGGCATGCCGAAGAGCCGGGAAATGGTCTCCCTGAGCCGGAAATAGGACGATGCGCCGGCGTAGCTTTCGTCGCCGGTCATCATGGCCGCCCACTGGCGGTCGCTCATCGAGCCCGTGCCCGAGTCGGTCAGCAGGTCGATCGTGACCTGGTCGCTGCGCAGCTTGAAAAGGTTGTAGCGGGCTTCGCGGATCCATGTCTCGCGTTCGGCGCGCGTGGAGGTGCGGATGGCCTCGGTCATTTTGATCTTGTAGGGTTCTGCATACGGAAGTGTCATACAAAAGAGCGTTTTAGGTTGTAATTTGTTGTTCGTATACTCAAAATTACGAAAATATTTTGAGATCTTTGATATCGGTATTATATTTGTGAAAGCCGGTGTGAATTTTTAATTCTTTCGCGCTATGAAAAAGTATCGTTGCACCGTCTGCGAGTATATTTACGACCCGGCGCTGGGTGATCCCGAAAACGGCATCGCTCCCGGCACGGCATTCGACGATCTGCCCGACGGTTGGATATGCCCGGTCTGCGGCGAAGGCAAATGGGCCTTCGAACCTCTCGAAGAACAATAAAAAACGACGAAGACTATGTTAAACCTCATTGTTTCACTATTAATTTTACCGCTTATGGCAACAGACACAGCAAAACAGGTGCGCTTCACTCCGAAGGACCTGCCTTACGCTTATGACGCGCTCGCACCGCAGGTCTCCGAAGAGACGCTGCGCTTCCACCACGACAAGCATTACGTGGGATACGTGAATAAACTCAACGAACTGATTGTCGATACCCCCTATGCCGAGCAGCCGCTGGAGGATATCGTCGTTTCGGCCGACGGCGCGATCTTCAACAACGCCGCGCAGATGTGGAACCACGAATTCTTCTTCGACGAACTTTCGCCCAAGGCGCAGACCCGTCCCACGGGCGCGCTGCTGAAGGCCATCGACGATAATTTCGGATCGTTCGACCAGCTGAAGGTCCAGATGGAGAAAGCCGCCGCAGGGTTGTTCGGTTCGGGCTGGGTATGGCTCGCGGAGGACAAGTCGGGCAAGCTGGCGATCGTCAGCGAGCAGAACGCCGGCAATCCGATGTGCCACGGCATGAAGCCGCTGATGTGCTTCGACGTATGGGAGCACGCCTACTACATCGACTACCGCAACCGTCGCGCCGACGCCGTCGCCGCCCTCTGGGATCGCATCGACTGGAAGGTCGTCGAAGAGCGCTACGCCAAGAAATAGCGGGTTCCGCTTAGGAAAGGACGCCGTTTCCCGGTTTCGGGAACGGCGTTTTTTCGTGCCCGGATTTCATGCGGCGGAGGGTTTCCGGGGGCGGCGGACTATATTCCGCCGGATATACAGGATCGGAAATATTATATATTTCCGTCGTTCGCCGCAGAAAATTCTGGCGGGAAAAAATTGGTGGAAATGGCAAAAAGTATTACCTTTATTCTTTTACCGGACGTTTATTCTGCCATGAATCGCTCTATCGAAATTTCCCCCATGGTTTGGAGGAGGTCTATGCGGAGTACAGGACGTATTTCGTCCGGATCGCCGTGTCGTATGTCCGTGACAGGATGGTGGCCGAGGATTTGGTGTCCGATACCTTTTTGAAAATCTGGGAGAGCCGTACGGAGACGACGCCCCGGAACCTGCCCGCCTATCTGCTTACCGCGCTCAAGCGCAAGTGTCTGGACTATCTGCGCGACCAAGCCATTCATCTCAGAATCCAACAGAACATGCACCAGACCAGTGCGCGCGTGGTCGGAGAGCGTATCGCGCGGCTCGAAGCCAACGATCCCCAGAATCTGATGATGTCCGAGGCGCTTGCCATCATCGAACGCGAACTGCGGCGGATGCCTGAACAGCGGCGGCGGATTTTCATCGCCCACCGTTACGAAGAGATGTCCTACCGGGAAATAGCCGCCGTTTACGAATTGTCCGAAGGGCAGGTGACCTACGAACTGCGGGCGGCGAAGGAGGCGCTCAAAGCGGCGCTCAAAGATTATCTCCCGCTGATAGGACTCTTGCTGAACGGCCTCTGACGGCCGGATACCCCCCCGGAATTATTAAAAATATTTATTTGCGGGATTTTGCGATTTTTTCGCAAATCCCGCATTGTCGTGCGTCAATATAGCAACTTATGGAAAAGGAAACATTATATCGCTATGTGGCGTGCCAAGCATCGCCTGAGGAGGAAACGGCCGTGCTGACGTGGCTGGAGGCCGATCCTGCACATGAATCGGAACTCGCAAAGGTGCAGCGGCAGCACGATCTGGTGGCTTTGAGCGCCCCGGTCATCAACGAACTTTACGCCAAGGACCGCAGGCGCCGTTTCGGCTCCGTCCTGCGCCGGTGGAGCGCGGCAGCAGCGGCAGTCGTACTGCTCGCCTTCGGCGGTTATTATTTTCACGCCGCACGCGATTTCTCACGGCAGGGCGAGCGGCTGCTGTCGGTCTCCGTGCCGCACGGACAGCGCGTCAGCCTGACGTTGCAGGACGGTACCTCGGTATGGCTCAACGCTGGAACGACGCTTCGCTATCCGGCGCTCTTTACGGGGCGTGAGCGCCGCGTGGAGATCGAAGGCGAAGCCCGGTTCGAAGTGGTGCACGATGCGAAACATCCCTTCATCGTCCGGACATACGCCTGCGACGTCGAGGTGCTGGGCACGAAATTCAATGTCGTGGCCGAGGAGGAGAACGGGCTCTTCTCGACGGCTCTGTTCGAAGGCCGCGTCGCCGTTTCCAGCCGGCTCGTCCCCGGCGAACGACTGGTGCTGGAACCCGACGAGATGGTGACGCTCGAAGGGAAGCATCTCTGTCTCGCGCAGATCGACAACGATGAGGAATATTTGTGGACGAACGGAATCATCAGCCTGACCGATCAGTCGTTCTCCGAGCTGATGCACCGCTTCGAAAAGACCTTCGGCGTCACAATCCGTATCGAGCGCGAACCGTCGATCCGTATCGGACAGGGTAAGATACGGCAGTCGGTAGGTATCGACAATGCGCTTCAGGTGCTGCAGCGGTTTGCCGATTTCGAGTACGAGAAAGACGAACAGAACAATACGATAACCATTCGATAAACTCAGTCCAACCTTAAAACGACCGGCCTATGAAGTAACCCAAGTTTATGAGAAATCAGATATTATGATTGTCGGACCCTCAAAAAATGGCCCGTGCGGATGGTAGCACATCGCACAGGCCGGAGGTCAAGCAAACTTCCTACTCAAACCTAAAGTACAAATTTATGAATAAAACATTTATCAGACAAGCGAAAAGGTCATTTACTTTTTTATTCATGCTTGGTCTTTGCGCTATCTGGTCTCCGCGGGCGGCGGCCCAGAACCGCAGCCTGCCCCAAGTTACGATCCGGATGGACCGTGTCCCGATGTCACAGATCATGTCCGAGATCGAACGGCAGACCAAATATCTGTTCGTTACGGGTTCGGATGTCAAGACCGACCGTATCACAAGCCTCGATGTTACGGCGGTGCCGCTTACGGAAGCCCTGAACCGGATGGTGGCGGGTGCGGACCTGACCTACGACATCCGTTCGCTGAGCATCATCCTCTCCGTAAAGAAAGCCGAGCAGCCTGCGGCCGTCGCAGGTTATGTCCGCGACGGGAGCGGCCAGCCGGTCATCGGCGCCACGATCATCGTCCGCGACACCTCGACCGGTACGACGACCGACGCCGACGGCCGTTTCACCCTTTCGGTGCCCGCACCTTCGACGGCATGGCTCGAAGTGAGCTATCTGGGCTATGAGCCGCAGGCGGTTGCCGTCGGCAACCGCACTTCGTTCGACATTACGCTGCGCGAGGCCGCATCGGAGATCGAATCGGTCGTCGTGACGGCCCTCGGCATCAAGCGCTCGGAGAAGGCGCTCTCGTATAATGCCCAGCAGATCAACGCCGAGGACATCGTGGCCGTGAAAGACGTCAATTTCGTCAATTCGCTCAACGGCAAGGTGGCCGGTCTGAATATCAACGCCTCGTCGTCGGGTGTCGGCGGTTCGTCGAAGGTCGTGATGCGCGGTTCGAAATCCATCGAGCAGTCGTCGAACGCCCTCTATGTGATCGACGGCATTCCGATGTGCAACTTCCGCAGCGACGGCAGCGAGGAGTTCGATTCGCAGGGCTCTTCGGAGGCCATCGCCGACCTCAACCCTGAGGATATCGAGTCGATGACCGTCCTGTCGGGCGCAGCCGCCGCGGCACTCTATGGTTCGGATGCCGCCAACGGCGCCATTCTGATCACGACCAAGCGCGGCAAGGCCGGTCAGACGACCGTGACGGTGACGAGCAACACCGAAGTGCTCGCGCCTTTCGTGATGCCGATGTTCCAGACCCGTTACGGCACGGGCGACAAGCTGGCGGGAGCCGCCAACGGCATCTACTCGTGGGGCGAACGTCTGAATGCGTTCAATTACAGGGGCTACGACCCTGCCGACGACTATTTCCAGACGGGCGTCGTGGGCACCGAGACGGTTTCGTTCTCGACGGGCAACGAGCGCAGCCAGACCTATGCTTCGGCCGGCGCCGTCAATTCGCGCGGTATTATTCCCAACAACGGTTACGACCGTTACAACTTCACTTTCCGCAATACCTCGTCGTTCCTCAAGGACAAGATGCACCTCGATCTGGGTGCCAGCTACATTATCCAGAAAGACCGCAACATGATAAACCAGGGCGTGTACTCAAACCCGCTCGTATCGGCTTATCTCTTCCCGCGCGGCGACGACTGGGCGGATGTGGAGATGTACGAACGCTACAACCCCTCGCGCGGCATCTACGAGCAGTACTGGCCGACGATGGGAGCCGATACCTATCAGATGCAGAACCCCTACTGGATCAGCTACCGCAACCTGCGCGAGAACCGCAAGGACCGCTACATGATCAACGCCTCGCTGACCTACGACATCCTCGACTGGCTCTCGGTTTCGGGCCGCATCCGGGTGGACAACTCGAACAGCGACTATACCGAGAAGCTCTACGCATCGACCAACAACCTGCGCACCGAGGGATCGCCCAACGGTCTCTACGGCATCACCAAGACCAACGACCGTCAGACCTACGGCGACGTGATGGTCAATATCAACAAGACCTTCGGCGAGAACTGGTCGTTGCAGGCCAACGTCGGCGCTTCGATCTCGGACATGCGTTCCGACGCCTCGAAAGTCCGCGGCCCGATCGCCTACGGAGAGCAGACCGGTTACGACAAGGACGGCAACGCCATCTACGAGCCGAATAACATCCCCAACGTGTTCAACGTCTACAACCTCTCCAATTCGAAGACCGTCCGCGAGCAGATCGGCTGGCGCGAGCAGTCGCAGTCGGTCTTCTTCTCGGCCGAGGTGGGCTTCAAGGGGGCGTATTACCTGACCGTGACGGGCCGCAACGACTGGCCTTCGCAGCTGGCGGGTCCCAACTCGGTGAACTCCTCGTTCTTCTATCCGTCGGTCGGCGCTTCGGTCGTGCTCTCGGAGATCATCCCGAACATGCCCAAGAACCTCTCCTACGTCAAGCTGCGTGCGTCGTACGCATCGGTGGGTCTGGCTTTCTCGCGTTTCTACGCCAATCCGACCCGCTCGTGGAACTCTTCGACCAACAGCTGGAACCTCTCGTCCCAAAGTCCGCTCTACGACCTGAAGCCCGAACGCACCAAATCGTTCGAAGTCGGTCTTACGATGCGCTTCCTCAGACATTTCAATTTCGACATTTCGTACTATAACACCCGTACGATCAACCAGACGTTCAACACGGGCATCCCCGCAAGTTCGATGTACAGCAAGGTCTACAAGCAGGACGGCGACGTGCGCAACCGCGGTTTCGAAATGTCGCTGGGCTACAAGAATACGTGGAACCGCTTCTCATGGGACAGCAACTTCACGGCCAGCGTCAACCGCAACAAGATCATGAAGCTGGGCAAAGAGGTGATCGACCCCAACACGGGCAAGGTCACTCCGATCGGCGACCTGAACGTGGGAGGCATGGGTAACGTCCGCTTCATTCTGCGCGAGGGCGGCTCGCTGGGCGACATCTATTCGCGCGCCGACCTGCGCCGCGACTCGAACGGCGATATCTATCAGGATATGGACGGCAACATCTTCGTGGACAACAAGACGCAGACCAAGGATTTCATCAAGCTGGGTTCCGTATTCCCCGACGCCAATCTGGCATGGCGCAACGACTTCCGCTGGCGCAACTTCAATTTCGGGTTCCTGCTCACGGCCCGTCTGGGCGGCGTAGTCTACTCGCGCACGCAGGCCGTAATGGATTACTACGGCGTATCGGCCTCGTCGGCCGATGCGCGCGATGCGGGCGGCATCGTCATCAACGGCAACGACCTGATCGATGCGCAGAAATGGTACCAGACCGTCGCCAACGGCGATACGACTCCGCAGTACTACACCTATTCGGCTACGAATGTGCGGTTGCAGGAGGCTTCGATCGGCTACACGATTCCGCGCAAGAAGCTGGGAGACGTTTGCGACATCACCCTCTCGATCGTAGGCCGCAACTTGTGGATGCTCTACAACAAGGCGCCCTTTGATCCAGAGGCGGTCGCTACCACCAGCAACTACTATCAGGGCATCG